>ERZ779877.1779-NODE-1779-length-17333-cov-2.930548_pt1 | contig 17333 bp, 9 predicted proteins | sample MGYA00511556_ERZ779877 | MGnify/ENA primary metagenome ERZ779877 (study PRJEB29588, sample SAMEA2159338) | human gut metagenome | biome: human gut; feature: human-associated habitat; material: faeces | place: Denmark | collected 2008/2010 ...
ACGAGGCAAAGTCAGAGCGAAAAAGATGGTGCGCGGATTAAGCCATTTTAACAAGGATTAGTATTATTCGATCTTGTCCACGAACAGCAGCTTGAACCGCGGCACGATCACGTCCGCGCCGCTCGCGCTCTGCTCGCTGTATACGCCGTCCACCGTCACCACGGCGGTCATCATGTCGCCGACCTTCGCGCCCGTGTCCGCGTCGCAGACGATCACCACGTCGTTGTACCACTTGCCCTTTGCGTCCTTGTTGTATTGCAGGCGCACATAGTACACGCTCGCGCTGCTGCTGACCTCGCTCACCGGGCCATACAGCCGCATCACCTTGCCCTGATTCTCCCCCTTGTCCTTCTGCAGGTCCTTATAGGAGATCTTCACGGCGGACTGGCGGATTTTTTCCTGCTCCTGATCGTCCGTGATGATTCGGGTCACGGTGAAGGGCACACGCCGCTGGTTGTAGCCGCTCTTATCCAAAATGAGCGTATATTTGTATTCGCCCGCGTCCTTCGTCGTCAGCTCGAAGGAGAACGCGCCGTCGTTGCCGGATCGCTTTTTGCTCACGCCGAAGGGCGTCACAAGCTGGAGCTGAACGCCTGCCAGCGTCGTACCGGCGATCGTCGTCGTGTCACCGGTGACAAACAGGCTCTCCTCCACGCCGGAGACGGGCAGCGTCTTGGCGCTGTAAGCAATTTCGCCCGAGAGCGTCGCGTCGTTCATACCCTCTTTGGAGGCCGTCAGCGTAACGTCGTAATGGCCTTCTTTTTCAAGCTCAATCGTCAGCGTGAATTTTCCCTTCGCCTCCGCCGTCGCCGCGTCCAGCGTCAGCATCGCGCCGTTGCCGTCCGGCGTTTCGGCGATCACCGTCGCGCCGGCGGTCGCCGTTCCCGTGATCTCCACCTGCGCCTTAGAGGTCTCGGCGGGGATCTGCGCCTCCAGCTTTACGTCGCGCACCGGCTCGGCGATTTGTTCCGTAACGCCCAGATCCGCCAGCCGCGCGCGGAAGGCGTTCAGATCCCGCCCGGAGAAGCGCCCGCTCGAGATTCGCCAATCCATCTCCACATACAGCCCGTTGCGAACGGTGATGTAGCGCAGCCCGCGCCCCACCGTTTCGCCCGCCCGCGTGACGGTGTAATGCGCGTAGAGCCAATAGCCGCCGTCTTCCTTCTGCCATTCCGCGTCCTGCGTCCGAAGGCCGGTCGTCTCCCAGAAGCTGTTGGCCTCCACGCGGCGGCGCAGCGTCGCGCGCTGGCTGTCCGTCGCGTTTTCGATTTCGTAGATTTCCTGCGAAAGTTCGTCCTCGCCGATCAGCACGGACAGATACTGCGTGTAATTCTCGTTGTATGCGCGGCTGAGCGTGCGCGTCTGCTCAAGCTCCCGCGCCAGCTCGTCCGCGTCAAGCCCCGCGTCCTCCAGCAGCGGCGCGTACACGCCGCAGAGCTGGGGCGAAACGACCAGCCAGCTATCCGGGTAATCAAAGGCGACGTGCCCCTCGTCCATCACGACAGTCTGCGCGCCCGCCGCCCCCGGCCCCATCGCCAGCAACATGAAAATAAAAAATGTCAGGATTCGCTTCATGTGTTTTCTCCGTACATCCAAATGCCGCTCCGATTTCATGCGTTTGAAAATGTGATCGCAAGGGCTATTCTCCCCCCTGAAAGGGGGAGAATAGCTGTTTGTCTTTCGTTCGCAGACCGCGGATTACAAAATATGCACCAGCATGTTGCCGCCTTCGTCCGTTTCCAATTTCAGCAGCTTTTCCTTTTCCAGCGCGCGCAGCACATCCGAGAAGCGCCGCAGGCCGATCTGCCGTTCGGTGAAGTCGGGATAATCCGCCTGCACCGCCGATTTGAGAATGGATGGATTCACCCGGTCAAAGCCGTCCTCCTTGTATTCCGAGAGGATGCGCGAGAAGATGCGGATGTAGTTCTCCCGCGTGATCTGCTCCCCGGCGGTCACATGCGGCTGGTTGAGCGACACGATGACGTTAAACTGCTCGCTTTCCACGCTGAACGCGCCGAACTGCTGGGAGAGCCGCGCAATCAGCTTGCCGAAGGTGGAAAAGCCGACGCTCTTTTCGGAGAAATTCGGCCTCAGGCGCAGCAGCACGCTCTTGACCTCGCTGGCGAGCATCTCCCCGCTGTCGCTCTCCTTGAGGATGGTCACGATCAGGTCGTTCACATCCGCCAGCGTCAGCGCCTCGATCTCCTGCCCCTGCGCGCGCTCCTTGCCGCTGGCGACGCTTTCCAGGAACTGGAACTCGCTGCAGGCGTTCATAAATACGCCGCTGGCCGCCTCGCTTCGGGAAATGCCCAGCACAAACTTGCCCATCGTTTTCAGCTTGCCGACGAGCGGCACATAGTCGCTGTCGCCGGAAACGATGCAGAAGCTGTCAATCAGCGGATTGGTATAGGCCACGTCCAGCGCGTCGATGACGAGCTGAATATCCAGGCTGTTCTTCTGGTTGCGCCCGAACCGGAGCGAGGGCACGACCGCGAAGGTGTTGGACAGCAGAATCTCCTTGAGGTCGGAATAGCTGTCCGTATAGCCGTAAACCTTGCCGATGAGGATGTCGCCGCGAATCTTTACCCGCTCGATCACATCCATCAGCATGCTCTTTTTGCCGCCGCAGTTTTCAAGATCGACAAACAGCGCAAAATGCGAAGCCATCAAACCCATCCTTTCGTTCAAAGTCCTTCCGTCAGCTCCCCGTTGACAAAGTCGCCCATGCCGGAGGAGAGCTTCATAATCCGCTTGAAAATCCGCGCGCTGTCCGCCTCGTCCGCGACGACGGGGCGGTAATCCGTCCCCTTGTCCAGCGCGGTCAGGCGGATCGGCACGACGGTCAATTCCGGCGCGTCGCAGTGATCCTCGTAAACGGTGAAGGTCACGCGCGCCAGATATGCGTCGCGGTCGTCGGGATCGACGTTGCCGCCGAACACCAGATTGCCCAGCGAATAGAGGATGTAGCTGTCCTGATAGGCCTCGATCCCCTGCACGATGTGCGGATGCGTGCCCACGACGATATCCGCGCCCGCCTTGATCGCCGCGCGGCCGATGGTGCGCTGTTCCCCGGTGAAATCATCCCGGTATTCGCTGCCCCAGTGGAACGACGCGATCACGATCTGGCATCCCGCCTCGCGCAGCGCCTTCACATCCGCGCTGATGTCCTTCTTGCCGCCCTTGTAGGGGAAGCAGTAGCCGGTCATGCCGACCTTCACGCCATTCTTTTCAAAGATGCCGAGCTGGCCGCCGCCGGAGACGACGATCCCCGCCGCCTCCAGATTGGCGATCGTGTCCGCCTTGCCCTGCTGACCGTAGTCGAGCGTGTGGTTGTTGGCGATGTTCACCGCCTCCACGCTGCCCAGCGTCAGGATGTCGGTGTATTCCGCCGGGCCCTTGAAGTTGTAGAGCTTCTCCTTCTTGCTCGTCTCCTCCGTCAGCGTGCCCTCAAAATTCACGAGCGTCAAATCGTCCGTCGCGAACAGGGTTTGCAAGCCGGAGAAAAACCAGCCGTAGCCCTTGTCCGCCGCGACGTTTTCAAAGCAGTCCTCCCGCTTGCGCAAATCGTCCGGGGATCCGAGCGTCGTGTCGCCGCCCAGCGTGACGGTGAATGTCTTCGGCCACGTGTCCGCGCTCTGCGCGGCCGATTGTGCGTCCTCCGCCGCGGCCATGTCCGAAAGCGAAATGCCCGCGCCGTCCGTCTGCGCGGTCTCTTCCTGCCGCGCCCCTTCGATTTTTTCGTATCGGATGTGCGGATTGCTCAGCGTATAATCCGTCTCGCAAAGCCCTGCGGCCGCGAGCGTCGTCATCAGCAGGAAAGCGCCCCATACGGCTTTTTTCATCGGTCTGCTCCCTTCAACGGTCCATGGTTGATTTCTGCCGTCCGGCGCTGTCCCTGGCCTTCGGCACGAAATATCTCTTTTTATTTTATCACAGTCGGAAAATCGAATCAACTTGCGTTTTTCCTTGGTTCATGCTATTCTTTCTGCATACGTCAGCCCGCCGTCCGCGCCCGCCGCCGTCGACAAAAAGTCCGCGTACAGCAAGAATTCGCCCGCGTTTTCCTCGTTTACGCCCGCTGTCAGCATATCGCCGAGTTTCTCCGCGATTTTCTCGCGGGTCAGATTAAGCCCCGCCTTGACGGATTTTTTGTACGCTTTCTGCGCCCGAAGCAGCGCCGGGAAAGACTCGGGAAGCCTGTCGAGTTGCTCGGACAACGTGTCGTAACTCTTTTCTTTCGCCTTGGCTTTTTCCCAAAACGACAGCGCGGAATCGGCGTCGGTCGCCTTGTTCTCGCCGAAAATGTGCGTGTGACGGGTGACGAGTTTTGTCACCAGTTCGTTCACCGCGTCCGAGAACGTGAATTCGCCCGTGCGCTCGGCGATATCGCAGTGGAAAACCGCTTGTAAAAGCACGTCGCCGATCTCTTCGCGCAGGTTGTCCACGTCGCCGCTGTCGATCGCGTCGGCGGCTTCGTAAGCCTCTTCTATCATATTGATGCGTATGCTCTTATGGGTCTGCGCTTTATCCCACGGACAGCCGTCGGGTGCGGTCAGCCGCGCCATCACCGCCATAAGGTCGGTAAAGCCGTAACGCGACTTTTTCATAAAGTCCGCTTCGCCCGCGATATACAGCGCCGCGCCCTTGTAGGACTTCCGATGGTCGAGTTCGTACAATTCGATCTCGGTCTGCGTTTCGCCCGATGAGAAAATCGCTTTGTGTTCGTCGCCGTAAACGTCGGTCAGCGCAAGTTTGACTTCGCCCGCGATCAGCGCGTCGTCGATGCCGTAAACCACGAGCGGCAAGCGTGTGTCGAAGTATCGCACGCTTTTCACGTCGCAAGCCGCTATGAACGCGACTTCGCCGTGCGGTCTGCGCCCGCGGTATTCCGATACGCCCGGGATAATCACGGAATCGGGGCGTTTTTTCACTATCGCCGCCACAGCCGTATCGGTGTATCCGTCGCCGAGCGCGCAATAAACAGCGTCGCCGCTCTCCTCTTCCGCTTTTATCACTTCGCGTGCAATAAACTCGTCAAGGCTCTCGTAGTCCGCGCCCGCGAATTTTTTCCCGATTATTTCGGTTTTCATCGGCACGCGCACGCGCGACAGCAATCTCGCCGCCGACCTTATCGTCTTTTTACCCTTTTCGGTAACGTCGCCTTTTTCAATACCCACGCCTACTATCGTTATCATAAGCCGCTCTCCGTAGTTAATTTACCTCTCGATTATCGCACAATTCCCCCCAAAAGTCAAATCAATTCCCACCCGCAGTGAACCCGTTGTAATTCCAAGTTATCGGAATAGCCAAATTGTACGCCCAATTCTCATGCCATTCTGCAGGCTGGCTTTTCGCCTCGCAATAGATTTTTTCGATTCCTCTGTTCTCAAATTCACTCCCGAAAACACAACTCCCCATATATTTTACGGACTTCGGTATCACGATGCTTTTAAGGTTTTTACAATTCGCAAACGCCCGATATTCGATTCTTTGAACCGACTTCGTAATCGCTACGTTACGTAAATCACCGCACATGGCAAACGCAAATTCGCCGACAACAGTCACATCGTTCAGATTAAGCGACGTTATGCTGTCGCATCCAGCAAAAGCGTAATCGTTTATGCGGGTTACATTATCCGGAACCACAAAATAAGTCAATTGTACGCCGTTGACGTATAAATTGCGCGCGTAAAACAACGGATTGCTATTCATGGGGTTGTATATGTTCTCAAAGACAATATTACACCAAGCCGCAAGATCGGTTATGTCTACCCTCTTTAATCCGTCGCAAAACTTAAACGCGCCGTCGCCCATCGTCACGATACTGTCCGAAACAGCAATGCTTTCAAGCCCCGTGCAACCCCAAAAAGCATTCACGTCTATCGTCACAACCGCACCGGGTATCGCGACGTTTGTCAGTCGCTTGCAATCGGAGAATGCTTCGCCCGCTATCACCACGGTATTCTCGTTTATTTCACAACTTTCAATCCCGGTGTTTTCCGCCTTTATCAAAGCATGATACGGATTATCGGCAGAACCGAGATACAAAGCGTTATCGTACTTGTTATATTCTAATTTTTCACATTCGGAAAATACGTGCGAACGTATTCTTTCTAATTTATCGTTCAAAGTAACGCTCGTAAGACTTTCGCAACAAGAGAATGCATTATAGTCGATACGTTTTACGGTTTCTCCGAACGTAACGCTTTTTAGATTCCGGCAATACTCAAACGCGTCTCTCTCAATATCGGTCACGCCGTCCGGAATCGTCAGTTCGGTAATATTGTAGCACGCCGAAAACGCCTGCTCTCCTATAATTGTTATTCCGCTCGGAATAATCGGCGATTTTTCGGTTTTGCCCGGCGCGTAAAGAACAAGCGTTTTTCCGTCCTTGCTGCACAAATTGCCGTCAAGCGAGCAATAATTACGGTTATTCTCGTCTACTTCGATAGTCTTAAGGAGTTTGCACCCGTCGAACGCTTCTATTGAAATTTTTTCCACGCTCCCGGGGATCGCGATACTCTCAAACCCGCAATTACAAAACGCGCCGTAAATCTCGGTTAAACCGTCCGTCAACGTAACGTCCGTAAGATTTACGCAATCGGAGAACGTGTTATCTTCCAGAACGCTCACGCCGCTGCCGATCGCGACTTTTTCAAGACTTTCCGGAAACGCATACGATCCGATCGACTTCACTCTGTCGCCGATCGTGATTTCGGTCACGCCGTATTCTCCCTTGAACGCGCCGTAGGCAACGCGCGTTACTCCCTTCGGCACCGCGATTGCCGTTTCGTTCCCGAAATAACCGATTGCAAACGTATCGTAAATATCCCTGTAAACCGCAAATCCGTCTGCCATCGTAAGTCTGCTATCACCTTCTTTCGGCACGTATTTGTAAATATCGCGCGCGTAATAGCCTAATCTGCCGTACGTATCGGAAGTTTTCTTTATTTCCAGCGCCGATAAGTTAATGACCTCGACAAGACGATAGCACCCGTCGAACGCGGAAATTCCTATTGTAGCGACCGTAGACGGTATTGTTATACTCGTCATTGCGACGCAACCTGCAAACGCGCTATCGCCTATCGCGGTTACGCCGACCGGGATAAATGCTTCTCTTAACTTAGCGCAATTGTTAAACGTAAACTTCTTAATCTCGGTTATACCGCTCGGGATAGTTATGCTCGTAAGGCTCTTGCAATCGCTGAACGCGCCTTCGCCGATATCGGTTACGCTAGACGGAATTACGATACTTTTCAGACTAGAACAATGAAAGAACGTATAGTCGCCTATAGCAGTTAACCCGTCGGGAAGCGTTACGCTCGTAAGCCCCTCGCAATACGTAAACGCGGCGGCGGAAACGGTCGCAACCGTACTCGGAATAGTCACGCTCGTAAGACTCTTGCAATTGCCGAACGCCTGTTCCCCGATATTTACAACGGACGGCATGCTAAGATCCGCAAGACTGTAGCAATCGTCAAACGCTCGCTCCGCAACGTCGGTCACCGACGGCATGATTGCACGCCGCAAACTATGACAGCCGTAAAACGCCAGCGTACCGACGGAAGTTACCGACGGCATATTTATACCGATAATGTTGCCGTTATCGCGGAACGCTTCGTCGCCGACCGCGGTAACAGGCTTGCCGTTGTATTCAGCAGGGATCGTTACGTCGTTATCGAAGCCGCTGTACCCGATCACGGTGTAAGTCCCGTCAGCGTTCGGCTCGTATTCAAACGGCTCGAAGTCCGGATATTTATCGTCGTCGCCGGGCGTTTCGGTTCCGGGCGTTTCGGTTCCGCCGTTATCGGGCGTATCCAGACATGCAACCGCGGCAAACGAAAACGCCGCCACGCACAATACGATCAAAACGATTAAAAATTTCTTTCTCATTCTTTCTCCTTCTATCGGCACGAAAAGCCGTTACGACGCGCTTCTATGAACCGCGACCTAAATTATTCGTCGATTAAATTATACGTCAACCAAACGTTTTTGTCAATGAAATTACACTTCCGAAAGAAACCATGCCGCAACCGGCGTTTTGTCCTAATTCCCAAAATTCAATTAAACGACAAATGCTCAACTAAAAATAACCGTATCCACGCCGCCCTAAGACGGTTCAAAATAGCCCGACAAAAAATTTTTGAAAAAAGTTAATTTAGGTTAATATTTTGCTTGACAAGAGAGTTAGTATGTGCTAATATGTTAACGAAGGTTAACATTGAAGCGTTCGAGATCGTATCGGCGCGGAGATATTGACCCGGGGCGCAGGAAAACGCGGCGACCGCGAGCCTTGCGCGAAAGACCGAAACTTACCGCAGTCCGCGAAAGTACCGCGCGGACTTGATCCCGGGAACACGGGCGAGCATTTCGTTGTTCTCCCTCGCCCGTGCGGGAGCGCGGAAACGGAGGTAAAGTATGGAAACGGTAATAGGCGTCGTATGTGCGATCGCGGCGATACTTTTGGTATCGTTCACGGTATGCCGCGACCTAAGAAAACACGAAGAACGCAAACGCGAGTTAAAGCGCAGACTTGCCGAAAAAGCGGCGAACCCCGCGCAATCGCAAAACGACTGATTTAGTCAAACTCCGCGCCGAAGATTATCCGTAAAAAATTAAACGGCGCAATCCTCACGGCGGCTATCGGGCGGTATCGTCCGCCCTTCGCCTCCGATAATACAGCCAATCTCTTAAATCCTTTCCTAAATCGCAATTCGGCGTACGGATCCGCAAACCCCGTGCGCCGTTTTGCATTGTATGATAAAAGTGGATATTGATATTACTTCCCGTTGCATATCGGGATATTAAAAACGAGCGGACGCGGTTGCGTTCGCTCGTTTTTAGCGGTTTCGTACTTGAAAAACAAGTAATTATTCTATCCTATCCCCTATCACGCGCCGAGTATGCCGTTATCGACGACGCTCTTAAGCTCGGGTGTGTTTATAATCCTATAGGCGAACGCGCCCATTTTCGCTTCGAGTTCGGGGAACTTGTTCTCGTTGCTCCGGTCGAAATAGGTTATCATTTTTTCGAGCAGCATGCGGTCGGCTTCGGACATATCGTTGACCCACATTTTGGTCTTGTAACAATCGACGCCGTTCACCTTTTCCGCTTGCGACTTATCGATCTCGAAAGTCACGACTACTTTGTCGACCGCGAGAAGGCTCATATCCGACGACGAGCCGTCGAGGTATTTCGCGAGCGAATAGTCGTAGGAAAAATACATAATATTGCTCGTTTCGTCCTCGTAGTACCCGAGCACTCTGCCGAGGTCGTTGTCGGGCTTGGAAACGCCGAGATTATTGATATTGTCGACCTTGTTCGTCTGGACTTCGTAGTCGTAGTGCGTACCCGCAACCCTCTGAATATACCGCTTGTTGTCGGCGACGGTCATGGGTGGCAAGTCGTACACGCCTTGCAGCGCGACGTGGACGTCCGAACCGCTGAGCGCGATCGGTTCTCCGCCGAACGTTTTTTCGGACTCGAGCGGGAACAACTGCGCCGCAAGCACCGCGAACACGTTCGGTACGGAAAGTTCGTCGTTTTCCACCGTCACTTCGCCCAAAGTCTTGCTCATCTTCGCGATAAGGTCGCGGACGGGCTGCGCGAGCTGACGGTCGAGTTCTTCGGGTTTGAACGCGGAAGCGCCGATTTTCTCGAGCGTCGCCAAAAGGTCGCCCGTGCGGGATTTGCCTAGGTCGGCGTACTCGACTTCGGGAGCGTTGAGGTACTTATTCTCCAGCCCCGGGGTCACGTCGAGTTTGACGATAACGCCGATACGGTCGCCGATAAGCGACTTGATCACGCCCGTCGAACCCGCGATTTGCTCCACGCCCGCAATAAAGCCCACGGTCATAAACCGTCTTTCGATCGGCTTCGCGCCGATAACGTTGCCCGCCTCGTCGGTAAGCGTAAGCGTTTCTTCGTTGCCTCTCGTCAGCCCCACGAACTTCAGTTCAAGCGAGGAAGTTAGCGCGTTGTCGCTGCTGAACACGGTTTTGGTCTGTTCCGCCATAAGTCTGCCCAGCATTTTGTCGGTGAGTTCCAGCCTTAGTTCGTCGTCCGAGCGGTACAGGAACTGCTCGTCGCGCGTTCCCGCCGCGCCGCCGCCGAGTTTCTCGGTGAGTTTGCGCGAGTCGAACAAGCCTTCGAGTTTAATGCCGGTGGTTTTTTCGCTGGTGCCCACGCCCATAAGCGCGGCAAGATCGTTGTAATCGAGTTTTACGAACTCCGCAATCAGCAAAACGTCGTAATCGGCGGCTTCGGAACCCGAAACGTTTTCTTTTATCGCGTGCGGTTCGGCGATCTGTCTGTATAGCCGCTTGTTCTTTTCGGTAGGCGCCGCGCCGTTGAGTTTGAGTTCGGACTGCTTGTAAATATTGCCGTCCGCGTCCGTCCACACGGGATCGAAGAACGTTTTTGCCCCAACGCGGTAAAACTCGGTGCACATAAGATATTTCTTCTCGAATTCCGCGGTAAAGCGGTCGCCGTAGTTTATGCTAGTAGCGCCTTTCGAAATCATTTCTTCGTCGTCGGTGCTGTAAACTTCTATGATTTGCCCCGCGTTATCGAGTTCCCACTTGTTCTCGAACAGCAGTTTCTCGTTGTTTTTGAGCATATTGTCGATATCCGCGGCGACTACGGAAGTGTACGCTTCCGCGAGTTCTACCTTGCTTACGTCTTTTCCGGAGAAAGCCGTCGTGGCGAGCGCGGCGTAAATATCGAAACGCATCTTGCCGTCGGAAACGTTGCCGTTGAGGTCGAGAGAGTCGTTCATCGCCTTGACAGCCGAACCCATGGCGCTGTCCACGGTGTCGGACAAATACTTCTTCGCGTCGGTGTTTTCCGCGCCCTGAAGTTTCAGTATGCCGCTAACCAGTTTGTAAACGTTCTCCTTGCCCTTCTCGTCCATCTGATTGACAAGAATGTCGGCGGTGAGTTTTTCGCCGGTTTCTACGGAAGCGGTAACGTAAATTTTCTTTGGTAAAAACGTGGTAGCCGCCCACTTGGCAATGCCCGGCGCGTCGCCCAATTGCTTTCCGATAAATTCCTTAACGTTGAATTTCGCCACGATCGTAACGACCGCGTTGCCGCCCGCGCTCTTACTCAGCGTGAGTTGCTCGAACGTGAGATGCTCGAGCACCGCGTTGTCCTGATCGGACAATTTGCTTTCGAGTACGGTTTTCAGCGCGGCGAAAAGTTCCTTGTCCGTCACTTCCACGGTGAAATCGGCGGTGTAATTGTTTGTATAGTCGTAGTCCGCCGTGAACTTTGCGCGGACCTTATCCACGTCCATGTTTTCGCGGCAGATAAGGTTTTCGAGCGCCGACTGCGTATCGCCGCTTTCTGCGGCTTTTCTCACGGCGTTGACCTGATTTTCGGTCGGCGTGGTCGTAGTGCCGGTCGAATCGCCGCTGCTCGACGACCCGCCCGTTATCGTTTCGGAAATCGCCGAGAAACTTTCGGAGTTCAGCGTACCGTCTTTAAGGTACAGACTTTCGCCCACCGCGTCGTAGAAATTCTGCTCGTCGGCAGCGTCGGGAGCGTTGGTCACGATCTTCTTTTCGTCGGATTTGTACAGCCCGCCTAACACGCCGAACGCGTCGGTCAGCGACATATCGAAGTACTGTTTCATATACTTGTCGCCGAAGAACCAGCCCACTCCCACGCCCGCGCCGATAATCAGCACGAACACAAGACAGAATATCGCTAAGCACCCGCAACACCCCAGTTTTTTCTTCTTTTTCGGCGTTTCTTTTTCGGTTTCGTTTCTCATATTATAACCTCTCGATCTCACGCGGTTTCTTCCCGCGCTTGCTGTCCGATAAATTTTACCTGTTTCGCACGGATTTTATCCATACTACCTATTATATTTTACTTTGCCGCTTCCTGTTAGTCAATGCCAATCGGCACCCCGCGGGTAAATTTAATTAAACTTTAATATAAACGCGGCGAGAAAGTATTATAAGGATAATTACTTCTCTGCCGTGGGGGATTCCACGCAAATGCTTGTGCATTTGCTCTGAATGACGAGGTAATAGTTAAACTACTCGTTCGATTTAAGTGATCCCACAACCTAATACGTCATCCCGAGCGTAGTCGAGGGATCTAGCGAAGCGCAAATTTACTTATTATGCGGCTACGCCTAGATCTTTCGACTTCGCTACCGCTTCGCTCAAGATGACGTAAGGATGGGTTAGCGGTTCTATGCGGGGAATCCTCACGCTCACTTCGTTCGCTCAGGATGACGGTAAATAAACGGAAACTTCGCGTTAAATTATAAAATATAACGAAACGCCCAACTGTTATTTCGTCATACTGAGGGAGCGGTTTTCCGCGACCGTAAGTATCCCCTACTTTAAACAGATAATTATCCTTATACGTCATTCCGAGCGCAGCCCCGAGAATCTGGCGAAGCGCAAAAATTTTTCCCGAAAAAAAATTAAAAAAATTTTTTGAAAAACCTTGATTTTTTGAAAAATGCGTGGTACAATATATATAAAAGTTGAAACGGAAATTGCGACGAACCGTAACACGGCGGTCGCAGAGGAGGTAATCGAAATGAAAAAGACTATGTACAGTCTGATACTTGCCGAAGACGTTGTGAACGCGGTCGACAAACTGGCGGACGAAGAGGGTACGAACCGCTCGAACCTTATCAATCAGATACTTGCGGAGTACGTGTCGGTGACCACGCCGGAAAAGCGGATACTGGACGTATTCAGACGCGTGGAATCGCTGATGCACGGCGCGGGTAACGAACTGCCGGTGTACTTTGCCAACCACGACAACACGCTGTCGATAAAGAGCTCGCTCGCGTACCGCTACCGCCCGACGATCCGCTACGAAGTGGAGCTTTACCGCGTACCAAAAGGCACGATCGGCGAACTGAAAGTCAATTTCCGCACGCAAGCGCCCGAACTTCTCGCGGCGATGACCGAATTTTTCAGTCTGTGGAGAAATATGGAAGAGCTTTACGTCACGAGACTACTCGGCGGCAAAAAGATCGAATATTCTTTGGACGAAAACAAATGGACGCGCTCGCTGTATCTACCGAAAGACGGCGAATACGCGCCCGAATCGGTGGGGACGGCGATAAGCGATTACGTACGTTCGTTCGACCGTATGATGAAAAAATATCTTGCGGGAGAGTACGAAAACGCTCAGGCTCTCGAAAACGATTATCTCGCCGCGCTCAACGGCGGTATGATGATAATCTGACCGCCGCGGGCTGCCCCGCTTAATAACCCTATCATTACATCATAATAGCAAGGAGGAATACCATTATGGACGCTAACAAACTTACTCAAAAGGCGACGGAAGCGATACAATCCGCGCAGAACATCGCCATTGAAAACGGAAATATACAAATAATGCCGGAGCACCTTCTCTACGCGCTTGTCGATCAGGAGAACGGACTTATCAGCTCTCTCTTAAAGAAAATGGGCAAGTCGCCCGACGCGATACTCGCCGAGGTCGACTCGCTGATCCGCAAGATTCCCGCGGTTTCGGGATCGGGACGCGAACCCGACAAGGTTTACGTTTCGCCTCTGACCGACAAGATCCTCTCCGCAGCCGAGAAACTCGCCCGCGGCATGAAAGACGAATACACTTCCGTCGAGCATATCATGCTGTCGATATTCGACTACGCCGACGACGGCATAAAAGGCATATTCCGCGCTCACGGAATCACCAAGGACGCGTTCGTGGCGGAACTGAAAAAGGTCAAGACCGACAGAGTAACGAGCGATAACCCCGAGTCCTCTTACGACGCGCTGTCGAAGTACGGCTTCGACCTCGTGGAGCGGGCGCGGGCGCAGAAACTCGACCCGGTAATCGGGCGCGACGGCGAAATCCGCAACGTTATCCGTATACTTTCGCGTAAAACCAAGAATAACCCGGTGCTTATCGGCGAGCCGGGCGTAGGCAAGACCGCTATCGCCGAGGGACTGGCGCAGCGCATCGTGCGCGGCGACGTCCCCGAGGGACTGAAAGACAAGACGATTTTCGCGCTCGATATGGGCGCGCTGATCGCAGGCGCGAAGTTCCGCGGCGAGTTCGAAGAAAGACTGAAAGCGGTGCTCGGCGAAATCAAGAAGAGCGAGGGTAAAATCATACTCTTTATCGACGAACTGCACACCATCGTAGGCGCGGGCAAGTCCGACGGCGCGATGGACGCGGGCAACCTCCTAAAGCCGCTTCTGGCGCGCGGCGAACTGCACTGCATAGGCGCGACCACGCTCGACGAGTACCGCAAGTATATCGAAAAGGACGCTGCGCTCGAGCGCCGCTTCCAGCCCGTGCAGGTGGATGAGCCGACGGTCGAGGACACGATCTCCATTCTCCGCGGTCTGAAGGAGCGCTACGAGGTCTATCACGGCGTGCGTATCCACGATAACGCGCTTGTCGCTGCCGCGACGCTCTCCAACCGCTACATCACCGACCGTTTCCTCCCCGATAAGGCCATTGACCTTGTGGATGAGGCGTGCGCCCAGATCCGCACGGAGATCGACTCCATGCCTGAGGAGCTCGACGGCATCCGCCGCAAGATCATGCAGCTCGAAATCGAGGAAATGGCGCTCAAGAAGGAGGACGACCAGCTCAGCCAGGATCGTCTCGCCAAGCTGCGCGAAGAGCTCGCCAATCTCAAGGACAAGTTCAATGAGATGAAAGCGCGCTGGGAAAGTGAAAAGAACAGCGTGGACGAGGTCAAAAAGCTCAAGGGCGAGATCGAAAAGCTCCACGCGGACATCGAAAACGCGCAGCTGCGCTACGAGTATGAAACGGCGGCCCGGCTCAAATACTCCGAGCTGCCCGCACTGGAGAAAAAGCTCGCCGAGGCCGTGAAAGCCTCGGAGGAGAAGAAGCAGAACTCCATGGTGCACGACACCGTTACCGAGGAGGAAATCGCCGCCATCGTCGCGCGCTGGACGGGTATCCCCGTGGCGCGCCTCGTCGAGGGCGAGCGCGAAAAGCTCCTGCATCTGGACGATTATCTCCACCGCCGTGTCGTCGGTCAGGACGAGGCTGTGCAGAAGGTCACGGAGGCCATTCTCCGCTCCCGCGCCGGCATCGCCGACCCGAACCGCCCGATCGGCAGCTTCCTGTTCCTCGGCCCCACGGGTGTCGGCAAGACCGAGCTTGCGAAGTCCCTTGCCGAATGCCTCTTTGACGACGAGCACAACATCGTGCGCATCGATATGACCGAGTATATGGAGAAGTTCTCCGTCTCGCGTCTGATCGGCGCGCCTCCGGGATACGTCGGCTACGACGAGGGCGGCCAGCTCACCGAGGCCGTGCGGCGCAAACCCTACAGCGTCGTGCTGTTCGACGAGATTGAAAAGGCGCACCCGGATGTGTTCAACATCCTGCTGCAAATTCTCGACGACGGCCGCATCACCGATTCGCAGGGCCGGACCGTAGACTTCAAGAACACGATCATCATCCTCACCTCGAACCTCGGCAGCCAGTATCTGCTCGAAGGCATCGATATGGAGGGCAACATCACCGATTCCGCGAAGGAAGCCGTCATGGGTGAGCTGCACCGCGCGTTCCGGCCGGAGTTTTTGAACCGTCTCGATGAGACGATCCTCTTCAAGCCGCTCACGAAGGACAACCTCACCGGCATCATCGATATCATGGTCGAAGGGCTCAAGAAGCGCCTGGCCGACCGCTCGCTCAAGCTCTGTATCACCGACAAGGCGAAGGAGCTTATCATCGAGCGCGGCTACGATCCGCTCTACGGCGCGCGTCCGCTGCGCCGGTATCTCCAGAGCAGCGTGGAAACGCTGCTGGCAAGAGCCATCCTCTCCGGCGATATCGCCGCGGGCAGTACGCTCACGGTGGACGTCGAGAACGACGAACTCGTCTGCCGGTAAAACAAGAAAAAGCTGTGCGAACGAAAGTTCGTACAGCTTTTTCCTTTCTGATACGAAACCCCCGGCGCATAGGCTGCGCCGGGGGTTTCGTCTTTCGCCGGAAGATCCGGGAGTTGTGGTTTTTACATGAACAGCGGGGCGAAGATCGCGATCAGGGCAACGATCGTTGCGCACTGAATGACGGTGACGGCGGTGGACATGTACTTGGGAACGGTATTCATTGTTTCTTCCTCCAAATGAATTATTATTTAGTATGGACGGATATTAACACCGGCCACTCACAAAGTCAAGCTTGTTTACGAATAAAATTCAGCGATTTATGAAATTTATGAATCGTGAACGGGGAAACACGAATAAAAATGAATATACTGTGGATTTTGACAATGAATAAAAACAAATGTCCGGCGGACAGAGAACCGGCGGACATTTGTCGGAAAATGCTTTGGGATATCAGATCGCGATCGGCACGGCGTCCGGCTCGATGGGGCAGACGTAGCCGGATCCGGCTCGCCCGGCGTATTCCTCGCGGGCCTTTTGCAGCAGCGCGGGATCGTCGATGAGCGCGATGACGGCGGCTGCCAGAGTTTTTCCGGCGCAGAGGATCGCCTTGTGTGCAAGGGATGTTTTCCCGCAGGCAACGACCTGCCACGAATGGCCCGGTACGCCCGCCGGCCACGCGGCGATAAGCGCCTGCGCTGTCGGCGTCTGCCAGCTCACGTCGCCGACGTCCGTGCTGCCGGGGAGAAAGCCCTCGCCGGAGTAGAGAGGGAGGAGGAAGTCGTTCATGGGCTTGGTCATATTCTCTGAAAGCGCACGGGATTCTTTGGCGATTTCGCTGTCAAACTTTGCGCCGATGCCGGGAGCACGCGTCTGCGGCGGAAACGTCCGGCAGAGCGACGAGGCAAAGGCAAGCTCCTCCGCCGTATATTGCGGCACGCCGGTTTCGGCGAACGAGGCGTGCAGCAACGCTTCAAGCGTGAAGTTCGGCAGCGTTTCCGCCGTGCCGTCGATGAATACGCGCTCGTAGCTTGTCCCGGTCATAAGCGCCGCGCCCTCGGCGATGGCGTCCACGCGCTTCTGGAGCTTTACGGAATCGGCGACCTTGTTGGCGCGGACCATGTAGAGCACCGAAGCGTTTGCCTGCACAACGTTCGGCGACACGCCGCCCGCGTCCGTGATGGCATAGTGGATGCGGCAGTCGTCGGTCATATGCTCGCGCAGAAACTGCACGCCGATGTTCATAAGCTCCACGGCGTCGAGCGCGCTGCGCCCGTTGTGAGGGTCTCCGGCGGCGTGCGCGGCAACGCCGTGGAATTTATAGAGCACCTGAATGCACGAGTTGTTCGTGCCGGTGGATATCTCGTTCGTGTCGGACGGGTGCCAGGTGAGCGCGGCGTCGAGCCCGTACCAGAGCCCCTCACGCGCCATATACGCCTTGGCCGCGCCGCCCTCCTC
>ERZ779877.1781-NODE-1781-length-17318-cov-3.276951_pt1 | contig 17318 bp, 17 predicted proteins | sample MGYA00511556_ERZ779877 | MGnify/ENA primary metagenome ERZ779877 (study PRJEB29588, sample SAMEA2159338) | human gut metagenome | biome: human gut; feature: human-associated habitat; material: faeces | place: Denmark | collected 2008/2010 ...
AAAGGGGGAAATGAAATCGAGGCGCTTGCGATGGTCGTCCGAACGGCTGGCCACCAGCTTGAGGTTGTCCAGGAAATAAGAGTTTTCCGGGGAGGTGTATTCCAGGCTGTCGATGTTGATTTCGCCGTCCATCTCGTCGATGGAGCCTCCGGTAAAGTCGGCCTTCAGACGAACGGAAAATTCGGCTCCCTCGTATTTTTTCGTGAGATGGAGGGCATGAGGACGAATGTGATTGACGGAAGCCAGGAAATTGAAGGTGGGTACCTTGCTGACGGCATTGATAGTACCGTTGAGAGCCAGCGAGGCATTCTCGTCCTCCAGCCTGACCCCACCCGTGAAACCTCCGTGGCGATACTCTCCGTCCAGGGTGATATTCTCGTAAGTATAACCGCTATAGTCGATGGAGGATATCAGTCCCTTGGCCGTGATGGCCGGATAGGTGTTGGCGGCATGGCGGCCGTCCAGCTTGACATTGAAGGTGATGTTTCCCAACTTGGCATTGCCCGTCAGCCGACCTAACTGAAAACCACTGGTCTTCATGTCGCCCGAATAGGAGAGGATGTGACGGTCTGCTTCGGTATAGGAACTCAGCTTGATATCGGTGCGGATGACGCCCAGGTTGGTGCGGATGTTTCCGTAGGTTACCAAATCGGTGAAATAACCGGAGAGCTCGCCACGGAAACTGATGGTGCCCAAGCGCTGGAGAACGGGAGGGACACCGGTGTAGTGGCTACTGAGATTGCGGACAAAGAATGCCACTCCCTCGGGATCGGCATACAGACGGGACAGGTTGCCGAACACATAGGCGTCGCCGCCACTGGACAAATCCTGAAACGACACGTCGCCCTGCAGGACAAAATGGTCGCCGGAAGAAACGGAGAGCAACGGACAGTTCAACGCATCGACGGTCCCTCCGGCCTCGGCTTCGAGCTGGAGCGGATCGGAAAAAGGCTTCAGGGCCGGAACGAAAGCCGACAAATCGCCCAAGGTGAGCGTCGAAGGCTGGAGGCGGCAGGTAAAACGTACCTGATGGACAAAATCCTTCAGCGCGGCCAGGCTGTCGTACTCCATCCGGATGGTGTCCATCTGCAGGTCGGTACGGGGCAGGTCGATGCGGAGCCCCGCTATCTGCATGCCCTTGTCGTTGCCGATAACCTCCAAACCCAAACGGTCCAGCTCGAAACCGGAAGACTGCTCCTTGAAACTCATGCGCTTGACAGCCGCATGGATGGTGTCGTTACGTAAAGCTTTCAGCGAAATGCTGGCAATGATGTCGCTCAGGTTGACGTGCCCCGCATTGAAACGGCCGGGGGTTTCCGCCTCGGAAAGGACATTGTAGGACAAGCGGCCACGGCGGATGAGCAGAGAATTGATGCGCAGGTCGAGGCGCGTTTCCTTGGGAACGGTGTCCTTGGAAGCAAAGGTGTCGATGAGAAACTGGAAATTGGGAGCCGCTTCGGGAGTGGCTTTTTCGAGCCGGATGTTGAATCCGAAAAACTGGATGTTGCTGATGGAAATCCGCCCCTTCAGGAGAGGAAGAAGGTTGAACTTGGCCGACAGGCGGGTGGCCTTGAGCATCTCTTTGCCAGAACGGTCGTCGACCAGCAAATCTTCCACCACAATGCGGTTCAACAGGCCGAGGCTGATGCGCCCCACACGGAGACGGGTGTCCAAAAGGGCTTCCAGCTCATGGGTGACGAGCACAGAAAGCTGACGCTGGACATAGGGAATGTTCAGCAACAGGGTGATGACGATATAGAAGCTGATGAGGATACCAACCACCCAACGTATTGTCTGCTTCAGTCTTCTGATAGGCCGTTAATTTTTATATTCAGCCAACAAAAATATGAAATAATACATTATCCATACTACTTTTATCACTACTTTTGCAGTGCTTAAACGTAAATAAACACTTATGAGTACAATTATACTGGGAATAGAAAGCTCGTGCGACGACACATCGGCAGCCGTCATCAAGGACGGTTACCTGCTGTCGAACGTCGTGGCCAGCCAGACGGTGCACGAAGCATACGGAGGCGTGGTGCCCGAACTGGCCTCACGCGCCCATCAACAGAACATCGTGCCCGTGGTACACGAGGCACTGAAACGGGCTGGAGTGACCAAGGAGGAACTGAGCGCCGTAGCCTTTACCCGGGGGCCGGGACTGATGGGCTCGCTGCTGGTAGGCGTTTCCTTCGCCAAGGGGTTTGCCCGTTCGCTCGGCATACCGATGATTGACGTCAACCACCTGACAGGGCACGTGTTAGCTCACTTTATTAAAGTGGAAGGTGAAGAGAGCGAGCAGCCGACTTTCCCCTTCCTCTGCCTGTTGGTGTCGGGCGGAAATTCCCAAATCATCCTAGTGAAAGCCTACAATGACATGGAAATCCTGGGACAGACCATCGACGACGCAGCCGGCGAAGCCATCGACAAATGCTCGAAGGTGATGGGGTTGGGCTACCCCGGCGGTCCGATTATCGACAAGCTGGCCCGTCAGGGCAACCCCTTGGCCTACAGTTTTGCCAAACCGCATATTGAAGGCTACGACTACAGTTTCAGCGGACTGAAGACCTCGTTCCTCTACTCTCTGCGCGACTGGCTGAAAGACGACCCCGATTTCGTGGAGCATCACAAGACCGACTTGGCCGCTTCGCTGGAGCACACGATTGTGGACATTCTGATGAAAAAACTGCGCCAAGCCGCCAAGGACACCGGCATCAAGGAAGTGGCCGTGGCCGGCGGCGTGTCGGCCAACAACGGCCTGCGCAACGCCTTCCGCGAGCATGCGGACAAGTATGGTTGGAAAATCTTCATCCCCAAGTTCAGTTATACCACCGACAATGCGGCGATGATAGCCATCACCGGTTATTTCAAATATCAGGACCATGATTTCTGTTCCATAGACTTGCCGGCTTATTCAAGAGTAACATTAAAATAAATACAGAGACTATGATGAATGTAGAAGCTAAAATCATAAGCCGTGAAATCAGCCCGTTGCTGTGGAAAGCGGGCGAAACGGTATGCACGGCGGAAAGTTGCACTTCGGGGCAAATTTCGGCTGCCATCACGAGCGTGCCGGGCAGTTCCATCTATTTTAAAGGAGGCATCGTCTGCTACACCAATGAGGTGAAGACCCGTTTCCTCGGCGTCGCGCCCGAACTGTTGGAAGAAAAAGGTGCCGTGAGCGAGGACGTGGTGCGCGCGATGCTGGACGGCGCGCTGAAGGCCATGGACACCACCTATGCCGTGGCCATCACCGGATATGCCGGTCCCGGCGGAGGCGACGAGGCTCCCGTAGGTACAATCTGGATAGCCGTGGGTGACAATAAAGGCGAAACCGTAGTGGAAAAATTGGAAGGCGACGAGGGGCGCGACATGAACTTGGCAAAGGCAACTTTGGTGGCCCTTCAGATGTTATTGGACTTATTGAAAAAGCATCATCCGGCCGAGGAAGAGTGATTTTTTTTGCTAAAACGCTTGTTTATTCGGTTTTTAAGTGCTAATTTTGCACTCTGTTTGAAGGAAGTAAATAGAAATAAACAAAAAGGAAGATAGAAATGTCTAGGATTTGTCAAATTACGGGAAAGAAAGCCATGGTTGGCAACAATGTTTCTCATTCGAAGCGTCGTACGAAGAGACGGTTTGATGTGAACTTGTTTACGAAGAAGTTCTACTATGTGGAGCAGGACTGCTGGATTAGCCTTAACATCAGTGCCGCCGGTCTGCGATATATCAATAAGGTCGGGTTGGACGCCGCTTTGACCAATGCGGTGGAGAAAGGTTATTGTGACTGGAAATCTATTAAGGTAATCGCTTAATAAAGAAGGAGATTTAAAGCTATGGCAAAGAAGGCTAAAGGTAATAGAGTGCAGGTGATTCTGGAATGCACTGAAATGAAGGACAGCGGGCTCCCCGGAACGTCTCGTTACGTGACGACGAAGAACCGTAAGAATACTCCCGAGAGAATGGAATTGAAGAAGTACAATCCCATCTTGAAGAGAATGACTATTCACAAGGAAATAAAATAAACTTAGGATACTATGGCAAAGAAAACAGTGGCAACCCTCCAGACTGGTAAGACAGATGGACGTTCCTACACAAAAGTAATCAAAATGGTGAAGAGCCCGAAGACGGGTGCTTATATTTTTGATGAGCAGATGGTGCCCAATGAGGCCGTGAAAGATTTCTTTAAGAACTAATCCGCAATTCAAAGCGGTTCAAATAGTCCCCTCCATTCCGGTGGAGGGGATTTTTTGTGTCTGACGATGGCGCGCATTTAAAAAACTTGTGCTATCTTTGTGCTGTAAAATACATTAAATAAAAGGTGTATGGGATTTTTTAGCTTTTTCTCGAAGGAAAAAAAAGAAACGCTCGACAAAGGTTTGGAAAAAACCAAGGAAAGTTTTTTCGGCAAACTGACCAGGGCCGTGGCAGGGAAGTCCAAGGTGGACGATGAAGTGCTCGATAACCTGGAGGAAGTGTTGGTGACATCGGACGTGGGGGTCGACACCACGTTGAACATCATCGGGCGGATAGAAAAGCGCGTGGCGCGTGACAAGTATGTGACGACAAGCGAGCTGAACGACATATTGCGCGACGAAATAGCTTCGCTGCTCACGGAGAACAATACGGAAGACACCGAAGGCTTTGATTTGCCCGAAGGAAAGAAACCGTATGTGATCATGGTCGTGGGCGTGAACGGAGTGGGGAAGACCACAACCATAGGCAAACTGGCGTACCAATTCAAGAAAGCGGGAAAGAGCGTGTATCTCGGAGCGGCGGACACCTTTCGTGCCGCAGCCGTGGAGCAGTTGGAAATCTGGGCCGAGCGTGTGGGCGTGCCCATCGTGAAACAGCAAATGGGAAGCGATCCCGCTTCGGTTGCTTTCGATACATTGAGTTCGGCCGTGGCCAATGGTGCCGATGTGGTGCTGATTGACACCGCAGGACGGTTGCACAACAAGAAAGGTCTCATGGACGAGTTGTCCAAAATAAAGCGCGTCATGCAGAAAGTGGTACCCGATGCTCCCCACGACGTGATGCTCGTCTTGGATGGAAGTACGGGACAGAATGCTTTCGAGCAAGCCAAACAGTTCACCTTGGCCACGGAAGTCACCAGCATGGCCATCACCAAGCTCGACGGCACGGCCAAGGGCGGCGTGGTCATCGGCATATCCGACCAGTTCAAAATTCCCGTCCGCTATATCGGGTTGGGCGAGGGAGCAGAGGATTTGCAGCCTTTCAACCGGAAAGAGTTCGTGAAATCCCTTTTCAACAAATGATTTATTGATTAAAGGACATTGCCTTGCAGAAGAATACGATAGACATCATAACAATGGGTTGCTCGAAGAATCTGGTGGATTCGGAGAAACTCATGCGTCAGTTGGAGCTTAACGGCTTCAAGGTGACGCACGACAGCGAGCATCCGAAAGGGGAAATCGCCGTCATCAACACTTGCGGATTCATCGGGGATGCGAAACAGGAAAGTATAGACATGATCTTGGAGTTTTGCCAGGCCAAGGAAGAAGGACGGCTGAAAAAGCTTTTCGTCATGGGCTGCCTCTCGGAGCGCTACCTGAAGGAACTGGAGGAGGAAATCCCTCAAGTGGATAAATATTACGGGAAGTTCAACTGGGCGGAACTGGTGACCGACTTGGGAAAAGCCATCCGGACGGACAAGTTGCTGGAGCGCGACCTGACGACGCCATCGCATTATGCCTACCTGAAGATATCCGAGGGGTGCGACCGTCATTGTTCTTATTGCGCGATTCCTATCATCACGGGGAAACATGTTTCCCGTCCGATGGAGGAGATTCTTGAGGAGACCCGCATGTTGGTAGCCCGGGGCGTGAAGGAATTCCAGGTGATAGCCCAGGAACTGACCTATTATGGCGTAGATCTTTACCACCGTCAGATGTTGCCGGAATTGGTGGAGCGCATGGCCGACATTCCCGGCGTGGAGTGGATCAGGTTGCACTATGCCTACCCCGCGAATTTTCCGACCGACTTGTTGCGCGTGATGCGTGAGCGGGATAATGTGTGCAAATATATGGATATCGCATTGCAGCATATCAGCGACAACATGTTGCAGCGGATGCGCCGTCATGTGACGCGGCAAGAAACTTATGAACTGATAGAGGGGTTCCGGAAAGAAGTGCCGGGGATTCATTTGCGGACGACACTGATGGTCGGTCATCCTGGCGAGACGGAACAAGACTTCGCCGAGTTGCTGGATTTCGTCCGTGAAGTGAAATTTGAAAGAATGGGCGCTTTTGCTTATTCGGAGGAAGAAGGGACTTATTCTGCCGGGCATTACGAGGACGACATACCGGAGGAAACCAAACAGAAACGGCTGGACAAGCTTATGGCTGTGCAGCAGGAGGTGTCGGCGGAATTGGCTTCGCAGAAAATCGGGCAGACGTTCAAAGTCATCATTGACCGTTGTGAAGGTGATTTTTATGTGGGACGCACGCAGTTCGACTCTCCTGAAGTAGACCCGGAAGTGCTGATTCCAAAGAGTGAAGGAGAGTTGGAGACAGGCAATTTCTATGAGATAACGATTACGGATGCCGATGATTTCGACTTGTATGGGGTCAAGGCGGTTTAATATATAAGAAGCAGGTGTATGAACAATAAGGAATTCATTGCGGAGCTGTCCCGGCGTTCCGGGTTCACGCTGAAGGACACTTCGTCCTTGGTGGCTGCCTTGGTGGCCGAGATGACGGAGTGTCTGGAGGACGAGAACGTCGTGTTTATACAGAATGTGGGTACGTTCGAGGTGAAGAAGAAACAGGAGCGGGTGGTTGTCAATCCCTCAACGCAGCAACGGATGCTGGTCCCGCCCAAGTTGATTGTGAACTTCAGACCGAGTGCTTCTTTTAAGGAGAAAATGCAATAAACTGCTTGCAAGGCAATGGATAAGAAAATTTTGATGCAAGATTTGGCCGACGGGCTGGTGCAGCGTAAGGGATTGGCGAAAAAGGAGGCAGAGGATTTCGTGCGCTCCCTTTTCGATATGGTCGGTGAATTCTTGCAGACGGACAAAATTGTGAAGATAAAAGGGCTTGGCACGTTCAAGCTCGTTACGGTCGACAGCAGGGAAAGCGTGGATGTCAATACTGGGGAGCGCATCGTGATAAAGGAGTACACGAAAATCAATTTTACGCCCGACCCCGTATTGAGGGATACGATAAACAAACCTTTTGCCCAGTTCGAAACGGTCGTCTTGTATGACGGGACCGACATCGCAGACATGGAGCGAATGGATGAAGTGGAGTTGGCGGAGAAGGCCGGAGTGGACCTTCTGCCGAGAGAAGTTGAGGAAGGAAATGGGGAAACGGAAACGCCCCGTCAGGACAATGAGGAAGAGGATGTGCTTCCTCTTTCCGAAACAGAACCGATGGATGTGGACGAAGACGGTGAACCCGAAATAGGCGAAACTGCGGAAAACGTATCGATGGAGACTTCTGGTATAGAAATAGAAGAGGTCGAGCCCGTAGGGGAAAACGAAGATGGCGTGACGGATGAAATTGAGGGCGCAGGGCAGGAGGATGAAACTCCGTCAGACTCCGGCGAGGTCTTTTCCGGAGGAGAAATCACGTTTCCCGAGCCGGAAGGGATGCCGGCGGATGAAAATGTTGCCGGGAATCAGTCTGCGTCGGACGAAGGTGAAGATGGTAGTTCGCGCTTCCATGAAGCAGGTCACGATGTAGAGCCGTCCGAAGCCGCGGCTCAGGATGAAGTCGGGACACAACCGGAAGAGGGCCGTGCGTCTCAAGTCCCACCACACAATGGCCCGGTGGATTCTTCGCGGATGGTGGAAAGCATGCACGTGGGTACACAGCAGATTGAGGTGCAGAAAGTGGAGCATCAGACCGTGGAAAACCAGCACATTGTGCATGTCGCGCCAGAATCGCATGGACGCCGGGTGTATCTGACACCTTGGATGATGTTTTTCAGTGCGCTTTTGGTCTTGTTGCTGATGTCCATCAGTTATTATATAGGATATAATCACCTTTTTTATAAAGGTGAAGGGCAAACGATGGTGCAAGTGCCCGACACGGTTTTCGTGCCCATGGAAGTACAACCGGCTGACACTTTGGATATGGAGCAAACCGACACGATGACACAAGAAAAGCCCGACACGACACTCCGGAATGCTGCTGTCGTTCCCTCTGTGCCGCGTCGTGAAAAGCCAGTAAAGTCTCAGCCGGCGGCCCGGACGGAAGAGGTGCATCCGGAAAAGTACACGCAGGTGAAGGGCGGTGCTTATGAAATCATCGGTACGCAAGAAAAGCACCGTCTCAAGAGCGGGGAAACCCTGCGGGGGCTTGCGCTGAAATACTATGGGTCGAAAGATTTTACAGTTTATCTCGTGGTGCACAATAAGATTAAGAATCCGGACCTTGTGCCGGAAGGCATGTGGCTGGAAATTCCCAAATTAAGGCTAAAACGGCGTTAGCCGCCATGAAAAGTTTCTTAAATAGGCATTTGAGAAACTTTTTTTAATAATGGAAACCTTGTCGGAGCGTAGTAAATGTCTTAATTTTGGGCTGCGAAAAAAGAGAGTATAATATATAAACAAATAAAACAGATATGGCTGAAGCAATAGATATTCGTGAGTTGAACGAGCGAATTGAGAGACAGAGTGCTTTTGTGACGAACTTGATGGCCGGTATGGACCAGGTCATTGTGGGGCAGAAACATTTGGTGGAATCTCTTTTAATCGGATTGTTGAGTGATGGACATGTGTTGTTGGAAGGCGTGCCGGGTTTGGCGAAGACGTTGGCTATTAAAACTTTGGCATCCTTGATTGATGGTAAATTCAGTCGGATTCAGTTCACACCGGATTTGCTCCCTGCCGATGTGACGGGCACGATGATGTACAGCCAGAAAGAGGAGACCTTTGTGGCACAGCGCGGCCCGATTTTTGCCAACTTGGTGCTGGCGGACGAAATCAACCGCGCACCGGCAAAGGTACAAAGTGCATTGCTCGAGGCCATGCAGGAACGGCAAGTTACCATCGGCAAGGAATCCTATAAATTGCCTGAACCTTTCCTCGTGTTGGCCACGCAGAATCCCATAGAGCAAGAGGGCACATACCCCTTGCCGGAGGCGCAGGTCGACCGTTTCATGCTGAAGGTGGTGATTGACTATCCCAAGATGGAAGAGGAGAAGAAAATCATTCGTCAGCAAATCAAGGGGGACAAAACGGAAGTGCGCCCCATCTTGTCCACTAAGGAAATCATTGAAGCGCGGAATGTCGTGCGCGAAGTTTATTTGGACGAGAAAATAGAGCAATATATCGCAGACATTGTTTTTGCCACGCGCTATCCGGACAAGTATGGGTTGAAAGACTTGAAAGATTATATTGAGTTCGGTGGATCGCCCCGTGCTTCCATCAATTTGGCTTTGGCTTCGCGCGCTTATGCTTTCATCAAGCGCCGTGGATACGTGATTCCGGAAGATGTGCGTGCCGTGGCTCACGACGTATTGCGCCACCGCATTGGCTTGTCATACGAGGCGGAAGCCAATAACGTGAGCAGCGAGGACATCGTCAGCCAGATTCTGAACAAGGTGGAGGTGCCTTAATCTTAGCCGGAAATGGATACAAGTGATATTTTAAAGCGGGTCCGGCAAATTGAAATCAAGACACGGGGCTTGTCCAATAACATCTTCGCGGGCGAATATCATTCTGCATTCAAGGGGCGCGGAATGGCATTCTCCGAAGTCCGTGAATATCAATACGGCGATGATATCCGCGACATAGACTGGAACGTGACGGCGCGTTTCAATCGTCCGTTCGTTAAGGTCTACGAAGAAGAACGCGAGCTGACGGTTATGCTGGTCATTGACGTGTCGGGCAGTTTGAATTTCGGCACTGTGTCGCAAATGCAGCGTGAGATGGTGACCGAGATTGCTGCGACATTGGCTTTCTCTGCCATCCAGAACAATGATAAAATCGGTGTCATTTTCTTCTCCGACAGGATAGAGGAGTTTATTCCGCCGAAGAAGGGGCGCAAGCACATCCTCCGTATCATTCGTGAACTTCTGGATTTCACGCCGAAGAGCAAGGCCACAGACATCGGGCAAGCCGTGGAATATCTTACACAAGTTATAAAACGCCGTTGCACCGCTTTCTTGCTGAGCGATTTTATCGACAGGAAGGAGTATCTCACGGCATTGACCGTGGCCAACCGTAAACACGACGTGGTGGCCATACAGGTCTTCGATCGACGTATGGCCGAACTGCCCGACGTGGGACTGATGAAGGTATGCGACGCGGAGACCGGGCATGAGCAGTATATAGACACATCCAGCCGCAAGGTGCGACAGGCCCATCACGACTGGTGGAAAAACCGGCAGCTCCGTCTTCAAGACACATTCACCAAGAGTAATGTGGACGCTGTGTCCATACGTACAGACCAGGATTATGTGGCTTCGTTGATGACTTTATTTGCCAAACGGAATTAAGGATGAAACATTATTTGAGTAAACATAGACGGTACGTCCGCTTATTAGCTGTCCTCTTGGGATTTATTTCTGCCGTAACATTGGATGCACAAGTGACGGTGGATGTTAAGATGGATTCGTTGGAACTGTTTGTAGGTGAACAGACGCGCATAACATTGGATGTCAGTACGGATGCCGGTGCCAAGGTTGTCATGCCCCGACTGAAAGCGGGCGATATGATAGTGCCAGGTGTGGAAGTAGTAGATGTCGCCAAGGCGGACACGCAACAGTTGAACGAAGGTGCCCGCAGGCTGATATCCCAAACTTATCTTGTGACCTCTTTTGATTCGGCTTTCTACTATCTCCCGCCTTTTGTCGTTGGCGTGGATGGAAAAGAGTATGAGTCGAAGAACTTGGCCCTCAGGGTGCTGTCTATTCCGGTGGACACGGTACATGTCGACCGTTTCTATGGTCCGAAGGAGATTATGGAAGTGCCGTTCTCTTGGTCTGATTGGTCGCTGATTTTCATTTTGTCCGTCTTGTTATTGTTGTGGGTTCTCGGATTGAGTTATTTCTACATCCGTTATCGTGACAACAAGCCCATCATCAAAATCATTAAGTTGGCGCCTAAAGTTCCGCCTCATACGAAGGCAATGCAGGACATTGAGCAAATCAAAGCCGAGAAGGCATGGGCACAAGAAGATTCAAAGGAGTATTATACGCGTTTGACGGCCATATTGCGCACGTACATCCAAAAGCGTTATGGCTTTAATGCCATGGAAATGACTTCCTCGGAAATCATAGAGCGTTTGTTGAAAGAACAAAGCCGGGAAAGCCTGGACGAGTTGCGCGCCTTGTTCCAGACGGCGGACTTGGTGAAATTCGCGAAGTACAGCACGCTGATTAACGAGAACGACGCAAACCTTGTGAATGCCATAGAGTTCATTAACCAGACAAAGAAGGAAGTGGACGAGAACGTCAAGGACGCGCCCGATGAAGTGACGGTGGAGCAGAAGCGTAGCCGTCGCACGTTGCTCAGTATGCGCTTGGCTTTGATTCTCCTTACGCTTGCCGCGGTGGCCTTGTTTGCATGGATTCTTTGGATGGTGTACGATTTGGTGGTTTAAAAACTGTAGGATTATGACGTTTGCTAATATTGAATATTTCTTTCTGTTATTTTTGCTCATACCTTATATATTATGGTATGTGCTGAAGAATAAGAAAAAGGAACCCACATTGTGCGTCCCCGACACTACGGCCTACCGTTATGCGCCCAAAAGTTATAAGAACCATCTCATTCACGTTCCATTTATCTTGCGTCTTGTCGCTTTTGTGATGATTGTGGTAGTCTTGGCGCGCCCGCAAACCAGCAACAGCTGGAAGAATACGGAAGTGGAGGGCATTGATATCATGTTGGCGGTGGACGTGTCCACCAGTATGCTGGCTGAGGATTTGAAGCCCAACAGGCTGGAAGCCGCCAAGCAGGTGGCGTCGGAGTTCATCGCAGGCCGGCCGAACGACAATATCGGTTTGACTATTTTTGCCGCAGAGGCTTTTACTCAGTGCCCCATGACCACGGATCATGCAGTATTGCTGAATCTCTTTCACGGACTGAGGGCCGACATGGCACAGCGTGGCATGATACAAGATGGTACTGCGGTGGGGTTGGGCATAGCCAATGCCGTGTCGCGCCTGAAAGACAGCAAAGCCAAGAGCAAGGTCATCATCTTGCTGACGGACGGAACCAATAATGCGGGCGACATTTCGCCCTTGACGGCCGCTGAGATAGCCAAAAGTTTTGGCATTCGTGTCTATACCATCGGTGTGGGCACCAACGGATTGGCGCCCTATCCCATGCCGGTGGCCGGGACGGTGCAGTACCTGAACATCCCGGTGGAAATCGACACCAAGACTTTGGCTGCGATTGCAGGAAAGACGGACGGAGAGTTCTATCGTGCCACGGACAACAAAAAGCTGGAAGAAGTGTATAAGGACATCGACCAGTTGGAAAAGACCAAACTGAGTGTGAAGCAATACAGCAAACGCTACGAGGCTTATGCTTTGTTTGCTTGGATTGCCTTGGCAAGTCTTTTGCTCGAATTCTTGCTGCGGACGACCATTTTGAAGAGAATACCTTAAAGACAGTCGATTATGTTTCGTTTCGAAGAACCATTATATTTGTATTTGCTCCTGTTGATTCCTTGTTTGGCAGGATTGCATTATGTGACCAATATTTATCGGCGGAAGCGGTTGCGCCGTTATGGCGACGTCGGTTTGCTGAAAGAACTGATGCCGGACGTATCTGCTGCCCGTCGCGAAGTGAAGGCGTGGTTGGTGATGGGGGCGTTGGCGCTGTTGATTTTCACTTTGGCGCGGCCGCAGTTCGGTACAAAGTTGGAGACGCGTAAGCGTCAAGGCATAGAGGCCATCATTGCCATGGACGTGTCCAACTCCATGCTGGCGGAAGATGTGACGCCCAATCGCTTAGAGAAGTCGAAGATGCTGGTGAGCAGTATCGTGGACAAAATGACGGACGACAAGATTGGGCTCATCGTATATGCCGGCGAGGCTTATACCCAGTTGCCCATTACGAGCGACTACGTGTCTGCAAAGATGTTTCTCGAGACTATCAGTCCATCCATGATTGCCACCCAAGGTACCGATATCAAGCAGGCCATAGACTTGGCCATGAAGAGTTTTACGCCCAACCAAGAGGCCAGCAAGGCTATATTTGTCATCACGGACGGTGAGGACAACGAGGGAGGGGCGGTGGAAGCGGCCAAGGCCGCTGCTGAGCGTGGCATCAAGGTCTACGTGCTGGGAGTCGGTTCTCCCCAGGGAGCGCCCATCCCGATGCCTGGCAGTTCTCAATATATCACGGACAACAGTGGCAACGTAGTGGTTTCTCAACTGAACGAGCAAATGTGTCGTGAAATCGCTGCTGCAGGAGGAGGCGCTTACATCTATGTGGACAACAGTTCCTCAGCCCGTGAGCAGCTTTCGGCTTATGTGGACAAGTTGGCCAAGGCTGAGATGGAGAGCGCCGTCTATTCCGAATACGACGAGCAGTTCCAGGCTGTGGCCTTGTTGGCCTTGTTCCTGCTCGTCCTGGATGTCTTGCTCGTGGAGCGCAAGAATCCGTTGTTTAAGAATATCAAGTTGTTTCGAAAATGAGGAAGGGAGATATGTTGCGTAGGATTTACAAATATGGTTTGGCCTTGTGCCTTTGCGTCTTGTCGGTGCCGGCTTTGTGGGCCCAAAAAGGAACGGGACGCGACTACTTGAGAAGCGGAAACCGCTTGTATCGCGACAGCGCATACACCAAAGCCGAGGTGGACTATCGCAAGGCCATTGAGGCCGACAGCCGTTTCCCGCAGGCATATTTCAACTTGGGCAACGCACTCTTGCGGCAGCAGAAGCCCAAGGAGGCAATGCAGGCTTACGAACAAGCCGTGAAGGTGGAGACCAACAAAGGCCGTTTGGCTTCCATCTATCACAACATGGGAGTGATTCTTCAGAGCCAGAAACAGTTCGGTCCCGCTATCGAGTGTTATAAGAACGCCTTGCGGCGGAATCCGGCCGACAATGAAAGCCGTTATAATTTGGTGCTCTGCCAGCATCAACTGAAGAACAACCCTCAGCAAGACCCGCAGAATGGTGGAAACGAAAACAAAGACGGCAAGGACAAGAACAAGGAGGAGCAGAAAGACAGTAACAAGAAAGACCAACAGAAGGACAAAGACAAGAAAGAGCAACAACAGCAACAGCAGCAGGCGCAGCAGAATGAAGAAAACATGTCGAAGGAAAACGCCGAGCAGTTGCTCAACGCAGCCATGCAGGACGAGAAAGAGACGCAAGAGCGCATCCGCAAGGCAATGGCCGAGCCACGGCGCAGGAAACTGGAAAAGCAATGGTAGTAGTGAATAAGCTGACGAAAGATACAGATATGAAGAAATTTCTGATAGGGCTATGGATGTGCTTGCTGGCCATGGGTGCGCAGGCTGCCATACAAGTCAAGGCCACCGCGCCCGACGTGGTGGAGGAAGGCGAGCAGTTTCGCCTCAGTTTCACGGTGAACACGCAGGATGTGAGCGACTTCCATCTGCCTGAACTCGAGGGGTTCAGCATCGACATGGGGCCGAGCCGCTCTTCGCAGAGCAGTTTTCAGATGATCAACGGCCGCACGTCGCAGAGCAGTTCCATCACCTACACCTACATCCTGAGCGCGCTCAAGGAGGGAACCTTCATATTGCCGCCGGCAACGGTGACGTCGGGCGGAAAGCAATATAAGTCCAACAAGGTGACGATAAAGGTGGTGCCCGGAAGCGGCGGTGGCGGACAGTCCGCCCAGCAAGGCGGCTCCCGGCATGAACGGATGCAGATGCAGGACGCAGGGGCCAAGATTACGGGCAAGGATTTGTTCATTACCGTCACGGCCAACAAGAGCCGGGTGTATGAGCAAGAGGCCGTGGTGCTCACATACAAGGTCTACTCTTTGGTCAACCTTTCGCAACTGGACGGTGAAATCCCCGATCTTGAAGGATTCCACGTTCAGGAAATCGAGCTTCCGCAGCAGAAAAGTTTGAAGATGGAGAACCACAACGGCCGTTCCTACGGCACGGTCGTTTGGCGGCAATATGTGCTTTTCCCGCAGCGCAGCGGGAAACTCACGATACCATCCGTCAAGTTAGAGGGCATCGTCATACAGCAAAACCGCAACATCGACCCGATAGATGCCTTCTTTAACGGCGGCAGTGCGATGGTGGAGGTGAAGAAGACCATCGTGGCTCCCTCGCTCACCCTCCAGGTCGACCCTTTGCCTGCGCCACGTCCGGAAAACTTTTCGGGTGCGGTGGGGCGTTTCAACGTCAGCGCGTCGCTCACACCTAAGGATTTGAAAGCCAATGACGCCCTCACGCTCCGCTTGACGGTATCGGGCAATGGGAACATGAAACTCATGAAGGCTCCGGCCGTGGAGTTCCCCAAGGACTTCGAGACTTACGACCCCAAAGTCACGGACCAGACGAAGGTGGGCCGCAGCGGTGCGTCGGGCAACAAGATTTTCGATTACCTGGCTGTTCCGCGCCATCAAGGGAAATACACCATTCCTGCCGTGGACTTCTGTTACTTTGACCCTGAAGCGAAAGCTTATAAGACGGTAAAGACGGAAAGTTTCGACATCAGCGTGGCCAAAGGCAAGGGTGGGGGCACAAGCACCAATTTCACCAATCGGGAAGATGTGGAGCTCTTGGCTTCCGACATTCGTTACATCCACCAGGGCGACGTGCAGATGCGTCAACGCGGCGAAGCCTATTTCGCCACGGCGGCCTATTGGTGGAGCTATGTCATTCCTCTGCTGGCATTGGTGGCGCTCATTGTGGCTTTCCGCAAGAAGGCCATGGAGAACGCCAATGTGGCCAAGATGCGCAACAAGAAGGCCAGCAAGGCGGCCACCAAGCGCCTGAAGCAGGCGGCGGTGTTGCTGAAGGCAGGGAAGCCGGCTGAGTTTTACGAGGAAGTGCTCAAGGCGTTGTGGGGATATGTGGGCGACAAGCTGAACTTGCCGGCGGCCGAACTGAACAAGGAGAACGTCAGCGAGAAATTGCAGGCCAAAGGGGCTGATGAAGGGCTTGTGCGGCGACTCGTGGAGGTGATGAACGATTGTGAGTTTGCGCGCTACGCGCCGGGCGACCCCTCGCAGACGATGGACAAGATTTATGCGGCCGCAACGGAAGTAATCAACAAGATGGAAAGTTCTATTAAACATTAAGCCAAGGATGAAAGCGATGAGAAAAACGATACTGACGGTTTGCGCGCTGTTGGGCATGTCGGCCCTCCATGCGCAGACCAAGGCGGAGGCCGACAGTGCCTACGCTGCCGAGAAATACGAGCAGGCCATCCCCATTTATGAGGCGTTGCTGGAGAAAGGGGAGCATGCCGACGTGTATTACAACTTGGGGAACTGCTACTACAAGACCGACCGCATCGCACCGGCCGTGTTGAATTATGAGCGTGCGGCGTTGCTGGCGCCGGGAAACTCCGATATCCGTTTCAACCTGGAATTGGCTCGCTCGAAGACGGTGGACAAGATTACGCCCCAGAGCGAGATGTTCTTCATCACGTGGTACAAGAATCTGGTTGACATGACGGGCATGGACGGTTGGGCACGCATCGGCGTGGTTGCCTTTGTCCTGGCTTGCCTTTTGGTCTTGCTTTACTTCCTGGGCAACAAGGTCGCTTGGAAGAAGGCGGGCTTTTTCGGTGCCTTGGCCATGCTGGCCGTGGCGGTGCTGGCCAATGTCTTTGCTTGGACGCAGCACAAGGAGCTGAACGAGCGGACGGGGGCCGTGGTCATGGCCGGTTCGGTGGTGGTGAAGAGCACGCCCAACGAGTCGGGCACCGACTTGTTCGTGTTGCACGAAGGCACTCGTGTGGAGATCATAGACGACACAATGAAAGATTGGAAGGAAATCCGCCTGGCCGATGGCAAGGTGGGATGGATGCCGGCAAAAGACATGGAGGTGATTTGATATGGGATTGGAAGGCTGGATTGAACTGGATCAGCGCTTGCTGTTGTTGCTCAACGGCAGCGATTCTTTGTTTTGGGACCATCTGATGTGGGGCATTACCAGCACGGTGGCATGGTTGCCTGCGGGCGCGTTGCTGCTTTACGTGCTCATCAAGAACAACTCCATGCGCGAGGTGGGGCTCATCGTGCTCTTCCTGGCCCTGTCCATCCTTTTGGCCGACCAGTTCTCTTCCTCCTTCTGCAAGCCCTATTTCGCCCGTTTCCGTCCGGCGCAGGACCCTATGCTGATGTACATGGTCGACGTGGTGGAGGGTTACCGCGGCGGGCGCTACGGCTT
>ERZ779877.1786-NODE-1786-length-17261-cov-6.973963_pt1 | contig 17261 bp, 16 predicted proteins | sample MGYA00511556_ERZ779877 | MGnify/ENA primary metagenome ERZ779877 (study PRJEB29588, sample SAMEA2159338) | human gut metagenome | biome: human gut; feature: human-associated habitat; material: faeces | place: Denmark | collected 2008/2010 ...
TCTTCCTGAACGAAGCCTGTTCCTCCGGCTGCGGCAGCTTTTTGCAGACCTTTGCGCAGGCGCTGGGCTACGACGTCAAGGAGTTTGCCGCACTGGGTCTGTTCGCAGACCGCCCGGTGGACTTGGGCAGCCGCTGCACCGTGTTCATGAACAGCTCGGTCAAGCAGGCGCAGAAGGATGGCGCCAGCATCGAGAATATTTCCGCAGGCCTGTCCATCAGCGTGGTCAAGAACGCGCTGTACAAGGTGATCCGCGCTTCCAGCCCGGAAGAGCTGGGCCGCAAGATCGTGGTGCAGGGCGGTACCTTTTATAATGAAGCCGTGCTCCGTGCCTTTGAAAAGGAGATGGGCGTGGAGGTCATCCGGCCGGACATTGCCGGTCTGATGGGTGCTTACGGCGCTGCTTTGTACGGCCTGCGTCAGAGCCATAAAAACAACCAGACCACCTCTGCCATGATGGATGAGCAGGAGCTGGAAAAGTTTGCACAACAGGTGGTCAGCGTCAAGTGCGGCGGCTGCGGCAACCATTGCCAGCTGACCGTCAACACCTTTGCCGATGGCCGCAAGTTCATCTCCGGCAACCGCTGCGATAAGCCCGTTACCGGCAAAAGCGAGGATAACAGCCTGAACCTGTACGCCTACAAGCAGCAGCTGCTGGCCAGCTACAAGCCTGTGCCCGGCAAGCGCGGCTCTATCGGCATCCCGCTGTGTCTGGGCTTCTACGAGCTGCTGCCCTTCTGGTACGCCTTCTGGACGAGCCTTGGCTTTGCGGTGCACACCAGCCCGGTGTCCACCCGCGGGCTGTATCTGGCCGGACAGGCTACCATCCCCAGCGATACCGCCTGCTTCCCGGCAAAGCTGAGCCACGGCCACATCAAGGCGCTGAGCCAGATGCAGCTGGACGCCATCTTCTACCCCTGCCTGACCTACAATGTGGACGAGGGCTTGGGAGACAACCATTATAACTGCCCGGTGGTGGCCTACTACCCGGAGGTTTTGGCAGGCAACTGCCCGGAGCTGGAAGGCAAAAAGTTCATCTATGATTATGTGGGCATCCACCGTCCCAAGGATTTTGTGCACAAGATGGCAAAGGAGGTGCTGCCCAAGTACTTTGGCGGCATCTCCGAGCGGGAGGTGCAGGCCGCAGCCGATGCTGCCTACGCGGAGTACGAAGCACACATGGCTAAGATCCGGGTAAAGGGCAGCGAGATCATCGACGAGGCGCGCCGTCAGGGTAAGCGCATCATCGTGCTGGCAGGCCGCCCCTATCATGTAGACCCGGAGGTCAACCACGGCATCGACCATCTGATCACCCGTCACGGGGCTGCGGTGGTTACCGAGGACAGCATCTCCAACCGGGTGCAGAAGTTCCCCACCAGTGTGCTGAACCAGTGGACCTACCACAGCCGCCTGTATGCTGCCGCCAAGTACTGCACCACCCAAAAGGATATGGATCTGGTGCAGCTGGTGTCCTTCGGCTGTGGCGTGGATGCCATTACCACCGACGAGACCCGCGAGATTTTGCAGCGGGGCAACAAGCTGTACACCCAGTTGAAGATCGACGAGATCACGAACCTCGGTGCCGTGAACATCCGTCTGCGCAGCCTGTTTGCCGCACTGGACGAGCGGGACGAGGCCGCCGCAGAAAAGTCAGAATAAAAGAAACCCTGAGATAGGCTGAAGGGCTTCCCCCCGGCGAGGGGAAGCTTTTGCGGGGACTATCTTGTTTAGAGCAACATAGGAGGAACCTATGGAATATCATTATCCCAAATTTACCCCGGAGATGAAAAAGACCCACACCATCCTCATCCCCAACATGGCCGTTACCCAGTTCCGGCTTATGGAGTACGCACTGCGCTGCGAGGGCTACAAGTGTGAGCTGCTGGGCAACTGCGGCAGTGCCGTGGCACAGCTGGGGCTGAAGTATGTCCACAACGATACCTGCTACCCGGCGCTGCTGGTCATCGGCCAGTTTCTGGATGCGCTGAACAGCGGCAAGTATGATCTGGAACATACCGCGCTGCTGATCACCCAGACCGGCGGCGGCTGCCGTGCCTCCAACTACATCCATCTGCTGCGCAAGGCGCTGGTCAAGGCTGGATATCCGCAGATCCCGGTGGCAAGCCTGAACTTTTCCGGCCTGGAAAAGGACAGCGGCTTCCAGATGACCCTCCCGCTGGCGCGCAAGTGTATCGCCTGCATCTTCTACGGCGATATGCTGTGTGCGCTGCGCAATCAGGTGGCCCCCTACGAGAACGAAAAGGGTGCTGCTGACCGCATGATGGACCGCTGGATCGCCCGTCTGGGCCGTGCCTTGCTGGCCGGAAAAGGCTTTACTTCCCGGGAAATGAAGCACACTTTCCCGCTCATCGCAAAGGAATTTGCCACTATCCCGGTCACCCGGGTGCCCAAGGTCAAGGTGGGTGTTGTGGGCGAGATCTACGTCAAGTACAGCCCGCTGGGCAACAACGAACTGCAGAAGTTTCTGGAAAGTCAGGACTGCGAGGTGAACTTCCCCGGTCTGATGGGCTTTGTGCAGTATTGCGCCTTCAACATGGGCGAGGATCATGTGCTGTACGGCGGCAAGCTGGCTGTAAAGGTAGGCACCGACCAGTTCCTCAACTGGTTGGACAGCGTGGAGCGTGTCATGCTCAAGGCAGAGACGGACGCCGGGTTCTATGCGCCGGGCCCCTTCAAGGAGCTGGTGGAAAAGCCCAAGGGCATCATTTCGCTGGGTGCCAAGATGGGCGAGGGCTGGCTGCTGACCGCCGAGATGATCGAGCTGGTGCAGGGCGGCTACGGCAACATCGTGTGTGCGCAGCCTTTTGGCTGTCTGCCCAACCATATCGTGGGCAAGGGCATGGTGAACAAGATCCGTGCGTTGTACCCCAGCGCTAACATCACCCCCATCGACTACGACCCCAGTGCTACCCGGGTCAATCAGGAAAACCGCATCAAGCTGATGCTGGCGGTGGCCAAGGAGCGGCTGAACGCCCCCGCAGAAGCCCAGCCGCTTACGGCGGAGCAGCTTGCCGGTGGTGCCCCTCAGGTCGGCGCTACCGTGTAACAAAAGCAAATACGATAAAAACAGGGGAGCCGCTGCACGGCATTTTTACGCAGCAGCTCCCTTTTTGCAGGAAAGGAACCGCTATGGAAAAGCCCGCAGCTGCCTGTTATCATCTGCCCGGCCTGTTCGAGTTTTACGAGCTGTACCGCCGTTTTTTGCCGCTGTACCGGGAGCACCGGGAATATTTTTACGAGTGGTGCACCATTGGCTCTATCTACGGCGCCCCGGCGGGCTGCATCTGGGGCGGGGGACGCATTTCCAGCGGCGGGGCAGCGGCGCGCGAGGTGCTGGCGCTGCTGCGGGAATACGGCATCTCCGGGCGGCTGACCTTCAGTAACTCCCTGCTGCGGGCTGAGCACCTTGCCGACCCGCAGTGCAACGCCCTGTGTGACCAGTTTGCAAAAAGCGGCAGTGTGCCAAACGGCGTGATCGTCCATTCTGATTTGCTGGCGGACTATCTGCGGCAGCGCTGGCCGGAGCTGTATCTGGTATCCTCCACCACCAAGGTGCTCACGGAGTTTGCGGAGCTGCGGCAGGAGCTGGAAAAGGAAGGATTGACTGTATGACAGATATCACATACGAACGTGTGCTGCGGCAGGGCGCGCAGCGGATGGCGGCGCTGCTGGCATCTGAGCTGCCGGAGACCGATGCCCCGCCTTCGCCGGAGTTCACCCGGCGGATGGAGCCGGTGGTACAACAGGGCACGCGGCGGCAGAGCCGCCGGAGAATGTGGCAGAGAACAGCTGCCGCGCTGGTGACGGTGTGCCTGTCCTGCGGGGTAATACTGGCGGCCAGTCCGGTGGCGCGGGCGGCGGTAAGCCGCTGGTTCGTGCAGATAACGGAGCTGGTGACAGCCTACCGCATCACCCCGGCGGATGCCGGGGACACGGTGCAGGACTACACCCCCACCGCCCCGCTGGGCTATGTCCTGTCGGGCGACTTTACCGGCAGGGAGAACGGCATCCGGGTCATGCGCTGGACGTCCTCACAGGGCGATCTGCTGTTTGAGGCCGTGCCCATGACCGGCGACGAGCCCATCAGCGTGGAGCTGCGAAGCAGCAGCACCGGCGGCCTCTCCTCCACGGAGACGGGGCAGCGTCCCACGGGCGGGGCGGGCGAGCCGGAGGACTACGAGACGGAGAATGTGACCGTACATGGCCTGTCCGCGCAGCTGTACCGCATATTGCCCGCGGAGGGCACCTCTCCGCAGGTGCAGCACGGCTGCGGCCTGTGGTTCTATCGGGGAAGCGACCCCGTGCATTTCCATCAGGTGTCCATCCCGGAGGGCGCTGCGGCGCTGGTGTGGGTGGACGAGCGAGCCAACTGCCTGTTCCTGCTGATCGGCGGTCAGTCCCGGCAGGAGCTGGTGTCCGTGGCGGAGAGCATATATGAGAGCGAAAGGAGTTAAGACCATGAAAAAAATCACCGTTATCGCGTGCCTGCTGGCGCTGCTGACGCTGAGTGCCTGTGGCGCACAGACGCTGCCCGCCGATGAAAAGGACGTGCCGCCGGTGGAGGGCATCTCCCAGACGCAGGAGGACGGGCAGACCGGCACGAAGGTGGTCTATATCCCCATGTGGATGCAGGACTACTCCGTGGTGTACTACGACGCCCACCTGAACCGCACTGTGGAAAGCGGCGGCGACCTGACCGAGGAGGAGATCAACAGCCGGGAGGACATCTTCCCGGAGGAGATGTACACCATAGCGGCGGAGCCCAACACCAAGGTGGAGTATGACCTCCACGGGTTTATCCAGAATATCTACTACCGGGGCGGCGACGGGGAGTATTACCTTGACCCGGCCACCGCTGCCGCCATGCAGCCCTGATGCGCTGAGCGCAAAGGCCCGCCCCGCAGGGGCGGGCCTTTTTGTACCTCCTTATTGCTGTGCCAGCGCTGCGGCCACAAAGCCGCGGAACAGGGGATGGGGCCGGTCCGGCCGGCTCTTGAACTCCGGGTGGAACTGGCACCCCACGAACCACGGGTGGTCCGGTATCTCCACCATCTCCACCAGACGGCCATCCGGCGACGTACCCGCCACCCGCAGGCCCACGGCCTCCAGCTCCGGCCGGAACACGTTGCTGCACTCATACCGGTGACGGTGGCGTTCCCATATCTCCCGCTGGCCGTAGGCCTCCCGGGCCTTTGTTCCCTCCGCCAGCACGCAGGGATACTTGCCCAGCCGCATGGTGCCGCCCTTGGCGGTCACGCCCACCTGGTCCGGCATCAGGTCGATGACCGGATGTGCCGTCACGGCGCTGAACTCTGCGCTGTGGGCATCCGCCCACCCGGCTGCGTGCCGCGCAAATTCGATGACCGCAATCTGCATCCCCAGGCAGATGCCCAGATAGGGGATACCCTTCTCCCGCGCGTACTGTGCCGCCAGGATCATCCCCTCAATGCCCCGGTCACCGAAGCCGCCGGGCACCAATATGCCGCTGCACCCGCAGAGCGTTTCCGTGAGGTTTTCCGCCGTCAGGTGCTGTGAGTCTACCCACCGGATGTCCACCTGTGCGCCGCAGGCGGTCCCCGCGTGGAACAGCGACTCCGCTACGCTGAGATAGGCGTCGTGCAGCTCCGTGTATTTGCCCACCAGCGCGATGGTCACATGATGCTGCTCCGCCGCGTGTATCTGCGTCACCAGCTCTTGCCAGTGCCGCATATCCGGCTCGCCGGCGCCCAGTCCCAGCATGCGGCACACCACCCGGCACAGCCCCTCCCGCTCCAGCAACAGGGGCACCTCATACAGGGTGGACGCCGTCAGGTTGGGGATGACGCAGTCCTCACTGACATTGCAGAACAGTGCGATCTTCTTCCGCATGTCCTCCGGCAGCGGGCTGTCGGTGCGGCACACCAGGATATCCGGCTGGATTCCCACGCTCAGCAGCTCCTTCACGGAGTGCTGTGTGGGCTTGCTCTTCAGCTCGCCGCTGCCGGGGATGGAGACCACCAGCGGCACGTGGATATACAGCACGTTTTCCCGTCCCTGCTCCGCCGCCACCTGACGGATGGCCTCCAGATACGGCTGGCTCTCGATGTCACCCACCGTGCCGCCGATCTCCGCGATGACCACGTCCGTCTGTCCGTCATCCATGGCGTACAACCGCCGCTTGATCTCGTCGGTCACATGGGGGATGATCTGCACCGTGCCGCCCAGATAGCCGCCCTGCCGTTCCCGGTTCAGCACCGACCAGAAGATCTTTCCGGAGGAAACGGAGCTGTCGCCGGTCAGCGCCTCATCCACGAAGCGCTCATAGTGCCCCAGGTCCAGATCCGTCTCCGCTCCGTCGTCGGTGACGAATACCTCGCCGTGCTGGTAAGGGCTCATGGTCCCCGGGTCTACATTCAGGTACGGATCGAATTTCTGGTTTCGCACCCGCAGACCGCACTGCTTCAGCAGCCGCCCCAGCGATGCCGCGCAGATGCCCTTTCCCAGCCCGGACACCACGCCGCCGGTCACAAAAATATACTTCATCCCGCCATCTCCCCTGTAAAAAATATGCTCCGATGGTACACCCCCATACCTCCGCTGTCAACGGTGCAAAACGCAGATATTTCATCGGAATTATCATATAATATATAGAATTAGAGAGAAATTGTTGCAGAAGCGAAAGTTCTTCTTGCATTGGCGGGCGGATGGTGGTATGGTAGTATTGGACTCACCTTAGGTGAGGTTCCTCACAGGAAAAAATAAGCACCCGGAGGCTTATGCCTCCGGGTGCTTCTGCTTATGTCTCGTCGGTGATCTCGCCGCCGGACGCTTCCCGCCGGACCACCTTGATCTCGCAAGTGCGGTGATTGTCCACCCGCGTCACCAGCACGTCCAGATCCTGGCAGCTGAACCGGTCGCCTACCTCAGGAACCCGGTCGCACTGCTCCATCACCCAGCCGCTGACGGATGTCATCTCCGTCTCCTCATTCAGATGGAAGAACTCGGCAAAATCGTCAAAATCCATGGCCGCGTCCACCAGATAGGTGTCCTTGTCCACCTTGCGGATAAAGACCTCCTCCTCGTCGTGCTCGTCCCAGATCTCGCCCACCAGCTCCTCCAGAATGTCCTCCATGGTCACGATGCCGCAGGTGCCGCCGTACTCATCCACCACCACGGCCATCTGGGTCTTGGCCAGCTGCAATTTTTTCAGCAGCAGGCTGATTGGCTCGTTTTCCAGCACGAACATGACCGGGGAGAGTATCTCTTCCAGCGGCTTGTCCGTTACGCCGCAGCCCACATAAAAGTCCTTCTGGTGTATGGTGCCGATGATGTGGTCGATGTCCTCCCGATAGATCAGCAGCCGGGAATACTTCGTCTGGGTGAACAGATCCGCCACCTCTTCCTTGGTGGCGTCCACCGGCAGTGCCGCCAGGTCCACCCGATGGATGAGGATGTCCTGCGCCTCCTGCTCGGAAAAGCCGATGGCGTTCTTCAGCAGGTCGCCCTCGTCCTTGTCGATGCTGCCCTCCTGCTGCACCTCGTTCACCAGCATCAGCAGCTCCTCCGGGGACATTTTGTTGTCCCCATCCAGATGGAACATCCTGGCCAGCAGCTTTTTCCACAGGGAAAACAGCGCGTTCAGCGGCATCAGCAGCCAGATCAGGCACCGCAGAAACGGCGCAGCTGTCATGGCCCAGTTCTCGGCGCAGTCCTTGGCGATGCTCTTGGGGGAGATCTCGCCGAAGATCAGCACCACCACCGTTACCACGATGGTGGACAGCGTAGCGCCGGCATCGCCGAAGCTTTTGACGAACAGTGCCGTGGCCAGGGATGCCATGGCAATGTTCACGATGTTGTTGCCGATCAGGATGGTGGACAGCAGCTTGTCATAGCGCTCCAGCAGCCGGCACGCCAGCGCGGCACGGCTGTTGCCTTTTTCCGCCAGCATTTTCAGCCGCGTGACATTGGCCGAGGAGAACGCCGTCTCCGTGGCCGAGAAATAGGCGGACAGCAGCAGGCATACCGCCATAATAATGATATATGTAGTCGTTGACACGATCAATAGCTCCTTTTTCTGTCATCTGTTTCTGTGATCCACACTGGTCTAAAGGCGCAAAAAAGCACGTCTGCCCCGCGTCAGGCGGCGCAGATATGCCGCAAAAAACAGATGGCAGCCCGGCAAGTTCCCGGGATGGTCGCCGCTGTCGGTATCCATATCGCCCTGTATCCTCCTTTTGATATAAATCCTGCCTATTATATACAAAACCACCCACCCTGTCAAGTCCGCTCTTTTCCGCAGAGCGCGGGGCTGGTTGGACAGCAAAAGGGCCTCCCTGTGGGAAGCCCTTTTGAATGCGCGTGTGCATTACAGCGCCCGCAAAAACTCCGGCTTCAGATCCCGCCGTCCCGCCAGCGCCGCGCCGATCTGCCCCAGCAGGGCGTCCCGGTCGCCGTTGAGGGTGCCCTTCAGCGTCAGGTAGTTGCTGGCGTGGTTGGCGCGGAACACCGTGCCCTCGCTGTCCACCTGCTGTAAAAACAGCTCCGTCTCCTTCAGCACCTCCAGCGGACTGAGCAGCGTAAATTCGCCGTTTTTCACCCAGCTCTCCAGCGGCGTTCCATGTTCTACCATCAACGTCAGCAGTCCCAAATATTCAGGTTTTATCGCACTTACCGCTTTCGCCGTGTCTATGGCGTGCTGCCGCCACAGCTCCACGCTGCCAAGGCCGGAGATGGCCGTCACCGACAGCGCCAGCCCGCACCGCCGGGCCTTCTGCCCCGCCGCCACGATCTCCGCCGCCGTGTGGCCCTTCTGTATCTTCTCCAGCACCGCGTCGCACCCGGACTCCAGCCCCATATACACCATCTGCAGGCCCTTGCTCCGCAGCAGGCGCAGCTCGTCCTCGGATTTGATCTGCAGGCTGGTGGGGGAGGCGTAGCATGTTACCCGCTGGCACTCCGGGAACAGCCCATAGACCAGCCCCAATATCTCCACCAGGTCGCCGGTCCTCCGCATCAGTGCGTCCCCATCCGCCAGAAAGACACGCTCCACCCGGCGGTATACCCGCCGTGCCAGCTCAAAGTCCTCCCGGATCTCGTCCATGGGCCGCATGGCAAAGTGCTTGTCGTCGTACATATCACAGAAGGCGCACCTGTTGTGGCTGCACCCGTAGGTCACCTGCACGATCAGGCTGTACGCCTCGCTGGGCGGTCGGTATACCTTTCCCTTATAACGCATGGTCATCACTCCTTTTGCTGTATTATGCCATACTTTGAACGCTTTGAAAAGGGGGCATATTCCCGCCCCGCTCCACATAGGCTGTGACATCTCAACAAACGAGGTGTACTATGGAGCTGAATTACAACCGCGTGGAGCTGCGGGGCGTGGCCGAGGACGCGCCGTTGCTGTCCCATGTGAACCACGGCTGTGCGTTCTACCGCTTTACCCTGTCCGTCCTGCGCCTGTCCGGTCAGGCGGACAAGCTGCCCGTCATCGTCCCCCGGCCGCTTCTGCTGCTGACGCCGGTGTCCCCCGGCGACGGCGTACATATCACCGGCCAGCTGCGTTCCTTCAACAACAAAAGCGGCCAGGGCAGCCGTTTGGTCATCTCCACCTTCGCCCAGACGCTGACCCATGACGCCGGCGAACCGCTGAACCGCATTTTCCTCAGCGGCGTGCTGTGCAAGCAGCCCGCCCTCCGCCGTACGCCCCTTGGCCGCGAGATATGCGACATGATCCTGGCGGTGAACCGTCGCTACGGCCGCGCCGACTACCTGCCCTGCATCGCCTGGGGCGCCGTGGCCCAGCAGGTGTCCCTGCTGCACACCGGCGCCCGGCTCACCGCCGAGGGGCGGGTCCAGAGCCGTGTCTACTCCAAAACGGAGAACGGCGTCACCACCGACCGCACTGCCTATGAGGTGTCCATCATGCGTCCGGCGGACCGGACGGAATTCCCGGAATAACGCGCTTCCTCCGTCCATTCCCGCCCATTCTGCGGCGCTGTCCGCGCCGAAAAACCGGCATTCTCCCTGTTGCGCCCCGGCTGGTATTATGGTAAAATTCCTGTAAAGAAGTATGTTACAAGGAGAGCCTCCATGCGCCATTCCAGCCATCTGCATCTGCACTTCCACACCCACCACCGCGCCGCCCGTTATGACGTGGACATGACCAAGGGCAGCATCACAAAGCATCTGATCAACTTTGCCCTGCCGCTGATGGTGGGCAATCTTTTTCAGCAGCTCTACAACATGGTGGATACCTGGGTGGTGGGCAACTACGTCAGCAACGAGGCCTTTTCCGCCGTGGGTACCGTCACCCCTATTATCAACACGCTTATCGGCTTTTTCCTGGGATTGTCCAGCGGTGCCGGCGTGGTCATCAGCCAGTATTACGGTGCCGGCCGCGAGGATAAGGTCCGCCAGGCGGTCCACACCTCCCTGGTGCTGACGCTGCTGATGGGCGCGGTATTCACCGCCGCCGGCATCGCCATGACGCCCCTGATGCTCCGCCTGATGAAGACCCCCGCCGAGGTGGCACCGGAGCAGACCACCTACCTGACCATCTACTTCGCCGGCGTCATGGGACTGCTGCTCTACAACATGGGCTCCGGCATCCTCCGCGCCGTGGGCGATTCACGCCGCCCCTTCTACTTCCTGCTGGTGTCCGCCGTGCTGAACACGGGATTGGACCTGCTCTTCGTGCTGAAATTCGGCATGGGCGTGGAGGGCGTGGCCTACGCCACCATCATCGCTCAGGCGGTGTCCGCCGCACTGACCATCTGGGTACTCATGCGCGCCGCCGGCTGTATCCGCGTGGAGCTCCGCGCCCTGCGTATGACCTGGTCCGTCCTCCGTCAGATCGTGTCCGTGGGTATACCCGCCGCCCTGCAAATGGCCATCACCGCTTTCTCCAACGTGTTCGTCCAGGGCTATATCAACTATTTCGGCCCGGATTGTATGTCCGGCTGGACGGCCTATACCAAGGTGGACCAGCTGGTGATCCTGCCGGTCCAGTCCATCGCCATGGCCGGCACCACCTTCGTGGGCCAGAACCTGGGCGTGGGCGACACGGCCCGGGCCAAGAAGGGCGTCCGCACGGCGCTGTACCTGTCCTTCGCCGTCACGGCGGTGCTGTTGGTGCCGGTACTGCTGTTGGCCCCGGACCTGACGGCGTTCTTCAACAGCAAGGCCGAGGTGGTGTCCTACGGCGCGTTGCTGCTGCGGCTGCTGTCGCCCTTCTACTTCTTCTTCTGCATCAACCAGATCTACTCCGCCGCCCTCCGCGGCGCGGGCAACAGCCAGGTGCCCATGTGGATCATGCTGGGCTCCTTCGTGGTCTTCCGCCAGATATACCTCTACATCGTGGCCAACTATGTCTCCAACGAGATCATCCCCATCGCCATGAGCTACCCCGCCGGCTGGTTCGTGTGCAGCGTGGCCACGCTCATCTACTACCGCTTCTGCAAATTCGACAGCCACCGGCTGGTGGAGGACGTATGATGGACAAGTGTGAGACCTGCGTGTGGTACGTCTATGACGAGGACTACGACGATTATATCTGTGACATGGATCTGGACGAGGACGAGCTGGCCCGTTTCCTGGCCGCCGATACCCGATCCTGTCCCTATTGGCGCCCCGGCGACGACTATATCACCGCGCGAAAGCAATAAAAAGCACCCCCGGACTACCGGGGGTGCCTGCTTGTTCCGCCGAAAAAAACACCACCCATTGGGTGGTGTTTCCTGTTTTCTGCGGTGCCGCGTCAGGCCTCACGCTTGCGGCGGCGCAGCAGCGCCGCGGTGCCGGTGTAGCTTATCAGCGCCGTTACCGCGTAGGGCGGCAGTTCCGCGTCCACCAGCGTCTTTCTGCCAGCAGAATGTAGTAAGCTTTGCGTTCGAGCCTTCACTGACGTTGGGCGAGCTACTGTAGTTTCAAGTCTGCCCGCTGGGAAGCTTCGACCAGTCCGGCGTATAGGCGTGCTTGCCGGTGTCCGCATACGGCAGCGTAAGCGCGACGGTGTCAAGACTGTCGCCGGCGGCCGGATTCACCGTTACATCGATGTCGGGCGCCCGTATCTCGTAGTGCGTTTCGCCGGTGGGCGTGACTGTAGCGCCAATTCTGAAGCGTGAAGATTTGCCTTGTGCGGAGACTTTTGCAGTTTCAAAAATTGAAGAGGGAGCTTCTGATTTGAAATGGACCGACTCAACGAGTACGGTCCATTTTCACACGCATTTGACGCTTACATCTGACCTGCCAGCCTTGGGATTTACGCGCACTTAGATTTGATGGTTACAGAAAAGTATGCGGCGGCACATCACCTTGTGGAGAGATGCGCCGCCGCCATTGCCGTCATTATTCTTTCTGTGTTTCCGACTCCTGCTGTTCCGTCCGCATGAGCGCAACGCAGAGCTGAAGCTGCCGCACCTTGTGGATGCCGGTCTTTTCATAGACCCTCTTGCGGTATGTATCTACGGTGCTGGAGGCGCAGCCGATCTGCTCCGCACATTGGCGGGTGCTCAGGCCGCTGACAAGAGCCTCGCATATTTCGAGCTCCTTTGTGCTCAGCTTGGCGTAGCCCTTTAAGAATTTATCATAGTCAGCCGGATCAAGCTCCTTCTTTCCGAGGTGCGCCAAACGACGGATCTCCGCAAGGGAATCGTCCAGCTGCCCCTGCATACCCTCTACCTGCTCTTCAAGCCCCAGCTTTTCGCCTAAAAGCTGCTCGGCTCTGTCCTGGGCATCCTGCCGTTCCGCCTTCAGAGCGGTCACAGCCTCCTCATGGGATCGCATCTTCTCGGAGATGGGCAGCAGCTCCTCAAAGATGGGCTTTCCCTTCTCGCCGCCCGCCACGGTGACATGATCGATGTCCTCCAGTATGGGTCTGAAATAGCGGCGGGTATAGAACAGGCAGCAGCCCACGGCAAAAAGTACCAGCAGCGTCAGCAAGGCGGCGATCTCTATCCCGCTTTTCAACATGGCACGGTCATAGGCGGCTTTTGAGATCAGCACTGTCAGATCGTGAGGCACCTCATCCCCGACAGCCACTGTAAACGGCTCTGAAATGCCGACAAAGGAAAGCTCCGACCCTACAAAAGCGGTAAGCTCACCGCGCAGGCTCCTTTTTTCCAGCAGCTCATCCGGCACAAAACAGAAGTCGTCTGTGGGATAGGTCAGAAGCCCTTTTTGAACATCCAGCCCCTCCGCGGCATCCGACAGAACACAGGCAAGGCTGCCAATGCCGGCCGGCTGTGTGTGGTGCGCCAAGAAGTAGGTCTGATTGACGGAAAAGCCGCACAGACCGTATACCGTGCCGTCCGTGCCGATTATGGGGACGGTCAGAAGGATTGCCTGCTCTGTGGTACCGGGCAGGGTGATGAACTCTGTGGTGCGGCAGCTGCGCTCTATGGGCGCAGACGCTTTTTCCAGATGCTCCGCAAGGCCGGGGGAGCTCGACAGGTCAAATTCCTGCGCCTACTTCCGGTGAGGCATTACCTTATGCCGTCGCCCGATGTCCGCCATGCCGCGATAAAGCAGCAGGTCTCCGGTGGTGTGCTCGGCGTTGCCGCGCTGCACATACAGTCCGGCATGGGAATCCACGGCGGAATCAGAGCTGAGTGAAGCATTGAGCAGGATAAACGCGCCGGAGCAATCCGTCTGCCGCACATACGGACTTCTTCAAGGTAGCGGAGCTGACGGCTTGTGTTTTGGTTGTCCATGTGAGCGATCCTCCTGTTGTAAAAAATTGAGGCCGGAGAGGTCTTCTCCGGCCTGCCGTTTCAGACGCTGCAGCCAGCGCCCTTTTAGAAATTGAAAAAGGGCGCCGCTTTTTTCGGCCCGTCAAAGCCGACAAAACGACGCCCAAATATTTGTGATTCTTTTTCTGCGATGATGCCGCTTTTTTTGAGAGAAAAGTCCTCTCTAAAAGGGCGCTGGAGGTTGGAAACTGTCCAGGACATGAGATCCTCCAGTTCAAATCCGGTCAGTTGCTCCGAAACCTCCATAAAAATCTATGGTTCAAAAGAAGAAATCCGGGCTCGAAAAAGCCCGGAAACGGTTGATGCGCCTGGCTTTGCGCCAGACGCATCTATACCGGTAACTCTTTATGGAGGTGACACCCGGATTTGAACCGGGGAATGAGGGTTTTGCAGACCCTTGCCTTACCACTTGGCTATGTCACCGTGTCAGCGAAAATCATTATACTATATACCGTCGGTCCTTGTCAAGAGTGAAATGCCCGTTGAAACGGGATTTCTTTCGTTGCTTTTTGTGTTACTTCACGGTTGTCTTTGCTGCAGCCTCAGAAAAAAATGTAAAAAGAAATAGAACAAATGTTGCAATGCGCGAAAGGGTGTGATATAATAGAGCCGGAAGAACAGCGGACGCGGCGCACATACAAAAAACGGATCTGCGCCGGCATAGGGCGCGTGAAAGGGGCATGGCTATGGCGAAGATGACCAGAATGCAGCAGAAGATCTACGACTACATCGCCCAGGCACTGCGGGAGCAGGGGTATCCCCCCTCGGTGCGGGAGATCGGCGAGGCGGTGGGACTGAAATCGCCGTCCACGGTGCATTTCCACCTGAAGCACATGGAGGAGCTGGGCGTGCTGACCAAGGGGGCCGGCAAGGGCCGGGCCCTGACGCTGGCGCAGCCCATGCAGGGGGAGATGCCTGACGGCGCGCCGGTACAGGAGGAGGCGGCGCCGGCGGCGGACCGCATCCCCGTGGTGGGCAGCGTGGCCGCGGGCAGCCCCATATTGGCGGAGGAGTGCATTGAGGACTATCTGACCTTCGACACCGGCGGACGCGAGGGGGAGTACTTTGCCCTGCGGGTGCGGGGCGAGTCCATGCTGAACGCGGGCATCCTGCCGGACGACCTGGTGGTGGTGCACCGCCAGCCCACGGCACACAACGGCGAGATCGTGGTGGCGCTGCTGGGGGACGAGGCCACGGTGAAGCGGCTGAGCCGCCGGAACGGCGAGGTGTGGCTGCTGCCGGAGAACGAGAACTACCGGCCCATCGACGGCCGCGAGGCCACGCTGCTGGGCAAGGTCACCGCCGTGGTGCGGGAGTATAACTGAACGCAAAAAGAGACGGCAGTGCCGTCTCTTTTGGGCGTCAGGGGGTGTTTTGCACGATTTCCATTACCGGAAATGGCAAAAAAACGGAAATTTTCCACAAAAAGGCTGGACAAACGGTGTGACTGTGCTATAATCTGACTATCCGCAGAGGTACCTCTGCATTTGCGTTTTAACGATCTTAAAACGATGCGTCCTGCGGAAATCTAAAACAAATGGGGTTTGAGACATGAAGAAATTGTTGGCAACCATTCTGGCGCTGGTCATGGCGCTGGGCGTCACCACGATGGCGTGGGCGGAGGGAGACTGGACAGGCTCCGGTACGAAGGCTGACCCGTATGTGATCACGACCGAGGCGGGGCTGAATAAGCTGGCCACGGACGTGAACAGCGGTACAGTGTACAGCGACACTTATTTTAAGCTGGGCAAGAGCATCACTGTGACGAACTGGACGCCCATCGGACAGAAGGGCACCGAAAACAAGTTTGCCGGTACCTTTGACGGCAACGGCCAGACGGTGACTATCAATCGCATCAATAGTAGTCTCGATTCCGCTTTCGGTGGCTACGCCGGTTTCTTCGGCGCGGTTAAGGGCGCGACTATCAAGAACCTGACGGTAGACGGCACTATCAACGGCGCGGATGTTGCGGGTGTGGTCGCACGATTGGACGGTGCAAGCAAAGTTATCAACTGCATCAATAAAGCGAATGTAACAGGTACAAGCAAGGCAGCGGGTATTACCGTTAAAATTGATGGCGCCAATGTGGTCATTGAGGGCTGTACGAACGATGGCGAGATTAAAAGCGATACAGTAAACGGGGCTGCCGGTATTGTGGTATATGCCCAGGGGGTGAATTTTACCATTAACGGCTGTACAAACAATGGGAAGATCAGCGGCCCATTTGTCGGAGGTGTTGTGTTCAATGTCAGTGACAGCGGCAGTGGTATCGTCCAAAAATGCGTGAATAATGGTTCGGTCCATTCGACAAATGCGGGACAGAATATTATGACCGCAGGTATTGTGTCGGTGAACTCGAAAGGGTATGAACTGAAGATTGTGAATTGCAGCAATACGGGCGTGATTGAGGGTGAGAACTGCTCTGCTATTTGCTACAGTGAGTATACTAATGATGCGTCCGCGCCGAATACCAACAGCGGCGAGATAAAGGCTACCGTGAGCCGGACTATTTCTGAAAGTACGGCTGTACTCAACGGTGATATGAGCATTGGCCTGACGATTCATCCCTATGCAGCGGTCACGATAAACAGCGGGAATTACAGCGGCAGTATTGAAAGTAAGGGCAGTTTGACCGTGGCCGGTGGCACGTTCAGCGCTGGTGGAAACTTCTACAGCAGTGGTACGCTGGTCATCAACAACGGTACGTTCGCACGAGGCGTTTCTGTGCAGACCGGTACCGCGACCATCAATGATGGAGATTTCAAAACGGATGTGAGTTGCGCCGGTGATGGCAAATTGACCATCAATGGCGGTAAGTTTGCCGGTGAGATACACGCCGACGGTACAAGCGCAGTGAACATCAACGGCGGTGAGTTTACTTTCAATACGGATACCAACGAAGTGATTGACATCAAAGCTGGTGCAAAGGTGACCATCTCTAATGGCGTGTTTGCACAGGAAAACACATATCGGTTCTGCCCCAACAATAAGGACAGACTGACTGTTACCGGAGGTACGTTCGTGTCTGATGCCATGGTGACGGCGTTGATGGGTGAGCCTATCAATGCGCCGCAGGCTACCGTGGTCGATGGGAACAAGACCATGATCGCGGTGGGCAGCGCGGCTATTGCCGATGCGGCAAACAGCGGCAAGGAGGTCACTATCACCAAGGGCGGTGAAATCAATAGTGTGAATGAAAATGTGACTGTGACCGTTGACGCGGATGGCGTGAAGATCAACGGTAAGGATGCGGCCCGCGGTGAGTATACTGTGCCGGTCACGCCCAACCCCACCCCCGAGCAGCCGCCGCGCTACTATTACAACTCCACCACGACTACCGATACGAAGAAGGACGAGGGCAAGACCAGCCCCAAGACCTTCGACGCGGGCGTGGGCATCTACGCCGTGACGGCGGTGCTGTCCCGGAGCGGTATGGCGTGGACCGCTAAAAAGCGCGAGAACTGAGTTTCTCCCGCGGCGGTCCTACCCCGCCGACGCATGAGAATAAAGA
>ERZ779877.1791-NODE-1791-length-17238-cov-5.664785_pt1 | contig 17238 bp, 14 predicted proteins | sample MGYA00511556_ERZ779877 | MGnify/ENA primary metagenome ERZ779877 (study PRJEB29588, sample SAMEA2159338) | human gut metagenome | biome: human gut; feature: human-associated habitat; material: faeces | place: Denmark | collected 2008/2010 ...
GCGCCGGATTCCAGTACAGGTAGGCCGTGCTGCCCGGCTTGAGCGCGTCGCTCAGGCGGCCTTCGCTTGTGGCGACGGCTTCCGTCCCGTTTTTCAGCGTGACATAGGTCAGCACGCTGCCGCCCGCGTAGCGCGCCTCGCGCACGGTGACGGGCAGTTGGAAGCCCTCGACCGGCACGGGGGAGACGCGCATCCGCTCCGTGCGCACGCAGATTTCGCAATCCTCGCCCGCGGAAAGCCGCGCGCGGGAAGCGTCCGCCGTGAAGCTGCCGCATGCGCCGCGGATGACCGCCGTATCCTTTCCGACGGCTTCCACCCTGCCGCTAAGAATGGTGGAGCGGCCGATGAACTGCGCGACGTAGTGCGTTTTCGGCTCGTCGTAGATTTCTTCCGGTGTGCCGAGCTGCTCAAAGCGCCCGCCGCGCATGACCGCGATGCGGTCGGACATGTTGATGGCCTCTTCCTGATCGTGGGTGATGTAGACGAAGGTGATGCCCAGCTTCTTTTGCAGGCGCTTGAGCTCAAGCTGCATCTGGCGGCGGAGCTGCAAATCCAGCGCGCCCAGCGGTTCATCCAGCAGCAGCAGCTCCGGTTCGGGCGCGAGCGCGCGGGCGATGGCGATGCGCTGGCGCTGGCCGCCGGAAAGCTGGCTGGGCATGCGTTTGGCAAAATCCGCCATTTGAACCAGCTCGAGCATCTCGCGCACGCGCTTTTCGATGGAGGCCTTATCCATCCTGTGCACGCGCAGGCCGTAGGCCACGTTCTTTTCGACGTTCATATGCGGAAAGAGCGCGTAGCTCTGAAAGACCGTGTTGACGGGGCGGCGCTCCGGCGGCAGCGCGGTGACGTCCCGGCCGTCCAGCAGCACCGTGCCCTCGTCCGGCGTTTCCAGGCCGGAGATAATGCGCAGGGTCGTCGTCTTGCCGCAGCCGGACGCGCCCAGCAGCGTGACGAACTCGCCCCTGGCGACGTCCAGCGAGATATCGCGCAGAACGTCGCCCTCGCCGAAATTCTTGGAAATGTGCTGTAAAGAAAGAAGGGTATCCTGCATGGTTTCCTCCCTGAGTCATCAAGCCTGTGCGGGTGGGGCTTCGCGCCGCAACCCATAAAAACAGCATGATTATATGCTAGAAAAAGCGCCGTGTCAACCATAAAGTTCAGCGGGAAAAATGTGCAGGTTTAATGCAGCTAAACTTCCGGCGGGAAAAAGACCCTCTTTGCGCAAAAACGCGCAAGAGGACGCAGAAATGGCTGCTCAATCGCCACATTCCCCGGCGAACGCGCGGATGGCCGCGCTGCGGGCGCTGCCGAGCACCTCTTTGGCCGGGCCATCCTCCGCGACGAGGCCGTTTTCCATATAAATCACGCGATCCGCCACGTCGCGGGCGAAGTTCATTTCGTGGGTGACGACGATCATCGTCAGGCCCTCTTTGGCCAGCTGGCGCATGACGGCCAACACTTCACCGACCATCTGCGGGTCAAGGGCGGACGTCGGCTCGTCGAAAAGCAGCACCTCGGGCTGCATCGCCAGGGCGCGGGCAATCGCAACGCGCTGCTTCTGGCCGCCGGAAAGCTGGCGCGGCTTGGCGTGGATGTAGGGGGCCATGCCGACCTTCTCCAGATTCTCGAGTGCGGTCTTTTTGGCGGTCTCTTTGTCCTGGTGCAGCACGTAGCGCAGGCCCGCGGTGCAGTTGTCCAGCACGGTCATGTTATTAAAAAGGTTGAAGCTCTGGAACACCATGCCCACCTTGGCGCGGTAGGCGCAGGGGTCGCTCCCCTTGGCCGTGATGTCACTGCCGTGGAATAGCACCTTGCCGTTCGTGGGCGTCTCCAACAGATTGATGCAGCGCAGCAGCGTGGATTTGCCGCTGCCGGATGGGCCGATAATGGCCACCACCTCTCCCTTTTCCACGGAGAGGCTGATGTCCTTCAGCACGTGCAGCGTCTCGTCATTAAAGCTCTTCTTCACGTGGTTCATCTGCAATAATTTCATGGCGCCCCTCCTTACTGGTAGTAGCTCATGCGCTTCTCTACCCGGCCCATGACGAAGTCCACGACCGCGTTGAACACAAAGTAGAATACGCCTGCCACCAAAAACGGTACAAAGCTGGTTTCGGAGTTCGCGATCTGCTTACCGATGGTAAACATCTCCTGATAGGAAACGGTAAAGGCCATAGACGTATCCTTGACCAGGGTCACCACCTCGTTGGTGATACTGGGCATGATACGCTTGAAAACCTGCGGCAGAATGACGTGAATAAACGTCTGGACCTTTGTGTATCCCAGCACCTCCGCAGCTTCATACTGCCCAACTGACATAGACTCGATACCACCGCGATAGATCTCCGCAAAATACGCCGCATAATTGATGGCGAACGCGATCACCACCGGAATCAGTTTATTGCGGGACACGGGCAGTTCAAAGAGGTAATACGGTCCGTAGGTCACCGCCAGCAGCTGTAGCATCAGCGGGGTTCCACGGAGAATGGAGATAAAAAAGCGGGTAATGCCGGAGATGATCTTGCTCTTGCTCATGCGCAGCAAGGCAACGATCATGCCCAGGGGGAGAGAAAACAGCAGCGTCAGAGAGAAAATGGCGCAGGTTTTGGAAAGTCCCTCGCCCATCTTCACGATCATTGTCAGTAAGGTCATATCGTATCCTCAATTCACGCACACACGCTCCCGGAGGCGAAGCCGCCTCCGGGAGCCGGTATGTTTTTCAGTCAGTCGTCCCGCGGGATCAGCCCAGCAGCGTCAGGTTATTCTGAATATCGGGGTACTTGGCAGCGATCTCGGCATAGGTGCCGTTCTCGACCAACTGCGCCACGGCGCCCTCGATGGTCTTGCACAGCTCTGCGTCATCGGCGCGGAAGGCGATGCCGTACTGCTCAGCGCCCAGGCCCTCATCCAGGACCGTGAAGCCGGCGTTCTCGGCGGCATAGGAAACGGCCACGGGCTTATCCACGATCACGGCGTCCACGGCGGCGCCGCCCAGCTCAGTGAAGCACTTGAGGAAGCTGTCACAGGTCATCAGATTGCCAAAGGTCGCCGCCAGATCGGCCAAATCGCCGTCCTCGGACAGCAGCGCCTCGCCGGAGGTACCCAGCTGGACCGCCACGACCTTACCGGCCAGATCAGCGGAGGACTTGATGTCACTGCCCTCCTTGACCATGATCACCTGCGTGTTGTCATAGTAAGGCGTGGAGAGCACATAGCCGGCCTCCTTCATGGAGTCGAGGATCGTCATGCCGGACCAAACGCAGTCGCACTCCTTGGCGTCCAGCTGCACCAGCTTCTGATCCCAGTTCACAGGGAAGATCTGCAGCTCCCATCCCAGCAGATCGCAGGCGGCCTTGCAGACCTCCACGTCAAAGCCGGTGTAGTTGCCGTCCGCATCCAGATAGCTGAAGGGGGGATATTCCGCGTCGATACCCATGATGAAGGTCTTTGCGGAAGTGGAATTGGCATCATCCTTGGATTTGTCATCCTGCGCGGTCTGACCGCAGGCCACCAGCGACAGTGCCATCACCATGGCCAAAATCAATGCGATGATCTTTTTCATTGTCTTTCTCCTTTTCTTGCCGGGATACCGGTCTTTGTCCTTGTTTTCCGCCGGTCTGCCGGCGTTCTGTTTACTACGCTACCAATTTACCACTTTACCGAACTAATGTAAATAGTCTTGTGTTCCAAATTATTCTGTTTTTTCTTGTCTGATTTGTACAAAACATGAAAAAGGCCGCAGCGTAAAGCGCTGCGGCCCCCTTATAAGCGTGCGAGTATGCCTATAAGCCGGGTTCTGTTTTGATAGTCATCTATCTACGCGTGCCGTCGCCGGTACGCTCCAGCCACCTCGGGAGCAGCCGGGCCGGCCTATGCTCCCATACCGGTGTTGCTCCGGATAGAGTTTACAGCGACGGTCGCTTTCACACGCCGTCGGGTGAGCTCTTACCTCGCCTTTCCACCCTTACCTCATCGACGCAAAGCCGACGGGCGGTATATCTCTGTTGCACTTTTCCTGAAGTCGCCTTCGGCGGGCGTTACCCGCTATCCTTGCCCTGTGGAGCCCGGACTTTCCTCATGGACGGACTTTCGCCCTGTCCCCGCGACTATCCAGCGTACTCGCAGGATCAATTCTACCCAAACGGCAGCGGAAAGTCAACGAAAATTTACCGAACGCGGGGGATCAGCAGCATTTTATCCGGTACCGTTCCCTCCTCCAACTGGTTCACCGCGCGAATCAGCTCCTCGTCGGTGCGGTACTGCTTTGCCGCATCCCACAGAGTCTCTCCCGGCGCCAGACGCCGCATGACCAGAGATGGCCGGCGGGCATTTTCCTGCTCAGGCAGACACTGCACCGCACTGACGGTTGACAGCGTTTCACGGGGCGCGGCGGCGGGCGATACCGCCCCCCCCTGCCGCAGATCACAACCGCTGCCGGTGAAGGCGACCTCCGGTGCGCCGCACAGGGTACAGATCTCGCCCTCTCCCAGCGGCAGCTGCGCCATTTTTTCGGTGACGGCCGGGGCCTCCTCCTCGTCCAGATACAGCAGACGCATACGCACGTCGGCGCAGGGCGTACCGTCTTCTCCGGCGGAGGGCGCGCAGGCGGTATCCGTAACGAACACGAAGGGCCGCTGACGGCCGAAATCCAGATGCTGGACCGCCTCCTGCCGCACGGGGTGCTCCGGCGCCAGGGGCAGGGACCGTTCTGTCGTTTCCAGCTTGGTGCCGCAGTGGGTGCTGTACAGATCCGTAACGCAGGATACCGTCTCCTTACGCGTGATACGCAGCAGCAGCCGAAGCTCCGCCGAGACGGAGAATCCGCTGCTCTCCTCGGTCCGCAGCAGACGCGCCTCGCCGCAGATCAGCTGCACCCGGGCGGCAACATCCCCCTCCTCACCGCCGGCCGGGCTGTCCACGATCTGGGAGAAGGGCACAGCGGCGGTGTATGTATGCAGCTTCTGCTGCTGGCAGCGATACAGGGCACAGAGGGTCAGTTCGCCCTTTACCAGCAGCTTGGTGCCCACCAGCTGACAGGAGGTGACCTGGGGATACAGGCGGCAGAGGAGCAGGTCCTCCGGTGCCGGCTGTCCGGCCGGCACCGTGACCTCACCGGCGACGGCACACTCACGCTCCGCCATGGCGGCGGTCATGTACAGCTCATGCTCCCGGCGGCGCAGCCGCAGGGCGGGGTCCTCCTCCACGCCGCAGCACAGCTGTACGGTAGTGCAGGTATAGCCGCAGACCGTCCACTCCGGCATCAGACGCAGGGACAAACGGCGGGGCGTCAGTGCCTGGGCCTCGCACAGCAGCAGCCTTCCGGCGGCCCACAGCACCTGACAGGCCGCCAGTGGACGGTTCTCCGCCGTGCAGACAAAGGGCACCGCCTGGGTCAGGCTCCGCAGTCCCACGCTCTCCTCTGATGTATACAGCACCGTGACCCGAACAGTACCCTTCAGCTCCAGACTGCCGCTGCGGGCGGTGATGGACCGCAGACACAGTGTGCCCGAGGCCTCCACCACACGCCCCATGTCCGGGCAGTAATCGGGGATGGCTGCCTCCAGCGTTTCCTCGTGGGTCAGCGTCAGCCGGGGCACCTCATCCCAGCAGGTGATATCCTTCCATTGCAAGCCACATTCCATCGTTCCAGCCCTCACATTCCTATGGTTTGTGACCATTCTATGTGTGAACTCCGACGGTTATGCCGCCACGCCGAACAGTCGGCGCAGCAGTCCCCGCATCCCACGGGGCGCCCGCCAGACGATGATCCTCATGCCTTCACCTCCTGTCCCTCAAGCACGCGATGCCGCAGGCGATCAGCAAAAACGACACCAGGAACATTAAGCAGCCCACCGGGAACACCGCCGCGATCAGGATACCCAGTCCCAATCCCAGCGCACAAATGCCCAACCAGCAGCAGCCGCCCCATCTTCGCACCGTATATCCCTCCCCCTGCTCCAGTATATGAAGCGCAAAAAGCGGAGTGCATCGCACTCCGCTTTTTCACTTCTTCTGCCAGACCCGCAGGTCCTTCAGTTCATCATAGAGCCGCAAATAGCTCCTGTGGCGGCTGGCGGGGATATCACCGTCCTGCACAGCCTGCAGCACACGGCACCCTTTTTCCTTTGTGTGGGTACAGCCGGTAAAGCGGCACTGGTCCACATAGGGCGCAAATTCGGGGAACGTCTCCGGCAGGTGCGCCTTCAGCTCCAGGTCCATTTCCTCTGTATCAAAGGAGGAAAAACCCGGTGTGTCGATCACATAGGTGCCGCCGCCCAAAGCAAACAGCTCCACATGGCGCGTGGTGTGGCGGCCGCGGCCCAGAGCCTTGCTGACCTCGCCCACCGGCAAATGCAATTCCGGCAGCAGCCGATTCAGCACGCTGGACTTCCCCACGCCGGAGTTCCCGGTAAAGGCATTCAGCTTTCCGGCGATGGCGGCGCGAAGCGTCTCCAGTCCCTCCCCTGTCTCGGCGCTGATACGCAGCACCGGCAGGGCGGAGTGACTGTAGATGTCATACAACTCGTCCGCCGTGTTCAGATCGCACTTGTTCAGACACAGCAGCACCTGACAGCCCTTCAGGGCGGCGATGGCGGCAATGCGGTCAATGAGATACGGCTCCGTCACAGGGATGGCGGCGGAAGCAAGGATGACCAGCTGATCGATATTGGCGGCGGCGGGACGGGAAAACACATTGCGGCGCGGCTCCACAGCCTCCACAAAGCCTTCGCCCCCGCCCAGGTCGCGGACCTGGACCCAGTCGCCCACCAGCGGGCTCATGCCCTCACGGCGGAATTTCCCGCGGGCGCGGCATTGCAGCGTCTCGGCTCCGGTATTTACATAGTAGAAACCACTGAGGGCCTTCTCAATGCGGCCCCGGCTCAAAAGCGTATCTCCTGAATGACGGAGACCTTGGTGGCCCCGGTGTTCATGCTGGTAAAGACGGCACAGACGTTAGAACTGGTCCCAGTCTTGCCGGTGAAGGTATATGTCACCGTTCCCATGGAGGCGTTGATGTACTGGCTGTCCAGAGTCACGCTGTCCTGCTCGAACTCCACCTTGATCATACCCTCCATATCGCTGGGCATGGTAAACTCCACCACCCGGGCCGCTGTGGCGTCGTCGCTGTTCTTCTGCCCGCTGACGGTAAAGCTGATCTTTGTACCGCCGGGAACCTCGCTGGTGGGCTTAATGCTCTGATCGATCACCTGACCCTGGGGCGCAAAGCCGAATGTGTCATAGGTGATCTCACCCACAGTAAGGCCCAGGTCCTGAGCATTCTGCACTGCGTTGGCGATATCCTGACCGGTGAAGGTAGGCACCGTCACGGTCTCCGGCCCGGTGCTGACCCGCAGGATCACCGTCTGTCCGGCCACCAGCGGCTCGTCGGCGGCAGGGACTGTCTCGATCACGGCGTCCGCGCCGTATTTGTCGGAGGACACGGTTTCCGTGGTGATCTTCAGATCCAGACCCATATCGGTCAGAAGCACGCGCGCCTGCCGGTACTCCATGCCCACCAGGTCCTTCATCGGCACCTTCTCCGGCTCAGCGGCCACATAGACCTGAATGACCAGATTGCTCTTGCGGGTACGTCCGGCGGCGGGATCCTGCTCGACGATCTGCCCCGGCTGGTATTCCTCTGTGGTGCGGGTACCCTGTACCTCGATCAGGAAGATATCCTTTACGCCCTCCATCTCCTGGGCCTCCTCCACGGTCTTGCCGCGGATATCGGGCACAGGGTAGCTCTTGTTGCTGCCGGCAGGGCCGAAATCGCCCAATATCAGTTTGAACAGCAGCACCACCAGCAGCACCGCCGCGGCAAAGATCCCGGCGATGATGGCAATAGACTTCTTATCCCGGCGGGGCGGCTCCTCTTCCGCCTCGCGTTCCCGGCGCAGCTCGCCGGTGTGCTTTTTTACGGCGGAGGCCACCTGGGCCGTGGGCAGGGGCATGGTAGGCTCGGTATCCGCGGCAGGGGCAGTCAGCTCCTGCCGGATATAGTCCATATCCACAGAGGGGTCCCGGCGGAACTTCTCCAGATCCTCGATCATGGCGTCCGCTGAGGCGTAGCGCTTGTTGGGGTCGCTGTTCATAGCCTTCATGCAGATCAGCTCCAGCGGCTCAGGGATGCTGGGATCGATATCCCGGGGCGCCAGGGGCACGGAGCTCAGGTGCTGGATGGCCACGGATACGGCGCTGTCGCCCTCAAAGGGCAGGCGTCCGGTGAGCATCTCATACAGCACAACGCCGGCGGAATAGATATCCGAGCGCGCGTCGATACGGTCGCCCCGGGCCTGCTCCGGCGAGATGTAGTGCACGGAGCCAAGCGCCTCCTGGGTCAGTGTCTGCCCCTGGTTGGCAAGGCAGGCAATGCCGAAATCAGCCACCTTCACGCTGCCGTCCCGCAGGACCATGATGTTCTGGGGCTTGATATCACGGTGGATGATGCCGCGGCTGTGGGCATGGCTCAGGCCCCGCATGATCTGGGTGATGAAATGCAGCGACTCCCGCCAGTCCATGCGGCCACGGCGCTCCATATACTGCTTCAGCGTGATGCCGTCGATCAGCTCCATGACGATGTATTCCCGGTCCGGATTGGTGGACACGTCATACACCGACACGATGTTGGCGTGGCTCAGCTGCGCTACCGCCTGGGACTCATCGTGGAACCGGCGGCGGAAATCCGCGTTGTCCGCCAGGTCGCTTTTCAGTATCTTGATGGCCACAAGGCGATTTAGCCGGTGGCACCGGGCCTTATAGACATTGGCCATACCGCCGGAGCCGATCAGTTCCAGTATTTCATAGCGATCGTCCAGCATTTTTCCGATATACTGATCCATGTGGTCATCTCCCTTCCCCGTTCAGCAGCAGCACTGCCGTGATGTTGTCCGGTGCGCCCCGCTGAAGCGATATTTGCAGCAAATGGTCAAGACATTCATTTACGTCCCCGTCGTGGAGGACCTCAAACAGCATCTCCTGATCCGAGACGGTGTTCACCAGTCCGTCGGAACAGAGCAGCAGGAACTCGTCCTTGTGCCAGGGCAGCTCAAAGGTATCCGCCTTGGCGTGGATGTCCGGGCCCAGCGCCCGGGTGATGAGATTGCGATTGGGGTGCGTTCTGGCCTCCAGCGGCGTCAGATCGCCCTTGGCCACCATATTCTCCACCACCGAGTGGTCGCGGGATATCTGGAAAATTCCCTCCGGCGTGATGTGATAGGCACGGCTGTCGCCGATGTTACCGATAATCGCCATGTCGGACCGGGCCACGGCGCACACCAGCGTGGTACCCATGTGCTGGTACTCCGCGTTCCGCGCCGCCTCCTGCCGGATGGCGTCATTGGCGCAGGCGATAGCGCTGAGCATTGCCTGCCGCAGCTGCGGGATGTCCATATCGTCCCGCAGGCTGTCGCGCAGCTCCTTTTCGAACCGGGCTACGGCGATGGCGCTGGCCACCTGTCCGCCGTTGGTGCCGCCCATACCGTCGCACACCACGGCCGCGTGGAATGCGCCGGCCTCGAACACGGCGTAGGCGTCCTGATTCTCGCTCCGCACCAACCCGGTATTGGTGATCCCCCACATTTTCATAGTCGCTCACATCCTTTATTCCGTAAAGAGTCCGTGTCTCACAGTTGGCCGCGTTCCTGCATTTCCTTCCGCCGCAGCTGGCCGCAGGAGGCGTCGATATCGCCGCCCAGGCTTCTGCGGACCGTGGCGGTAACACCCAAACTCTCCAGCTTTTGCTGGAAAGCGCCGATGCGTCTGCTGGGCTTATACGGGCTCTCCACCACGTCGTTCAGGGGTATCAGGTTCACGTGGCCCGGCATACCCTTCAGCTTTTTCGCGATCAGCTCCGCCTGCCAGTCGTGGTCGTTGACGCCGTCGATCATGGCATACTCAAAGCTGATGCGCCGCCCGGTCTTTTGGAAGTATCTGTGGCAGGCGGCAAACAGCGTCTCTACATCATACGCCCGGTTCACCGGCATAATGCGGCTGCGGGTCTCGCTGTCCGGCGCGTGAAGGGAGACAGACAGCGTTAATTGAAGCTGCCGCTCCGCCAGCGCGTCGATCCCCGGCACTACGCCGCAGGTGGACAGGCTGATATGCCGCATACCGATGTTCATCCCGTGGGGGCTGTTGACCAGCTCCAGAAAGCGCAGCACATTGTCCATGTTGTCCAACGGCTCGCCGATACCCATGAGCACGATGTTGGAGACAGGCAGGCCGCTGTCCAGCTGGGTAAACAGCACCTGGTCCAGCAGCTCAGAGGGCCGCAGGTCCCGGACCTTGCCGGCGATGGTGCTGGCGCAGAAGGCGCAGCCCATACGGCAGCCCACCTGAGAGGAGATACACACGGTGTTGCCGTGGTGGTACTGCATGAGGACTGTCTCGATGCAGTTGCCGTCGGCCAGCTCCCACAAATATTTAACGGTCCCGTCCAGCTTCGAGGTCTGCTTCCGGGCCACGGTCGGCGCTGTGATGAAGCACGTCTCGGCCAGCTGGGCACGCAGAGGCTTGGACAGGTCGGTCATCTCGTCAAAGGAGCGCACGCCACGGTGCAGCCAGGTGAATACCTGCTTGGCACGGAAAGCCGGCTGTCCCATATTCTTAAAAAAGTCGGCCAGCTGACGCTCGGTCATGGATTTGATGTCGGTCATGCGGTTCGCTCCTTGACGTTATCCCCTGCGGCGCATACGGCAGATGTAAAATCCATCGGTGCCGGTCCGCTGGGGCCACAGTGTCACATCACCGGGACAGCTTCCGATACCGGGCAGGGTAAATTCCTCTTTCGCAAAGTCCGGGTGTACGTCCAAAAAGGCCGACACCACGCCGCCGTTTTCCTCCGGCAGGACGGTGCAGGTGGCATACACCAACACGCCGCCGGGACGGACGTAGGCGAACACGTTGTTCAATATCGACAGCTGGACGGCGGGCAGCTGTGCCAGCTGCGCCGGATCCTTCCAGCGGATATCCGGTTTCTTGCGGATAATGCCCAGGCCGGAGCACGGCACATCGGCCAGAACCACATCGGTCTGCTCCACCCAGCCGGCGTGACGCTCCCGCCCATCGGCCAGCGCTGTGCGGATGATAGTGATCCCCAGCCGTGCCGCACCGTTTTCGATGAGCTTCAGCTTGTGGGGGTGAATGTCACAGGAGAGGATATCGCCCCGGTTCTCCATCTGCATAGCCATGGCGAAGGATTTGCCGCCAGGGGCGGCGCACACATCCAGCACCCGGTCGCCGGGCTTCGGTCCGGCGGCAATGGCCGCCAAACGCGCCGCGGCATCCTGCACCGTGCAGCGTCCCGACGCAAAGGCGGACAGACGCTCCAAATCGCCGGTACCGGTGACTTCAAAGCAGCCCTCCAGCCAGGGATGGGGCGTCAGACGAACACCGTCCGATCGCAGCCCATTTTCCAATTCCGCCGGCGTGGTCTTCAGCGGATTGGCCTGTATCACCGTGGGAACAGGCTCGTTATCCAACCGCAGGAACGCCTCGGTCTCCTGCTCGCCGGCCAAAGCCGTCAAGCGCTCCACCAACCACCTGGGATGGCTGTACTGCACCGCTGCTTTGGAAATAAAACTATTCTGCGGCAATGGCGGTAAAGTGTTTTTGCTTGACGCACATTTCCGCAGCACCGCATTGATCATGCCCGCGGCACGGGTCTTGCCCCGGCGTTTTGTCAGCTCTACTGTCTCGTGAACAGCAGCCCGGTCGGGCACCTTGTCCATGAACAGTATCTGATATATACCCAAACGCAGCAAGCAGGCCACCACCGGTTCCAGCCGGGCGGCCTTCTGCGTACACCAATGGTCGATATAGTAGTCCAGCAGTGTCCGGTTCTGCACCACGCCGTAGGTCATCCGGGTACACAGCGCCGCGTCCCGGGCCTCCAGCCCGGACTGGGCCGCGATACGCTTCAGGCTGCCGTCAGACCACGCGCCCCGGCGCTCCATCTGCAGCAGCGCCTCCAGCGCCGCGTCCCGCGCGTCACGGGGCGTCACAGGCCCAGCGGAACCGGATGGCCCCGCAGATAATCCGCCGCTGCCATGCGCTTGCCGCCCTCGCCCTGCAATTCAAGAACACGCAGCAGCCTGCCGTCGCCGCAGGCAATGGCCAGGCCGTTTTTGTCCGCCTCCACCACGCTGCCCGCCGGGGCGGAGGTCTCTCCGCCTACCGCGGTGCGGTGGACCTTGACCGGCTTGCCTGCCAGCACCATGGACGCACTGGGCCAGGGCACCAGGCCCCGCACCTGATCGTGCAGCTGCTGCGCCGACCGGGAGAAATCCATCGGCGAGAGGCTTTTATCCAGCATGGGCGCGTAGGTGTGCGCCGCGTGATCCTGCGCCGTCCGGGTAACGGTGCCGCGTTCGATCTGCCCGATGGCCTCATGCAGCGCTTCCGCGCCAAGCTCCGCCAGCCGCGCCGTCAGCGCCACCGCGTCCTCGTCCGGATCGATGGCCGTCTCGCGGCACAGTATCACATCTCCCGCATCCAGCTCCGGCGCCATATACATAATGGATACGCCTGTCACCGTGTCGCCGTTGAGGATCGCCCAGTTGATGGGCGCCGCGCCCCGGTACTTCGGCAGGATGGAGGAGTGTACGTTGATGGCACCGTACTTTGGCGTGTTCAGGATGTCCTCCGGCAGGATACGGCCATAAGCTGCCACCACGATCAGCTCGGGAGCAAGGGACCGCACCAGCTCCAACGCCGTACCGTCCTTCATTTTCAGCGGCTGGTATACGTGCAGCCCCTGCGTCAGGGCATATTCCTTCACCGGCGGCGCGATCAATTTCATGCCGCGGTTCTTCGGCTTGTCCGGCTGGGTGAACACGCCGCAGATGTCGTGTCCGTCGGCCACCAGCCGTTTGAGGGACGCCATGGCAAAATCCGGCGTTCCCATAAACAGAATACGCATTACTTGTCCTCTTCTTCCTCGATCTCGTACTCGTCGGCGTGCGCCTCCAGCCACTTTTGCAGCTCCTCACCCTCCATGAGCCGGTCGGTATGCTCCACGAACAGATGGCCATCCAGGTGCTCGATCTCATGGCAGAAGCACCGGGCCGTCAGGCCCTCGTCTTCGACCTCGAACCACTGGCCGTCCCGGTCCTGGGCACGGACACGCACCACCTCAGGCCGCGTTACCACGCCGTATTTCCCGGGAACGCTCAGGCAGCCCTCCAGGCCAGTCTGCTCCCCTTCGGTGTAGATGATCTCCGGGTTCACCAGCTCGATCAGCTGATCCTCCTCGTCCAGCACCACGCACACCCGGCGCAGTACGCCCACCTGGGGTGCGGCCAGACCCACGCCGCCGGAGTCGGCCAGTGTATCTGCCAGGTCGTCCAGCAGCGTATGCAGCCGGCTGTTAAAATCTGTGACCGGGCGGCACACCTTGCTCAGGCACGTCTCGCCCTCCAACGCGATCTTTCGTAAAGCCATAATCTTACCTCGTATTTCCTGGATCTAATCCATTTTATCGCAGTCCGTATAAATATGCAGTCTTCGGTTTTCGGGCCGCTGCACAAAGGCTCGCATGAACCCCGCCAGCAGCTCCCGAATCGGCGCGATATTCTGCCCCAGCACCAGCAGGCGGTAACGGTATACGCCGTTGACCTTCACCACCGGCGCCGGCGCAGGCCCGATGACCTGTATCCCCAGCGCATCATAGGGCGGCTTCTTCGCCGCATTCCCGATCCCCTGCCGCAGCAGCTCGATAGCCCGACGTACCGGCGTCTCCTCCGGTCCCGTCACCGTAACGGTGAACTGATCTGCAAAGGGCGGGTCCTGCCGCAGGCGGCGCAGCGCGATCTCGGCATCGTAAAATCCTTGATAGTCCTGGGCGGCCGCCGCCTGTATCACATCATTCTCCGGTGTGTAGGTCTGTATCACAGCCCGCCCGGCCTTGTCGCCTCGGCCCGCACGGCCAACCACCTGTGTCAACAGATTGAAGGTCCTCTCCGCCGCCCGGTAGTGATCCACATATAGGGACAGGTCGGCGCTGAGCACACCCACCAGCGTCACATTGGCAAAATCCAGCCCCTTGGCCACCATCTGGGTGCCCAGCAGAATGGGGATCTGCCTCTCCTCAAATTCCTTCAGCAGTGCCTCATGTCCCACGGATACGGTGTCCGCATCCATCCGCAGCACCTCGACTCCCGGGAACAGCTCATGCAGCTCCTCCTCTACCCGCTGGGTACCAAAGCCGATATGCTTCAGTGTGCCGCTGCACTCCGGGCACACCGTCGGCGCAGCATGTGAATAACCGCAGTAGTGGCACATCAGCCGGTCATTGGCGCTGTGGTATGTCAGGTATACACTGCACCGCGGGCACTCCGGCACATAGCCGCACTGGGGACACAGCAGCTGTCGGCTGCTTCCCCTGCGGTTCAGAAACAGAATACTCTGTTCTCCCGCAGCGATATTTTTCGCCAGTTCCTCCTGCAGTGGGCGGCTGATAACGGTGCTGTTTCCGGCACGCAGCTCCTGCCGCAGATCGGCGATTCGGACCTCAGGCAGGGCACGGCGGTTGTAGCGCTCCGTCAACTCCAGCAGATCGTACTCACCCTGCTGCGCGTGGTAAAACGTCTCCACCGTGGGCGTGGCAGAGCCCAGCAGCAGCCGCGCACCCTCGGCGGCGCAGCGGTATTTTGCCACATCCCGTGCATGATAACAAGGGGCGTTTTCCGATTGATAGGAGCCCTCTTGCTCCTCATCCATGATGATGAGGCCCAAATTTTCCAGCGGTGCAAACACCGCCGACCGGGTACCCAGCACGATATGGGCCTCACCCCGGCGCAGCCGCTTGAACTGATCATAGCGTTCCGTCATCCGTAGGCCGCTGTGCAGCAGCGCCACCTCGCGGCCGAAATACGCGGTGAACCGCGCCATCATCTGGGGCGTCAGGGCGATCTCCGGCACCAGGATCATCACGGACCTGCCCATTTTCAGCAGCTCCTGCGCCAGCCGGATATACACCACCGTCTTGCCGCTGCCGGTTACGCCTCGCAGCAGCGTGACGCCGGGCGTCTCCGTCCGCACCTGGGCCAGCAGCGTGTCACAGACGCGCTGCTGTTGGGAATTCAACGTCAAGCTATCCGCCTTTACAGTATACTGTTTTTCAGATATTCGGTATTCTTCCTGCTCCCGGTATGCCACCGCCCCCAGCTTCTCCAGAGCGTTCAGTGTCTGGCGGGATACGCCGGTGAAATACGTCACATCGTGCAATGCTGTCTCCCCGTTTTGAGCCAGAAACGTCACTGCCTCGCGCCGCCGCTGGGACTTACCGGCCAGAGCCAACGCCTCTTCAGCAGGAACAGCGAGACGGGCGAACAGTACCACCTTGTCGCGTACCTTGCGGCTCTGCTCCTTTTTGCAGTGCAGTGCACCCGATTTGGCCATGCGGCGCAGCAGCGGCTCAACATCGTCGCCCAGCGCCTGACGCAGCTTATCCGTGGTCAGCGGGCCATCCTGCAAAAGGCGGCATACCGCTGCCTCCTGTCGTGTGGGCACCAGCGGCGGCTGTGCCAGGGACCAAGTCTCCCGGTAATGGTACCATACGGCGGCAGGCAACACGGTGCGCAGCGCGTCATAAAATGTGCAGAAGTACCGGCGTGTCATCCACAGCGCCAGCCGCAGCTCCCTTTCCGTGATAACCGGCTCTTCATCCAGCAGGGATCGGACCGCCTTCAGCGGCTTGTCCGGCACCGCCTGATGCAGGGAGAGGATCATCGCCTCTGTGAGCCGGTTGCCGCGGCCGAATGGCACCAGCACCCGGCAGCCCGCCTGTCCGCCGACTTCCTCCGGCAGCAGGTAGTCATAGACCTTGTCAATGGCGTAGGTAGCCGCCTGTACGGCCACCTTGGCGATCACCGCCACCTCAGGCCTCGTCTTCCTCGATAACGGGGTCGCTGACGTACTTGCCCTCGGCTACCTCGCCGATGGCCATTGTCACGGGTTTCTCCGGCAGAGGCTCGCCGGTGACCTCGGCCTCGGCGGCGATCTGACGGGCGCGGCGTGCCACCACGTTCACCATCATGTAGCGGTTGGGGATGTACTCGGTCAGCTTGTTCATAGCGGGATAAAGCATAGACATAACGATCAGTTCCTTTCGTTTTGTATGGCTGCGCCCAGGCGGGGCGGCCCAAATACGCGGACAGGCCGCGTCGGTTCACACACTTACTTTTCGCTGAGGATGGCGCACATACGCTCAGCTGGTTTACAGTGCTCGGCGCACATAATGGCCCGCAGCTCATTCACGGCATTCTCTACCGTATCGTTGACCACAAAATAGTCATAGTCGCCGGCCATCTCCAGTTCCACCTGGGCGCGGATCAGACGCTTCTGTATTTTCTCCGGCGTATCGGTCCCCCGGGCGGTCAGGCGGCGCTCCAGTTCATCCCAGCTGGGCGGAGCGATGAAAATACGCACCGCCTCCGGCCGCTTGGCACACACCTGCACGGCGCCCTGGCGCTCGATATCCAATATCACGTCCTTGCCCCGGGCCATGGCGTCGTCCACGTACATCTTGGGCGTGCCATAGAAGTTGCCCACATACTCGGCATACTCCAGAAAGGCATCGGCGGCGATCATATCGCGGAAGGCATCCGCCTGAATGAAGTGATAGTCCACGCCGTCCTGCTCACCCTCGCGGGGCGCACGGGTAGTGGCGGATACGGAGAAATACAGGTCATCACGGCCCTGGAACAGGGCGTGCAGCACGGTGCTTTTACCCACACCGGAGGGCCCGGAGACAATAAAGGTCTTTCCTATCTTATGCAAGGGTCATTCATCCTCCTCTGTCAATTCTTCCACCGACAATCCCAGGCGCGGCGCCAGACGCTCCGCCGCCAGGGCGGAAAGCACCACATGGTCGCTGTCCATAATGAGCACCGAGGCCGTCTTGCGGCCGTAGGTAGCGTCGATAAGCATCCCACGGTCACGGGATTCCTGCACCAGACGCTTTACCGGGGCGGAGTCCGGGCTGACCACGGCGATGAGCCGCTGGACGGACACCAGGTTGCCGAAGCCGATGTTGATAAACTGCATACCGGCCTCCTTACTCCATATTCTGTACCTGCTCGCGGATCTTCTCTACCTCGGCCTTCATGTTCACCACATCACGTGCCACAGTCAAGTCGTTGCACTTGGAGCCGATGGTGTTGCACTCGCGGTTGACCTCCTGAATCAGGAAATCCAGCTTTCGGCCCACGGGCTCGCCGCTTTGCAGCATGTCCCGCA
>ERZ779877.1792-NODE-1792-length-17238-cov-3.977070_pt1 | contig 17238 bp, 18 predicted proteins | sample MGYA00511556_ERZ779877 | MGnify/ENA primary metagenome ERZ779877 (study PRJEB29588, sample SAMEA2159338) | human gut metagenome | biome: human gut; feature: human-associated habitat; material: faeces | place: Denmark | collected 2008/2010 ...
GGTGCTCTTTCAGATGAAGCCGATGGCCAACGTCAACGACGCGGTTCGCCGCCTGCTCGCCACGGGCGGCTGGCTCGACCGTTTCCCTTATGAAGAGACGCAGGGCAAGAAATTCCGCATCGTAACCGCGCAGGACGATCATCTGGTCAGCGCCAACATGCGTTATGTGGATATGCTGGAGAAGGCCATCTGCGAGCATACGGGCATGCACACCTATCGCGAGCGCCCGGACGTCGAGCTGTGGGTGCTCTGCCGCCCGGAAGCCGCGTATTTCCTGTGGCGGCTTGGCAAGCGCCAGCCCAAGCAGGAGGGGCAGCTCCGCTCGGACGTCTGCGCGGTCGCCGCGTTTTTTGCGCATTGCGGCGCGAAGAACGCCGCCATTCTCGGCTGCACCGGCAGCGCCCTGCCCGCGGCGGTCAAGGCCTCCGGCGTTCGCGCGCTGACCTGTATCTGTCCCGACCGCGCGACGGCTCGTTTGATCGAAAACAAGGTGAGCGGAACGCGGGCTTACGAAGGCTCCAGCGGATATACGGATTTGGCGGACGCCAGCCAGAGCGCCGTTCTGATGTATCTGCCGGTCAAGGCGGAGAAAACCGAGCGGCTTGAAAGCGATCTGCGAAACGCGCTGTTTGAGACGCGCCGCGTGCTTGAGCCGGAAGGGCGCATCGTCGTCATCGCCGCGCTCCACCATGCGGAAAGCACGCTGCGCAAAACGCAGGGCGTTCGCGTGCTCGGCCGTTATCCGCTCACGCTGAGCGGCCAGAAGAGCGCCATCTGGGTGATGGAAACCACCCCGGCCAACGAAGACGCGTAAAAAGGGGCGAATGTATTTCAACATGAGCACCAAGAAGAAAAAAAAGAAGAAGAACAGCAGACGCTCTGCGCTCGTGCCCGTTATTCTGATTTTGATCGTGGTGATGGTCGCGCTGGTCGCCGTTTGGCAGCTTCGCGGCGTAATCGGCTCAAACGCGACGACGGCGCGCGCGGTTGCCAGAACGATGGGCAATTCGTATTCGGGCACGGTTGTCATCGCCCGCAACGAAAGGCTGTATGAAACCGAAAATAAGACGAGCATTGATTTTGTCGCGGCGGAAGGCAGCCATGTCAGCCGCTCCGGCGTGATCTGCAAGGTCTATTCTTCCGGCTACAACCAGACGGAAATCAACCGTCTGCAAACGTATCGGCAGGAAATCCAATCCTACCATGTCAGCACGGTATTCGGCTCGTATGTGGATGCGGCGCTGGACAGCGAAAACCAGGAAATCGCCAATTTGGCACAGCAGGTGCGTACGCTGGTGCAGGGGCGCGGCGTCGGCAGCCTGGGCAATTTGGAAAAACAGCTCAGCAGCTCGCTGACCGTCCGCAAAAACTATCTCAAGCAGAAATATCCCGACGACCAGACCCTCTCGGAGCTTTACAAGGTCGAAAACGACCAACTCAAAAAGATCGAAAGCTGGACGACGACCTACACCGCGTCGGAGGACTGCATCGTCAGCTTCTATACGGACGGCTATGAAAACAGCGTCAATTCCAGCACATACAGCACGCTGAACCCCAGCGACGTGCGCGCCGTCATTCGGGGCGCAATGCCGGAGCAATCCACCGTTTCCAGAGGCAGCGACCCGATTTTCCGAACGGTCATCGAGGATGAATGGTACGCCCTGTTCCTCTGTCAGGATCGGGATTGGAATCCCGTTGTCGGCGAAACCTATCAGATGCAGCTCACGGGCTTTGACGATTACGTTATTCCGGCTCAGGTGGTTTCCTTCACCCGAATCGGAAGCGACCTTCTGCTTCGCATGCATGTGTCGCAGAGTGTCGAGCCTGTGCTCAACATCCGCACATGCGGCGCTTCCGTCGGCGATTTTGTAACGGGGTACAGCGTTCCGATCAACGCGCTGTATACCATGGACAACATGATCGGCGTTGTGGTCGCCGACGGCGGTGCACAAACGTTTGTCGGCGTGACGGTCATCTCCTATCCCGATGCGGATACGGCTTTTGTTCGCCCGACGCTGGACGGCTCGCCGCTGACGGACGGCAAAACGATTCTGCTCTTTTAACAAGGGGGACTTACCATGGATCAGGACCTTTGCGCAAGGGTTGCGGATATCCGCCGCCGACTTGACGCCGCGGCGCTGGCGAGATGGGGGCGCGCGCCCGAAATCATCGCCGTGAGCAAAACGGTGTCCGCACCGCGCATTAACGAGGTCAAAGCAGCCGGAATTGCGCGCCTCGGCGAAAACCGCGTACAGGAAACGCTGGAAAAACTGCCGTATCTGGACGCAGCTTTTCAAATTGATCTCATCGGACGGTTGCAAATCAACAAGGTTAAATATATAATAGATAAGGTCGCCATGATCCAGTCGCTCGACCGTGAGCCGCTGGCTCAGGAAATTGACCGCCGCGCACAGCAGCACGGACTTCGCATGCCGGTTTTGATTCAGGTCAACATCGGAAATGAGCCGCAGAAGGGCGGCGTTGCCGTGGAGGATCTGCTTTCATTCACGCAATACGCCGCCAAACTGCCGGGGCTCGACGTGCGCGGCCTGATGGCCGTGATGCCGGACTTGCGTGACGAGAATGCGCTGCGGCCGTATTTCAAGCGCATGCGCGAGCTGTTTGAACGGCTTCAGACGGAAGCCGTTGCCGGGGCGAGGATTGAAGAACTTTCGATGGGCATGTCCGGCGATTACGAGATCGCCGCGCAGGAAGGTGCAACGCATGTCCGCATAGGCTCCGCCATCTTTGGCGCGCGAACCTATCAAGAGAATAATCTCAAGGGGGAAACACATTCATGAGTTTTTTCAAAACGCTGTCTGAAAAGCTCGGCTTTATTGCCGACGAAAGCGATGACGACCGCAACGACGACGAGCTTGAGGACGGCGAAATTCAGGATGAAGAGGACGAGGAGGAAGAAGGAGACGCTCGTTCTTTGTGGTTTTCCCTGAATAATCCGTTTGGTAAGGGCAAAAAGCAGACCGCATCGGGCAAGCGCAAGCCCGCCGCAGAGGAATATGACGAAGACGAGGAGGAAGACGAGCCGCAGGGTCGCCGTCAAAGCCGTCACAGCAACGTCATTCACGATTCCCGGATGGATCCCCGCGCCGCGCAGGAGGCGCAGTACACCCACTGCGAACGCATTGTCAACGTCCGCCAGATTGAGGAATGTCGCGAAATCATCAAATATCTGCTTCGCGGCGAAAGCGTTCTGTTGAATCTGGAAAACATTGATCCGAAGGACTGCGGCCGCGTGGTCGATCTGCTCAGCGGCGCGGCATTTGCGCTTCAGGGCAGGATGCTGAAGGTGGCGCATCTTTCCTACCTGCTTGCGCCGGAGAATGTCGAGGTCATCGAGGAAGACGTATACGCAGCCAGCCGCATGCGCTATCGGTAAACCGACATGGACGAAAACCGACGCACATTTGAATTTGCAGCACGCTTTGCCTGTGAAAAAGGCATCGCGCGCTACACACGTTTTCTGGATCCCGTTCAGGAAGCGGAAGCTCGGCAGATCGCCTGTGACTGCGGTGCTGTCTTCGCTTCATGGGGCGGTTATGAGCAGGCCGAACGTAAAATCGGCTGTTTTCTGCCGTGGGGCGAAGAATCTCTGCGCATGAATTTTCCGCTGGTGACGCTCCATTCGCGCTATTCTTCCAAGTTTTGTTCGCTTTCTCATCGCGATCTTCTTGGCTCTTTTATGGCTTTGGGCTTGACAAGAGACAGTATTGGCGATATTATCATAGTAGATTCTGATATCTATCTGTTCGTCGTAGCTCAGACTGCCGATTTCATTGCGCAAAGCATGAACAGCGCCGGGAAAGTTCCGCTTCGTTTCGAACCGATCGACGGCGAAATTCAAATTCCCGAGCCGAAGGGCATCTGTTTTCACGATACGCTCAGCTCCATGCGGCTTGACGCCGTTATTGCGTCGGCCTATCGGCTTTCCAGAAGCGAGGCAAGCGAGCTGATCCGCGCAGGGCTGGTGAAGCTCAACCACATTCCCTGCGAACGGGTGGATGCAGCCGTTGCGGAAGGCGCGATGCTCTCCGTGCGCGGCAGGGGCAGAATACAGTTAAGAAAAATCGAAGGCCTGACTCGCAAGCAACGTATCGGGGTCACTTTTTTCCGATACGAATAAATAATGTTTAACCGCTGAAAGGAGCTTCTCCCATGGCTATTACGTTGGATACGATTGTCAACAAGGTGTTTAAGGTCGTCAAAAACGGCTATGATAACAACGAGGTTGAGAGCTTTCTCGACGAAATTCTCGAAGAGATGGAAAACCGCGAGGCCGAAACCAACAAGCTCAAGGAGCAGGTCGCGCAGCTGACCGCCGAGCTGAATCAGGCGCGCGCCGACCTTCAGGCGGCCAAATCCGCCCAGCCCGCGGTCGTGACCGCCGCGCCCACCGCTCGTCCGGCTCAGGATGACCGCCATTCCAGCGAGAGCTTTGAGCTTGTACTGAGCAAGGCCAAGGGCGCTTATGAAGAGATTGTCTCCGCGGCGGATACCCGCGCGGCGGAAATCATCAACAAGGCCAATCAGGACGCCGCAACCATCCGTTCGGATGCACAGAGCAAAATCGCCGATTTGACCAGCCAGCTTACCGCGCTGCGCAAGCAGACCTCGGAATACTACGATTCCCTCAAAAAAATCACCGATGCGCAGACTGCTTCCATGGAGCAGATCAAGCGTCTGCTGTAAGCTTGCCAAGCAGGGGGAAACCCTGCTTTTTTGTTTTGTCCGTTTCTTCGCCCGTTTGGGCTTTGATGAAGGCGCCGCAACGTCTTTTTTGCCGCGATGCGGGATATCGGTCGGTTTTCCGCGCAGACGGAATAGCCCGCCGCTCTTTTGTTATGCTAAAGGGAAAAGAGAGGTGTGTGGCATTGTCTGACATTGAGGATTCGCTGAACCGTATCTCCGCGCAACTGACGCAGATCGAAAAAAGCCTGCCCCCTCGCTACGCATGGAAACGCCGGTTCGTTTTGGATTTAGCCAGCGGTATGGCAAGGGGAATCGGCTTTTCCATCGGCTTTACCGTGCTGGGCGCGTTGCTCCTGTATGTGCTCCAGCACATCGCGCTGGCCAATCTGCCCATCATCGGCAAATTTCTGGCGGAACTGGTTCGCATTGTGGAGAGCAATCTGTAATCAAGGATTCTATGAACAAAGCAGTGTATTTTATATGGAGCGCCGTTTTGCTCGGCGTCGATCAGGCCATCAAGCATGTCGTGCGCCTCATGCCGGAGGGCGAACCTTTTTTTCGCTGTCCGCCCCTTTTTGAATTGGAGCGCGTGACCAACACCGGCGTGGCGTTCAGCCTTTTTTCCTCAAGGCAGGGGATTGTCGTTCCTCTGCCCGCAGCGCTGATGCTCCTTCTGTGCGTCTATCAGGCGCGTGAAAAGACGCTTTCCACGCCTGCGCGTCTGGCGATTTCCGGCCTGATCGGCGGGGGACTGGGCAATCTGGTTGATCGAATCCTGTTCGGCGGCGTGACGGATTACATCCGGCTGTCGCTGATTCGTTTTCCCATCTTTAACTTTGCCGATATCTGCATCACTGTATCGGTCGCGGCGCTCATGCTGCTGCTTCTTTTTGACCATTTCAACGACAAGACGGAGGAACGTCATGGGTGAATCCGAAAACATTGAGCTGATTGTCGATCCCTCCCTGTCCGGCATGCGGCTCGACGCTTATCTGCGCGAGCAAACCCCGTTTTCCCGCTCCCGAATTGCATCGCTGATGGAAGAAGGCGCGCTGCTTGTCAACGGCGAAGTCGAACGAAAGGCGGCTCGGAAGACGGAAGGCGGCATGCGGCTTTTGCTGGTCGTGCCGGAGGCGCAGCCCGTTGATATTGTGCCGCAGAATATCCCGCTGGATATTCTCTATCAGGACGCCGACGTCGTTGTTGTCAACAAAAAGAGCGGCATGGTCGTCCATCCCGCCGCGGGAAACGAAAGCGGCACGCTGGTCAATGCCTTGCTCTATCACGTCCACGATTTATCCGGCATCGGGGGAGAAATGCGGCCGGGAATCGTCCATCGGCTGGACAAAGACACCTCCGGCCTGATTTTGATTGCGAAAAACGATGCGGCTCACGCCTCACTCAGCGAGCAATTCAAGGCGCGAACGATGGAAAAGCATTACCGCGCCATTGCGCACGGTTCCTTTTCCAAGGACGAGGGGATGATTGACGCGCCAATCGGCCGTCATCCGATTGACCGGAAAAAAATGGCGGTTGTGCCAAATGGAAAGCCATCCCGAACAGCGTGGCGCGTTCTTGAGCATTTAAGCGGCGCGGCTTATCTGGATGTGCATTTGCTCACTGGGCGTACCCACCAGATCCGCGTCCACATGCTCTCCATCGGCCATCCGCTGCTGGGCGACCAAATCTATGCGCCGAAGATGAAAACCCCGGTGCGTATTCCGCGGCTCATGCTGCACGCATACAGCCTCGCGTTTACACATCCGACAACCGGGGAACGGATGCGCTTTTGCGCGCCGCTGCCTGCCGCCTTTGAGGAAACGCTTCAAAAACTTCGATAACAACAGGCCGCCGTCGGGCGGTCTTTTCATATCTTCCCAGCATGATTCCTTTCCGCTTTGTCCACGTTAAAAGCAGGCTCATCAAAAGGGAGGAGCATGGTTTGATTCGCATGAGCATCCTGCGCAACTTCTCGGTCATATGCGGCCATCGGCAAATCGGTCTGCTTCAAAACGCCAGTTTGGACGAGGCGCAAAAACAGGTTCTCGCGCTGATCGTTTCCTGCGGCATTCGAGGCAAACGTGTTATTTTGCCGGAAAGCATTGAAGCCATCGGCCGGGGATTCATCATCGCGCGCGATGTACGGCGTTACAATCGCGCGCAGGAAACGACGCTCTGCACCTTCATCCGGGACACCTCCGGGCTGCTTTGCGGCCGTGTGACGGATTATGCCGTCAACGAAACGACGCTTGCGATTGAAGCGGTGGAGATGATCCCCGGCTATCTGGGCAGCGCGAGAAAAAAGCGAATATGGGTTTACGATTATCAGCGCTCGGAAAACCATGCGGAGGAATTGATCGTCCCAGCCTGTTTGGGCGGTGAGCTGACCCTGACAAAGGAGGGAAACGAGCAATGCGCTTATCCACCATGAAAGGCATCGCCGTCGGCAGTTTGATGGGGATGACCCTCGGCGCGGGGCTGATGATGACGCCTCAAGGCAAACGGATGAAACGTGTACTGAGCAAAAATGGTTCCCATCTGGCTCGGCAGGTCGCCGACTGCTGGATGAAATAACGCCATGCGGCCGCAGGATTATCGGCAAAGCGCCGACCCTGCGGCTTTTTAAGAGGAGGAGAGCGTCATGCGTCGTCCGTTCCTTCGCCGGCTGATTCAGGCGATTGTCATTCTGATTCTGATTTTTTATGCGTTTCAAAAGCGGGAAACGCTGGCGCAGATCGCGTGGGTTTTCGCCGCTGCATCTGTGCTGACGCTCGTGCTTTCGCCCGCCTGCACCCTGCTGGAACGAAAGGGCTTTCGCCCTGCGTCGGCCTCCGCCGTCTGCATATCGGGGCTTGTTCTGCTGGCTGTTCTGGCCCTGTGTGTTGCAGGCGCTGCTGCCGCTGCGGACGGCACCCCCGCTGCAGGCACCCCGTTCCAAATCTTCAGCCGCGGCGTTGCCGGTTTCTTTGAGATGTTCGGCGTGCCCGCTTACGCGGCTACCGTGTTCATGACTATGTGCGTTTCCGCACTGGCACTGACCAGTCTGGATGCCGTGGCCCGCATTGGCCGCATGAGCTTCCAGGAGCTGTTCAGCGTGGACGACATGGAGCACGCTGAGGGCTGGCGCAAGCTGTTCTGCAATGTGTACTTCTCCACCTTCATCACGCTGGTGTTCGGCTTTATCCTGACCAAGATCGGTTACGCCAACATCTGGCCTCTGTTCGGTTCTGCCAACCAGCTGCTGAGCGCACTGGTGCTGGCTACCCTGTGCGTGTTCCTGAAGGTGACCGGCCGCAGCAACAAGATGCTGTTCCCCCCGCTGGTCATCATGCTGTGCGTCACCTTTACCGCACTGGTGCAGCGCCTGATCGCTATGGTCAAGGCCATCAGCACCGCCGCTTCTGTTACCATCCCTGCCGGTGAGACCACTTGGGGCGCTGTGTTTATCGCAAACGGCCTGCAGCTGATCCTTGCCGTGCTGCTGATCGTGCTGGGCCTGAACATCGTGTTCCACTCCTTCTCTGCATACAAGAAGGCCGAGCACAACAGCGAAGCAAACGTCTGATTCTGCCATTCACAATCCTGTTTTCAATAAACAAAACGCCGCTGACGATGCACAAAGCCGTCAGCGGCGTTTTGTTGTGGAAGCGTATTTTATATGTAAGCCCGGAAAATCTGCGGATTTTCCGGGCTTACATTTTCACAGACTGAGGAAAAGAGAAACGGCCTATTATAAATGACAGCTTTCCCAGCTTTGCAGAGCGGCCAGCTGGGTCTCAGTATGGAACCAGTGTTCCCCGCCCTCCAGAATGGTCAGGTGCGCCCTGGTCTGCCGCCGGAACTGCTCCATGGCGGTGTGCCCGGTAAGGGGGTCTGTATCAGCATAGAGCACCTGTGTAGGCACTTTCCAGTGCAGCGGGTGCTCCCGCACCCAGCACAGATACGGCCACGAAAGCGTCTCCCCAAAGTCTGTGGGGATCTCCCCTGCCGCGCGCAGCTGCTCCTCCGTTACCCCTGCCTGCTGCATCAGGGCAAGGATCAGCTTTTCCATATCCACCACCGGGGAGACAAGCAGCGCCTTCTCCGGTTTTTGCGTCTGCAACGCCTGCATAGCAAACCACGCCCCGATGCTGACCCCATACACTCGGATATGCTTCCACACCGGCTGCATCCGGGCATAGACCGTTTGCAGTTCCCGGGTGACCACCCACGGCACCAGCTTTTCCGGGCTGTTTTTTCGGGTGCCGTGCTCCGGCAGATCGACAGCCAGCACCTGCCAGCCTGCCGGGCAGGCTGTGCGGGCAAAGCGGGCTGCCTCGGCCGCGCTGCCGTTTTTGCCATGGACATAGAGATAGACCTTACGGCTGCGCTTGCCGTACAGGACAGCCGGGACACCTGCAACCTCAAGCTTGATTTTTTCCATAACGGCTCCCTCCTGTTTTGGGGTGTTTTGCGCCCTGTTTTTCTCTATGATAGCACAAGCAGCAGCCAAACACAAACAGGAAAAAACTAATGCTAACACGATTTTGAATGGCCTCCGCTGCCGCTCTGGCCATTGTTCAAGGAAAGTATATTTTAATATTTGAGATTCTGAAACGCCTGCGGGCGTTTCAGAACCTCTTTTTCACAGAAGGGGTCGTAACTGGAAACGGCTGCTGTAACCTCTTACGTCCTCTCCCGTGAAAATGGGATGACGGAGCATCCGCAGACGCTCCGTTATCCCAAAATAATAAATCATAATTCCGCTGAATATGGCCAAAGCGCAGCGGAGGCCATTTGAAATCGTCCTGCACAAAAAGAGCCACCGCACAAGGCTGTGCGATGGCTCTTGAGATAGTGTTTCAGGTTTTGCTTAGCCGAAGATGTTGATCAGGATACCAGCAGCAACGGCAGAACCGATAACGCCGGCCACGTTGGGGCCCATGGCGTGCATCAGCAGGAAGTTGGAGGGGTTCTCGCTCTGGCCGACCTTCTGGGAAACACGAGCGGCCATAGGCACGGCGGAAACGCCGGCAGAACCGATCAGGGGGTTCACCTGACCGCCGGTCAGCTTGTACATGACCTTGCCACACAGCACACCGGCTGCGGTGCCGAAGGAGAAGGCGATCAGACCCAGCACGATGATGAACAGAGTGCGGGTGTTCAGGAAGGTGTTTGCACTGGTGGTGCAGCCAACAGACAGAGCCAGGAAGATGGTGATGATGTTCATCAGCTCATTACCGGCGGTCTTCTGGATACGATCCACAACGCCGCACTCCTTCATCAGGTTGCCCAGCATCAGCATACCGACCAGAACGGCGGCATCCGGCACGATGAGGGAAACAATGATAGCGACCATGATGGGGAAGATGATCCTCTCGGTCTTGGAGACGGTGCGCAGCTGCTTCATGACCACAGAGCGCTCCTTGGAGGTGGTTAATGCCTTCATGATGGGCGGCTGGATAACGGGCACCAGTGCCATGTAGCTGTACGCTGCCACAGCGATGCTGCCCAGCAGCTCAGGTGCCAGACGGGAGGTAACGAAGATAGCGGTCGGGCCGTCGGCACCGCCGATGATGGAGATGGCAGCGGACTGCTTCTGGGTGAAGTCCACCAGACCGGTAGCGGCCAGCAGACGGGCGCCCATGTAAGTACCAAAGATACCGAACTGTGCGGCAGCGCCCAGCAGCAGGCTCTTGGGGTTGGAGATCAGGGGTGCAAAGTCGGTCATGGTGCCGATGCCGAGGAAAATCAGCGGCGGGTAGATGCCCAGCTTAACGCCCATGTAGAGCATATCGGCCAGACCGCCGTTGTTCAGGATCTCGACCCACATGGGGTGCTCCAGACCGTCACCAACGAAGTACTGCATGTGAATGATGCCGCTGCCGGGGAGGTTGGCAAGGATCATGCCAAAGGCCATGGGCAGCAGGATCAGGGGTTCGAACTCCTTGACGATGGCGAGGTACAGCAGAAAGCAGCCCACGCAGATCATCACGGCGTACAGCCAGCCGCCGGGCTGGCCAAACTGTGCAAAGCCGGAACTTTGGAAAATACCGACCAGAGTATCAATAAACTGTGTCATGCTCTTCCTCCTGTGTTAAAACGGGGCCGTGGTGTCGTTCACGCCGGCCTTGCCCCAGCCATTTTTGCCACGACGCACTGCCTTAAGGGTGTACTTGCCGTTGCCCATTGCATGGATAGCAGCCATAATAGCGGCCACCACATCACCGGGGATGCCCTCCTCTACCTGAGGAGCGGGCGCAGCCTGCTGTACCGGAGCGGCAGCGGGCTTTGCGGCGGGTGCCTGCGCAGCAGTCTTGGCGGCCTTCTTCTTGGCATTCATCGAGTCGAAAATCTTGCCCTCCAGCGTGATGATAGCCATCAGCAGCACGAGGATCAGGAACACCAGCACGATACCAGTAATGGTAACGACCACATCGAAACCTAAGTCCATGGTTTTTCCTCCTGTTTGTTGGATACTGCAAGCGATACAACATCGTTAGCAGAAAATCAATTTGGGTATAGTATACCGTATTTTGCCATTCATTTCAACAAAAATTAACAAATTTTATTTTTGCTGCTTTGTGATATGACATGGACAAAACGAACCAAGCTTAGCGGCGGCCGATGCGCGGAGTGGCGTCCGTAAAGCCGGTTTCCAGCTTATCACCGATGGAAAGGCTCTGTGCCGTACCCAGTGCAACACAGTTTACGGGGTCCGGCGAGACGGTGACCTCCACCTTCAGTTCCTGGCTCAGATATTCGGTCAGGCCGTGCAGCTGGGCACCGCCGCCGGTCAGCATAACGCCGTTACGGTAGATATCGCCTGCCAGCTCCGGCGGAGTCTTTTCCAGCACCTGATGGGCTGCGGTGCCGATCTGCTCGCTGAGCATCATCACCGGCTCGTACAGGTCGTCGGTGGAAACGGTCACGCGCACCGGCAGACCGGTAAGCAGGCTGCGACCCTTGATCTCCATGCTCTCGTGGAAATCGGTCTTTTGGGGGCAGCAGGCAACGTGCTTTTTCAGTTCCTCGGCGGTGCGCTGGCCGATGGCGATGCTGTATTTGTTGCGAACATGCTTGAGGATCTCCTCATCGTAGTGGTTACCGGCCACGCGCACACTGGTGGCCTTGACCTTGCCGCCAAGGCTCAGCACGGCGATATCCGTGGTGCCGCCGCCGATATCAATGATCATGCGGCCGTCCGGCAGGGTGATGTCGATGCCGGAGCCGAGAGCAGCGGCAATAGGCTCATCGATCAGGTACACCTGACGGGCACCGGCGGCCACCACAGCCTCCACCACGGCGTCGCTCTCAATGCCGGTAATGGCGGCGGGCACGCACACTGCCACCCGGGGCTTGACCATGTGGGAGCTGTACACCTGCTTGACAAAGCGGCAGATCAGCTCCCGGGTCATGGTGTGGTCACTGATGACGCCATCCTTCAGCGGGAAGATGGCGGAGATATAGTTGGGCGTGCGTCCCACCATGGCCAGTGCCTTGTCGCCGGCCTCCAACACGGTGTTCTTGCGGGTATCCATCGCCACAACGCTGGGCTGATTGAGCACCACGCCCTTGCCCTCCTGCGCGATGATGATGGTAGTAGTACCAAGGTCGATGCCGATATCATTCTGTGCCATAATTGCCTGAATCCTTTCTCTGCGTTCCTCTATCATGTATGTAACGCCCGCAGCGGCGGGCAAAAAAAAACAAAGACTATTTTAGTATAACATAGTTGCGGCAAAAAGTATACAAGCTTTGCCGCTGTTCTGCGCGGTTTTATCAGGGGCTTTCCCCTTCTGTGCTGAGCTGCTGTGGCGACTGTCCGGCCTGCAGCAGAGCGCACAGGCCGCTGTAACGCAGATTCTGCCGGATGTTGCTCATCATGCTGTTCACCACATCCCTGCGGCCCGCCACAACGCACAGCCTGCGCGCGCGGGTGACACCGGTGTAGAACAAGTTGCGGTAACACAGCCTTGGCGGCACCTGCGCCGCCGGCAGGATCACCGCCGGGAACTCGCTGCCCTGACTTTTGTGCACCGTGATGGCGTAGGCGATCTCCAGCTCGTTCAGGTTTTCCGCCGGGTAGAGCAGCCGCCGGTCGTCCATACGCACCACCATGGAGCGCTCTCGCAGGTTGATGCTTTCCACGATGCCGATATCGCCGTTGTAGGCACCTACGCCCTGTTCGCCGCCGATGCGGTTCCAGACGATCTCGTAGTTGTTACGCACCTGCATCACCTTGTCCCCCACCCGGAACACCCGGGCGGCGCTTTGCAGCTGGGGCTTGCCTTTCTGGGGCGGGTTGAGCAGGTTTTGCAGCTCCACGTTCAGCGCCTGCGTGCCGGTGGGGCCAAGCTTTGTGGGACACAGCACCTGAATATCCCGGATGGGGTCAAAGCCGTAGCTCCGGGGCAGCCGGGTGGTGACAAGGTCGCACACCAGACGCTGCGCGGCCTCGCCGTCCGTTTCCAGAAAGAAGAAGTCGTCGGTCTTGCTGCCCTTTTGCAGCGGCTCGCCGGAGATGATATGGTGCGCGTTTTCCACGATGAGACTGCGTTTTGCCTGCCGGAAGATCTCGTTCAGGCAGACAGTGGGCACGCAGCCGGAGCGGATGACCTCGCTGAGGATGTTGCCCGCGCCTACACTGGGCAGCTGGTCAGCATCGCCTACCATAATAATACGGCAGGTGTAGCGCAGTGCCGCAATGAGTGCCTGAAACAGCTTGACATCCACCATGCTCATCTCGTCCAGAATGACCACGTCACACTTGAGCAGGTTTTTGTCGTTGTGGATAAAGCTGACCACGCCGCCGGTGTAGTCCACCTCCAACAGGCGGTGAATGGTGCTGGCCTTGCGGCCGGTCAGCTCGCTGAGCCGTTTGGCGGCGCGGCCGGTGGGGGCGCACAGGGCTACCCGCTCGGCCTGATTTTCCAGCAGCTGCAAAATGGCGTTGACCGTGGTGGTCTTGCCGGTGCCGGGGCCGCCGGTGAGCACAAGGCAGTTCTCTGTCATAGCCTTGCGGATGGCTTCCCTTTGCAGGGGGGCGTAGGCAAAGCCCTGCGTCAACTCTAAGATCTGAATGTTTTTATCCAGCTCCCGCACGGTATTCTTGCCGCGCTTTGCCAGCAGATTCAGCCGGTCGGCAATGTCCTGCTCCGCAGCCAACAGATCCGGCAGGTAAATATAAGGTACCGCATCGAACATTTTCACGCACAGTTCTTCCGTCTCGATGCAATGATCCAGTGCACGGGCCAGCTTTTCCGGCGGCTGATGGATGAAGTTGGAGGCAGTGGCCAGCAGCTGTGCCCGGGGCAGACAGGTGTGGCCGTTGCCCGCGTTGTGGCGTAAGGTGCGCAGCAGGGCCGCTTCCAGCCGCTGGGCGCAGTCCCCTTCCATGTGGTAATACTGGGCGATGCTGTCCGCGTGACGGAAGTCCAGCTGTAACGGCTCGCCGCACAGCAGATAGGGGTTGGACGCAATAGCCTGCATTGCCCCCACGCCAAAGGCCTTGAACACCTCCATGGCCTTGCGGGGACTGATCTCGAACTGCGCCAGATAGGCGATGAGCTCCCGCATGCCGAACATCCGCTTGAACTCCTGCTGGATGCGATCGGCTTTATCCGGCGAGATGCCGGGGATCTTGGTCAGCCGGGCGGGGTCGTTGGCGATGACCTCCAGCGCTTCAGCCCCGAACATATCAATGATCTTATCCGCAGTCCTTGCGCCGATATACGGCAGGGAACGGCTGGCCAGAAAGGCGTACACCGCTTCCAGATCCTTGGGCATATCGGTTTCGCATTCCTGCGCGTGGAACTGGCGGCCATAGGTGGCGTGGTTTTCGTATCGGCCGCGGCAGATGACGCTTTCCCCTGCGTGTAGCTCGCCTACGATGCCGCAGACCACCGTGAGCACCCCGCCGCCGGAGATCTCGAACACCACATAGCCGTTATCCTCGTTCTCGTAGATGATATCCTCCACGACGCCTTCAATCTGTTCCAACTGCTCGTCCACCAATTCCACCTCCTTTTGCACAGATATTATAAGTATAGCCCTTTTGGCGGGATTTGTAAATTGTAGAATCCGTAAAATACCCTGGCGGCTCTCGCCTTTTTCCGGCAGTTGTGCTATACTGGGCGCAAACACTACGTCACGAAATGAGGAGCAACAATGGAGATCATCATTCATCAGGCCATTCTGCACGTTCTGGATACCACCATGGATGCGCCGGTGCTCAGCGGCGGGCCCATGGAGCTGACCGCCGAAAAAAACGCCTACCTGCAGAACCACATTGAAAAGCTGCTGGCCAGCGACGATATCCGTCAGTGCCGCCCGTTGCCGGACTCGGCCTTTAAAAATGAGCTGGAGCACAATCAGGACTTCGTGGATCTTTCCTGCCGCATTGCCGGGGTGCTGTTCGACTATATGCACGCCCACACCACCATCCCCGGGGCAGACCTTGCCGTGGTGGATTTTACCCGGGACGGCGCGCCTTGGCTGGGCATTCTGAAGCTGAACTACAAAAACGGTTACACCCACTATACGGAAACCGTAGAGGGTGCACCGGTGAACTCCATCATCCAGCAGCGCGCCTGCCTGCCTACCCAGAGCGGCAAGGTAGAGGAGGGCGCACTGGTAGACCTGACCGATTACTCCATGCGGCTGCTGGAAAAGAAGTACGATATTGACGGTCACAAGGAGTTTTATCTCTCCACCGTGGTGTTCCAGTACACCACCGCTCAGCCGGAAAAGAAAAAACTGCAGGCCATTCAGGAAGCCGCCGTGCAGGCTGTGCAGGAAAACTACGCCGAAACGCCCCATGTGGAGGCACAGGTGGCCATGATGATCGCCAATCAGGCCGCCGACAACGACAATCAGGTGTCCATCCAGCAGGTGCGCCAGCAGCTGGAAGAGGAATATCCCCTCGCCGCTGTGCCCTTTGACGACTATGTGGAAAAGAGCGATGTCCTTGACAGCGCCGCCCAGCCTGTGACCGTGACCCCCGCCCGCATCCGCCGGATGGAGAGCCGCAGCCTGCGCACCGCCAACGGCATTGAGGTAAAGATCCCCACTGAGCTGTTGAACGCCGAATCCGAGGTAGAATTCCTGCACGCTGATGACGGCAGCATCTCCCTGCTGATCAAAAATGTCATTTTGTAAGCCGTAACAGCAAAATCTTGCAAAACCCTGCGTTTAGCCTTGCTATCCGCAGGGTTTTGTGCTATATCAGTGTTGTATCTTTCGTAGTATATCCGTTACGACCTTAGAGGAGGAAATTTTATGGAACTGGCTCTCATCACCGCGCAGCAGGTCGCGGTCTTGTTCCTGCTGATCGGCACAGGCATGGTGGCGGTCAAAACCGGCGTGCTCAAGCTGGAAAACAAACAGGCGCTTTCCAATCTGCTGGTGTACATCATCGTACCGGCCATGGTGGTAAACTCTTACCGCATGGAGTTCAGCACCCAGATCCTGCATAATCTGCTGGCGGCTTTTGGCATGAGTGTCCTGTCCGTGCTGCTGGGCACCGTGATCACCCTGCTGCTCACGGCACACAAGACCGGCAGCCGGATGCCCATTTTCCGGTTTGCCTGCATTTTTTCCAACGCAGCGTACATGGGCTTCCCGCTTATTTCGGCGCTGTTCGGCTCCGAAGGTCTTCTGTATGCCAGTGCCTACGTCACCGTGTTCAACATTCTGCTGTGGACGCTGGGTTATGGCCTTGTCAGCGGCGGTTCCAGCGTAAAAGAGGTTGCCCGCAGTCTGGTGCGCACCCCGGTGCTGTACGCCATTGTGGTGGGTCTGGGCATCTATCTGCTGCAGATTCCCCTGCCTGCCCTGATCACCCAGCCGCTGGAGCTGCTGGCCGGGGTGAACACCCCGCTGTCCATGCTCATCACCGGTATGCTGATTGCTGCCGGTGACGTGCGCAGCATCGTGACCGACAAGCACATCTGGAAGCTTGCCTCCGTGCGTATGCTGCTGATCCCGGCGGCTACGCTGGCACTGTTCGGGGTGCTGGGCTTCCACGGCACTGCTGCACAGGTGGTCACGCTGCTGGAATGCTGCCCGGCTGCCGCCATCACCTCGGTATTTGCGGTGCAGTTCGGCCACGATGAGCACTTTGCCGCCGGAAGCGTGGTGCTGACTACCCTGCTCAGCATCGTCACCCTGCCGCTGTGTGCGCTGATCATCACCATGGTGATGTAAGCAGAGCCGCCGCCCAGTAGCGGTATATTTATATTGTAAGAAGGACGATTTAAAATGCCTTCCGCTTACGCTCTGGGCATAGTCAGCAGAAATAGTATTTTAGATTTCGGAGTAGCGGAACGCCTGCGGGCGTTCCGCTACTCCTTTTTCACAGGTGGGGTCGTGATGGAAAACGGCAGATGCAGCGCCGCTTCCTACGGAAGCGCGACGCTGCGGACATTCCCGACCATTGCCGCACGAAACAAAAAAGCCATCGTTTTTGCATCTCTGCATCAACGATGGCTTCGTATTGGAGCGGCCGACGAGGCTCGAACTCGCTACCTCCACCTTGGCAAGGTGGCGCTC
>ERZ779877.1793-NODE-1793-length-17238-cov-3.322644_pt1 | contig 17238 bp, 13 predicted proteins | sample MGYA00511556_ERZ779877 | MGnify/ENA primary metagenome ERZ779877 (study PRJEB29588, sample SAMEA2159338) | human gut metagenome | biome: human gut; feature: human-associated habitat; material: faeces | place: Denmark | collected 2008/2010 ...
TAACCTGCTTCGCCTGCTGAAGTTCGGCGATAATCTTCAGCCGGCCGGACAGTATGCCTACCGCATGGACCGCGGCCGTACCGAGGACTTTGGCCGCATTTACGCGCACGGCGTTTCGGACGTTACCATGCTGCCCAGCGGAAAACTGCTGGTGTTGGAGCGTGAGGCCAACATCACTTCGGGATACATGGGGTCGGAGGTAAATTGCAAGGTGTTCATGGTCAATCCGCAGCAAAGCTGGCCCATTGACGGTACGACCAACCTGGCCCGATTGGATAACAACAAGTTTATGGTCAAGCACCTGCTGGCCAATTTTTCAACCACCCTCTCGCCGTTCAACAAGAGCCTGGCCAATTATGAAGGCATGTGTCTGGGAGCCAAGCTCAACGACGGCCGGCAAACGGTGCTGCTCATCAGCGATTCGCAGAACGGGGCGGGCAACCGCATCTATCATTTGTACGACTACATCAAGGTGCTGGTGCTTCCGTCCGATTTCTGATCGTAAAAATATGCTTTCTGGCCAATGTTCCGCCGCATGTCGGGCGGACGTTGGCCAACATTGTTTTTTGTAGGTGCCGGCAGTTTTTCCGGCCCCCTCTTTATTCATTCAGAACGTAAAATGTATGAAAAGAATCTTACTGGTTTTTACCCTGTTTTTAGGTATTTTTTTCGCCGCGCAGGCCGCAGTGCCCGACAGTATCGTACGAAAAATGACATTGTTGGCCGCCCGTGACGATACCGAGGCGCTTCGTCCGCTCTACCGCCAGTATGGCGCTCAGTTGGTGCCTTCGGCCCGTTTGTTCTGCAATCTGGCATTTGCCCGCGAGCGGCATGACGACCGCCGCCTGCTGGAGTGTGTTGACAGTCTGCTCGAGGAGTATCCGCGTACCCTTCCCGTCAATACCCGTTACACGCTCTCGGTGGTCAAGGCTGGGGCCTTGGTCCATTTGCAGGAGTTTGCCGAGCTGCAGTCGTTCTGCACGCGTGAGATGAAGCGCTACCGCAACCGTCGCAAATACCGCACGCAATATCAGACGCTCGACTATTTCCGCACAAAGGCCCGCCGTCTGCTCGATTCCGTCAGTGTGCGTGGACGCGTAATGCGTCTGGTTGAGGCCGACGATGCGTTGGGCCTGCGGGCCTATGCTGATTCGCTCGGTGCGCTCGATTCCTATGCCCGCCGTATGGCACAGCTTACGCTGCTCAAGGCCGGTGTGCCCGACGGGCGTCTGGCCGCGGTGGCCGACAGCCTGCTTGCCTGCGAGGCCGACTCTCTCGACCGCGAGGGGCGCGAGCGCTGCCTGCGTGCCGGGGTGCATGCCCTCTTCTGGCAGGGATGCTGGTCGCAGCTGGCTGACTTCTGCCGGCGATGGGAGCCGGTCAGCGAGGGGCTTTCGAGCTGGTTGCAGCGTTATGCCCGCATAGCCATGCAGTTTGAGGGGCACGACAGCGTACGTGTGGAGCGTCCGGCCCGCAACTGCTATCTGCCTACCACACTGGAGTGGCCCATGATGACGAGTATTGAGGTTAACGGCCACACTTTTGACGATATGGTGGTGGAGACGGGCTATCCCGTCACGATGATCAGTCAGGCCGAGGCCGACCGCTGCGGCCTGCGGGTGTTGAGCGATACGCTCCTGGTGGGCAGTATGTTCGGCCCGCTCAAGGTGCGTCCCGCCCAGATTGACCGCCTGAGCCTGGGCGACATTGTGCTGACCGACGTGCCCGTATATGTGGCTACGGCCGACAACCCCTCGCTCGCGTCCAGCTTTTCCGGGCTGCTCGGCACGTCGGCCCTGGCGCGTCTGGGGGTAATTGACATTGAGCCGGAGCGCCTGGTGTTTCCCTATCGAGCCGAGGCCGGCGCTTCTGCGGAACCCAACATGCGCCTTTCGGGCGACGGCAACCTTCAGGTTGAAGCTTTTTATCAGGGCCGCCGCCAGCGCTTTGCGCTCGACACGGGGCAGAGTGCCTGCATATTCTCTACCTACAGCTATCCGCGAGCCACGACCGATGTTCACGAACTTCAGCTCACCGTGGCCGGACAGACGCTGCGCGTGCCCTACGCCGAACTGACGGACATGCACGCCTACGACCACGAGGGCGTATTGGGCGTGCCCTTCCTGAAGAGTTTCAAGAAGCTGCGCATGGATTTCCGCCACATGTGTCTGACGGCTTCGGGCGTGCAGCCCTTTCATTACCGCGACATTGAGCAGTGGATTAACGACGGCAACCTCTTCTGCCTCGACCGTAACCTCGACGCCATTTCCGTAGTGACCGACGACGTGGGCTGCCAGATGGCCGAAATCTTTTCGCTCTACGGCAAGAATGCTCCCGAGGAGCTTTGCGAGGCCATCGACGAGCTTTTCAGCAGCGACAGCAACAGCCGCGAGGCCTCTACGCTCAACATGATGCGCCTGCAGGCGCTGGAGGACATGGGGCGCTGGGCCGAAGCCGGCAGCCATATCCGCAACATGCTCGACCACGGCTATTACAACCCCGATACGCGCGATACGCTGGTGGCCAGAATGAACCTCTACACCACCGAAATGGCCCACGTGCAGCCCCTGAGCATCAACATGGGCAATCAGGCGGCCGAATTGCAGTGGCTGCCTGAGCAGGACAACCGCTCCCTGCCCGCAGGTGAGGTGACGGTGAACGGACGTCAGGCCGAATTCCTGTTCGACCCCACCGAGAAGTATTGCGTCATTACCGACAAGGCCGCCCGCCGCCTCAAGCTGCATCCCTTTTCAAAGCCCTACTTGTGGCAGGGCCAGACGGCGCGTCTGGTCGTCATTCCGAGTCTGCACCTCGGCGCCATCGAGGTTAACAATCTGGTATGCGTAGTGGTGCCGGGAAAAAAGAAACAGCCCCTGGTGCTGGGTCACGACCTGTGGCGCCATTTCGGAGCCCTGGAGCTCGACGGCAAGCGTCTGGTCATGCACAGCGAGTCGCCCTACGACGGCACGCGCAGCGCCCCCATGCGTCTGGACAACGGCCACCTCTACGTGTCGGCGCGCAGCAGTCAGGGCGAGGAGCACGTGCTGAAGGTAACCTCCACGGCCAACGACCTTTCTGTGCCCCTTGAGGGCAACCTGCGTATCGGCAATGTGGTGCTCGACGCCGCGCGTTTCCCCCAGTCGCCCCATGAGTCCGACGTCTTCAGTTGCGGCTGTGTGTCGTGGCCCTGGCTGGCCGGAAATGACGGCCATGTGGTGCTCGACTTCACCCAGATGATGTGCTGGCGCCGGTAGGCCGTTCGTCTTGTGCTTCCGGCCTGCGGTTGCGCCCGGACATTCGCCCTTCTCGGGGCCGGATGTCCGGGCGTAATTGTTGGCCGCGGGGGGGAGGCGTTCGGGCCGTAGCCCGCGCAGGGAAAACAGGGCCGGACCTTTTTTTCACAACGTCCCGCCTGGTTAAAATAAAGTCCCGTCCCGTTTTGCCAGCAACCCGTTGTCAGATTTTTCCTGCCCCTTACCTTCGTAATGAGGTTGCGGAGAAATGGCCGGAAGGGCTTTCCCCATGCCCGTCAGCGCACATCGGGAGTATGTTGTGCGGCATGGAGAGTCAGAAAAATCACTTTTTGTTTGTCCCGGCCTGCTGCTTTCGCTATATTTGTGGCTCACAGGAGTGTGCCGGCTTAGACTTACTGATGATGCTTCCGGCCTGCCTGTGCGTAAAAAACCACTAAACGAGAAAAGAAGATGAAAAACCTGTTTACCCTGCTGTGTGTTTGTTTGCTCGGCGTGTTGGTCAGTACCTCCTGCCGCCACCGTGAGCCCGAACCGCCCAAGCCCGAGGCCGAAGCGGAATATATGAAAGCCTTTAACCTGCTTTTCAGCGACAGTCTGTTCCGCGATGTGTCGCGACGCGACGTGCAGGCCGCTGCCGGGCACTACCGCAAAGCCCTGTCCATTGACCCCGACTATACGCTCTGCCGTACGGAATATGCCATGCTCCTGCTGGCCAACGACAGCGTGGAGCAGGCCTGGCAGCTGATTGACGACGACCGCAACGATGCCGGCGCAGCCTTCCTGAAGGGGCTTATCTGTCACTACCGCGGCCAGATGGACGGCCGCCGTCAGGCCTTTGAGCGCGCCGCCTCGCTGCTGCAGCGGCGTATGTCCGACGGGCAGGCCTCCTTTGGCGATTCGCTCAACTATGCAGCCAGCCAGTATTTTGTAGGTGGGCGCGAGGCTTTCCTGAAGGCTGTGGAGCCGATTCACGGCTTTGTTTACGAAGGTGAGCGTGAGGAGTTTATTGACGGCTACGTGCAGGTGCCCCCCGATACGATTCTCAACCAGATGCTCTATCAGCTCATTGTGGTGCGCCGTCCCACAAGCGAGCGCAGCAACATGGTATTGCCGCAGCTGGAGCCTTGATGCGACATCGCTCCTTTTCCCTACAAGGCAGCCGCGCTCCATCCTTTCCGTATGCGAAGGATGGAGCGCGGCTGCTTTTGTAAGGGGCGGACAGGGAAAAGTCCGGCTCAGAAGATTTCTACGCGGAAGCCGCCCTGCCACGTCTGTCCGGGCTTGGCTTCGTTGACGTAGGGGCGCATGGAATAATCGCCCTCAAATCCGGCGTAGTCGCACAGGCCGAACCACGGCTCGATGCAGATGAACGGAGCTTCAGCCGGTGCCCAAAGCAAAAAGGCCGGTGCTTCCGACGACAGGTGCAGAAACGGCTGGTTGTGTTTGTCAAAGAGCGTTACGCCGCGCAGCTGGCTGTGGTCAAAAATAAGTCCGGAGTCGCCCGTGGTGTGGCTCTTCAGGGCCAGCATGCCGTTATTTTCCAGCCCGGGCGGGTCGAAATGTCCCGGAATCAGACAGTTTTGTTCGCCGGTGTGCAGAATGCTTTCCACGTCGCCCTCCAGTCGTGCGTAGCCATGCACCTCGTCGGCAGGGTCAAAGTCGGGCAGACGGAATCCGGGGTGTCCGCCAATCTGAAACCACATGGTGCGGGCGTCGCAATTCTGAATTTTGAAAACCACGTTGAGCGTGCGGCCTTCAAGGGAGTAGGTCACTTCAAAATGATACTGGAAGGGGTAGAGCTTCAGCTGTTCTTCAGTGGCGTTGTGCTCCAGTGTGACGGACGAAGCCGTTTTTTCCTTCACGTTGAAACGTACGTCGCGAATAAAGCCGTGGCGCGGCGTGTGATACACCTTTCCGTTGAACCGGGCCTCGCCGTTCCAAAGTCCGCCCACGGCGGGAAACAGAATGGGAGAACTTCTGTCCCAGAATTTGGGGTCGGCCTCCCAAATGTATTGCCGGTTGTCACTCAGTCGTGTGAGTTCTTTTATTTCAGCGCCCTGCTCCGACACACAAAGGCTGAGAAATTCGTTACTGATTTTTTCCATAGTGAATCTGAGAATAGGGGTTATAGACTCTCTAACAGACAAAGGTAGAAAAAAAACTCGAAACCTCGTCTTAAATGCCGGAAAGATGAATGCCTGCTGTTTGCTGAGCCTGATTCCGTAGTGTTTTCGGGAAAATAATGCGGAGGCAGATGTCTTTTGTTTTCCAAAAAAAATGTATTTTTGAGAATCTTTAAAATTTGCAGTACAATGACTAAACAGATTTTAGGCCTGGATATAGGCACCAACAGTATAGGATGGGCCGTGGTGCGCGGCCAGGGCGACGACGCCCAACCCCTTCAGGAAATTGTGGCAGCCGGTTCGCGGGTGATTCCCGTTGACGCCGGTGTGCTGGGTGATTTTGAAAGAGGAGTCAGCAGCAAGTCAAAGGCGGCCGAGCGTACGGCTTTCCGCCAGGTGCGCCGCATGATTGAGCGGTCGCATCTGCGGCGGCAGCGCCTGCTGCGCGTGTTGCAGGTGATGGACTATTTGCCGCCTCACTACGCCCGCTGCCTCGACCGCTACGGCAAGTTCCTGCCGCACACCGAACCCAAAATAGCCTGGAACGAAACGGCCGACGGCCACTACGAGTTCCTCTTCCGTGACGCCTTCGACGAGATGATGGCCGCCTTCCGGCAGCGTAATCCGGAGTGGTTGGCCCGGGGTGGAAAGGTACCCTACGACTGGACGCTCTATTACCTCCGCACCAAGGCCCTGAGCCAGCCTGTCAGCCCGTATGAGCTGGCCTGGATTCTGCTCAGCTTCAACCAGAAGCGTGGCTACCGGCAGGCGCGTGGCGAGCAGCAGGAGGACGGGCGCGTGAAGCGTTCGTTCCGTTCGCCCAAAGCTGACGACTGGACCCTGCTGAAAAAGAAAACCGAGGCTCAGATTGCGCAGGCACACCAGACGGTGGGAGCCTACATTTTTGAGGCGCTGCTGCGCAATCCAAGCCAAAAGATTCGCGGCAAACTGGTACACACCATTGACCGTAAGTTGTATTATGACGAGCTGAAGGCCATTTTGCAGGCCCAGCAGCCGTATCATGTTGCCCTGACCGACCCCGCCGTGCTGGTGCGCTGCGTGCGCACGCTGTACCAGAAGAATGAGGCCCATGCCCGTCAGGCCCTGTGTCACGATCTTACGGCCTTCCTGCTGGACGACGTGCTCTTTTACCAGCGGCCGCTCAAGAGCCAGAAGGCACTGATTGCCAACTGCTGCTTTGAGTCGCTGACCTATTACGACCGGCAGACGGGCGAAGAGAAGCAGGCACCGGTGAAGTGCATTCCCAAGTCGCACCCGCTGTATGCGGAGTACCGCCTGTGGCAGTTCCTCGACAATCTGCGTATTTATCAGCTGGAGGGCGAGGTAGACGGAAAGAAGTGTTTCGACATCGATGTGACCCGGCAGTTCCTGCCCGACCACGAGGCTTATGCCCGGCTGTTTAAATGGCTCTACCGCCGGAAAAATGTCAGCCAGAAGAACTTGCTGAAATATCCGCCCTTTGGACTGAAACCTACCGCCGACCTTTACCGCTGGAATTACGCCCAGGACAAGAGCTATCCGTGCCACGAAACCTGGGCCCACATGCAGCAGTGCCTGAAGAAGGCCGGGCTGTCGCCCGACTTCCTGACGCCGGAGCGCGAGGAGGCCCTGTGGCACATTCTCTATTCCGTGTCCGACATGCAGGAACTGGGCCGCGCCCTCCACACCTTTGCACATAAAAACGAATTGACCGATGACGAGGCTGAGCGTTTTGCCAAGTTTTTCGGTAAAATGGAGCCCTTTGCTCACGACTATGGCGCCTGTTCGGCCAAGGCCCTCAAGAAGTTGCTGCCCCTGATGCGGCGGGGCAGTTACTGGAGCGAGGAGGCCCTGGCGCCCGGGGTGCGCGAGCGCATCGGGCAGCTGCTGGCCGGCACTGACGATGCCGCCCTGCCGGCTAAGGCCCGCGAGGCCCTCAAGGCTCTGCACGCGGTTAGCGACTATCAGGGCCTGCCCCTGTGGCTGGCCAGCTATGTGGTGTACAACCGCCACGCCGAGGCCAAGGATATAGTCCGGTGGGAGACGCCGGCCGACATTGACCGCTTCCTGCTGAACTTCCGCCCCAACGAGCTGCGTAATCCGATAGTGGAGCTGGTGGTGCGCGAGACGCTGCGTGTGGTGCGTGACATCTGGATCCGGTATGGCAGCTTCGACGAAATTCACGTGGAGCTGGGCCGCGAAATGAAAATGCCGGCCCAGCAACGGCAGAAACTGAGCGAGCGCATGCTGGAGAACGAGCGGACCAACCTGCGCATCAAAATGATGCTGGCCTGCTTCCAGCACCCGGAGTTCGGGGTGGATGATGTGCGGCCTTACTCGCCCTATCAGCAGGAAATCCTGAAGATTTATGAGGAATATGTGCTGCGTGACGTGAAGGATATTCCCGACGACATAGCCGCCATTCTGCGTAAATTCGGCGAAAGTACTGCTGCCAAACAGCCTTCGGCCAAAGAGGTGTTGCGCTATCGGCTCTGGCTGGATCAGAAGTACACCAGTCCTTATACGGGGCAAATCATTCCGCTGGGCCGCCTTTTTACGCGAGATTATGAAATAGAGCACATCATTCCGCAGAAGCGCTATTTCGACGATTCGCTGAGCAACAAGGTCATTTGCGAGTCGGCCGTCAACAAGCTGAAGAGTGCGCAGCTGGCCCACGAATTCATCAGCCAGCACCACGGCGAGGTGGTGGAACTGGGTCACGGACGCACTGCCCGCATTCTGGAGCTGGAGGATTACGAAAAGTGGGTCAAGGAGCATTATGCCGCCTTGCCGCGCAAACGGCGCAACCTGTTGCTGGACGAGGTGCCCGAGGCCTTCATTGCCCGCCAGCTCAACGATACGCGCTACATCAGCAAGTACGTGAGCATGTTGCTCTCCAACATTGTGCGCGGGGAGGACGAGCGCAGCGTGAACTCCACGCACCTCATTGCCACCAACGGCAGCATTACCACGCGCCTGAAGCAGGATTGGGGCATCAACGACGTGTGGAACGCCATTGTACTGCCGCGTTTTGAGCGGCTTAACGGCATGGTGCCGCCAAAGGACGGACAGCCGGCCCAGGTGTACGTGACGCGCAACACGCAGGGGCACCCTATACCCACCGTACCTCTCGACCGGCAGCGCGGATTCAGCATGAAGCGCATTGACCACCGACACCACGCCATGGATGCCATCGTCATAGCCTGCGCCTCGCGCAACATGGTGAACTATTTGAACAACGAGTCGGCCCGTAAGGGAGCCAAGGTGACGCGCATGGATTTGCAGCACCTGCTGTGCACCAAGACGCGGGCGGATGCCAATGGCAATTATAGATGGGTGATGAATAAGCCCTGGCCTACGTTTATCACCGATGTGCGCCATGCGCTGGAGGACATAGTGGCCAGCTTCAAGCAGAACCGGCGGATAATGTCTCCCACTGTAAATTACTTTGACCACTATGACCCTGCCACCGGCAAGAAGCGGCGGAAAAAGCAAACCCAAGGCGAAATGCAGGCCGTGCGGATGTCAATGCACGATGCCACTTTCTATGGCGAAATCAATTTGCGCAGCATAAAGGAGGTAAGTTTGAAACAGGCTTTGGAGCAGCCGCAGCGCATAGTCAATAAGGACCTCAAGCACAAGTTGCAGACTTTGCAGGCTGAGGGCTTGAACTTAAAGCAGATGACGGCGTATTTTGAGGAGCATCATGACGAATGGGCTGATGTCAATGTCAAGAAAATAGCGGTTTACGTTTATTCTAAAGAAGAGGGTAAGGCACGCTATTTTGCTTCCCGTACTGTACTGGATCAGAGTTTTACTCGGGATTATATTGAGCGCAAGGTGGCCGATACGGGTATACAGTAGATATTGTTACGCCATTTGGCTCATTATGAGAATGCCGAGCAGGCGTTTTCGCCCGAGGGTATTGAGGATATGAACAAAAATTTAAAAGAACTGAACAACGGTCGGCCGCATCAGCCTATTTATAAGGTGCGAACTTATACCCAAGGCGTAAAATCAGCTGTAGGTCAGCGTAATTGTAAAGCTGCCCAATTTGTGAATGGAGCAAAGGGTACGAATCTTTATTTTGCCGTGTATGAGGGTACAGAAGGAGAAGTTTCAGAGAGTAAGCGAAGCTTTGCTACCTTTTCTTTACGTGATGTATTGCCTTGTTTAAAGGACGGTAAACCGGTTATTCCGGAGTTTGATAAAAAAGGTAAAAGGTTGAAGTTCGTGCTTTCTCCATTGGATTTGGTATATGTGCCTACACCCGAGGAATTGAAGCTAGGACAGGTGCAGCTACCGTTGGACAAGAAAAGAATTTACAAAATGGTGTCGTGTAGCGATGCCCGGTGTTTTTGGGTTCCGGTTAATGTGGCTTCAGCTATTGTAGACAAATATGAGTTCTCTTCTTTAAATAAAATGGAACGGGCTGTAACCGGCGAAATGATAAAGGAAATTTGCTTGCCGCTTGACGTGGACCGACTCGGAAACGTGCATTTGCGCCAGTAGCCTGTTGAACTGATACATGCAAACCTGAGCAGGGAAGACGTCGGAATCAGCGATGGCTTTCCTGCTCAAGTGCTTTTTAACCTAAACGAGACGAAAATACGATGATTAAGAAAACACTTTATTTTGGAAATCCGGCTTACCTGTCGCTCCGGCAGAATCAGCTGGTCATTCAACTGCCCGAGGCGGAGGAAAATCTGGCTGACTGCCTGAAGGCTGAGGCTGTGCGCACGGTGCCTATTGAGGATATCGGCGTGGTGGTGCTGGACCACTGGCAAATTACGCTGACTTCTGCCCTGATGGCGGAACTGTTGGATAATAATTGCGCATTAATCAGTTGCGACAGTCGCGGCCTGCCGGTGGGGCTGACTTTGCCGTTGAGCGGGCATACCATTCAGAACGAGCGTTTCCGCAAACAGCTGGAGGCTTCCGTGCCGCTGCGCAAGCAGCTGTGGCAGCAGACCATACAGGCCAAAATCAGCAACCAGGCCACGGTGTTGCAGCGTTATACCCGACAGGAGGTGAAGTGTATGCGCGTGTGGGCCGCGGGCGTGAAGAGCGGTGACCCCGAAAATGTGGAAGCCCGGGCGGCGGCCTATTACTGGAAAACGCTGTTTGGGCCTGGATTTACGCGAAACCGTGAGGGACCACCGCCCAACGCCCTGCTCAATTACGGTTATGCCATATTGCGGGCCGTGGTGGCGCGGGCTCTGGTGAGCAGCGGGTTGCTGGCCACGTGGGGCATTCACCATCATAACCGATATAATGCCTATTGTCTGGCCGACGACATTATGGAACCCTACCGGCCGTATGTAGACGAACTGGTGTGGACGCTGGTGGAGGCGCACGGACTGGATGGCTGCGCCACGTTGAGCCGCGAACTGAAGGCGGAACTGCTGCGCATACCCGTGCTGACGGTAGTGATGGGCGGGCGGCGCAGCCCCCTGATGGTAGCGGCCAGCCTGACGGCCAGCTCGCTCAGCAAGTGTTTTAATGGAGAGAGTCGGAAAATAGTGTACCCGGAGTTATGATGGACCGACTGAGTGAATACAGAGTAATGTGGGTATTGGTATTTTTTGATTTGCCTACGGCCACGCCGCGCGACCGCAAGGCGTATGCGCAGTTCCGTACGAGTTTGCAACGGGACGGGTTTACCATGTTTCAGTTTTCGGTGTATGTGCGTCATTGTGCCAGTCAGGAGAATGCGGCAGTCCACGTAAAGCGGGTTAAGTCCATCTTGCCCACGTATGGCAAGGTGTGCATTCTGTGCATTACGGACAAGCAGTTTGAACAGATTGAGGTATTTTACGGGCGCAAAACGCAGCGTACGCCCGGCCCCGGATTACAACTGGAATTATTCTAAAGCAAGCGCCCCACCAACTGGCGGGACGCTTACTTTTTTATTTTCTAATAATCTTTGTATCTTCTTTATTCTCAGTGAATTGTGTAGATTCAGCTGTGATGTATGGTACAAAGTTACAAAAATGAGAGCAAATCACAACAATTTAGAAGCGTTTAAACATCGTGCTACTGCTGTGATGTATGGTACAAAGTTACAAAAATGAGAGCAAATCACAACTAACAACTTCGGATTACGTTTCGCTTCCAGCTGTGATGTATGGTACAAAGTTACAAAAATAGAGTAAATCACAACTCATTTTCCGGTACAGTGTGGATGGATTACGCTGTGAGGTACGGTAAACTTATGATAGGGGTATATGTATAAAAAATGCCCACCGATAAAGGACGATGGGCTTAGGGCCTAAATAACACAACGGAATCAAATCCTTATTGTGATTTGCTTCATTTTTGATAGGAGCAAAGTAACAAAAAAATAGCGAAATGAACAAACTTTGCAGGCAAAAAATGCGGATGACGGTTTTGGAGGTGTTGCCATAATGGGAGGTAAGACGGGATTGCTTGTTATCGGAACGAAAAAAAACAAACTAAGGCTTTGTTTGGCACACGCTTTGCACTATCTTTGCGTATAATAAAAGTGGAACTGTCAGGTATGTATTTAAAAAGTATATTATGGGCCGGCGTGCTTTGGGCTTGCGTCAGTACGGCCGGCGCGCAGAGTGCGCGTGAGGAAATAAAGACTGACGTGAGGCTCTCGGCCAGTAACTATTGTGCCTACCGTGAGCCACAGGGAGTGCGGCTGACGCCGGCGCCGTCGGGCTATGAGCCTTTTTATTTGAGTGCGTATGCCCGCCACGGTTCGCGCTTTCAGATTAACCCGAACGAGTATCGGGAGCCGCTGCGCGTGTTGCAGCAGGCCGACTCGGTGGGGGCGCTGACGCCACTGGGGCAGCAGGTGCTGGCGGTGGTGGACAGCGTGGCGCGTATGGCAAACGGGCGTTACGGCGAACTGACGCCGCTGGGCGCGCGGCAGCACCGGGGCATTGCGGCCAGAATGTATGCCCGCTTTCCGCAGGTGTTTGAGGGTAGGGCTGACATCAATGCCCGTTCGACGCCGGTGGTGCGCTGCATCCTCTCGATGCTCAACGAATGCTGTACGCTGCAGGGGCTGAACCCGCAGTTGCAGGTGACGACCGACGCGTCGGCTCACGACATGTATTATATGAACGACGAGTTCAACCGCGTGACGCGCTATCGTGGCGAAAAGGCGGCGCAGGCTTCGTTGCGCGACTTTCGCAGCCGGCAGGTGAAGCCCGACCGGCTGATGCGCTCGCTGTTTGCCGACACGGCTTACGTGAGCCGTCACGTGAAGGCAGGCCGTCTGATGGGGCAGTTGTTTGACCTGGCGTCGAACATGCAGAGCCTGGACACGTCGCTCGACCTTTATAATCTGTTTACGACGGACGAGTGTTACGACCTGTGGCTGCGCGACAATTACGACTGGTATGTGAACTACGGGCCGTCGCCCCTGACGCAAGGCAAGCTGCCCTACACGCAGGCCAACCTGCTGCGTAACATCCTGGATACGGCCGATACGTGTGTGGCGCGCCGGCAAAACGGGGCTACGCTGCGTTTCGGTCATGAGGTGTGTGTGCTGCCGCTGGCCTGCCTGATGGAGCTGGACAGTTGCGGATATGCTACGACGTGTGCCGACTCGGTGGCAATGAGCTGGCGTAACTACCGCATTTTTCCGATGGCTTCGAACATCCAGATGGTGTTTTACCGCAACAAGCAGAACGACATTCTGGTGAAGGTGTTGCTCAACGAGCGTGAGGTGCGTCTGCCGGTGCCTACGCGCCGGGCGCCTTACTACAAATGGACGGACGTGAGGGCTTACTACCGCCAGAAACTGGCGCAGGCCGACTGAATGAGAACAAATTGAACAATATATTGTATATACGGATAGATCTATGATCATAGAAATGAGAGGCATCACCAAGCGTTTTGGTCAGCTGGAGGTGCTGAAAGGAATAGACTTGGATATTAACAAGGGCGAGGTGGTGAGCATTGTAGGCCCGAGTGGCGCCGGAAAGACGACGCTGCTGCAAATCATGGGTACGCTCTACAAGCCCGACAGCGGCAGCGTAAGCATTAACGGCGAGGACGTGTTGCGGCTGAAGGGAAACGCCCTGTCGCGCTTTCGTAACCGCCATTTGGGATTTGTGTTTCAGTTCCATCAGTTGCTGCCGGAGTTTACGGCGCTGGAAAATGTGATGATTCCGGCCTATATCGGTGGCATGAAGGGACATGCGGTGAAGCAACGGGCGGAGGAACTGCTCGACTTTATGGGGCTGGCCGACCGTATGGAGCACAAGCCCAACGAGTTGTCGGGCGGCGAGAAACAGCGCGTGGCCGTGGCGCGGGCTTTGATTAACCAGCCCGACGTCATCCTGGCCGACGAACCTTCGGGAAGTCTGGACAGCCGGAACAAGGCCGAGCTGCACCAGTTGTTTTTCGACCTGCGCGACAAAACCGGGCAGACTTTTGTTATCGTGACCCACGACGAGGAATTGGCCGGCTTGACCGACCGTACCATTCACATGGTGGACGGAATGATAAATACTCAGCATCATGAAGATAGCACAACAACTGACTGAGCTGGTGGGGCACACGCCCCTGTTGCAGCTTAACGCATATAGCCGTGCAGCGGGACTGGAACAGCCGCTGGTGGCCAAACTGGAAATGATGAATCCCGGCGGGAGCGTGAAGGACCGTGCGGCAATGAACATCATTGCTGAGGCCGAGCGCTCCGGCCGCCTGAAGCCCGGGGGCACTATTATTGAACCGACCAGCGGCAACACGGGCATTGGTCTGGCCTGGCTGGCAGCCGTGAAGGGGTACCGCATGATTGTGGTAATGCCCGACACGATGAGTCAGGAGCGCCGAAAACTGGTGCAGGCCTTTGGGGCTGAACTGCATCTGAGCGACGGCCGCATGGGCATGACGGGAGCCGTGGAACTGGCCAACCGCTTGCGGGCCAGGATTCCCGGTTCGATGATTGCCGGACAGTTTGAGAATCTTGCCAACCCGCGTATTCACGAACTGACTACGGCCGAGGAAATCTGGCAGGACACTGACGGCAAGGTGGCGATGCTGATTGCCGGTGTGGGTACAGGGGGAACACTGTGCGGCACGGGGCGACGCCTGAAGCAACTGAATGCGAACATCGAGGTGGTGGCCGTAGAGCCGGCCGACTCACCTCTGCTCAGCCAGGGGCGCACGGGGGCACACGGCCTGCAGGGCATCGGTCCTAATTTCCTGCCGCTGAATTACGACGGGAGTGTGGTTGACCGCATCAGTGCCGTAACCTACGATGAGGCGCTGCGCGCTGCCCGCCTGTTGGCCCGCACGGAGGGCCTGCTGGCCGGAATATCCTCGGGGGCAGCCCTGGCTGCTGCTACTGAACTGGCGCGTCAGCAGCCGGATGGCATGAAAGTCGTGATACTGCCGGATACGGGCGACCGCTACCTCTCCACGCAGGAGTTTGACGAAGAGAATTATCCGTTGCCCTGAGGCGGACTAAAAAACAAAGTAAAAGATTCTGGCAAAAAAAACAATATGTTTGAATTAGGAAAATGGAATGACCTGAGCATCGTGCGCTTTACGGACCACGGCGCCTATCTGGACGGAGGAAACGGAGTAGAGATTCTGATGCCCCGCCGATATGTACGTGATGAAATGCGGCCGGGCGACGTGGTGCACGTGTTTGTTTATCTGGACCAGAGCGAGATGCTGGTGGCCACCACCGAGCAGCCGCTGGCACAGGTGGGCGAATTTGCGTGGCTCAAGGTGTCGTGGATCAATGAGTATGGCGCCTTTCTGAACTGGGGCCTGATGAAGGATCTGTTTGTGCCTTTCAGCGAGCAGAAAATGAATATGATGGAGGGGCGCAACTATATTGTACACATTCATGTCGACCCGCAAACCTGCCGCATTGTAGGTTCGGCCAAGGTGGAGCGTTATCTGGACCGTCGGCGCCCTGTTTTGCACCGGGATGAGGAGGTGGACATCCTGATTTGGCAGAAGACGCCGCTGGGCTTCAAGGCCATCGTGAACAATGCCTTTGCCGGTCTGCTGTATGACAATCAGTTGTTTGGTGCCGAGCTGCACACCGGCGACCGCCTGAAGGCCTATGTGGTGCAGGTGCGCCCCGACTATAAAATAGACCTTTCGCTACAGCGTCTGGGCAAGAGCCGCTTCCGTGACTTTGCGGAGGTATTGCTCGACGAGTTGCGCCAGGCCGGCGGCACGCTTCCCTTTACCGACGCTTCGTCGGCCGAGGACATCACAGCGCGCTTTGGCGTAAGCAAAAAGACCTTTAAGCGCGCCGTGGGCACCCTCTACCGCCAACGCCTCATCACGCTGGAGCCAGGCAGCATCAGTCTGACAGAAGGGGAGAAATAGTGACCTTGCAGCGCAGTATAGGAGTTTTGCATAGCTTCAGTTCGTTGCTTATTGACAAAGAAAGAATGCAGCTTGACTGTTTCAAATGTTGAAAACTTTGTTTTCCGTTTGCCTCTGTGCTCGCCTTTCACTATCTTTGTGGAGTAAAAACATTATAAAAAACCAATTTATCGCTTTAATATATGTTCGACGTAAAGAAATGCCTCAGTGATTGTGAGGAAAAAATGGAAATGAGTGTGATGCACCTTGAGGAAAAATTGGCCCAAATCCGTGCCGGAAAAGCCAACGTACACATCCTGGATGACATCCGTGTCAATTCCTACGGCAGCATGGTACCCATTAACAATGTCGCTGCTCTGACCACGCCCGACGCACGTACCATCGCTATCAAGCCCTGGGATAAAAATATGTTCAAGGTAATTGAAAAAGCCATCATCGACTCAGAAGTGGGCATTATGCCCGAAAACAACGGCGAGGTTATCCGTCTGGGTATTCCGCCTTTGACCGAGGAGCGCCGCCGTCAGCTGACCAAACAGTGTGGCAAAGAGGGCGAGGAATGTAAGGTGGCCGTACGCAATGCCCGCCGCGAGGGTATTGAGCGCCTGAAGAAGGCACAGAAAGAGGGTCTGGCCGAGGATGCCGAAAAGGATGCTGAAAACGAGCTGCAGAAGATTCACGACAAGAAGATCAAGCAGATTGATGCTCTCCTTCAGGCTAAGGAAAAGGAAATCATGACCGTATAAAAAACTGTGCGCAACATGCAAAGCAGGTCGGATGGTCGACCTTGTAAAACGTTAGGCGAATCCTGCTCCAAAAAGGGCGTTTCTTTTTTGGAGCAGGATTCATTGGCTTCATTAAAAAAAACAAGAAACAAATATTATTATCATAATAAAAATATTATTATATGGCTTTATTAGTTTAGTAACCCTAATTGGTATCACCAGTGTCTTTAACACCATCAATACCAGCATAATGTTAAGAAAAAAAGAATTTGCCGTATTAAGAAGCCTAGGATTAACTAATCATGGTTTTAACAAAATGATTTTCTTTGAAAGTATTATGTTTGGAATAAAATCATTATTTAAAAAACCAATTAAGCTATCGAATTTCTTTGTAGTGATAGCGGGAATTGTTCATTTAATTATTTCAACTATTCAAATAAATACGATTAATACTCTTTCTAATCAGGAATGTGGTGTTGTTCTATTTATGTTTATCTTAGTTGGATTAGCTGCCGTATTTAATGCAACAAGATTTAAAGAGGCTAAGGGTCCAAGAGTAATATTTGTAGTAGCTGTCTTAGCTGTTGTAATTGGTTTTGGTGTTTGGCTTCTTGCAATTTATTTTAATGCTTATACTAATCAAGCAAATGCTAATAAAGGACAAATAATGAAAGGTGTTATTGTTTCAATTTTAATGCTTGCATGTTATTTTGTAGGTGTTGTTGGAGCAATTTGGGCTTATATTAAAAGAAAAAAGGCTTTAAGTGCCTAAAGTATAAGGAGGTGCAGAATAATGAAAGAGGAATC
>ERZ779877.1795-NODE-1795-length-17225-cov-6.844205_pt1 | contig 17225 bp, 13 predicted proteins | sample MGYA00511556_ERZ779877 | MGnify/ENA primary metagenome ERZ779877 (study PRJEB29588, sample SAMEA2159338) | human gut metagenome | biome: human gut; feature: human-associated habitat; material: faeces | place: Denmark | collected 2008/2010 ...
ACATAATGATGTTTACGTTGTAAACGCTGTCTCGGAGAATGAAGCCGAACCGGACACAAACAAATTTTTATGGAGGAAACAAACATGAAGAAGATCATTGCAACTGTGCTGGCCATGGTCATGGCTCTGGCACTGTGCACCACCGCGTTCGCGGCACCTGTTGCTGGTTATACCGGCTATACCAGAGGCGGCGAAAAGCTGATGGCGGACGCCACGAATGCTGAAAGCTTTTCTGTGGAAGCTCACGAGGCTGCGTTCGACAAAGCCACCGGCGCTGGTAATGTTGCTTACTACACTGTAAGTAATGCCACGGCTGCAAACACTGGCTACAACGGTGATTACATCAAGGCAGACAAGACTGATTTCGATCTGCAGCTCACCAAGGCCGGTGCTTCTACGCTGTATCTGAAGCACGTTAATACTGGTGCTGAGTATGTTGCCAAGGTTGAGGCTTTCACCAAGATTGGTGACAAGTGCGGCCAGCTTGATGTTGATGCCGATGGCACTTACTATGTGAACACCAGCAAATACACTTCTAGTAACGTCACCAAGGACGCTGGTGAGGTGTACTTTGTGGCCAGCGATGCGACAGGGGCTGTGTATGTCCTGCTGAACGGCAAGCTGGTTTCCGTGACGCTGGCTGATGAACAGACTCTGGTTGGCCACACTTGGGTTGCTGTCGTGAAGGATGGCAAGGTCGTTTCTTACAAGTGCTCTGACTGCGGCACTGTTGCTTCCATCTACAAGACCTATGCTGCCGCTAAGGCTTCCGGTCTGAAGAATGTTGAGGCGTTTGTGAACGATGATGGCGAGACCATCTACCTGGCCTACACCGATGGCAAGACCGACAACACCAAGCCCACCGACACCAACAAGTCCCCCAAGACCTTTGATGCTGGTATCGCTATGTACGTCGGTATGGCTCTGACCTCCGTCGCCGGCTCCGCCGTCGTCATCGGCAAGAAAAAGGAGTTCTAATTAAACTCAAAAAAGAGAAAGGCCCATTGGGCCTTTCTTTTTTTGCCTTTAATTATCCCACCCCCTGGCGCGGGAGGAATAGCAAATGCTGCTTTCCTACGGGGCCTTTCTTTTTTTGTGTTTAATTATCCCACCCCCGGGGGAGACAACCGCAAAAAAGAACCGCCGAGGCCACATTTTCATAAGTACACATTGTGGCACAATGGCGGCTGATGCGGGACACCCCGTCGCAAGAATTCAAAAGCTCTGCGGCGGGGTGTCTTTTGTTCGGAGTCGCTACGCAATCAAATGAGCATCCTTGTGTCTTATGGGCAGAACCTCACGAAGTAAAAGCAACCCCGTGAATGCGGCGAAAAAGGCGCGCTTTGGCGCGTCTTTTTCCTATCTAAGTGAGTCTTTAAAAATTTCCGCAAAGTAACATACTTTGCGAAATTGAGTGCCAGCCATTGCGAGACAAGGCTTTCAAGACTTGTTGGTAAAATATGTTGCATTTCACAAGTCCTTGTTGACAAGTCAGAAAAGCTGGAATATACTGTTATACGGTCATTTTTAGGGTCTTTTCGCAAAGTATGTTACTTTGCGAAATAAAAAGGCCAAAATTTGGGAAATTAATACTATTTGAGTTCTGTGACGTCGTGTGGCTGTGCGTTGTAAAGACGATTTTTCGTCAGGGTACAGCCTTAAAGGAACATGGGTAACCAAACCCACCGCGGACGGCACTGTGAGCGCAAGGAAACGACCAAAACGGCTTTGAGCCGCTGGGCAATACCCGCCATTGGGACGCGAGTCCTGAGAAGGTAGGTCGTGTACGGGGAAACCGCTGGAACACAACGGTTTTGTGGCGCGAGGGCAGTAGAATTACACGAAGGAGAACTTGTTTGCAGCGGCGCTTCTTCGTTGTGACGAGGGTAGGAGTGTACGCTGACGAGATTCGTCAGCGTTTTTTCTTACCGCCACATCACCATAGGGAGGAGTATGTCCATGAGCCATTTCAACCCCAACCAGCATTTTGATGTTGAGAACTGGCGCGACCAGCAGATCGCCCAGCGCACCAAGGACGCGTTGGCAGTGCGGGACGTGGCCTTTGCCGAAAAGAATGCCGGGACGACTCGCGCAGCGCTGGTACAATATTTGAGCGTGTGCGCCGCTGCGCTGGGGCACAGTCCCAGTCCTACGGAAATAGACGGCGGGGCGTTCATCGAGCAGTGCTTCGGTAGTTGGGAAACTGCCATGACGGCGGTAGGCTTACCTGTACCCAGGACGATGCCGAAACTGAACAACACCCTGCGCTACAGACAGGAAAAGGCGGCACAGAAACCGCTGTTCCTTGCCGAGCGTGCCGAGAAGAAGCGGCAGAAGCAGGAGGCCAAGAACCTCCGACGCGGTCAGCGGATGCATGAGAGAGCTGTGAGGCGTAAAGAGATAGTACGGTGTGTGTCCTGCTGAGTTACCCTTGTCAAGCCATGACGGTCTGGACGGAGACTGTCAGCTTTCCATAGGGGCAGGAGGGGTTTGCCGATCTCTTCTGCCCTCCCTCTTAAGTAAAAAGGAGAAACGCAGCGTGAAGAAAAGAGAAAACTATAAAGTGAGGTGGCTGTCTCTGCTGCTTGCAGCGGTGATGGCTTTTGGTGTTGTGCCCGTACAGGCGGAGGCGGCGTCCACAAACACGGCGGAACTGGAAGTCGCTGTCTCCGGCAGTACAGCGACTTTTACACTGTACGCGGAGAAATTTGATGCGGCGGGCTTCTGTGTCAGCGGCGTTACGAGCCTGACGCCCGCGGACGGATTTAATACGGTTGTCAACAAGGCGGCAGACAGCAAATACGAGCTGTTAGTCCAGTCAACTGAACCTGTCAACGCCGAAAAGGGCACGGTCATCGCCACGGCGGCTGTCAATGGCGACGTAGCATTTGCGCCGGGCAGCGCCGCATATTTGGAGAACAAGGCAGCCGTGGCCTACAACGGTTATCAAACGTTGATCGTGACAACGACAAAGAAAGCATCTTTGTGGGCGGTCAAAGCGGCGGCAGTCAAAGAGTTGACGGCGCACATTGAGGAATGCCGCAGCGACGAAATTACCGCGGCACAGCGGGAACTGCTGGCACGCTGCCTGCAGGACGGTAAAGCCGCCATTCACAACAGCCGTATGAAGGACGCGGTGGGGACTGCGCTGAACGAGTATAAGAATAAAGCTAACGAGATCGTTGAAAGCCAAAAAACAGCGGATTTCCCTAAATTGACGGCGTTGTCTGACAGTGCGGGCGGTGGTGCATTGACAAGTGTTTACCCGGCGTTTTCGCCGGAGACTTATGCCTATTTCCTCAGCAATGGCTTGAACATTGGGAAAGTGCGGACGCTGTACGCCGCTGTTCCCGACGGAGTAACAGTAAAGTTTAATGGCCGCGACATTGCCGTCAGTGGTGGAGCATTTTCTTTTGACGTACCCTATAAGGCCGAGAAAAATACATTCGCACTGACGTTGACTGATACGGAAACTAGGCTGACCAGCAGCTATGTGTTCTGCAGCCTTGGCACAGTCAGCGGTGGGTTCAATGCTGCGACGCTGAAGCTGTACGACGAGAAAGGAAATGCCGATCCTGAGAAGGTCAGCAAGTTTGAGAAAGAAAACGAGCGTGTCTTTCATGGCAGCAGCCTGACAGATACGGTGAGAATAGGGTTTCAGGTCTTGCAGCAGGGCGGCGCAAATTCCGAGTTCTATGCGGAGCTGGTGGACGAAGCCGGGAAAGTGATAGAGAAATTCTCCTTGGCGGATGATAAGGACATCCAGCAGGATATTGTATCAAAAGCGATCACGCTGAAACCGGGTATGAACTGGTTTTTGCTGCGGCATTATGGCGTGGACAAGTCCAAATATGTAGACGGTAAGCCAGCGGAGACACCCGCCTATAGAACAGTGGCCATTGTGGTCAACTACAACGACCCGACGGAAAGCGATGCGACGCCGGAGGGAATATCTGTTTGGCTGGAGGGGTCAAAGGGCGTAAACCGTCTGGAGGGCTTCGATGACGAGACAACAGAGTATAACGTAACGCTACCTGTGGATGGTTTCCTCCTGGGTGAAGGACAGCCGGTGCATTTGGCGTTAAAACTCAAGGAGGGCCAGACGGCGACGGTCTACGGTGGTAATGATGTGGCCCAAAATCGGTATCTGAACGCAGATGGAACGTACCATGTGGCGGACTACTACGCCGACCAGCTTATGAAAAAGGATGCGTTTGATGTAACAGTCACGGTCGCAGCCAAGAATGGCGTGGCAAAAACGGAATATGTGCTTCATGTGACCAAGGCCGGTGGCCGCGGCATGCTGGTTCCGGCGGTATATGGCTATAAGGAGGCGCTGATCACAAAGACAAATTCCGTGGAGCGTGGCGTGCAGCTGACATACGCAAGCGTCGTTATCACGGACGAGGACGGAACGCAGATCGATACGGCGGCAGCCGCGCAGAAGGGCTGGTTCACCATCGAGATCGAAAAGCTGGACGTGCTTTCCGGTACAGGGAAGTCGGATGGCGGCAATTTTACAGTAACGCTCCATAAGGTAGGCAGCACGAAGGTGACGCTGTGCTTTGATGACGGCAAGGGCGAACCGCTGCGTAAAGAAGTGATTGTGGACGTTAACTACGATGTCAGCATGATAGGTGCGGGCATCGAGCAGGCACAGGACCTTCTGGCTGACGAGAGTCGGCAATACCCGGACGAGGCGCGAAGTGAGCTGGCCGGTGCGATACAGTAAGCGCAGGCCGTGTACAACACGTACTACAGCAGGCGGCGTGAGATGCTGACGGGAGCGCAGATAAGCAACATCAACAGCGCGGTGGACGCGATACAAGCGGCGATAGAGACGTTCAAGGCCGAGGAGATCGCTGCCATTGTGACGGATATTGAACCGCTGGATATCACAGAGCTTTCTGTTCCCAACGAAACGACCCGGCAGGAGGTCATCGCTCAGCTGCCCAAGACGGTCATTGCCACGGTGGGCGGAGAAAAGAAGACGCTCACGGTGACGTGGGAGGATACACCTTTCTACGTGGACAAGGACGAAAATCCGCGCAATTATACCTTTAAGGTGCGCCTGCCCGCAGGATATAAAGCCGCTGAAGGTGTGATGCTGCCGGAGGTCAAGGTGATACGCGGCACGGAGATACACGTTGACCGTGTAGAGAGGGTACAGTTCCCCGAAGGCGCAGAGACCACTGCGGAGGGCGAGGCCATACTCCGTGTGCAAAAGGGAGAGCTGACGGGCCAAAGTGGCATAGGGAATATGTGGTTCGATCCCAGCGGCAGAGGCGGCAAAGTGGACCTGCCCACAGAGTGGGAATACGTCAGCGGAACGTCCTACAGCGGTAAGACTATGGAGGATTTTAACGGTGATGTCTGCGGCACATACAAATTCCGCGTCAAGAATATCGACTTGGATGAGCTGAACAGGCAGACCGAGGAAAAGTGGGATGATACCCGGCAATGGAGATATGAGTGGGCCAGTGATGCGGAGCGCACCATGGAGCGCGTGTTGACCGTGGTGATCAACCCGGACCCGGAGAAGCCGGACGACATGGGCGATGACGGAAGCGGAGGCAGTGGAAACGGTGGAAACAGCGGAAACGGCGGGGACAGCGGCGGTATCAATGGTGCGCTGAACGGTCAGCCCGTCACCGGCGGCCAGTACCGCGATCTGCTTACAGATCCGCTGCCCTCGCAAGGTGATACGGGCACTGTGCCGCCCAACGCGGGGACGTCGCAGACTGGGCGAAAAACACAGTCTTCCACGGCCAAACCCAACACAACGCCCGCGGGCGATGCACCTGCCGGAGAGAGCAGCGGAGATGGCACGGGAACACGCCGCGTGATCTCTGTGAGCAAGGACGAGCAAAAGGGCACAACAGACAACATGGTGAATGAGTTGGCGGTGCTTCTGCCCTCTTGTGCTGCTCTGTTGGCCGTTGGCATTATTCGCGGAATAAAGCGGAAGGAGGAGTAAGGCGTATGAAGAAAAGAATAGGCGCATTGCTCCTCGCGCTGTTGCTGACAGTGTCCGCAGTGTGCGGCATGGCAGCGCCTGCCTACGCCGATACGGAGCCGGCTGGCTATGTGGTCATGTCTGTGGAAAAGCTGACGCTGGGACAGGGATTTATCGCGGAGCCGCAGAAGGTGGCCTTCTATAAGGGTGAAACGCTGGCGCAGGTGCTTGACCGCCTGCTGACGGCGGAAAACCGGGAGTATCTCCACACCGGCGCATTGACAAGCGGTTTCTATCTGTCCGACATACAGGATGCCGACCGCGGCATAGTAACGATTCCCAGCTACATTTACGCAATGCTCCCGGCGGGAAAGACCATATCGCCGCAGGACAGCAGTCCGGCATATTTGGGCGAGTACGATTATTACCACCAATCCGGGTGGATGTATTCGCTCAACAACGCCTTCCCGGATGTGGGCGCGGGCAACGTGGCGGCGCAGGACGGCATGGTGGTACGCTGGCAGTTTACACTGGTGGGCTACGGCGGCGACCTGGGCAACAGCAATCCCTCGGCGCAGAGCCCGCGGACGTTTATGGATCGCACGAAGCTCTATACCGTGCTGGCCTCTCTGCGCGGCAGTGAGGCGCTGAAGGTCGGCGGTAGGAAGGAATGCTACGATGACCTGCTGGAGAAGAGCACGGATATTACATGGGAAATGTCCTCGGAGGACATCGACGAGCTGAACACACTGGTGGCGGCGCTGGGCGGCAACAAGGTCACGGATATACAGCTCCCCACCCACGAAAGTGGTGTCAAGACTGTGGCCTACGGAACAACGCAGGATGCCGCGACAGCGGATTTCCCCACATACCTGCGGGCCACGGTAGATGGCAAGAGTCAGATACTCACCGGCATCACGGAGTGGCGGCTGGACTACGAGTTCGGCGCGCCGGGGGCGTACCGCTTCTACCCGGTGCTGCCGGAGAAATACAGCAGCTTTACCGTGCTGAACGGTGTCTACCCGGCCATGACTGTGGTGGTAGAGCCGCCGTCCGGCGATATCAACGGTGATGGGCTATTGGATGTGCGGGACGTGTCGCGGCTGGCAGACCTGCTGGGTCAAACAGGGACGCCGCTGTGCGACATTGATGGCAGCGGGGTGGTGGCGTGGAACGACCTTCGCCTGCTTGCTGCCGAACTGGGCAGCAACGCACTGACAGTCCCGCAGGACGCGCCGGTGCTGACTGCGATTCCCAGCACGACAGGTACAGCCACAGTGACCGTGCCTGCGGGCACGGAGTACGACACGGTGCTGGTATCCGCCCCGGAGGGCGTGACGCTGAGCAGCGTCACGGACCTGCTGACGGCGGCAGATAGCGGCAGAGCGCTTTGCGCCGTCAGCATGGACGGCGCAGCGGCGGAGGATATTACCCTGACCTACACAGGCACAGTCGGCGAGAGCGAGGAAATTCAGGTCGTTCTGCTGCGAAGCGGCAGATATGTGACCACGGCAGCATCCACATACACAGCGCTGTTTTCCCTGCCGGTGGGTATTCTGTACGGTGACGTGAACGGCGACGGCACGGTGGACATTTCCGATGCAGGACTTCTGGCACTGTACTTCAAGGGGCTGCGTGAGCTGGCGGATGAGCAGTTGACTGCCGCTGATGTGGACGGTGATGACGAGGTCACATTTCACGATGCTCTGCTGCTGGTGCAGTATTGCAACGGCTTGATCGATCGGCTGCCCGCAGATGAGTAGACTTACACCTCCCGCTCTGCGGCGGAAGGTGAGCTGGAAACAGAAAAACTTAGGAGGAGACAAGATGAAGAAAGCATTGTCCCTGCTGCTGGCGGCGGTGATGGCACTTACTCTGTGCGTCACGGCCTTTGCCGGCGGCGACACGGGCACCCGCGTGTACCTGACGGGTGACGCAGCCGATGAGGTCACCGGGCTGACCAGCGGCCAGCGGATCGACGCGGGCGGCAGCGCCACGGTGCGGCTGAACGTACAGAGCGACCCCGGCGCGGAGGAATATACCGTCAAGCTGGATGGGGAAGCGCTGAAGGCCGACCACAGCACGGCGCAGTACCATGTGTACTCTCTGCCCGCCGACAAGCTGACGGCCAAAACGGCCACGCTGAGCGTGAACAGCGGCGTCAGCACGCAGGCAGCCAGTGCGAACACGCTCACCGTGACGGTGGGAAACGACAAAAAGGTTTTTACGTTGACAACCGGCGGCATAAATACCAAATTTAGCAGCGCGTTGGCGTTGGAAGAGATGAAAATTTCTCGCAGTGAGGATTTTCGGCGCATTTACGTCAGTGCAAGTGATAGCGATAACACAAAAATTGGTAATGACGCAAGATTGAATACCCTGGCTGTTAAAACAAATAAAGGCTATTCTTACGGTACATGGTATTTCTACAATACACCCACAGTACAAAATCAAACTGTTTATATCGCTTATACGGTGGAAAATACGACTTATTACTACAAGCTGACCATTACCTGCCCTGCGGCCAGCGGCTATGCGCTGGGGGCAGGAGGACACAGCATGAGTGGTAAGGAGTATTCCGAACTGAAACCCGGTGGAACTACAGATGTGGAAGGCGGCAATTACAATTTTACTTATGCAGATAATGTGTACAGTACATGGATAAAGCAGGAAAACTCTGCTGCGCCCTCGATGAGCCAGATCGGCGCGGCAATGGCGGTATACCAGGACGGCAGTTCACTGACTTCGATAAGCGGAAATGAGATTAGTGCGCTGGCTCAGCCTGATTGGGTCACGCTGGTGCTCAACAGCCATAGGTTGTATACTACAGCGCAGGACGGCCCCTTTACTACCAAACTTATCGTTAATCGGCCCGGCTTCTATTGGTTTCCGGTGGCGTTCACTTATGAAAACACACCCTTGACCGGTATGTTGCCCATGGAAGCACGTGCCACCGCTGTGGCGGCCAACGACTACCTTACTGCGGCCGAAGCTGCAAAAGCCAGCTTCACGGATAATGAAGCTGCGGCAAAGCTGCTGGCCGATGCCATTACCACGGTGACGGAGGCCAAAGTCAATTTGACCAGCGCCGTCTATGTGGGTGACAGCGGCTACACCTACACTGAGCCTGATGACACCGAGCTTGCGGCGGTCAACACTGCCCGCACCTACTACGGCGCACCTATTACCGGTGCGGCGCTGGTGGAAAAGGAGCTGAATATCCTGCAGGATATGGCAGCTATTGCGAATGCCACGACCTTACAGGCCGAGAAATTGGAAGCATATATGAAGCTGATGAGCACCGGCGTACATGCGGCAGTGGACATCCAGTCTGGCAACGACCGCGGTGCGTATCAGGACATGCGTCAGGCCAAGTGGGAGCTGCTGCAGGCTGAAAGCGTTGATGCGTTGAATGGCATTCTGGACAAGTTCAACTTGAAGCACATCGGCGAAACCGAGCCGGAAGAGCCTGAGTACACGCTGGGCGATGTGGACGGCGACGGCAAGGTCACGATCAATGATGCGGGCTTGATCGCGCTGTATGTTAATGGCTATAGAACGATGAATGAGACACAGCTCAAAGCTGCCGATGTGACTAAGAGCGATGGCGTTACCATAAATGATGCCGGATTGATCGCATTGTATGTCAATGGATTTAGAAGCTCTTTGGGTTAATAAGGAGAGTATATGAAAAAAGTAATTTCTTTTATGTTGGCCATCATATTGATGATAAGCCTTTGCGTATCGGCTTTTGCACTTAGCCTTACCCCCACTGCGGACAAGACGTCCATTGCGCAGGGGGAGACCATAACTGTAACATTGTCCTTTGATGAACAGATAGAGGACATTGCTTCGGCGGAGGCGCGCCTCTATTTTGATGATACCAAGTTTGAGTTTAATAGCGGAGTCGGCGCTGACAGTTATACCAACGTTGTTAAAGATGTAAAAACAGAGAATGGCAAGAAATATGTGCAGGTAAACTATTTCTGCTCGACTGTCGATAGTCCCATTGCAGCGGGAAAATTCGCAACGATCACCTTTACTGCAAAACAGGATATTCAAGGTGATGCAGAGTTTTCTGCACAGGTCGTTTCTTCTATGCTGAAGGACGAAAATAAAACCGCAAATACTGATCCGATTTCCCTCACCGTCACCATCACGCCTCCTGCGCCGGGCTATCAGGTCAGCGTGCCGAAGAGCATCAGCGCCGGTGTGAACGGCGAGACCATCGTGCCTGTGGCCGTGCATCTGACCGAGGCAGACGGCAGCAATAGTGAAAACGATACCTTTAACGCCTATTCCTTCACCGTGATCTATGACACAGCAAAGCTGCGGTACAAGAGCATCGCGCCCGCTAATGCTAATGCGGAGGTGACCGAGCTGGGCAACGGCAAGCTGAAGATCGCCGGAACGAGCCACAAGGCCATCAATGGCAGTGACACGGCGTTCAAGCTGACCTTTGAGACCTTCACCGCCGTGGGTGCGGCGAAAGTGACTGTCTCCGATGCCAAGATCGACGATAAGGCCAATGCCATCGACAAGGATGCTCCGCTGGCCAAGGCCGGCAACCTGACCACCACCGTCACGGTGGGCGGCTACAGCGTCACACTGCCCGAGGGCTTCGAGGGAGAGGGCTCTGCCGCCGCAGGCGAGGATTATACCTTTAAAGTGACCGACGGTAAGGCATATACCGTCACCGCTACAGTGGACGGCATTTCTGTCCCCGTGACCAAGAACGAGACGACCTACACCATCGCCGCGCGGTATGTTACCGGCAAGATCGTTGTCGCCGCGGAAGAAAAAGCCATGGTGACAGTGAAAGTGGACAACAAAGGCGGCGGAACTATCGCCGGATTGAAGAATGATATGACCGTCCCCGAAGGCGAGGATGTGACGTTCACGGTGCAAGCACCAAAAAGGCAAGCAGTGTCTTATGTTGTTACGGTGGGAACCACTGAGATTGCAGCGAGCGCAGTAAGCGGTATTAAACCGACAGGCTTTGTCTACACCTACACTATCCCCGGCAGCATGGTGACGGGTGAGAGTATCACCGTCACGGTGAAGCAGGCGAGCCGCGATGTATGGACGCTTATTAAGACCGGTAACGGTTGGGATGGCGCAACGCTGACCTACACGGACAAAAACGATGAGGTGCAGAGCGTAGCTGGCTCTACAATCCCCAATACGGCTAAGACGGTAACTGTTAGTATTCCCAAGAACGATAAACGTACGTATACGGTGAAGTACGGTCTGGACTCCGCCGCCAGCAATCCTCTTGCGCAAGTTGATGCAGGTGACAAGTGGACGTATACATATCCCGCAGGCGGAAGTACCTTCAGCCTGTTCTATCTCGACATTACCTACACCGAAAAGGCCGATTTTGCGGCAGATGAGGTCGTTGCATATCTGAAGCTGGGCAAAGACGCATCCGCAAAGACCATGTGGCTCGTCCTCTGCAGCGGCAAGACCAACGGCTATCTGACCTGCAGCTATGGCGAGAATACCGCCCCCATGTACTACTCCGAAAAGTATCAGGCATGGGCATATCTGGTGATCTCCGATGATAATGAGGAAACTGTCAAGCAGAATGTCAGCATTATGAATGTTGACGAGAGCACCGGCAAGAAGACCGTGGACTACTCCGGCGATGTGAACATGACCGGCGGTGTGGACATCAACGACGCACAGCTGATCGTGAACATGTATAACGCGGATTACCCGGAATTTACCGGCAGTGTCACCATGGAGAAGTTCCTGCGGGCCGATATGGACGGCAGTAAGGCGGTGGATAATGCAGATGTGCTTAAGATCATCGCCGCTGTCAACAACTAAAAGCAAGCTCCCGCAATGACCGGACTGCTCCCCTGCCCCGTTTCGGGGCAGGGGACGGCCCGGATTTGGAGGTTTTATGACAAAACGATTTTTCAGTGCCCTGCTGGCGGCGCTGATGCTGGCACTGACGCTGACCACCGCAGCTTTTGCCGTGGACGAGAGCCGACAATTTGATTTTTCCCTGACTGTGGACGGCAGCGCCGAGAAAAAAGCCGCCACAGGCGATATTATCACCGTGATGTTTACCCTGCGCCGCACTGATGCGGACGAGCCGTACCCGCTGTACGCCATGCAGAACGAGATACTGTATGACGGAACGTTTTTCGAATTGGTGCCGGGCAGCGGTATGGCCAACAATTCCATTCGCACCACCGACATAACGCTGCGGGATGGGTATCACGCATTCTACATGAACCGTGCATCTTTTAACGCAGAGGGCGAAACGTGGCAGGCCAACACCATGGTCGGTACTTTCCAGTTGAAAGTCATCGGCACGGCAGGCTCGTCCGTGATACGCAGCAGCAACAATTTTGTGTCCACCAAGGGCGGTGAGGATCGGTACGCCGCCACGGCGCAGGATGTGACCGTAACGGTGTCCGAGGGCTGCCTGGTGCGGTTTGAGAGCAACGGCGGCAGCGAAGTGCCGGATCAGACTGTGGCGCTGGGCGGCAAGGTCACAAAGCCCGCCGATCCTACCAAGGACGGTCTGTATTTTGCGGGCTGGTACAGCGACATCGATCTACAGAACCAGTGGGATTTCGGTAAGGACACCGTGACCGGGAATATGACGTTGTACGCCAAATGGACGAACGAGGCACCCATACACAGCTTCAACTGGCTGTGGGTGATCTTGGCGGTGCTGCTGGTGGTGACGCTGGTGGTATTGGGACGCAAAAACGGCCTCCGCCGCGGCAATAGCGGTGTGGCTCGGAGGAATAAGAAAAAGGAAGACAACGAGCAATGACAGAGATACTTCATGTGATCGGGCAGGGACTGCGCTACCCCTGCTACATCATATTGCTGCTGCTGATCGCGGTGGCCATCATTGAGATCGGCTTTGTGATCTACGAGGCCGCCCAGCGCGCCGGCAGCGACAAGGCCAACACCGTGGAGCTGCTGCACGATATGCGGGGCTGCGCGCCGGACGCTATCCGCGCCATGCTGGAGGAAGAACCATTTTTGAACCGGCAGAAGCTGGCCTTTTCCAAGCTGCTGGGCACCGCAGACCTCCCGGAGGAAGCACGCATTGCCGCCGCCAAGCGGATGTTGGAGGCGGAGGAGGACTATTATCGCCGCATCGTCCGCATTACGGACACCGTGGCCAAGCTCGGTCCTATGTTCGGCTTGCTGGGTACGCTGATCCCCCTGGGTCCTGGTATCGTGGCACTGGGACAGGGCGATACCGCTACGCTGTCGCAGTCCATGAGCGTGGCATTCGACACCACTATCGCGGGACTTATTGCCGCGGCGGTGTGCTCGGTCATCTCCGCGATCCGCAAGCGGTGGTATGCCGCAGACCTGTCTGATGTAGAAACAGTCATGGAGGGATGCCTTCAGGAGATGAAGGAGGCGGAGCGATGATCCGGGGAAGCGGTCTGCGTGGCAGCAGCCTTCGTGAGGATGAAGATGTGCAGCCCATGCAGTATGTGGCCAACCTGACGGATGTGATGCTGGTGCTGGCCTGCGGGCTAATGGCGGCGGTCATTACATTTTGGCGGGTGGATCTCACACGCATACAGACAGCCATAGAACAGGACAAGCTGGATAAGATCGACGCAGCGGATGTGATCGAAAGCTCCGGCAATGTCTCCACCGGCGGCCTGACCAACAAGGGCGTGGTGTATGAGGACCCGGAAACGGGCGACCTGTATATCATCGAGAATTGACAGAGAGGACAAAGCTATGAATATAAAGACGACAAAACGGCTGCTGTCATTACTGTTGGCGGCTGTCCTGTCGCTGGGTTTGTGCACAACGGCCTTTGCCGCGGGAACAGATCCGATCACGGCAATGGAGGATGCACTGACGACCATGGCGGGGAAACTGACTGCCCCCACCTTCGGCAACGAGTGGGATGTATTCGCCCTTGCCCGCAGTGGCCGCTATGAAAAGGGCGACTGGCGTTTTGAACAGTACTATACCAATTTGGCATCCTACTGCAAGAGCTATGTGGGCAGTGACGGTGTCATTAAGGCCGGAAAGTCTACGGAAAATTCGCGAGTCATTATCGCACTCAGTGCCATCGGAAGAGATGCGTCCTCCGTTGGCGGCTGCGACCTACTGAAGCCGTACTCCAACTTCGACTGGGTGTCGGCGCAGGGGCTCAACGGACCGATATTTGCGCTGATCGCGTTGGATACCCGTGAAAGCTATAAGACAGCGTACAAGGATACGCGGGAGAAATGTATAAAGCACATTCTCGATAAGCAGCTCTCCGACGGCGGCTGGGATCTCAGCGCCTCTACGTCTGATCCGGACATGACGGCTATGGCTGTGCAGGCACTTGCGCCTTATTATATGAGCGACACGAACGTGAAGAAAGCCGTAGACAAAGCGGTTACGGCTCTCTCCACTATGCAGAAGGATGGCGGAAGCTATGCATCGTGGAAAACGATAAATTCAGAGAGTGCGGCACAGGTCATCACAGCCTGCGCTGCGCTGGGCATCAATGCGGCCACGGATGAGAGATTTGTCAAGGGCGGCAAATCCGCTGTGGACGCACTGCTGGTGTTTTACAACGCAGCGGAAAAGGCTTTTCACCATACCCTGACGGACAAGGATGGAAATGCTACGGCGGTGGACGGTATGGCCACCCAGCAGGGGACTTATGCCCTTGTGGCTTATGAACGGTTGTTGAAGAATAAAACAGCGCTGTATGACATGAGCGACGTGAAAGCTGACTGTGCCAACGGCAAACACACCTTTGGCGAATGGAAGGAAACGGCGGCAACCTGCACCGAGCCTAAGCTCAAGACTCGTACCTGCTCCGTCTGCGGCCGCAGTGAGTTTGAAACGCTGGCTACTGCACTGGGGCATCGGACGGCCTCTGGCTACAGCATGAGCGACACAGCACATTGGCTTGCCTGCGCTGTGTGTGGGGCACATGTCAACGAGAGTAACCACAGGTATACCGGTGATCAGTGTGCCATCTGCGGTTATCACAAGCTGGGCGGACGTATTCAGGTGACGGAGCTGACCGCGCTCCCCACAGCCCTGAAGAATATGAGTGACTTGGATACGCTGGCAAAACTGCAGGCGCAGATGCTCTCTAAGCTGCAGACGGTGGATAAGGGGATCAAACGTACAGCCTATCAACTGTTCGATGTCTCTTTCCTCATCCCGGATGCTGCTGGAGGTTGGGCGGACGGTACTGATAAGCTGCCTGCGGATGGGCGCATAACGGTACTGCTGCCCTATCCCGCTGGTACAGGTAGGGACAGCCATAATTTTGCCGTGGTACACGTTTTTGACGCCGATTCCTTTGGGAAAAAGGCAGGAGGCATGGAAGCTCCCCGCGTGACTGAAACTGCAGATGGCTTGCAGGTAACGCTGACAGGACTTTCTCCCGTGGCCATAGGCTGGTCTGAAATCGCTCAGACCGACAAGGCAGATAACACAAAAAAGAATGCTGTGCATACAGCGGATGATAGTCAGATGCTTCTTTGGATAAGCGGTGCTGTCTTTTCTATCTCTGCAGGTGCGGTACTTATGCGGAAACGTCGCAGTACGCATTGAGGAGAGCCCATGGAGAGAACTTGGAAGCATACGCTTTTCGCGTGTATTGCGGCAGCGGTATTGGTAGCGACACTGCTGTTAGTGGGCGGAAAGCTGATTGAGAAAACGTCTGACACACCCGCCGGGACACAGCAGACCGAGGAGAATACCCAACAGCAGGAGCAGACAGGATCGGAAATGCCTTCCGCAGACCCCAACGATCCCTCGATTATCGGCGGCAATACCGTCACGACCGATGTCGGGCAGCAGGATCGATACCAAACCGACCCCGTGCCGGAGGGCCGTCCTGATCCGGTAGAGCCGGATGAGGCGGACATTGATGACGGTATCACCTATACCTGTACATTTTCCATTTCATGCGAGACCATACTCGACAACTGGGAACTGTGCGATGAGAGCAAAAAACCACTTGTCCCTTCCGATGGCGTGATCTTATCCAGCACAATAGTCAGCTTCAGTGAAGGTGAAAGTGTCTTTGACGTCCTTCAGCGTATCTGCAAGGACAACAAGATACACATGGAGTCCAGCTGGACGCCCATGTACAACAGCGCCTATATAGAGGGCATCAATAACCTGTATGAGTTTGACGTGGGAGAAGGCTCAGGTTGGATGTATTCCGTCAACGGCTGGTACCCCAACTACGGCTGTTCTCGTTATCAATTACAGGACGGAGACATTGTGGCGTGGCGCTATACTTGTGACTATGGTGCAGATGTGGGCGGCGGCTACACCACCGGAAGCTGATAGTACCAAAAAGCCAAGGATGAGCTTTTGCGTTCATCCTTGGCTTTTTGACTTCTTCTATATTCCCGTTGACTTGCGAACGGTTGTGTGGTAGTTGTGTTTGCTACCAAAGCGAAAGGAGCATACGGCTATGAAAAGGATCATACTGCTCACCATTTGCACCACCCTGCTGCTTACGGGCTGCGGACAAACTACTGTTCCGGACGCAGACACCAGTCCCACGATGGCACAAGAGGAAGCTATTCCGGCAACAAATACGCAAGACGCCCCGATGGTGGCAGCGGGAGCGACCAGCGAGGTCGCGTCAGAAGTCCCCACACAGCCGCAACAAACGCCCTCTGTCGCACCGCAGGGAGAATCTGCGGTCACTGTGCCAGCCGAGCCGCCAACGGCAGACGCACCCGCACAAACGCCAGAACCCGCGTCTGATGCAGACTTAGATACCGCGCCGGAGCAACCGGTAGAGGAAGCATTCTCTGCGCCTCCCGCCACCGGCGACATCCACTCTATCGAGGAAGCTATGCGCGTGGGCAACGAGTATGCACGGGCACAGTACGGCGTGACCATCGACACCAGCATGACCGCTGCTGATTCCAGCTACTACCCCGGCACAGCGGACAGCGTGGCGTGGCTGGCAGAACACGGTGGACAGGCGGCACTCGACGCCGCCGTCTGCGGCAACGTAGATGCCACCTTCGCCAGCCTCGCAGCACTGGACGGTGCAGAGGTCATCAGCACATACGCTCGGTTCAACTGCACCGTCCAGTATAATGCGTCATCGGATGAGTACATCATGGTGGTGCTGTACGGATGAATGTGACAAGCAGAGGGCAGGCCATTGGCCTGCCCTCTGCTTGCTTATGACTCCTTCAGCCACCGTCCAAATTCCTCCGCGGTGATAGCTCCCTCGTCGCATTTCTTTTTCTGCTCTCTGGCCTGCTCGCTCCACGCATAAAAC
>ERZ779877.1804-NODE-1804-length-17134-cov-5.731015_pt1 | contig 17134 bp, 18 predicted proteins | sample MGYA00511556_ERZ779877 | MGnify/ENA primary metagenome ERZ779877 (study PRJEB29588, sample SAMEA2159338) | human gut metagenome | biome: human gut; feature: human-associated habitat; material: faeces | place: Denmark | collected 2008/2010 ...
ATAGTACTTATTGTTCTGATATCGGTATAACTTTTAAGAGCCGTGTACGACTGCTTCATCAGCAGAAGTTGCAGAGAAGGATACATCAAAGCTACATTGAACGTGATCATATGCAACAGAAGCAGCTAAAGCTATTCCTTTTATTTATTAGTTTTCTCACTATTGTATTGCTGATAGCTCTTTTCTTTTTGAGAAGGCAAACAAGAAGACGTAGGAAAGCTTTGGTTGAGCTACATGTGGCCAATGGTAGATTGAAGAGTCTTAATAGTGAACTGCAAAAGCTCAATTTGGTTCTACGTGACACAAATTATATTAAGGAGGAGTATATTGGTCAGGTATTCAAACTTTGTTCATCCTATATTTGCCGTATGGAGGAGTATCGTAAAAAGTTAAACCGTAAATTAAAGGCTGGGCAACTTGAAGATTTAAAGAAGATGATTAGTTCTACTTCTACCATGAGCGATGAAATGAAGGATTTTTATGAGAAATTTGATTCCATTATTCTACATTTATACCCTGATTTTGTAGAGCACTTCAATAGTTTGCTACGTCCCGAAGAACATATTGAAGTGAAGTCTGGGCGGCTTAATACAGAACTTCGTATTCATGCTTTGATACGAATGGGGGTAACGGATAGTGAGAAGATTGCAGAATTTTTGCACTGTTCACTGCAAACCGTATATAATAATCGTTCTATAACTTTAAATAAATCTTCGCTCAGTAAGGAGGAATTTCTTCGAGCTGTGAAAGAGGTTTGTAAAAAGTAATTTGAAGACTGAGCGTTTCTCTCATTTTTTACCCACATGTATATAGATAATTGCCATTCAATAGCTTAATACTATCGAATGGCAATTATCTATATACATGTTTTTGATTACCGATTTAATTTAAATCACTACTGAAAATCTATTGAGTCTGTCTGTAATTGAAAGATAATCAGTAATATATAACTTTGTGAATTTACCAAATCCTCTACCAGTGAATATAATCGGTTGTTACATTGTCTAATTTTGCTCTCGAGATTTTTTACACACAAGTTCCTATTAACTTAAAAATGTAATTTATGAAAACCAGACAAAAATCGAGAGACGCAAGTGGTATTTTGCTTGTCTGTCTTATGTGGATGCTGTCACTTTCAAGCTCACTTCATGCACAGACATGGAATATTAACGGAAATGTGACAGATGAACAAGGAGAACCGATAATCGGTGCCAATGTAGTGATACAAGGTACGGGTACGGGCACCATTACCGATGTAGAAGGAAACTTTAAACTCGCTTCAGTGACTAAGGGGGCGGTAATGGAGATAAGTTTCATTGGGTATATATCCAAGACATTGCAGGTGAAAGACGCATCATCGTTAAAGATTGTACTGAAAGAAGATAACCAGGCACTGGATGAGGTGGTAGTAGTAGGTTATGGTGTACAGCGCAAAAGTGATCTTACAGGTTCGGTTGCTTCAGTTAACTCGGATGTACTTGAAAGTCGCCCACAAGCTAATTTGATTCAATCTTTGCAAGGAGCAGTTCCAGGATTGAATATTAGTGTGACGGGTAGTAATGCTGAAGGTTCGTCTACTACTACACGTATTCGTGGTAACAACTCCATTACGGCCGATAATAAACCTCTTGTTATTCTTGATGGAATACCTTTTGATGGTCCATGGTCGGAAATCAATCCCAATGATGTAGAGAGTATAGAAGTATTGAAGGATGCCTCTTCAGCAGCCATTTATGGTGCTCGCGGTTCTAACGGTGTAATCCTTATTACTTCTAAGCGCGGTAAGAAAGACAGATTGACGGTATCATACGATACTTATGTTACTATTGACCAGCCTATCAATTTACCTCGTATGATGAATGGCAAAGAATTCTATAAGTATAAATCTGAAGCTTTCAAGGCTACCAATACTACTCCTCCTACAGAAGAGAATCCTGAACCTTGGTTAGATAACTTTACTCCTACTGAATTAGCTATGTATGCTGCCGGTCAGAGTACTGATTGGATGAAGTTGGCAACACAGACCGGTATAAAACAACAGCATAACCTTTCTTTCCGTGGTGGAGCTAACAAAACCAGCTATTTCATTTCATTGAACTATACGGATGTGAAAGGAACTGCGGTAGGCAATGAGTTCAAGCGTTATAATGTACGTTTCAATCTTGATCAGGAGTTTAATAGTTGGTTGAAATTTTCTACTACTACACAGTTAGGGCGCTACGATCGTAGTGGTAGCAGTGCTTCTTGGCAATCTCAGCCGGTATATGACAATGTTGCTGGAGCAAGTTTTAATGGACTCGTAGTTGGTGGCACAGCTTTTTCTTGTACGTTTAGCGAAAATGGCGATGTGTATGTAGGAAGCCGAATCTATCGTCCGACAACCACCATTAAGTTCAGTTATTTCTCCTAATCAGTGGAGGCACAAAATGAAATACAGTAACTTAGGGATAGGATTACTACTCTTTGCAATACTATTAGAAATGTGTTCTAGTGGTCTCGGCATTATCCTTATGCTGAGGAGTAGTGGGTTTGGTCATACTGGTTGTATCGTCACTAAAACCAAAAGATAAGTACTAATTATTTGTACGATCAAAAGGGGTTATCGGCATTCGCTTGATAACCCCTTTCATTTGCTTTAAGAAACCTTATTTCAATATAGAATACAGCAAGTTCCAACTCTTTTGCTATTCGTATTCAAAATGGTTTGCATCATCATAATCTCCAAGATCATCTTTCAGGAACTTCGTCTTTCGAATGTACATAGGACTGACTAGTTCTCCTTTTTCGTGCAGAAGGCTGAATTTATAGTCCAGTAATGCTGCGGGAACATAAAGCTGTTTAGCGGTTTCAAAGAAAGAATATTTGGATAAGCATTCCAACACTTCTTTGTCTTCTAAAAGAAGTTCAGCTGCAAAGAAATTTGCTTCATCCTCATCTTGTGAGCGACCATCTAATACTTCCATTTCCTGAAAGCCTTTCATCATTGCAATTTTTGTATGAAGCACTGCGTGTCCCAATTCGTGAGCAATCAATATACGTTCTAACACGTCATTTACATTACTGTCAATGACGATATTTTTTTGTCTGGATTGATAGAAGAAGAACCCTTTCAGCTTTTTCTCCAAATTATAAAAATGAATTTTAATTTCCAGGCATTTACAAAGCTCATAGGGATCTCTAGTATCATATTTTTTTACGAGCTTTCCTACGGTTTCGATAATATGTGCTGCCGTTCTCATTTGCTTCACCTCCAAACTGAACACAGAAAAATACAGATAAGAAATCGTCAGATTTCACTTTGCGCAAGCTTCTTATGTTTTCTGTACTTTTTTGGGGTGAACTTTTCTTTGGCATTCTTTTTAGAGTCCATATAAACTGCCATTAATGCCTGAAAGAATACATCCTTAGCGTCCTCATCTAAATCACCACCAGCAAAGAGCGAACTCACACGTCCCAAAACTTCCTGTGCTTCTTTTGCACCTTTAGCACCAAACTGCTCTCGTGCTTCAGCCAAAAACATATCTTCATCTATATGACTTTGTGTATTGGTTTCCTGATCGTCTAATAAATAAGCTACAGAAACATGGAGAGCTTCAGCTAATTTTCTGATATTACCTTTGCGAGGTATGGTTCCCAACTGTTCGTAAGTGTAGAGGGAGCGTTCAGAGATACCGGTAAGCTGGGCAAGCTCGGTTTGAGATAGGTTCATAGCCAAACGAGCTTCTTTAATTTTTTCTCCAAATGTCATGGTAGTATCCTTCCTTTCAAAAAATATTTATTCGTAACTTCCGATTATTTGTTGACAAACTTCTGAAAAATGCTATAATGAGAATCAGAGCAGAAGTTTTAGTTCCACTTAATTATATATCGGAACTTTTATAAAGTCAAGAACTTCCGATTTCACTTCTGTTATTTTAATCAAATATCGGAAGTTATAGTCATTCTTGTCCCATGGTATTTGTTTCCCTTTAGCCAAGTGACAGGAGTTAGAAAGGAATTCTTATTTTATGGATTAGGCTGAAAGGAGATTCTGAATGAGCAGATATAATACACAGGTATTAAGCAGTATTCGAATGCTTTGCCGGATGCGGAACATTAACGAGAAGGTTCTGTATGAAAGAGCAAAGCTGATTTTATCCATATATCGAGAGGTGTGCTGGTCTACCATTGATCGTGCGAATGATGTATGTGATACCCTTATTTGTACTTACGGTGACAGCTTAGATGGTGCATTGATTTATCTGGAGAACTTTGCTCCGGATGAAGCGAGAGAACGATTTGAAGAACGCATTCGCAGCTTATTTGAGACAAAGTGGATCATTGAACTGGTAGATATGGCTATGTTGAAAATCAGAGAATATCCAGATAAAGGCGCTCTGTACTGTGAGATTATCTCAAAGGCATATCTCAACCGCTTCAAGTACAGGGAATCAGAAATGCTGGAGGTTTTGAATATGGAACGCAGCACCTACTATGACCGAAAGAAAGAAGCGATACTGTTATTTGGTCTGTCACTTTGGGGAACAGCCATTCCTAAATTGAAAGATTTCCTGGAAAGTGCCCGGGAGGAAGAAGCATTGTGTTATTGTGAATGCTAAGACAGGATTTTAGTCCGACTAAAATCCGATGAAAATACGACGGTTTCCCTACTGAAAGTCCGACTTGTCCAGTGTTAAAATGGCTATGCTGGGAGATAGCGGCATAAAATTGAATAGAGAGAGTTACGCCTCGTGCCTGTAATGGGTACGGGGCTTTTTTTATACCTGCCTATCTTCCTTCATTTTAACACAAAGGCATGAACGAGAGCTTGGAGTAATTTACTCCGGCTCTTTTTTTATGCCTGCAAGGAGGACAGGCAGATGGCAAAGGGTATTGAGAATCGGGCACGATCTCCTCCCGCTGTTTTTGATTTTGCAACTTCACAAATTCAAAAACACGGAGGAACGAAAATGTATTACGACTTGGTTGAAAGCGGAAAAAGAATTAAAGCCTTGAGAAAGGAACATGGGCTTACACAGGAACAGCTTGCGGAGCAGTTAGGTGTTGCTGCAAACACCATTGCACGAATTGAAACTGGAAACAGAGGTATCTCTATTGATTTGGCAATCGAACTGGTTGTGCGCTTTGAGACAACCCTTGATTACATATTTTTAGGTCGTGAATAACCTCAAAACTATACCTACGAGGCAATAAAAACTTGCATGAGGAACAGGTACAATTTAGATACAGCCAAAGAAAATCGGCTGCTTGATCCTTGAAAACTGAATACACAGTCATCGAATACGTTCCTGTTGCCGGTGCGAGAGCATCAGCCACATCAGCGGTACGCCGAGACGTATCGGACAGAGAAGCAGAACGACTTTCTTCTATAAATTAAGTGCTTGTCTCTCTCCCGATGCCAGCGATCAATACTGGCTTGTAAATATTGGGTTGCTCCCAATACGGCCATGAAAGCAACAGGATTAAAGATACTTCTCTACGGAGCTGGCGGAGAACCCGGCAGAGGTTAGATTCCTATGGAACTGATTCGCAATCAGTCGTTCGGTGATTCCCTGAGGGCGTAAGCCCTCTTTCCCAGGGGTGCGTGGCAAATATGGGACACATAGACTTTTGGACTGACTGCCTGATTCCTTTCGGGCAGTCAGTTATTACATACCCAACGAAAGGAGGTCATGGCACATGATGAAAGAAAATTGGGTATATTGCCGTGGTGATATTTATTGCGCCAATCTGGACCCGGTAGTTGGGTCGGAACAAGGCGGCATCCGTCCGGTTATCGTCATTCAGAACGATACCGGTAATAAACACGCTCCCACATTGATTGTGGCAACGGTCACCACCAGAATCCATAAGAAAGCGAATATGCCGACGCACTTTGTTATTTACGACAATCCTGCATTCAAAGAAGCGTCCGTTGTTCAGCTGGAACAGATTCGTACCATTGATAAAAGCAGGATTGATAATTACTTAGGTAAGGTAACGCCCCGTGAAATGGTAGCGATTGAGAAAGCCTTATCCGTCAGCCTGGCAATGGAACAGCTGAAAAAGCGTCCCACAAAACATAAAGCAAAGAGAACGAAGGAGTGAACATAAATGTTTGAAGAAAGAATCGCTGCCATGAATCAGCGCACCGAAGAAGCGATGGCTGCTAACGCAGTTCAGTTTGATAAGAGAACCTATACGGTTGATGAGATTCAGGATATTCTGGGCATCAGCAGAACCAGTGCATACAACCTTGTGAAAAAGAAAGTTTTCCATAGCGTCCGCATCGGTGGCAGTATCAGAATCTCCAAAAAGAGTTTTGATGAGTGGTTGGATCATCAAATGTAAGATTTGTCAAGGGTGTCGTACAACCCGGCGACAAACTTCAAAACATATTGAGAGTTCGATAAAATGTAGCCATGACAAGAAACACATGGCTACATTTTTTACATAGGAGGTTGTACGATGGCGGAAATGAGAAAACGCACGAGTATGTCTGTTCTGGAAATGGGCAGGATGCTCGGTCTTGGTAAAACGGAGTCATACTGGCTCATTAAGAAGAATTACTTCAAAACCATTCTTGTCGGCAACACCATGAGGGTGATGATCGACAGCTTTGAAGAATGGTATGCCAATCAGTTCAAATACCAGAAGGTCGATGGAACCCCTCCCGGCGAGGAACTGAAGAAAACTACATATTCAATGGAGGAGCTTGGACAGCGCCTTGGGCTGAAAGAAGCGACTGCTTACGAACTGGTTGCCAAAGGGCATTTTGATGTGGTCGATGTCCTGGGCAAGCGCAGAGTGACAAAGGAGAGCTTTGAAAGATGGTATGCTTCTCAAACCGATTACCGCACGGTAGAGGATCAGGAACTGGATGCAGATATTATGGCATCCACCTACGGTCTGCCGGAAATGGCAAGAATGCTTGGGGTACATCGTCAGACCATTTACTATATCGTTGCCAATGAAGATTTTGAGCTTATCAAGGTTGGCAGGTATAAGCGAGCTACCAAAGAGAGCTTTGAAAAATGGTATCACAATCAGACCCGCTACCAGTTAGCGGAAGATAGACAGGAAAGGAGCTGATTACATGGCATCTATCGTTAAGAGAAAAAAGAAGTATTCTGTGGTTTATACATACACCGATGAGAACGGCAACAAGCGTCAGAAGTGGGAAACCTTTGAAACGAATGCCGAAGCAAAGAAAAGGAAGTTGCAGGTTGAATATGAGCAGGAGTCCGGAACCTTTATTCCCCCTTCTGCTAAAACCGTCAACGATCTTTTGGATGAGTATATGTCAATCTATGGTGTGAACACCTGGGCGATGTCTACCTATGAAAGCAGAAAGAGCCTGATTGCAAACTATATTCGTCCCCTCATCGGTGATATGAAGCTGGAGGATGTCACGCCGAGAATCATGGACAAGTATTACCGAGATTTGCTTTCTGTCAAAGCGGTTTCTTCTAAGTATGTAAAAGCCCGTACAGAATATCTGACTCCGCATACTGTCCGAGAGGTTCACAAGACATTGCGAAATGCTTTCAATCAGGCGGTCAAGTGGGAATTGATGACCAGAAACCCTGTGGAGCACGCTACGCTGCCGAAAGAAGAACACAAGACCAGGGACATCTGGACAGCAGAAGTGCTCCAGAAGGCTCTGGAAGCCTGTGACGATGATATTCTTCGTCTGGCTATTAACCTTGCCTTCTCCTGTTCCCTGCGAATGGGCGAGCTTCTGGGGCTTACCTGGGACTGTATTGACATTTCCCCCACCAGTATTGAACTTGGTCAGGCAAGCATCTTCGTTGAAAAGGAGTTGCAGAGAGTAAATCGTGAAGCGATGGCAGATCTGGACGGTAAGGACATCATGTTCAAGTTCCCACCGACCTTCGCCAGTACGCATACCGCATTGGTTCTCAAAACTCCTAAGACCAAAACAAGTGTCCGCAAGGTGTTCTTACCGAAAACCGTAGCGGAAATGTTGGTACAGCGAAAGGCTGACATCGAAGAACTGAAAGACCTTTTCGGTGACGAGTTCGTAGACTTCAATCTGGTTTTCTGTTCTTCCAATGGCAAGCCGATTGAGGGGCAGGTTATCAACCGTGCTTTCAATAAGCTGATTGAGGAGAAGGGACTGCCGAAAGTGGTTTTCCATAGTCTCCGACATTCCAGTATCACTTACAAGCTGAAGCTGAACGGCGGCGATATGAAATCCGTTCAAGGCGATTCCGGTCATGCACAGGTCAAGATGGTAGCGGATGTTTACTCCCATATCATCGACGATGACCGCAGACTGAACGCTGAAAGAATGGAAGCTGCGTTCTACTCAGGCAGACAGGCAACGCCTGAGCCGGTTCAACCAGCCGCAACGGAAAGCTCCGCTGATGATAAAGAACTTCTTCTGAAGCTTCTGCAAAATCCGGAAATGGCAGCACTCCTGAAGTCGCTGGCAAAAACATTATAGTAACTGCAAGGGCAGATCCTTTTACATAGCTACAATAGCTGTAAAAGGGTCTGCCCTTATTTTTTTGTTATGGAGGTCAACGAGTATGGATAGAATCTTTATGGACGAGTATTACGAGCATCTGAGAGCTGACAATATCGAGGCATTTTCCAAGGAAAGGAACGACGAATATGTTGGCAGAGCTGAGGAATACAAAGCAGCAAAGTCGGCATTGCTTGAAGGATTGGGACTTGAGCATTTGTTTGACCATAGCCATGAACTGACTCCGAAAGAGAAAGAAATATGGATGCTGTTCGATAGGGTTGATGTAGCAGAGCTTCTGGCAAGGGATGCTTTTGCCAAGGGTGCTTATATGCTCGGCGCTGAGGATAGAGAGATTATGCTGAAATAAAAAAAGACCTGCTTCGGCGGGTCTAAATTACATAGAATCATTGAGTCTGAAAAAACCTTTGAAATTCTTAATAATGCTGGTTGAAAAATCTATTTTGAAATGATATATTAAACAGACTAAGATGGTGTCTAAAGACATCAGCGCCTCCGCACGAGAATGAATAGGATTTCCTATCATTTCGTATCACGAGAAGTTACATAGAGGAATTTGCTTGCACTTGCAACGTCCACCGAAAATCGAAAGCCTTGCTAATTTCGAGCCAATTGGACGGTGTAAAATCCCTATGAAAATGCTTATGAAGCTTGATACCAGATAGGATTTGAAACAGTGAAAAACCTTGTATTTCCAAGGATTTTCTTGCACTGTGTTGCACTTGGTTTCATCGTATCGGGTCTACTCCTAAGCGAAGGGTCGGACGTTCGAATCGTCTCTGGGGTGCCAGATGTATCCTTATCCGAGCGCATTGTTTTTTTGAACGGTGTAATTGGGATGATCGTGCATCGATAAAGAAATCCCTCTCCAGTTTTGGAAAGGGATTTCTTTATTTTGCGATATGCGCATAGTATTCCTTTGGTGTACTTCGCCGCCTTCTCCCCCATCAGATCCCGATACCGGCCCTTTTTCTTTTCGTCCTCCTGCTGCGTCTGCTGCTCGTCCTGCGTCTGCTGCTCGTCCTGCGTCTGCTCCGCGCTGGCAGAGAATTTCCTCTTTGCCGTCTCTGCGGTAGTTCCAACACTTACAACATCTGAAAATTTTTCTCCGCGCAGGTTGACACTTTTGCCCTCATAGGATATACTACCTATAGAACCATTCCGCAGAAGGGACATGGGCATTTTGAAGCCCATGCCGCGAAGAAGCGGGATGGTTCTTTTTTCGTCTGCAAACAGAATAAAACTCCGCTTTATGAAGTTTTCTGGTGCCACGTCCTTCGAGTACGCGCTGGATACCTTCTGCATATCGTCAATCAGCAGACCATTTTCTGTTGGCCGCAGATCGAGGACACACATAATGTTCCGTCCGTCCTGCGCCTTTATCGCACCGAACATCACGAGACGGCTGTTTCCGTACTGGCTTCTTGCATTGTTTTTGCTTTTCAGAATCAGAACCGGATCGTCCAGAATCTCCGGGATCCGCTGGATCTCGCGGATCGTCATTTCCGAATGCTCCTTCAGAATGGTGCTGATCTTTTCGCCGTTCATATAAATATCGCTTTCGATTGCCCCCAGCCCTTGCAGCGTCGCGCCGGTCTCACCCAGCGCAAAGGACGTGCCCTCCGGCATCCCGGACTTGTACCATGCCGCCACTCTGCTTTTGAAATCCTGTGCAATCGACATCTTCGCCGGAGGCGCTCTCGCGCTGCCGGATTTTTTCTGCCACTGGCCGACCTCCATCTTCACGTCCGCGCGCAACTGGTTCGTGCCGTAGTCCGTGCGGTTCATGCCGGCGTAGGTATCCGCGATGATCTCTTCGACGTAGGCGTCCGTGTCGTCGCCGTAGATCCCGGCGTATGCGTCCACATAGCTCTCGATCATTGCCTTTGTGATCTTGCCCTCGCTCAGCAGCCGCTTCTGGATCTTCGCCGCCATCTCCGGCCAGCGCTTGGCAAGCAAAGGCCTTTCTTCGTTCAACATCACAACCGCTTTGCTGGGTTGCGATGTTTTTTTTGAAAAAACAGCCGGATATGGTCCGGCTGTTTTACATAATATCGGTTTTTCGGCAAAAGCTATCCTGACTTGAATGGAAGGCAGGGATCTGTAAATGAAGGGCTTTGCGATGCTGGAGATTGGGAAGGTCGGATGGGTGGAGAAGCCGAAGCCGGTCTGCGGGCCGATGGACGCGGTCTGCCGGCCGCTGGCTGCGGCGGTCTGCACCTCAGATGTGCATACGGTCTGGGAGGGTGCCGTCGGCGAGCGGCACGATATGATCCTGGGACACGAGTGCTGCGCGGAGGTCGTTTCCGTGGGCGAGCTCGTGCGGGATTTCCAACCCGGCGACCGGGTACTGGTGCCCGCCATCACGCCGGACTGGAGCTCACTGGAGGCGCAGGCCGGGTTTGCCATGCACTCCGGCGGGATGCTGGCGGGCTGGAAGTTCTCCAACATCAAAAACGGTGTGTTTTCTGAGTTTTTCCACGTCAACGATGCGGATGGGAATCTCGCGCATCTGCCGGAGGGGATGGACATCACGGAGGCGTGCATGCTCTCCGACATGGTGCCGACCGGCTTTCATGGCGCGGAGCTGGCGGATGTGCAGTTCGGCGATACGGTGCTCGTCGTCGGTATCGGACCGGTCGGGCTCATGGCGGTGGCCGGTGCGGCGCTGCGGGGCGCGGCGCGGATCCTCGCGGTCGGCACGCGGCCGGTCTGCGTGGAGGCGGCGCGGAAATACGGCGCGACCGACTTCATCAGCTACAAAAACGGCCCGATCGACGAGCAGGTGCTGGCGCTGACCGGTGGAAAGGGCGTCGACTGCGCGATCATCGCGGGCGGCGATGTGGATACGTTCATCCCCGTCGTAAAGATCCTGAAGCCCGGCGGGCGGATCGGCAACGTCAACTATCTCGGCAGCGGGGACTATGTGAAGATCCCGCGCGCGGACTGGGGCGTCGGCATGGGCCACAAGCTGATCAACGGCGGGCTCATGCCCGGCGGGCGGCTGCGGATGGAGAAGCTCGCCGCACTCATGACGAGCGGGCGGCTGGACGTGAAGCCACTCATCACCCACGTATTTGACGGCTGGGACAAGCTGCCGCAGGCGCTGCAGCTCATGAAGGACAAGCCGCAGGACCTCATCAAGCCCGTCGTGCGGTTATGACTCCTCTGCCGCAGCGGTCAGATTGAGATAGTAATATTCGGTCTCCGCGGACAGCGGGACGGCGCTTCCCTGCTCCGCAAACCCGAAATTCTGCCCGTAGATCGTGACCAGACCGTGCGTATCCAGACGCGCGGTCTGGTTTTTCAGTATCAGTATGCTTTCGGTTGTCATAATTCCATAACCGTCAACTGCATTGTCATAGAAGCCAAAGAAATCAAAGCTGTGCGGTTTCCGGGAAGTGACTTCGATGCAGACCGTACCGCCGGTCGGAATGGTCACATCCGCCGCGGCATAGCAAATGCGCTGCATGACGTACGAGTCCTGAAGCAGAGAATCCAGCATTCCCACGCTGTAGCGCTCGGCGGGCGCGGCGGAGCAGACGCCATATCCGGTCAAAAGCTCCGCGGCAGCAGCCGCAAGCCGGTCTACAGCAGCGCTGGAGGCGTCTGTGCCGAGCTGGGCGGCGGCAGTCTGCCGCAGAAAATCTGCAAGAGTCATTTCCGTGCGCGCTGCGGTTCCTTCGAGTGCATCCAGCTCCTTCCCCTGCTCGCAGCTTCCGTCGGTATAGCCCTGCATGGCATAGCCGGACAGATCCTGCCCGAGCACGGCAAGCAGATGCAGGGACTGACCGTGTTCGTTTGTAAAATAGCTGTACTGCGGCTGCCCGGTCGCATCGTCCAAGCCATAACCGTTGATCCCGTAGGTCAGGATTGTCGTCTGTTCCGGGTCTGCGTCGACTGTGATCGCAAGCGTCGCCGCGCTTGCCGTTGTATTGCCGGATGCGGTAAAGGAATAGACATAGACGGTCTGGTCGGGCAGCGGTTTCGGCGCGAGCGCGTCGGACTGATAACTGCCGGACAGCAGCGTCTGATATTCGGTCCAGCTTTCCGCGTGGCGGAGGTTCCAGCGCTGCTCCGCCTGTTCCGGTTCCGGGCTGGCCGGGCCGAACCAGCCGGGGAACGCGCCGGGATAGATGGCAGTTTCGGTGCCAGCCCCATCCACACTCAGCTGCGGCCGGAGTGCCTCCAGATCGCTGAGGCTGGAGACGAAGGGATAGAGCACCGTCGCTGTGCAGGCCTCCCCGGAGCTGTTTTGGATCGTATAACGGTCCGTCACGATAACGGCGGCCCCGTACTCCTCTGCATAGGGCGCACAGTCCAGCAGAATCTCCCGGTCGGCGGAGAGCGCCGGGGCGGCCTGCGCCAGCGTCAGCGGGAAGATCGGGCCCGCGTAGGACATAAAATCTGTCGCGTCCGCCGGTTTGACAGCGTCGCTGCCGGACGTACCGGCAAGCCCGTCGTCCATCCTGGAAGCTGCGCAGCCGCAGAGCGCGGCAGTCAAAAAGAGCGCAAGGAGCAGCGCCAGGATCTTTCGGATATTTCGCATCGTTTTCCCTCCTGTTTTTCTCTGATATGATAAAAGACGGATTACGGGAACATTGGTTGCACAAATTGGAAGATTCAGATCAAAAAACGCCCTTGCAGGGACTCTGCAAGGGCGTTCTGGTATCAGCAATAGAAATCCTTGATCTTCTTCGCCCGGGACGGGTGACGGAGCTTACGGATGGCTTTGTTTTCGATCTGGCGGATGCGTTCACGGGTAACGCCGAAGATCTGGCCGACCTCCTCGAGCGTATGCGTCCGGCCGTCATACATGCCGAAGCGCATGCGCAGCACGTCTGCCTCACGCTCGGTCAGCGTGCCGAGGATCTCGGTCAGCGCTTCGGAGAGCATCGCGTTGGACGTGGCGTCGACGGGGCCGGGGGTATTGTCGTCCTCGACGAAGGAGCCGATGGTCGTATCCTCCTCGTCGCCGACCGGCATGTCCAGAGACAGGGTGTCGGCGGCGGTGCGATTGGCCTCGATGATCTTCTCGATGGGCAGATTCAGCTCAGCGGCGATCTCCTCGAGCGTCGGCTCGCGGCCCAGCTCCTGCACGAGCTTGCGGTTGCAGCGGGTCGCCTTGTTGATGACCTCGACCATATGCACCGGGACGCGGATGGTACGCGCCTGATCGGCGATCGCGCGGGTAATGGCCTGCCGGATCCACCAGGTTGCATATGTAGAGAATTTGTTTCCCTTTGTATAGTCGAACTTGTCGACGGCGCGGATGAGACCGGTATTGCCCTCCTGAATAAGATCCAGAATGTGCAGGCCGCGGCCGGAATATTTCTTGGCGATGGACACGACCAGACGCAGGTTGGCCTCCGTCAGACGGTCTTTGGCGGCCTTATCGCCCTCGGAGACGCGCTTGGCCAGCTCGATCTCCTCGTCGGCGGTCAGCAGCTTGACCTGGCCGATCTCCTTGAGATACATGCGCACCGGATCATCCAGATTGTATTCCGCGGCAAGCTCCAGCGGGTCAACGAGCTCCTCGTCGTCGCCGTCGGGGACCTCGTCCATGTCCATGCCGAGATCGTCGGACACGTCCAGCTCCAGCTCCGGGCTCACGATCTGGATGCCCATGGCGTCAAAGGTATCATAAATATGCTCAATTTTCTCGACCGGCAGATCCAGCTTTTCCAGCTCTGTGGTCAGTTCCGTCGCCTGAATGCTCCCGTCCCGCTTTGCTCTTGCGATCAATGCGGATACCGCAGCCATTGCATCCTCGGTCGAGGGCTTCGGATTCTTCGTATTAGACATTCTATCGCTCATCCTCATTTATCTGGTAACATTGCTGCGCATCGGCGCAACTGTGTTATTATAACCCCATCCTGCCTGTTTTGACAAGGCCAATTTGACATTTTTTCTGTTTTTTCTTGACACTTGCCCGTATCTTTCTGCCGTTCGGCTCAGATCTCCATGATGACGGGCAGGATCATCGGGTTGCGCTTGGTCGTTTTGAACAGGTAGCCGGACAGATCGTTCTTGATGTTGGCCTTCAGCACGCTCCAGTCGCTGCGGCCGTTCTGGCTGCAGCGGTCGATGGCGTGTGCGGCGATGACGCGCAGCTCTTCCATCAGATTTTCCGATTCCTTGACATAGACGAAGCCGCGCGTGATGATATCCGGCCCGCTGATGACGCTGCCGTCCTCGCTCGAGATGTTGACGACCACGACCAGCATGCCGTCCTGCGCCAGATGCTTGCGGTCACGCAGCACGACGCTGCCGACGTCGCCGACGCCGGTGCCGTCGACCAGGATCTTGCCGGACGGGACGGTGCCGCCCCACTTGCAGGTGGTCTTGGTGAGCTCGAGCACCTTGCCGATGTCGGAAATGAAGATGTTCTTGGGATCCATGCCCATCGACTGGGCCAGACGGGAATGCGCCTGCAGATGGCGCTGCTCGCCGTGGACGGGGATGAAGAAGCGGGGCTTCAGAAGCCCATGGATGATCTTCAGCTCCTCCTGGCAGGCGTGGCCGGAGACGTGCAGGCCCTCGAGCTTGTCATAGATGACCTCCGCGCCCTTGCGGTAGAGCTCATTGATGATCTTGCCGATGGATTTTTCGTTGCCGGGGATCGCGGAGGCGGAGATGATGACGCGGTCAGAGGCCGTGATCTCCACCTGCCGGTGGCCGGAGAAGGCCATGCGGTAGAGGGCAGACATATTTTCGCCCTGCGAGCCGGTCGAGACGATGACGAGCTTGTTGTTGGGGATCTGCTTGATCTGCGTGATGTCGACGAGCGTGCCTGCCGGGATCTTCAGATAGCCGAGCTCCGTGGAGACCTTCAGGATGTTTTCCATGCTGCGGCCGGTCACGGCGACCTTGCGGCCGAATTTCTTCGCCGTGGCGATCAGGCTCTGCAGCCGGAAAGCGTTCGAGGCGAAGGTCGTGACGATGATGCGCTTGTTGCAGCCGGAGAACTGGCGCTCAAAATTGGCCGCGACGGTCTTTTCCGACGGCGTATAGCCCTGCCGCTCGACGTTCGTCGAGTCGCACAGCAGCGCCAGCACACCTTCTTTGCCGAGCGCGCCGAAGCGGGCCAGGTCGATCATGCCGTCTTCCGCGGTGGCGTCGATCTTGAAGTCGCCCGTCATGACGATGGTGCCGACCGGCGTTTTGATGGCGAACGCAACGGCGTCGGCGATGGAATGGTTCACGTGGATGAACTCCACGGTGAAGCAGCCGGCCTTGACCTTCTCCCCTGCTTCATGGGTAAACAGGTGGACGGTATTCTGCAGCTGATGCTCCTCGAGCTTCAGCTGGACGATGCCGGCGGTCAGGCGCGTGGCGTGGATGGGGCAGTTGAACTGCTCCATGGCGTACGGGATGCCGCCGATATGGTCCTCATGCCCGTGGGTCAGGAACATGCCGCGGATCTTGTCTTTGTTTTTGACCAGGTACGTCATGTCGGCAATGACCAGGTCGACGCCGTACATTTCCTCATCCGGGAAGCCAAGACCGCAGTCGACGATGATGATATCCTTGCCGTATTCAAGTACGGTCATATTCTTGCCGATCTCGTTGAGACCGCCAAGGGGAATGATCTTTAATTTTTCTGCCAAATGATTTCACTCTTTCCTAAAATAATATAAGTATGGATGCGGATGCGCGGAGGATCCTCCGCGCGGAACAAATGCAAAAAGGACGCAGGAACGCATGCCCATGCAGCTGGCCGGACAGTGCCCCGTCTCGCTCTGCCCATCGCCAATGCCGCCTGCGCTCCATACCGTATGCAGTTGATCTATTTGATGCGCCTGCGCGGCGCACGATCCCAATCAAAAAGCCATGGAAGGTCATAGCTGATATATAGTATAACACACTTTCCGTGGAAAGTACACCTTTTTTTGTTCTTTTATCCATATCATAAATGAATTAAGCAAATGAATGATAGATTATAATATTGATTCCTTCGGCAAAATTTGATATAGTAAACTTGATTATACAAAGACAGGAGGCGGCGGTCTATGAAAAAGCCGGTCGGACGTCTGCTTTATCCGAATACGGGCTGGTACTTTGCGGCCATGCTGCTGTTTACCGCCGCGGCCGCCGCGGTCGGGCAGTATATCCTTGCGGGCGGCGCGCTGTTCGTCACGCTCATCATGTTTATCATCAGCCGCGCAAGGCTTTCCCGGCGCAAGCGGCAGCTGATGAGCTACGTGCAGACGGCGACGGATTCCGTCGGCATTTCCGTCCACGCGGGCTCCGCGTTCCCGATGGCGGTCATCCGGCTGCCGGAAAATGAGATCATCTGGGGCAACCCCAGCTTCTTTACCATCACCGGCCTTTCCGATACTGCGTGCTATCAGACGCTCGACGCGGTCGTGCCCGGCTTCTCCACCAGCTGGCTGCGCGAGGGCCGCTCCGAGCTGCCGGGCGACCAGATCATCGGCGGCGATGTGATCTTCACCGGCCGGTGCGGCTTCCAGACGGATCTGGCCTTCCCCAAGACGTAAGGACGCAAAAAAAGAAAGGCCATACGGCCTTTCTTTTTTCGATTTCAGTTCGATTACTGCTCGATCTCGATGACGACGCCGGAACCGACGGTACGGCCACCCTCACGGATAGCGAAACGCAGACCGTTCTCGATAGCGATGG
>ERZ779877.1805-NODE-1805-length-17120-cov-14.219865_pt1 | contig 17120 bp, 19 predicted proteins | sample MGYA00511556_ERZ779877 | MGnify/ENA primary metagenome ERZ779877 (study PRJEB29588, sample SAMEA2159338) | human gut metagenome | biome: human gut; feature: human-associated habitat; material: faeces | place: Denmark | collected 2008/2010 ...
CATGCTCCGGACATACTCTTTTCCTTTCTTTTCCCTCTGGGGTGGGCGGCTCGTCCGCCCGTCCCGCAAAGCCGCAGAAGAGTGCCTCAGGCTGGTCAGCCGAAGGCCTGCGCTGGATGCGCGGGGTATTGACGTAGGCTGGTTGGCCTGAGGCGGACGCGGTGTCCGATTCGGGCACAGGAGGTGACCTTATGCGAATCGAAAACAGGCGGTTGGCGGAGCTGACGCCGTATCGCGCCAATGCCAAAAAAACACGACGCCGCGCAGGTGGCTAACGTGGCGGAGAGCATCCGCCAGTTTGGGTTTGTGCAGCCGGTCGTGGTAGACCGGAACGGCGTGATCGTCATTGGTCACTGCCGCGCCCTGGCGGCGGAGAAGCTGGGCATGGTTGAGGTGCCCTGCGTCTGCGTCGATGATCTGACGCCGGAGCAGGTGAACGCCCTGCGTCTGGTGGACAACAAAACCAACGAGAGCCCGTGGGATCTCGACCTGCTGGCTGCCGAGCTACCGGAGCTGGATCTGTCGGCGTTTGATTTCGAGTGGGGACTTCAGGCGCAATTGAACGATGAGGTCGTTGAAGATGACTATAGTCCCACTCCTCCCGCAGAGCCTCGAAGCAAGCAGGGCGAAATATACCAGCTGGGTCGACATCGCCTAATGTGCGGAGATAGCACGTCTTTGCAGGATGTACAGGCGCTCGTGGGGGGGCACAGGTGGATCTTCTGCTTACCGATCCACCGTACAATGTCGACTATCAGGGCGCAGCCGGGAAAATGTTGAATGATAACATGAGCTCTGCAGCGTTTAGGAGCTTTCTTACCGCCGCTTTCTCCGCCGCGGCGAAGGTCATGAAGCCTGCCGCACCGTTTTATGTCTGGCACGGCGAGTCTGAGGGCTACAACTTTCGCGGTGCATGCATAGACTCGGGGCTGGTTCTGCACCAGTGCTTGATATGGGTAAAGTCTCAGCTTGTACTGGGTCGCTCTGACTTTCAGCAGCGCCATGAGCCTTGCTTGTATGGCGAGCTCGAGTCAGACGACGAAGCGCAGCCATGTCTGTACGGTTGGACAAAGGGCGGCAAGCACTACTTTTTCAAAAATAGACGGCAGACGACCGTGTTGAATTTTGACAAGCCCGTAAAATCTGCGGAGCACCCGACGATGAAGCCGGTGAAGCTGTTTGACTATCAGATGCAGTGCTCCAGCAGGGAAGGCGATGCAGTGCTTGACTTGTTTGCTGGCAGCGGTACAACGATCATCGCAGCGGAGCAGAACGGGCGGCGGGCTTACTGCATGGAGCTTGATCCTAAATACGTGGATGTCATTATTGACCGGTGGGAGAAGTTCACGTGCAGAAGGGCTGTGTGTTTGAGCGAAAAGGAGGTGTAATGATGGCGCATCAGCGGGAACTGGACCGAAAGCAATTTGAGAGCCTGTGCAGCATGCAGTGCTCCGTGGAGGAGCTGTGCGGTTGGTTTTGCTGTGATGAAACCGCGCTGAACGCTTGGTGCATGGACACCTACGGCGAGGATTTCCGTAGTGCGTTTGACAGACTGGCTATGATGGGGCGCATCGTTCTGCGTCGCGACCAGGTCGCCGCAGCGAAGAAGAATGTGTCCATGGCGCGGCATCTGGAAGCGCAACGGGCGGGTCATGACTCGCCTCCGCAAAAGCGGAAGAACTACCGCCTGACGGACGCCTATAAGGAGCTCCGGCAGTCGATGCTGCAGAACCTGATCGAAAGGGATCTCGACGGTGATGTGTACCGGGACAAGGTGCAGGAGTATATGGACTTCTGGGTGAGGCGGCAGGAGCTGCGGGACGACATCGCCCGGCGCGGCCTGACCGTCACGGATGACCGGGGGCGGCTGATGGAGAACCGCAGCGTGTCGCTGGAGATTCAGGTTTCCCGCCAGATGCTGGCGATCTTTACCACGCTGGGCTTTAAGGAGGACGCTCTGGCGGCTACCGCCCGGGGAGATGACGACGATGAGCTGTGAGATCCCCGCGGAGGTTCTGCGCTATATCGAGATTGTCGAGTCCAATAATCCCCGCGCCTGTCCGGAGCAGCACGCGCTGGTGGCAATGATCCGCCGCGTGTTCGACACGGAGGACGTTTATGTGGACACGGAGCAGCTGCGCCGGTACCTGAGCCTGCTGCGCTACTTCCCCTATGAACGGCTGTTCCCTTGGGAGGAATTCCTTCTCGCGCTGTGGGACTGCACCTATCGCGCCGACGGGCGGCCGCGGTGGAAGAAGCTGCTCTGCATGGTGGGGCGCGGTGCAGGCAAGGACGGATTCATCGCCTTTGACGGCGCATGCTCCATCTCCCCCTACAACCCCGTAAAGAACTACAACGTGGACGTGTGCGCCAACAACGAGGAGCAAGCGGTCACGCCGGTGAAGGATCTGTCCGAAGTCTTAGAATCCCCCAAGTGGGAGTCGAAGCTCAACCGGCACTATTACCACACCAAAGAAATGGTGCAGGGTCGGAAGAACAAGGGCGTAATGAAGGGGCGCACCAACAACCCGAAGGGGCGGGACGGTATGCGCTCCGGCAAGGTTGTCTTTAACGAAGTCCACGCCTTTGAGAACTACAACAACTACAAGGTTTTTGTCACCGGTCTGGGCAAGGTCGGGCAGCCGCGCATCGGGATGTTTACATCCAACGGAGACGTGTCTGATGGCCCGCTGGACGACTTCATAGCTCAAGGACGGCGGATCCTCTTCGAGAACGAGGCGGAGCCGGAGGGCGGTTATCTTCCGTTCATCTGCTGCCTTGAGAATCGGGAGCAGGTCCACGACCCGGAAAATTGGTTCATGGCGAATCCGTCACTATCCTACCTCCCCCACCTGCGTCAGGAGATCGAAGAGGAATACGCAGACTGGCTGGTCAACCCGGAGCAGAACGGGGATTTCTTGACGAAGCGCATGGGAATCCGCGCCGGCCAGCTGGAGATCAGCGTGACGGACTATGCCAAGGTCAAGGCGACCAACCGGCCGCTGCCGGATCTCCGCGGGAAGTCCTGCGTGGCCGGCATCGACTACGCGGAGATCAACGACTGGGTGAGCGTCAACCTGCACTTCCGGGTGGGCGCGCAGCGCTACGACATCAGCCATTCGTGGGTCTGCCTGCAGAGCCGGTCGCTCTCCCGCATCGTCGCCCCGTGGCGAGCATGGGCGGAGGCGGGGAAGCTGACGGTGGTGGACGATGTGAGCATCAACCCCAATCTCTTTGCGGACTACCTGAAAGAGATGGGCTTGAAGTACAACATCGTCAAGCTGGCAATGGATCACTTCCGCTGGACGCTGGTGAGCGACGCCATGCGGCGCATCGGCTTTGACGCCAGGGACAAGAACCGCGTGAAGCTGGTTCGACCCAGCGATATCATGCAGGTTGACCCGGTGATCCAGGAATGCTTTGACCGCGACCAGTTTACATGGGGCGACAATCCTCCCCTGCGCTGGGCGGTGAACAATACCAAGCGAGTACGCAGCGGCCAACGTGCCGGTACGAATACAGGAAATTTCTACTACGCCAAGATTGAACCGAAGAGTCGGAAGACGGACCCGTTCATGGCTCTGGTGGCATCTATGACCGAGGAAGCGGTGCTTGGCACCGGCGAGCCGGTGAAGCTGCCGCTCATCGGCGCGATCCGGGTATAGGAGGTGGGCAATGGCACTCAATTTTTGGAAGTGGCTCGCCGGAGGCAAGGCTCGTTCTCCCACCACGGTGGAGATCACGTGCTGCGATCTTCTGGCAGCGGCGCAGGAATTCCAGCTGCGGGACACCTGCTTCTGGATCTGCGCGAACATGATCGCCAACGCCGTCGGGCGTTGTGAGTTCCGGACATTCCGGGATGGGAAGGAAGTCCGGGAGCGCGAACACTATCTCTGGAACGTGGAGCCGAACGTGAACCAGAACTCCACGGCGTTCCTGCACGAGCTGGTGGCAAAGCTGCTGGTGGACAACGAGGTACTGGTCATCGGCACCCGACAGCGGGAGGGCTATGACGCACTGGTCGTGGCAGACAGCTATATGACCGGCGGCCGCTACCCCAGCAAGCAGAACGAGTACATGAGCGTGCGGGTGGGTGATGTGTCCTACGAGAAGACCTTCCGCGAGCGGGAAGTCCTGCATCTGACGCTGAACCACATGAACATCAAGCCGGTGCTGGATGGCCTGTACGGCTCCTACGTGCGGCTCATCAATGCCGCCATGCGGCGGTATGCGTGGGACAAGGGGCAGCACTGGAAAGTCCACGTGAGTCAGCTGGCCTCCGGCGCGGATGACTTCACGCAGAAGTTCTCGCAGATGATCGAGGAGCAGGTGAAAACCTTCCTTGACTCTGATGGAGCAGTCTTGCCGGAGTTTGAAGGCTACGCCTATACGAACGAGGGCGGCAAGGCTGCTGTAGAGCTGTCGGACATCCAGAGCCAGATGAAGGACATCTTCGCGTTCACGGCGAAGGCATTCCAGATCCCGGCGGTGCTGGTGGATGGCAGTATCCAGGGCACGGAGGACGCGCAGGGCAGGTTCCTGACCGGCTGCATCGACCCTATCTGCGATCAGCTGCAGGAGGAGATCAACCGCAAGCGATACGGCTACGACCGGATCCAGCGCGGCGACTATCTCCGCATTGACACCAGCAGCATCCGCCACTTCGATATGTTCGCCAACGCGGCAAATGTGGAGAAGCTGGTCGGCTCCGGCGTGTTCTCCATCAACGAGGTTTTGCGGGCGGCGGGTTTGCCCGCCATCTCGGAGGATTGGGCGGACAAGCACTATCTTACAAAAAATATTGCAACGTTGGGTTCGGAGACCTCTGTGCTCGGCGGTGCGGAAGGAGGAAACGCATGAGGAAACCCCTTTGGGAAATCAAGCAGGCCGCGGAGGGCGTCCTGCAGCTCTACATCTACGGTGACGTAGAAGACGAGGAGTTCGATTGGGAGAACTGGCGGTGTGTCCAGAGCGACAACAGCGCGGAACACTTCCGCGAAGAGCTGGCGAAGCATCCCAACGTGTCGCGCATCGAGATCTTCATCAACAGCTACGGCGGCAGCGTCTTTGAGGGCACGGCGATCTACAACCAGCTGAAGCGTCACCCGGCGCGGAAGGTGGTGTACGTGGACGGCTTCGCCTGCTCCATCGCCTCCGTGATCGCCATGGCGGGCGACGAGGTGATCATGCCGCGCAACACCCTGATGATGATCCACAACATGTGGATGTGTGCCTGCGGCAATGCCGCAGAGCTGCGGAAGATGGCGGATGATCTGGATGTTATCAATGCTGCGGGGCGGCAGGCGTATCTGCAGAAGGCCGGCGACAAACTGACGGAGGAGCGTCTGTCGGAGATGATGGGCGCGGAAACGTGGCTGACCGCTGAGCAGTGTGTTGAGCTCGGTCTTGCAGATCGCCTTGCCGACACCGACGCCGACATGAGCGGCGCGTCCACCATCCTGCAGAAGATGAACGCCGGCATGGAGCAGCATCTCCGGTATCAGAAGTCGCTGGCGGCGCAGCTCCGCGACCTGGCAGCGGCACCCTCGGTGCCTGCGCCTGCTAAGAATCCCCAGGGCGGCGGAAGCCCTGATAAAATCAACAAAGTTCTCGGATTGTTTTCTTGAGAATCGAAAGGAGAAAAAGAATGAAAAACAATGACATTCGCACCCGCGAGGAACTGCGGCAGGCTCTCCAGCAGGCTGCCGTCTCCGGCGACACCGGCGCGTTCTCTTCCGCCCTGGATGAGATGATGCAGCGCATCGGTCTGGACATCCAGGCCGAGTACGAGCAGCGGTTTGATGACCTGCGGCAGGAAGTCGATTCCCGCATCCTTGCCCAGCGCGGCGTCCACCAGCTGACCAGCGAGGAGCGCAGCTACTACCAGAAGCTTTCTGCGGCTATGCGCTCTACCGACCCCCGGCAGGCTGTCACCGGCATGGATGAGACGCTGCCCACCACCGTCATCAACTCTGTTTTTGACGAGCTGCAGACGGCGCATCCCCTGCTGAGTCGCATCAAATTCCGCGCCACCGGCGGCGCGGTCGAGATCATGGTGAACACCAACGGCTATGAGGAGGCCGTGTGGGGCGAGCTGTGCGATGACATCGTCAAGGAGCTGACCGCTGGTCTTAAGAAGGTACCCACCACGCTGCTGAAGCTGTCCGCTTTCCTGCCTGTCTGTAAGGCAATGCTGGAGCTGGGTCCGGAGTGGCTGGACAGCTTCATCCGCCAGACCCTCTACGAGGCTCTGAGTAACGGAATGGAGGCAGGCTTCGTCGCCGGCGACGGCAACAAGAAGCCCATCGGTATGATCCGCCAGGTAGGAGACAGCGTCACCGTTACCGGCGGTGCATACCCCGAGAAGGCCGCCATCAAGGTTGACGATCTGTCTCCCTACACCGTGGGCAATCTGCTGTCCATCGTGGCGGCTGATCCTAACGGTAAGTCTCGCCAGGTCCGGGATGTGATCCTGCTGGTGAATCCCCAGGACTACCTGCAGAAGGTCATGCCCGCCACCACGCTGATGGCGCCGGACGGTACCTACCGGAATGATGTCCTGCCCTATCCCATGGACATCATCCAGACCCACGCGCTGCCCCGCGGCAAGGCTGTCATCGGCATCGCCTATCGCTATCTGGCGATGGCAGGCACCTCCCCCGAGGGCCGCATCGAGTACAGCGACCACTACCGCTTCCTGGAAGACGAGCGTGTCTACCTGATCAAGGCCTACGCCAATGGCATGCCTCTGGACAATAACGCCTTCCTGGTGCTGGACATCTCCGGCTTGACGCCCGCCACCTACAAGGTGACGCAGGTGGATCCTCCCGCAGCGTCTACCGACGCCACGTTGACCGCTCTGACTGTGAGCGCCCTGACTCTGTCCCCCGCGTTTGCCTCCGGCACGCTGACCTACACCGCGACCGCCACCAACGCGTCTGATGTGGTGACCGCTGTGCCCGGCAACGCTGCGGCTGCCATGAAGCTGACCGTGAACGGCACCGAGATCGACAACGGCACCGCCGCCACGTGGAAGACCGGCAGCAATACCCTGCAGGTCGTTGTGACTGCCGCTGACGGCACCACCACCAAGACCTACAAGGTCACCGTCACCAAGTCTTAACGGTGGCGGGCGCGGTGAACGCCGCGCTGCTGTCGTCCGTCAAGCTCGCCTGCAACATCACCTGGAACGATGAGGCTACAGACGCTAAGGTGTCTGACCTCATCGCTTCCGGGGAGGCGTACATTGACGGTAAGCTCGGCGCGGCTGGTGACTATGAGAATCCCGGGGAGCCGTTGACGCTGTTGAAGGAATACGTCCGGTATGGCCTAAGTGACGCGCTGGACGTATTCGAGGCGAACTATCTGAACCGGCTGCTGGCCATGCAGAACGACAGGCAGGTGAAGATCTATGCGGAAACTACCGTTTCGCCCTGAAGACCGGCAGATCACGCAGCCCTACCGGGACGGCGTGGTCAAGATCTACACCATAACGGATGCCGCCCAGCCTGGATACCAGCCCAAGCCTAAGCCTACGCTGGTGGAAACGCTGTTTTACGCGGAGCGGCGCGTCGGCCTGCAGCGGTATTACAGCGGCAAGCAGGCGCAGGTGCAGGTGGAGCGCGTGATCCGGACGCAGACGCGCCCGGCGGTGAACCCCCAGTGCATCGCCGTCACGGAGGACGGCACGCAGTACGGCATCGAGCTGGTGCAGCAGCTGCAGGATGTCTACCCACCGTCCATGGACCTGACGCTTGTCCGGATCGAGCAGAAATATGAGGTGCCCCATGAGTAAAAAGCGAAATGTGCCCGAATCGGGCACCGACAGGACGCCCCTGTGGGCACAGCGGATCATCGCTGCGCATCTATCCGTGACCGACGCCGTCAGTCACGGCGGGCGCATTCAGTCCGACCGCTACTTCGTCTGGCAGGAGGACGGCGCGAACGACTTCGAGGCCGGCGGCGTCCACGCCGAGAAAGCGGTCACCGGCTCTACGGACCTGTTCACGAAACAGGAGTTCGACCCTTGGCGGGATGAGCTGGAAGCCGCCTTTGACGCGGCGGAGATCGTCTGGAGTCTGAACAGCTGCCAGTTTGAGGAAGCCACCGGCTTCTGGCACTACGAGTGGGACTGGGAGGTGTTTGCCTGATGGCTACGTTTCAGTTCGGCGGCATCGACAACTACATCAAGCAACTGAACAAGCTGCAGCAGTCCACCAAGGACGGCGTGGTGGGCAAGACGGTCTATGCCGGTGCCGCGGTCGTGGCTGATTCGGTGCGGCGCGCGATACAGACTCTTCCTGTAGGCGACGGCCGCGCTCAGGGCGGCGGCCTGGTTGACACCGTCACCCTGCCGCAGAAGGCGGGGCTTCTGGATGGCTTTGGCATCAGCCGCATGAAAGACGATGACGGGTTTGTCAACGTCAAACTTGGCTTTGATGGGTACAACTCCACCCGGACGGAAAAGTACCCGCGGGGGCAGCCCAACGCCTTGATCGCCAGATCTGTCAACAGCGGCACGACCTTCCGGAAAAAGACGAAATTTGTGGACAAGGCCGTGAACTCCGCCAGGAAGTCGGCGGAAACGGCAATGGACGCGGCGTGCAGCCGCGAAATCGAAAAAATTATGAAATAGGAGGTGCTGCTATGAGCGCAGCAGGAAAGGTCTGTACGGGCTTCAGCAAGCCCTACGTGGCCAAGTATTCCAACGATGGCGGCGCGGTCACCTACAGCGGCGTTATGCTGCTGGCGCGGGGCGTCAGCGTATCCCTGTCCTTGAATACCACGGACGACAACACGTTCTACGCCGACAACATTTCCGCAGAGACCGCAGCGGCTGTATTTGCAGACGGCACCGCCACGCTGACCGTTGACGGGCTTCTGGCGGCGGCGGAGAAGTTCATCCTCGGCCTGCCCGAGGCCACCGAGGTCCAGGCGGGCGGCGGCGCGGTGCAGGTCTCCCACTACGGCGACGGCATGGAGATCCCCTATGTGGGCATCGGCTTTGTTGTCCGCTATCAGAGCGGCGGCGTGGTGACCTACGCGCCCGTGGTGCTGACGAAGGCGCGGTTCCAGCAGCCCGGGTTGGATGCTGCTACGCAGGAAGAGTCCATCGACTGGCAGACGCAGGAGCTGACGGCCACGCTGATGCGCAATGACACCACCAACCACGACTGGAAGCTGGTGGGCGCTGATCAGCCCACTGAGGCAGCCGCTGAGGCTGTCCTCAAAGCGATTCTGGGCGGCGCGGCGTAAGGGGAGGCGTCTATGCAGATCTACGGCAGAGAAGTAGGCTTCCGCTTCACGGTGGGCGCCTCCGCTAAGATCTCCGACCTTTGCCCGGACGGCGATATCACCCGTCTGGGGGAGGTGCTGGAGGGTCAGTATGGGCAGGTCACCCGCGACACGGCAGCCATTATGGCGGCCTTGAGCGAAGGGTACGAGCAGGCGCGCTCCTTCGAGGTTCCTGGCTATAAGCCGCAGCCCCTGACGATGGAGGAAGTCCTGACCCTGCGGATGGGCGAGTTCGCCCAGTTGCAGCAGGCGGCGTTGACCGCTTGGGCGGAAGACAGCAAGCCCACGGTGGAGGTAGAGCCCGAAAAAAAAGAAAGCGGCAAGGCGCAGGCGTCCAGCTGAACCTTGCTTGGCTCCTGTTTTACGGGCGGAAGCTGAATATGCAGAGGCAGGAGATCATGTGCACGCGATACGGTGAAATGCTGGACATGATCGCCTGCCTCGCCATTTATAACGGGGCTGCCCCCAAGAAAAAACAGAAACACTGGACATTTGACGAAGCTATGAGAGTGAGGTGAGCCTATGGCTGTGAACATCGGCCCCAAGATCGGCGTAGACGGCGAGGCGGAGTATCGCCGGCAGATTAACCAGATCATCCAGCAGTCCAAGACGCTGGAGAGCCAGATGAAGCTGGTGGCGTCCTCCTTTACCACCGCCACCACGGCGGAGGAGAAGAACGCCAAGACCGCCTCTGTGCTGTCCAAGCAGATCGACGTGCAGCGGGAGCGGGTGAAGTTGCTGGCGGAGCAGACCGGCAAGGCCGCCGCTAAGTACGGGGAGAGCGACGCCAAAACCCAGAAGTGGCAGCAGGCGCTGAATGAAGCCACTGCCACGCTGAACAAGATGCAAAGCGAGCTGCGCAACACCTCCAGCGGCGTAGAGGAGTTGGGCGATGACATGCGTGAGGGCAGCGAGAAGGTCTTGTCCTTCGGCGATGTCCTTAAGGCCAACGTCGCCTCTGATTTTATCGTTTCCGGCATCAAAGCAATGGCGTCTGCTATCAAGGAGGCTACCGCAGCGCTTGTGGATCTCGGCAAACAGTCCATTATGGGCTTCGCCGAACAGGAGCAGCTGATCGGCGGCGTGGATACCCTGTTTAAGGAGTCCTCCGCACAGGTGCAGCAGTATGCCAATGAGGCCTACAAGACTGCCGGCCTGAGCGCCAACGAGTACATGGAGACCGTCACCAGCTTCTCTGCGTCTCTGCTCCAGTCCATGGGCGGCGACACGCAGGCGGCGGCCGAGAAGGCGAACCGCGCCATCACGGATATGTCCGACAACGCCAACAAGCTGGGCACGGACATGACCAGCATCCAGAATGCCTACCAGGGCTTTGCAAAACAGAACTACACCATGCTGGACAACCTGAAGCTGGGCTATGGCGGCACGAAGCAGGAGATGGAGCGGCTTGTTGCTGAAGCCGCCGCCATGACAAAGGAGCAGGAAAAGCTGAATGTTGCGGTTGATGCCGGAGACCTGTCCTTTAGCAACATCGTTGACGCCATTTCTGTGGTGCAAGAACATCTGGATATTGCTGGAACTACTGCCGATGAAGCAGCCACCACCATCGAGGGCAGCGCGAACGCCATGAAGTCTGCGTGGAGCAACCTTATCACCGGCATGAGCAACGAGAATCTGGATCTGGACAAGCTGGTGCAGAATGTGATCGACAGCGTCAACATATTCGCCGACAACCTAACCACACGCCTGCAGGTCATGCTGCCGCGCTTTGCGGATGGCATGACGCAGCTTGTGAATGGGCTGGTGCCCTATGTAGGCCCTGCCATGGAGATGCTCCTCCCCGCCCTTGTGCAAGGCGTGAGCGGCCTTGTTTCCGGCATCGTGCAGGCCCTGCCGGCGGCGGTGCAGGCGATCTCCGCGGTCGTGCCGATGCTGGTCGAGCAGATCACGATACTGCTCCCGCAGATCCTGAACGCCGGCATTGATATCATTGCCGCCCTTGCGTCGGGCATCGGAGAAAACCTTCCGGCGCTGATCCCCGCGGCGGTTGACGCCATCATCACCGTGGCCGAGGGTCTGGCGGACCATGTGGATGAGATCATCATCGCGGCGGGATCTCTTATCGCAGGCTTGACGCAGGGTCTGATCGAGGCGCTGCCCCGTCTGGTGGTGCGGCTGCCGGAGATCATCGGCGCCATTGTCAAGGGCCTCCTGTCCGGAATGGCTTCTATCGGCGAAGTCGGGTCGCAGCTGGTTCACGGCCTATTCGACGGAATCTCTAATGCAGCATCTTGGCTTTATGACAAGCTCCGGGGCTGGGTAAGTGATGTCCTGGGCTGGGTCAAGGGCTTGTTCGGCATTCATTCCCCGTCTAAGGTCTTTGCGAATGAGATCGGAAAATTCATCCCGCCCGGCATCACGCTGGGCGTAGAGCAGGCCATGCCGAGAGCTATACGCGACATGGGCGAGGAGCTGTCCGCGCTGTCGGCGCTGCCCATAGGCGGCGGCACGACCACTAACATGGGTGGCGTAGTGTTGAACGTCTACGGCGCGGAGGGGCAGGACGTCAACGCACTGGCGGATGCTGTCATGTATAAGCTGCAGCACGCGGTGGAGCGCAGAGAGGCGGTGTTTGCATGATCTTTTGGGCGGGAGTATCGTCTGATGACGTCCACGTTGTCGTTGAGCGCTATCCGGATGTGGAGCTTCCTGCGCGAAAGCTGGACACACAAGCCGTCCCCGGGCGAAACGGTGACCTGCTGTTTTCCCAGGACGCCTACCAGAATTATGTACAGGCGTACAGCATCTACATCAGCGCGGAGCGGATGCGGCTCCCCCGCGCTATGCGCGCGGTGGCTGATTGGCTCTGTGGCCCCCGTGGGTACCAGAAGCTGGAGGACAGCTACGACGTAGAGACCTACCGCAGAGCCTATTTTGCCGGCCCGCTGGACGTGGAGAGCGTCATGCACCGGTTTGGCCGCGCGACGATCGAGTTTAACTGCCAGCCGCAGAGGTTCCTCCGTATCGGAGACGTGCCGGTGCAGGCCGTGCAAAGGGAGGTTTTGCGAAACCCCACCGCGTTCACGGCTCTGCCGACGATCACCGTCACCGGCACGGAGGCCGGCACCCTGACGGTGGGCGGTGTGACCGTCACCATCAACAGCATGCCCCGCGGCGTGGTCGTGCTCGATTCGGGCACGCAGAACGCCTACTACGGGGCATTTAACCTCAACAGCACCATCTCCGCACCGGAGTTTCCCACGCTGCCGGCCGGAGAGAGCGTCGTCCGCTGGACGGGCGGCATCACGAGCGTGGAGATCATTCCGAGGTGGTGGACACTGTGAGACCGATTTTGTATGACGCCGACCGCACCAGCTTCCCAGCGGGTGCGGACAACGGCATGGGGATCCTGTCGGATGCCCTCTCCTGCAAGGTGACGCAGGAACTGAACGGCCAGTACGAGCTGGAGCTGCACTACCCTGTGGCGGGCACCCACTACAGCGAGATCGCGCTGCGCTCCATTCTCCGGGCTACCGTTGGCCCAGACGGCAAGCTGCAGCCCTTTAGGGTATATCGCATCGTGCCGGGCGTGAACGGCACAGCGGCCATCTACGCGCGGCACATCGCCTATGATCTCGGCGGCTATGTGGTGTCTCCATTCACGGCGACGGATGCACCATCCGCTGTGGCGGCTATTAAAAGCCACGCGATGCCGACAGACTTCCCCTTTGCGCTGACGACCGACAAGACCACCGTGGCCACCATGGCCGTGACGGTCCCCTCCAGCGCGTGGAGGCTGCTGGGCGGCCAGCAGGGTAGCCTGCTGGATGTGTACGGCGGCGAGTACGAGTTTGACGGCTGGGCGGTGCAGCTGCTGACCCGCAGAGGCGCGGACCGCGGTGTATCGGTCCGGTACGGGAAAAACCTTACCGATCTGACACAGGACGCCAACTGCGCCAGCTGCTACACGGGTGTGGTGCCCTATTGGCGCGGGAACGATGTCACTGTCACCGCAGCTCCGGTGTACGCCGAGGGCGACTTTGGATACACCCGCCTCATGCCCCTGGACCTGTCCTCCAGCTTCAAGCAGCAGCCCACGCAGGCGCAGCTGCAGGCGGAGGCTGCCGCCTACGTTAAACGGAACCAGATCGGCGTTCCCGCGGTGAGCTGGGACGTGAAGCTGGCACTGCTGTCGCAGGCCTCCGGCTATGAGGACGTCGCCTTCCTGGAGCAGATTTATCTGGGCGACACCGTGGGCGTCTACTTCCAGCGGCTGGGCGTGGATGCCAAGGCGCGAGTGAACCGGATCGTGTGGGACTGTCTGCTTGACCGTTACGACAGCGTAGCCCTGGGCAGCGTCAAGGCCAACATCGCGGCCACTATCGCCGGGCAGCAGAAGGAGATCGACGCCAAGCCGTCCGTCTCGCTGGTGGAGCAGATCTCCTCCAGTCTGGCAGCGGCGCTCCTGGGAGCCAATGGCGGCTCCGTCAGGCTCCTGGACACCAACGGTGACGGCGAGCCGGATGAGCTGTATATTGCCGACGACCCGGACCCCGCCAAGGCCAAGAAAGTGTGGCGATTTAACTACGAGGGCTGGGCCGCCAGCAGCACCGGCTACAACGGCCCCTATACAATGGGCGCTACCATCGCCGGCGGCATTCAGGCGTGGATGGTTACGGCCGCGCATCTGATTGCTGGGACAATCTCCAGCGAACAGAAGAACTTCTTTATCAACCTCGACGGCGGGACTATCGACACCAGCGCCACCGGCGCGACCTACAAGAATTCTGACTACTCGCAGGCGGACCTGGACCGGATCAACCAGATCAACATCAAGGCCGTCACGCCGACGCTGGCCGACTATGAGAAACTGGACGTCAACGGTGACGGCTCCATCAGTATCACCGATGCCGTGCAGATCCAGCAGATCATCAACGGAACGCGGACGGTGAACTTTACCACGCGGTGGCGCTTGCGCATTGATCCTGCCGACGGCAACAATCTGCTGAAGATCTACCGTGTGTACCACAACAACCAGACGGGAGCAGACACGGAGAACGTCGTTTTCTCCGTGGGCTTCGGCCGGGCGTCAGCCAACACCATCGGTGCGCAGTACGGAGACATCTCCAAGGATCTCTCGGTAGGTGGCTCCGTGGACGCAGGCAGTTATAAGCAGGATGGCAAGGTTATCACATTCCCGGAGTCGGAGGTCATCGGCTATGTGGTCTACTGCACCGGAGGGAGCAGCAACAAGGCCAGCTGCTTTATTCCTGCAGGGCAGTCCGGGAGCTTCCAGTGCGCATCCAACGACTGGTACTGCGCTTTCTCCTTTGATGGGTCTGGCGGTGCGACAAAAACCGGCGGCAGCGGAACCGTAGATTCCGTTGTGGCCATCAACAACTTCTGACGGAGGTGCTTTTATGGCAGATAGTTTGGCGATCAAGCAGCCCATACAGCTTAACACAACCCTGAATGGCGTGCCGCCTACTCTGCACATGGTACAGGGCGACACCAATTCCCGGACCATCTCTGCGGCGCTCTGGGCCGGCGCGGTGCCGTACAATGTCCCCACCGGGGCCTCGGTGATGCTCCGTTTCCGGAAACCGGACGGCACCGGCGGCCTATACGCCGAGAGCGAGGCTGGTGATAAGATTACTTGGAGCGGCAGCGACGTGGAGATCCCGGTCGCTGCCCAGGTCCTGGCCGTAGCGGGCGTTGTCCTGGCGCAGGTGGATGTATTTGTGGGAGCGGGCAGCACTGCCGCGATGAGACTGGCGACCTTTGCCTTCCGCATCGCGGTGCAGCCCGACGTCTACGCAGATGCGCAGATCATCTCCAGTGACTACTACAAGGGCATCATCAACGCACCCTATATCGGAGAGAATAATCACTGGTACGCGTGGGACACCGCCACGGATACGTTTAAGGACACCGGCGTGTCTGCGGTCGGCCCAGAAGGCCCTCCCGGCAAAGACGGCTCTACCCTCGTAGCGTCTGGCCTATTTGGCTTTGACGTGGATCCTGACACCGGTGCGCTGCGGTTGTACTACACCGGCGACACGCCGCCGGACTTTTCGATCGACGCTGACGGACACCTGATCTACAAGCTGTCCCCCGACGTCAGCGTGGACATCGGCGTGGTCAAGGGCGCGGACGGTGACACCACGCTTGACATCACCGGCGCGTCTGTCGGACAGGTTGCTCGGGTGCAGGAGGTAGATTCTGACGGGCGCCCCATCAAGTGGGAAGCGGCATCTGTCTCTGCGGGCGTAGGTGAGATCTATGATGAGAGCAGCGGAATATCGGTCCGGTATCCGGAGAAGATGACGATACAGGTAGCGCAGGCCTCGAGATGGGGGCGCTTAGTCCAGGTCGTACTTCAGATAATTGCGAGCGAGGATATTCCGGTAAACTACGGCTGGATAGCAACACTGCCCCGCATCGCCAACACGCGGGCGTGGTTCCTCTCGACGTTGGGCAACAATGCCTTTTTTGTTAACGCGGAAACAGCACAAATCAATTGCAACCAAGACGTCTTACCGGCTGGAGCGTGCATGATCTTCGGCACCTACCTGACGAACGAAAACGTGGAGGGAGTGACAACATGAGCACACCCTATTTGAATCTGGGCATTGTCAGCGCCTACGCGGACGCCAAGCGGGGCGGCTACACTGGCACCTACGACGCGTTCTGCGCGCTGCTGGCGGGGATCGGGGGCTTGCAGCCCAAGCTGACCGCCGGGCAAAACATCTCCATCACCGGCACCACCATCGACACCAAGGCGTTTCCGTGCAGCCCCAACCTGCTGGACAACTGGTATTTCCCGAATCCGGTCAATCAGAGGAATGGCCATGTTATTCCTCCGAAGGGTGCAGGCCACCTGTATAGCGATGCAGCGTGCACATCACTGATATCTGGTGGAACAATTGATGCATATAGACAGGTTACGCCGGTAAGCACTGGAAACTACTCTTATAGTGTAGACGGAGGTACTTATTATGTCAAAGCTTCCGACGTAGTCCGCGGCTATACGGGAATCGGGTATACGATTGATCGCTGGGAATTGGCTGTCTGGAACGCTAATTCTATTACGATGAGCGTTGAGGCGGATGGAGTACGCCTTATTGGGACTTCCAATTCTGCAAACTCTGCACAACTGCGAGAATCCACACAACTGCTATCTTTTGCAGCGGGGGCAGTAGTCACCGCATCAATCTTGGTTACAGCGTTGGGGGCGAATGGGGCATACCCTCGTTTACTCTTATATAAGAGCGATGGTACCTCAATAGGATCGTGCAATATCGAAAGTGTGGGGCTGCACACGCTTACAGTGGCAATCCCGGCTGATGTTGGCAATTCTGTGATACTTGCATGGGGGCAAGATGCCAGTTTAGGGGGGAGTGGCAACACAGACATAACTGTTAAAGCCGTGAAGCTGGAGCTGGGCAGCGTGCAGACCCTCGCCCATCAGGACGCCAACGGCGCGTGGGTGCTCAACGAGATCCCCGATTATGGGGAGCAGCTGCGGAGGTGTCAGCGGTATTTTGTTCGAATTGGCGATTCTGCGGCAGGCTATACCGGCACGATCGGAATTTCGAACTGCGCGAATGCCACTGGCAGCAATACATTTATACCGACCCCGGTGACGCTTCGGGCGACGCCGGCGATCACGCTTCATAACATCTATCTCCGCAAAGGAACTACTGATCATGAGGTAACAAGTGTCAACTCGTTTAGCGTGTCGGCAAACGGAATATTCTGCGACCTCAACTCATCTGACCTTCCCGCGGGGGAAACTCTGCTTGTCTGGGCGATCAATGGGGGTTATATGGACCTGAGCGCGGACTTGTAAAAGGAGGTGTCGC
>ERZ779877.1809-NODE-1809-length-17105-cov-3.238299_pt1 | contig 17105 bp, 20 predicted proteins | sample MGYA00511556_ERZ779877 | MGnify/ENA primary metagenome ERZ779877 (study PRJEB29588, sample SAMEA2159338) | human gut metagenome | biome: human gut; feature: human-associated habitat; material: faeces | place: Denmark | collected 2008/2010 ...
CGGCAAGCTTTATCATAATAACTCGTATATCCTTTGCCATTGCAAGGAACATTTTTCTTAAGTTCTCAGCCTGAACCTCAATCTTATCGTGCTGGTAATTAAGCTGTGTGAGCTTTGTTACACCATCTACCAAAAGTGCTACTTCATCACCAAATTCCCTAGCAACATCTTCACTTGTCATAACCGTGTCTTCCACAACATCGTGCAAAAGACCTGCAATAATAGATTCCTTATCAAGTTCAAGCTCTGCTAATATAATGGCAACACACAATGGGTGAATAATATATGGCTCTCCAGACTTTCTAAACTGTCCTTCGTGTGCCTCCTTAGCCACTTTATATGCTCTCTCTATATCAGATAAATCTGATGAGGGATGATACTGCCTGATTGTTTCTATAAGCTTATTATAAAGCACTTCAGGACTTGTAAAATCTGCTGGAGTATCAACCGACTTGTCCACCTGACTTGTCTTGATATTGGTATTGCCTGCTAATTCTATATTATTCTCTGGCATATAATTTCTCCCTACACTTCTGAATATAGTTTTTCCATAAATTCTCTTGTTGCTACTGCATTTTCTGGTACAGTATTCTCAAGTGTACAATGAACATATGGCTTATGTTCCTTAATCTTCTTAAGAAGAAGCGGATAATTAAGTCCGCCTGTTCCCGCCGCTATTGATTTAAGTTCATCACCTTCAACAACATAATCTTTGCAGTGGACAATTGCTATATCCTTTAATAATAAATCAAATGCCTGATTAATTATCTCATCCTGCTTATCTATATTACCCACATATAAAAGATTGACTGGATCAAATATAATCTGAAGATTAGGTGAGTCTATCGCATCAAGAACCTTTCTTGCTCTCTCAACTGTATTAACAATATGCTTCCATACCGGTTCAATCGCAACTATAACGCCGAACTGTTCTGCATATTTAACAATTGGTCTTAAATTATCTATAAAGCACTGTAAAGCTTCCTCTGAATGGTTAGCTGGCTCATACTTGTACTCCTCATTGACAGCACCTGTCTCTGTACCAACTACGCCACAGCCAAGTATACTTGCAAATCTTATATGTGCCTTATATTTCTCAACTATCTCCTTGTGCTTCTCCCCGTTAGGATTGCAAAGGTTAAGGTAACAGCCAAGTACTGCTATATCAACCTTATTCTCTGCACATAATTCTTTAATATACATTGCAAGACCTGGTGTCATAGTCTCTACTCCAGGCTTGAACTCCTTAATAGACTTGCTTAATGCTATGTGCATACAATGAAATCCCTGATTATGTATATTAGGAATAAGTTCATTAAGTGGTGCATATGCCACATCGTGTGCTCTTATACCGATTCTCATAATTAACCTCCTTAGGCTGTTACTCTGTGTTATGATTATTTAACCCAAACAGCCATATCAGTATATTCTTTCTGATATGGCTGTCTGTTTCCGGTGTGCTGTGTGTCCCAGTAAAATGACATCTTTCATTACTGAAATGCCATCTTATGCCTCTTACACATACATCATAATATTTATTTTAACACATTATTGTCAGAATGTCATATTATTTTCACTAATTGCATTATAATAAGTTGCAAGTGGTATGAAACTCTGTGCAAATCCTTTTCCTGAATTACCCTGACATATTACCGCATCATCTATAATAGTCTTGACTCCTACTGCTCCCTTAGGCACTTCATTCACAGCACCCCTGAACGTATTAATTCCATATTCAAGATACTGTTTATTACCTGTAAGCTCATAGGCTATTGCAAGTGCTTCAAGAAGCAGGGTATTATTGCCATTTCTTGCAAGACTTGGAAGCTCCTTATAATAGAACAAACCATTATCCATATAACAGTTCTCTGTCAGGTCATCAACTGCCCTTAATATCATCTGCCTGATATCTTCTCTTGGGAATATTCTGTAATATCTCATAACGCTTCCTACCGCTATTGATATCATAAAGCCTACTCTTATGGCTGTATTATCTGTGTAAGGTGATAACCAGTCGCCATATTCTTCTTCCCACTTCTTAAAATTATCAATTATCCAGTCACATTTTACTAGCCATTTATTATCATTAGTCTCTACATAAAGGGCTGTAAGTGTTCTTAGTGCCCATCCGGTTTCCCTTGCATTGGCTTCACCCGGCACCTGATACATAGGCGTTTCAAGAAGTTTTAATACATTTTCTCCTATTCCAATGGCTGTATCATAGCCTCTCTTATCACCTGTAAAATGGTAATAATCAAGCAGACCCTCGACCCACTCGTGAGAGCATACCATAACACCATTCTTACAATGTCCTGCCGTGTGCTCCCACTGTCCGCCAATTCTAAGAGGATTACTGCTGTAATGGCACACATCTATATCCATCCAATGCTTTGCTGACACAATCAGATAATCCATAAATCTTCTGACACCGGTTCTTGCATACATAAGTGCACACGCATGTGGATAATCGTATTCATTATTGCTCCAAACAGGCTTTCCACCGCCACGTCCCTGAACAGTGTAGCCCTGATCTACCGTGTCGCCCCAGTTAAGCATACCATAGCACCTTGAATGTCCGTCTGCTTTTGCCATAAGTGATATCTCAAAATCATCATTATACTTTACAGGGAACACATCAATCATAACCCCTGCCCTCTTAAACACTTCCGGTGCTATATATGGTCTGTCTGGCATCTGGTATATAAGACTTCTGTTGTCTATCTCCCACAGCTTCATAGCAGGACTATGAAAATGTATCATAAACTGCTGTTCTTTTGCCATTCCTGACTGCATAGTAATCTCCCCGACATTCTCAGGAACAAGCATAACAGCCACACCTTCACTGCACGACTTCACTGCCTTAGGATAATTCTGCTGTGCCTGATGAACCGTAATACTAAAACCATCTTCACCATCAGTATAATCAGCCATAAATGTTCCATAAAATACCTCTGCAAAATGCTCATTAGCCTCTTTCACAAGATATTTATCATCAATTACCTCATTGACCTCCTCGCCATTCTTACCAATTATAAAGCTTGTCTTATAATTAGAAGTTGCAACGACGGTTCTTATATTATTGACATCAGCCTTCTTTTCAAGCATATCAAGCTCTGTTGTACCCCTTGTCACAAATACAGGACCATCATTATGCGAATTATCTGTACGGATATCACCACAGCCTGTTGAATCGTTACCTGCTGCAATTTTAAGTGGCTTTAACTGCTCTGTAATTACACTATCTTCTGATTTCTTAATATAAAATACAAGCGACTTTATCTTTAACTCATCATCTGATGTATTAATAATTCTGTATGTAATATTAACCCATGGCTTTCCGGCATAACCAGTGACTTTAATAACTGCCTTAATATTTTTGTTCTCAATATTCCCTACTGCGATATTACTGCACTCAGCTTCTACGCTTGCAGTAACTGGTCCAGCCTCAACAACCTTCCACTCTCCAATCTTAAGCTTATAAGCATTGCCATCTTTATCCTTAAGATATGGACCTTCAAAATTCTTATCTGTATATACTTTCCTGTAATCATTAAGCTGCCTGAATATTGAACTGCTGTTGTTGGCAACCTCATATTCCAGACTGCCGCATTTTATTAAAAAGCCATTATTAACCGGTGTTACACTGATGGTGCCATCTTGATTAGCACACTCTGATTGTCCGTCTGCTATAAGATTAGCTAACTCCTGTTTAGTAGTTGTCAATACTGCCTTTGCCGACTTATTAGCTGGTAAATCTGCCATAAAATCAACAAAAAGATACTTTATACTACCGTCATCATACTCTGCCGTAACCTTTGGCTGGATAATACATTTTCTCTTATTCTGAACTATGCTTATATTATCCGTATTATATAGTTCCCCTTTAGCAAATGGAACTGCTATGCTAACACATTCATTAATTCTTGGATATCTGTATAACTTGTCAAAAAATATATCAACCATATAAAGCCTCATTTCTGTTATGCATTTTACATATGTAGTGTCTGCTATACTATTTCTATTACGTTATGCGTTAAATCTTTAACTATTGTTATTATAATATTAATTGCCACTTCTAACCACTGTTATATTTGTCCAATTTATGATATTATACATATTAATTTACATATAAGGCACATAATCAGGAGGAATATTTTGAACTACGCTGAAATTAAATATAACGACATCGCCAATGGTCCTGGAGTACGTACAAGCATTTTTGTAAGCGGATGTACACACCACTGCAAAGGCTGCTTTAATGAAATTGCGTGGGATTTTAACTATGGTACACCTTTTACTGATGCAACCATATCTGATATCATTAATTCAATGAAGCCAGATTATATTGCTGGTCTTACACTGCTTGGCGGCGAACCATTTGAACCAGCCAATCAAAGGGGACTTATTCCGCTTCTAAAGGCTGTAAAGGAAAACTATCCGGCCAAGGATATATGGTGCTTTACCGGTTACCTTTTTGATGAGGATATTATGGATAAAATGTATGACAAATATCCTGAAACCAGAGAAATGCTTTCATATATTGATGTATGTGTGGATGGCAGATTTGTTGAAGAATTAAAAGATATGATGCTTAAATTCAAGGGTTCATCAAACCAGCGCACAATACTTGTACAGCAGTCTTTAAAAGAAGGCACTGTAGTTACTGCTGAAGAATATCAATAATCAGTGGAAAATCTATATAAAAAAATTCAGGTATTAGTCAGTCACCTGAATATCAATAATATTAAGGAGAATAATTATCAATGAAACAGACAGTTAAATTTAAAAAGCTTACACCAAATGCAATAGTTCCAACTTATGGTACAGAATTCTCTGCCGGTGCAGACCTCTATTCCGGAATGACTGAACCAATGATAATCAACGCTGGTACTACAGAATTCATCAAGACAGGGATTGCTATGGAAATCCCAGAAGGCCTTGTTGGTCTTGTATACGCACGAAGCGGTATGGCGTGCAAAAAAGGTCTTGCCCCAGCCAATAAGGTCGGCGTTATTGACTCTGATTACCGCGGCGAGCTTATGGTTGCATTACACAACCATTCACAATCCCCTGTAACCGTTGAACCTGGCGACAGAATTGCACAGCTTGTACTCACACCTTATATTACTGCTGAATTCGTTGAGGCTGAGGAATTAAGTGATACAGTGCGAGGTGATGGAGGATTTGGGTCTACTGGGACTAAATAATATTCAGCATATTACTGTCATTACATACAATAGCAGCTTCTACCGAAGCTGCTATTGTATATTTATATTAAATTAATTTCGTGTTATTTTAATCAGGCATTTCTAATTGGATTTATGGACGTTATATAATCTATCTCTCTTATATGCCAGTGGGTTTAACAAGAACCATCCTGCCATTTTCAACCTGATAATATTTTTCCTTTTCTTCATCATAAGCTAATAGCAACAGTTTTCCACCCTTATAAACCGATCCGTCAATATAATAATGACTCTCTCCGTCATAATAAACATCGTGATAACTCCGATTAGCAGCAAGATCTCTGCTGCAGGTTCCAACATGCCCTGCTATTATGGTTTTATAAAACTTACCTTTCGTTGCCGGAAACTTGCCAAGAAGAGTATTATCAGATGCTCCCCACATCCAGTACTCTCCTGCTTCTTCATCTACTCCTGCATGAACAAATATCTGACTTTTTGTTTCAAAATATAAAGGCATCTGCTGAATCCACCAAATCAGCTTTTCATGATTTGAAAGAATCATCTGAACTGTTTCTCTGCTAATTGTTTCCATGGAACATGTTCTTGCTATCTGATTTAAGAAATCCATCTGTTGCTCCGATATAAATGTATTTATGGTATTTGCTCCATACTCAAAATCCGTGCAAATCCAATCATTGAAAGTCATACAATCTTCTGTTCCATCTGAATATATGTTTCTGTAATTCTCAATCCAATCCAAAAACATTTGCTCATGGTTACCCTTAAGAACCACAACTTTTTCTGCACCATATTTTTTCTGCAAATCCCAAAGATACTTCAAAACATAATACGAACTGTCGCCGTAATCAATATAGTCTCCACAAAATACAATGCGATTATCACCACCAAGATCAACCTGTTCCATATTCTTTTGAAGCTCTCCTATGCATCCATGAATATCACTCATAGCATATATCATATATCAATGACCTCCATTTCATTTGACATTAAACAATACTATTCTTCATATTCCGTCAAAGGCCAGCAGCCTCCATTAGTAATACGATAATAACTATCCGTATCGGTATCAACCATTAATACTGGGATAACACCTGTTGACAACACATCTCCATCTATGTATATGTGATTTTCGCCATCATAATATATGTCATTAAACGTTGAATCTCCCGATATCTCAGATGTATAGACATGACCTGCTACCACTTTCATATCCAGACCTTCTATCCTGCCTGTTTCAGCGGGATATTTCGAGGTGTATATATCATCAGATGTCTCCCATTCCCACATATCACCAACAGTTTCATCAATTCCGGCATGCACAAATATAGTATTGCCTTCTGTGTAATATCTTGGTAGGCTGCTTAACCAGCTTATGTATAAATCATCTGCATTTTCATTATCATACCATTGCATGCCTCCATACATCGAATCTATGGTACTTTCGCCGCTTATTACCATATCTTCATGATTCCCCATGAGTGCCATGACCTTATCATTGCCGTATTGTTCCTGCAAATGCATTATCTTATCAAGCACTCCCCTGCCAGAATCACCACCATGCACATAATCGCCTAGCAATAAAAGCATTGTGTCATCTTCATCAAGATGACAGATTACATTTTCCAAAGCAGCCTCAAATGACTCAAGGCACGCATGTATATCACTCATGCAATATATTTTCATGTACATTCCTCCATAAATTCTCAGTCTTTATCATTCTCACTGGAATAAAATTCTTCACCTGTGTCCAGACATATTGCCGCAAGCCTTCCACCCGGCAGATATGCGCCACAGTCAATATCAATGTGATTATTCTTTATGTTATTTATTAAGTATTTCCTTCAATGTGCGTGGCTCATAATTCATATAAGGCATCATACAGCCTACATTGTAAGCCCTTGCTATATCATAACACTTCTCTGACCGCATAAGCATTTCCATATTCAGCTTGCGTAAACATTCCTGATAGAATTCATTTTCATAAGTATTATGAGTATGTCCATACAAATGTATTGTCCCCCTGTGCTGTCCATTCCACATAAGTATAGGATAATGGCTTAATACAAGCTTGTATGCATCTTGGTCTGCATAGTCAGTAATTTCCTTATAATCATATATCTCTTCAAAAACATTCTTATACCTCATATCAGAAACATCATCATGATTCCCTTTAATAAGAACTTTCCTGCCCTTTAACTGTGCAACTAAGGCTATCAGCTCCTCGTTTGTACCCCGCATGGCAATATCTCCAAGAATATAAACTGTATCACCATTTGTAATCTTACTGTTCCATTTTTCTTTCATATACTGGTGCATTTCAGCTAATGAATTAAATGGACGGTTATCAAAATTATTGCCTTCCTTTGTCACATTTTTATGGAAGAAATGCATATCACTAATATAGTAGTTCATTCGTGTTCCTCCTTTTTTCAATCCTGTACCTGTCTTAATATAGACTCTGCTGCCTTCTTTAATTCTTTATTCAATTCCTTATCCTTATTATCAACAATTGAAGCTATATCATAATGATGACACAGCCAGTATGCCATTCCCTTGCATGACGCATTTACACGGATATCAACTGTTGTATCCGTTTCTTTCAAAACATTTATCTCATATGAAAAATCATCTATCAGTCTTGAAAAATACTCCCTGTCTATCCTGACAATATAAGGTCTTAATTCACCGCCCATCATGTAAGGGTGATTCAGAATATATACTGCTCTCTCTAATGGTATATTAAGGTTATGAAAGCCTATTCCATCACTTTTCCTCTGTTCCTTTACTCTTAATCCGGTCATAAGGTCAACACTGTATGTATACACTTTCCTGCTGTCCCTGTATCTTACCAGACAGAAATATCTTCCATTATTGAGCATAAGTCTTATAGGAATCACTGTTCTTCTTCCCTGAAAATGAAGATAAACATTTTTATTCTTAACATCATATACATTCCAGTCAAATTCTATGTAATTGTTATTTTTAATGGCTTCAATTATAAGCTGGCAGTTTGCCAGAACATCTGTATTCTGTGCATATCTGGTCCGCCCGAAAGAAGCATTTGCATAAGGTGTTATATCTTTCAGATTCTTCCCTGATAAAGTCTGAATCCGCCCGGCTAAATCCAGTGCTCTTTCATTATTAAAAATGTTACTGTACAACACAGAATCAATTAGGAATTTAAACTCTACATCGGTTATAATGTTGTTATAATAATAATCTGTCTTGCGGCGCTCATTGTCATATGTCCTGTATCTGATTACCTTCTGTTCATCAGGCAGATTAAGTTCTGAGTCCGTCAAATCCTTTAATGCTTTCCTGACCTGCTTATCTGTAATACTTTTATCATATTCCCTATGCATATAAGTAACGATATCAGTAACCTTCAGCGTTATTGCGGTATCTTTGGAACTGTGTTCTTTTAATATATTAAGCACATTATACTCAATACTCATACTTCACCTTTAATTATTCTTTCTTCTTTCAACATCTTCTTTGTATAATTCCTGTGCGTCTTTATAAAAAAGTGCCGCTGATTCCTGAAAATGTTTTAACTCCTCTTGTGATTTCATTTCTTTATCATATCTGTTTATCGTATCTGATTGTTTTAATTCCATCTGACGCCCTCCATTTTCTTATAATTACATTTTCATTAATAATTCCTGTATTTCCTTTTTTGTTCTATCTTTTTCTAATGCTGTATACACACTCATTCTCATATCCGAAATAGCACATGCCTGTTCTCTGTCAAAATAATAATGTTCCATCAGCATCTCCTGAAAACAAGCTTTATCCTTTGCACTATCCACCAGATACATAATCTGGTTATGATGTTCCTGCGCCCACATAACGGCAGACAAAATGTGGATTCGTTGTTTTATTTTTTCTTTGTGTGTAGCTGTATTATAATCTGATAAATACTGTTTATCGTATGTTTCCACAAGATAGTCAATGTAATGTTTCCTTGCATCACTTCCTGGAAGCTGGATTCTCTCAATATATATTGGATTAACATGCGAGTGTGAAAATTCTCCAAGATAATCATATCCTCTGAATATGACATCAACACATATCTGTATATCACTGTAATCACCCTTTTTGACTTTAAATTTCTCATACTCTTCATCTGTAAGCCCAAGTATTACTCCGATATTCCCTTCATGTTTCCCATCAACAACTCTTACTATATCCCCATGTCTGAAATTATGTGGAATATCAAATTTTCTATAAAAGCATTTCATACCCGATTCGTGCCAGCAATTCTCCGAATCAGGTATTTCATCAATTGCCTTATTTAAATCCGCTATCAATTCTTTATCTGATATGGTTTCTTTCAACTCTTGCACTGCCTGTTTTTTCTCTGAATTTTTTAAGCACTCATGATTAATTATTATTTCTGCCTGTTCCACATCCGAAAATGTAACACTCTTGTCTTTAAGAAACTCTCTCTCATCTTTAGATGGTACAAATCTGTCTATAAAATTTTCTATCATCAGACACCTCCCAATATTATCCTGCTCAAATCTTGGCATACTCCTTCATACACCGTTTAGCTGTTTCCTCGGTATTGCGCTCTCCTTTGTAAAAACAATAATCACTAAGCGCTTCCATGGCTCTCCTATAAGCTGCATCTTCCTCTTTGTTCTCCATATGTGGCGGCAATTCCATCTGAAGATGCAATGGATTACAATGCATATGATCCCAATACTCCGACTTTATTGGATATAAAACCACAGCCTGAATATCTGAATAATCAACTTCCCATTTTCTGTCTTTAATCTCTTGAAGATAATCATTCCAGTCATCTTCTCCAAATGAAAGTATTCCATATGTTCCATCTACTATATCCTTCACTGGAGTACCTGCTGACTTATAACAAAATGGGATTTCAAAAAATGCATCTTCAAATCTTTCCGGTCTGAACGGATTTACTATGTCTGCTTCCTCTTTTGACAGTTCATCACTCCACCAATGAACTATATTCCCTTTGTTATTTAATGTATAAGTTCCCACTGGCAGACCATCATAATCCTCATATTTTTCATAATTAAATTTTGAACCGGGTCTTCCCGTACACCTTACCAGATTCTTCTCATCATCATCTGATTTCACAATTATCTGCTTATGTATTTCATATAACAATTCACTATTTATTATTTCTTTTTTATTTTCTTCCATATACTTATTGTTATGCATTTCATCTTCTGCTATACATTTAGTAATATAACGCACTGCTCTTTCATAATCACCGAAAAAACCTCTGCTGTCCCCATCTTTGTCTTCTACAAAATATACATACCTGCCCTTAGAATTATCTTTAAATGTATCAAATAATTTATTCTCATATTCAATTCTTTCCGTAAGCTGCTTCTTAAGTACAATATCATTCGTAGTGTCCCTTAATAAAGCCAATGCCGTGAGCTTCTGCTGTCTGCTTTTCATGGGGTCATTCCAGACAAGAGTTGCTGTCTGGAAATCTGTAAAGTTATAATTTTGTTCTTCTAAAAACGCCCTGTAGTCATCTGACATAGTTATATCAATCATCTATATTTCTCCTAGTTTGCTCACTAAAATCAGTTGTTTTTTATTTTACCTTCATATTCTCTACAGCTATATGCATTATTTCATTATAGTATTTTACACCAGCTTTTTGAATCCAATATCTACATGCTACATTCTTAGACATATCCGCAATTTTTCCACAAAATATTTTTTCTGTATTTTTTTCGACCAAAACTTGTGTATTATCATCCCAATTTTCTAAAAATTCAAGCAAATTCATCACGATGGCTCCTCTCCTTACAATGAATACTTTTCATTCAATGCCTTTATCTTAATTTTTATATCTTCACGCAGACTTTCCGGCTCAAGAACTTCCACAAGTTCACTGTATTGCAATACCCAGTGTGCCATGCCATAAGGTGAACACTCCACCCTGACGATATCATCATAAGGCGGCTTCGTTTCTGTTCTTATGTATGTGAATGAATCTCCGAACCAGTCATGTAAAAATGTATATCCCGGGCGGACTCTCTTTTTCGGATTGTCTTCACATTTTTCACTCTTAATCCTTAGTGTTACCGGAACCGGCTTATCAAACGACATATTAAGATGTTTCAACTGAAAATCTTCTGACCATTTTTCTGGAAGATTTGAAACATTTTTCTTTGGAATACGCGGTATTCCCTTTATATGAAGCCTGTCATTCCTTCCCGGAATCTCTATATCCGTCATAAGGTCAATCCGCCATATAGACATATTGGGCTTGTAACCTTCATACTCTTTAGCCGCCAGCAGATAGTATTTTCCACCACTCGCAACAATATAGTATGGGCTAAGCTCGTCCATCTCCGCCCTGACAGGCTCCAGCTTTTTCTCATAAGAATAGCCATTGAATCTGAATTGTATTCTCACATTATCATCAATTGCTTTCTGTATAATGGCAAGATTGTCCTTCAGCAGCTCCCTGTCTGCAAGCTCCGGCTCCTGAACCTTACATATATGTCTCGGCGTTCTCTTATAAAATACCGTAGTCATATTGTCCTCAACCTTCCTGACAAGCTCCTGTGCCGACTTGGAATCCAGTGTCCTTGTTGCCATAATACCCTCAATAATTGAGTCAACCTCCTTCTCAGAAAATGTTCTGTTATAGTAAAGGTTCTTTATGCGCATTACATTTGCAATATAAGAATCATCTTCATCAGAATCATCTCGTTCATATCGTTCCTTGTCACCATAAAACTTTTTGAAATCATCAAAATACAGCCGCCACTCAGCCTCTGGCTTATAATCACTTCCTCCATCTTCCAGATTCATAATATTTGCCATATCTTTTAAAAGCCTGTTAATAGTCTCTTTATCACCAATATACGCATTTATATTTTCGTCTTTCCTCATCTTAGCAATACTGGTAGGGTGTCTTCTGTCTGTATTCTTTCTCAGATAATCCCACACCTTATACATACGCTCAAAACGGGTTGGTTTCTGAATCTTTCTCTTTGCCATATGTCACCTCGTGTTAATCATAATATGTTGTATTCTCTATTATAATAACAGTTTGGTCGGTTTTTTCCACCATTTATCAAAATTTATTAATTAATATAAAATTCTTTCATGTCATTTAACCTTATTGCTCCCAGTGTTCCCTCTTTACCATAACATTTATAACCAGCGCCACAATCTATGCGTATAGTTCGTCCTGAAGGAGACACCCATATTCTCCTGTTATCAGTTACAGTATGCCCCACAACCGATATAAACTGCTCATGTTCCTCCATACCTCTGATAAAATACTCATAATGTCCGTCTCCCATATATATCTTTCTTTTATCCCTCATACGCTCAGGCGTCAGAAATGTCTGTGCATGTGCTATCTGATATTTTCTGCCATTAATTGTCAGATTAATATAATATGGCTTTTCCTGTATCCATTCAGCAAGTCTTAACATATCAACAGCTGTCAGCCGCTTCTCCATAATAGCCACTGTATTATAAGAAATATATTCTCCAATTTTTCTATGTCCGAATTGTTCAATAATCTGCCTTGCAACCCAGACATCATGATTGCCCTGTATAACCTGTATATTGGGATATTTTAATATTTCAAAATACAGCTCAACCGGCTTATCTCCACGGTCAAATATATCTCCATCAATAATCAGCAAATCATTCTCATTAAACTGTATCTTCTTTAACAGCTTTTTAAATCCATCTGCATAGTTATGAATATCCGAAACCACATATACATTTCTATTATCATCTATTGTAATATCCATAAATATGTGCCTCTCCTTACATTTTTAATAAATTCTGCAGTGTATCAACAATCCCACTGAACTTTCCTTCAATTTCAATAATTCTCTGTTTGTCTTCTTTGATATGTGCAGCTTTTATATCATACATATTCATCTTTTCCATGTCCGATAAAGTTATATCTGCCTCTTTTTCACATTTATCTGCTATCTTCAAATGTATTACTCCTGCTTAAAAAAACTATCATAAAACTGTTCAAATTCGTCGATTAATTCATTTATTTTTTCACGGTCATAAAATCCCTGTACTTTCCAAAACATAAGAATACTATTCAATTCTTCTTTTCTCTTATCTATAAATCCCCTGCACAACTGTCCGTTAAATATTGCACTGTCATCTTCAGAGCAGCTAAAACACGCCATATCTTCATGCAATCTGGAACAATCACTACAAGTAATTTCCTTTTTTTCTGGAATAAAATGACAGTTATTTTCGATATTTACAGGAAACCACGAGCTTGGATATGAGCATATTGCCGAACCTTTTTCACTCGTATTTGCTATATTGGTTTTGTATTTACAATTTTTACACTTCATTTTATCCGCCCCTTTTTACTTTTAGTTCTGTCTTGGGTTGTCCGAAAGCACCAGCACCATTCTTTTCTTAAGGTGAGTGTCATATTTTAATTTTCTATATGTTTCTTCTAAATCAGTGTTATCTTCCATTCCTATACCGTACACATACATGTTGTCATATTTTTCTGGAATGTTTTCTCTGCACTTATATGATTCATCTGACCAGTCCAGCTCATTAACAATATTGAACTCACAAATAACCTGTAAATACGGCTTTAAATCTTTAAATGTCAGATTATCACAAATGTTTCTTTCAATATCCCGTGGCTTATCAGATAATACTATCTCTATCGCCGGCTGCATTGTAAAACCCCTACCAGATATAGTTACTTCCCTATTTATTTCATCTGGTTCTGAATAAATATCCAGCGAAAATTCCACATCAGTCATTCCTACTCCATAAACATATAACTCATCATATTCTGAAACCAGAATATCGGATACCAACAGATAATTATGATAATTCCCATCTAAAAAGCAGATTGATAATCTTATGTTTCTTGCCAGAAATCTTCTTATCTCTTTAAATTTAATTGCCATTGTGATTCTCCTTATCTATAGACATTATTTCCTACAACCAGCAATATTGCATTATCTCAATAAATAGTCCGCCTGCCTTAATAAAATTATCCGTTATTTGACACTCATTATCTTCAAGCCATTCATACTCCTGTAAATACATTCTGACAGCCGGATTAAATTTACTCATCATTTTTCCGATAAGAGGATATCTTGTTTTCATTAATAAGCCCCTTTCGTCTGGCTGTTCTCCGCTCTTTTATATAGTGTTTTGTATTTAGACAAGATGACCTCTCGTCTATTATTTATTATAATATCGGAGAGGTCGTGGTTTTTCGCCTTTAGGTTTATTATTTTGTTTTACTTAAATATGTTTGATGTGCATACAATACTATTTTGTATCATATCCCTCACATTTTTTTATAAAATTAACAAATTCTTTTACAATTGCTTCTGTATCATCATATGCTACAGGCGGATTATAACAAAAGTTCTTTCCTTTGTTATCCTGAATAAGCTTATCAAGTTTTTTAACATGATTTTGATATGTTTTCGGATAACATATACCATCTTCATTAACATATTTTTTCATTGTTCTATCAAATTGTATTTGTTTAAAAATACAATTAACCTTATTATCCTTATCAATATAAAATCTCATAAAATTAATATTATACCATTTTTCATGATAATAAAAAGGTATGTATCTGAACAAGCCTTTCGCTATTAATTTTCTGTCTTTCTTTTTTATTCCACCTACGCTACCTCTTCTTTTATATACAACCATTTCATCAGGCTTTATATTCTGTAGTTCCTTTTTATATTCTACAACTTTAAAATCCCCAGTATTTTTGCAATAATCTATAAAACTATCATAGACATATTTTCTTACTTTACTTTCTAAAATTTCATCGGATATTTTCAAATCACTTGGAAAAATATGAAAATTTTTAGAACTTATATCATAAACTACTGGTTCTCCTTTAGTATCCACTCCATAGGTTTCAACACCTACTCCATCAAAGCAACCAATAAACGCTTTCCCCGGCTCATATCCAGTAATTTCTCTAATTTTATCAATGTCATTCGTCATACCCTTTTTTCCCATTGTAAATTCCTCCATTATTTCTTCAACATCAAAATCAACCACGAGAACACAAACAATACAACCCCTATGCACGAAACACCAAGAGCTGCTACTATGTCTTTTGAACCGCTATTTACCAAATCAACTATCGATAATGCAGATGTAGCAATCGAAATCAAAGCAAATACTGCTATGACAGTTGCCTCATAATTCTGCATATCAGAAGATTTACTCTTCTGTTATCTTTAATTTTCACGACCTGATAATTTAGGTTCATTATATCACAAATTGTCTTTAAGGAGTATCTCTAAATGACTCTAATATTGCAATTATTTCCTCCCTGTCTTTATCTGTTAATTTTTTGCTTGGTATTGAATAGAACATTGTTTCTTTAGGTGTTTCAAAATAACAGCCTAAATAAATTCCCGTGTGACATATCGAATAACTTGTAGAAGCTGGCATCAATGCATATCTTTCTGCACCATCATCATATTCTATTACATCAGGTGAAGTTCTTGAATATTCTTTATAGTCCTTTGTCTTAACTATCACCAATTCTCTGCCAGAGTTATACCTTGGCTTTGATACAACATCATTTTTAGCTTCTACCATAATATTACCCATAATTTCTGTTCCAAATTTATCATCTCGTGCTATATATTCAATCTGAACTCCATTATCATTTTGAATTGTAACCATTTCTGTATTCGCATTAACACGCTCTGATACCACTGTCCAATTATCCGGATAATCAAAATAAAATGTCGTCTGCTCTGGGAAATATTCTGCCATTCTCGTCTTATATGTATGAAGCGAACCTGATTCTTTTACATCTGTTCCTTGTGTTACCTGCTCGTGTGTTGACTGCTCCTGCGTTGGCTGTTCCTGTATTGGTGCTTCTGTACTTGCCTCACTTTCCTTTGGCTTATCATCTTCTGGCTGCTCATTATATGTACATTCCTTCACAAACTGCTTCGTGCCATCAGCAAGTCTTTCATAATGAAGTGATTTGTTTCTTGCAAATGATGTAAATTCACAACTCTTACTTATATCCATTGTACAAAGAAGTGATTTCTTATTCTTATATTTAACACTTTCATCACCAACTCCAATTATAAAAACAGGACACTTAACATTAACATCAGAACATATCTGCCCATTTGTTCTGCCAGTTCGTGTTGCTTCTGCTTCTGCACCTATATCAAGTTCTGCATCTAACAACGGAATGGATTTCATTGTTACAAGCATTGGTGCTGTCCTGAAATACAATCCCATTGTTCCTTCTGCCTCAATTGATGTCTGCATAGATGAACGAAGCCCCATTGTTCCATTCACGCCTTTCCCTTTTTCATATGATACTCCTGCATAATATGGCACTTCTACTTTAAGATTAACTGAACCATCTACTGCTGGAACAATATATAACGCTACATTTACTGCAACAAGATTACTACCAATAAGTGCAGGTGTCTGACATAAAAGGATTCCATCTGAAAAATCACCTTCAACTCCGATTTCTCCTGAAATTTCTGAATCAATATCAACACCTACAGATGCATATTTTAACCCACTCTTAAGAGTATATTTAACCTGTGCTCCTACATTTATATTATTAACGTCCCATTTTATAGAGAAATTCTCACATTTTTTATTAAGCTTCTGTTTAATAGGAAGCTTGTATTCTGCCTCCGTATCATTATCTGTCAATGTAACTTCAAGTTCATTATCATCATTTACCGCTGCCTCTATTGAGAACCCCTTGGAATGGATATTACCAGACACATCTGCTGTCAGCATAGTTACAGGCTTTCCAGCCGACACCTTCACATTATCAAGTCCATAATAACTAATAATATCGTCAATGCCTATGCTTGCCGAATCTGAAACTATAAGAGTATTAAATAC
>ERZ779877.1810-NODE-1810-length-17098-cov-9.624949_pt1 | contig 17098 bp, 16 predicted proteins | sample MGYA00511556_ERZ779877 | MGnify/ENA primary metagenome ERZ779877 (study PRJEB29588, sample SAMEA2159338) | human gut metagenome | biome: human gut; feature: human-associated habitat; material: faeces | place: Denmark | collected 2008/2010 ...
TGTCAATGGCTCTCTATAACATATAATATATAATCCTAAAAACAGTCAAAAAAGTTACGGTTTTTAAAAAATTCTATCAATTATGTATTAATGCACAAAATCGAAATCAAGTATTTGGTTGTTTTGAAAACAATTAGCTGTAAATAAAATTATAGCATAAAATGTCAAAATTGGTATGAATCAGACTTTTTATATACTCAATGTACCATAAAAAATCAGAAAAATCAACCATTTTGCACTAAATGGTCATTTTTTTACGTTAAATGGTCAATTTCAACTATTTTCTAACATATATTCATCGATTAACCTCAAATATTCCTTTTCCTCCGACTCAATGACATCCATCGCAAACTGTTCTGCATCGCAAACAGAATTTTTCAGTATCTCAAATCCTACCGCAGCAGTAAACACATCCATGGTCACTTCTTCCGATTGGTTGGAGAAAATTTCAATCTGAAATCCGTTGCAATCACTGATACTCCCGTCTTTTCTCTCCCTCTGAATATTTTTCAAGGGCGTAATTTTTACATAAAATCCATGATACAGCATCAAAATATCTCCATTCCGAATTTAGATTCAAACTCCATATTTTCCGCTAGAACCGCTTCTTCAAACGCAGTTTCCAGATATCTTGTGTCCAGTCCGTTTTCCTTGTAGCCTTGCTTTATTATGCCGTAGTACTGCTCTGTGGGAGCTTCAAGCGGCGTATCTCCGTTCATGATGTAAACCATCGCTTCAACAGTTTCTCCGTTAAGTTCAAGAGAAATATTCTCCTTGCGATAATACTTCGGCTCGCCTTCGTAACGATCTAAAAATTTTTCATCCTGCGAATCAAGCTCCCATAAAAGCACAGGAACTTCACTTTCCTCATTCGGTTCAATCGTGGCATGATGCCTGAACTGCAACTCATAGCCCTTTAGCATGGCTGTTCCTGCAACTGTTGAATGCGGGCACCTATATGCCATTTGTTCCAAATTGATGTTGCTGCCGTAAGCTGCATATAATTTTTTCGCCATAAAAAGCTCCTTTACATTGATATGGAAAAGTCCATACTTTCCTCAAATTCTTCTTGCTCGTAATCTTCCTCAAAATCGTCCACAGCGGCTTGCTCCACTTCATCGGGTAAACTCTCACATTGCTCCAGAACTTCGCTTACAGGATGCTCATGAGCTGCGATACGCTCTTCTTTCAGCCGTTCTCGCTGAGCAATTGCATCTTCGGGATGCCGCCATGAAATACATCCGTCCAGATGCGAAATCAGGTGCTTGCGGCAATTGCGGAATTCCTCACCGTTCAGTCCAAGATTAATCAGCCAAACCCTTGCACTATAACGCAAATTATCGCTCTCCGAAATATGCGGAGAACAAAACTCCTTCGTTAGTGCAGCGTTGGAAATGGCAAGCGCCAGCGTCACGTAAGAACGAATGACACCGGCATGCAAAGAGGAGTTGCAAGCTCTCATCTCCCAATGCCCATTTGCAAAAAAACTATGCAAATTGCAAGCCTTATAGCGTGTTGAGCTGTAATGATGATGAACTTCATCCATGTCTCCTCTATACCACAATTCCTGAATTTCATCAATTGTTTTCGGTCTTAATGCATATGCTAAAGGTTCCATTTTTTATCACCTTATAAATTATATGAATATAAATAAAAAAAGTTCCATACGGAACCTTAATTTCTTAATGGCGGAGTGAGAGAGATTTGAACTCTCGCGCCAGTTTCCCGACCTACACCCTTAGCAGGGGCGCCTCTTCAGCCTCTTGAGTATCACTCCATTAATTTCGCTGACTACTAAATCATACCTTATTTTTTTATGAATGTCAAGAGTTTCTATAAAAATTCTCTTTAAAAAAATTGGTAATTATGATATACTTTAAATCGGATGTGAAAGTTATGGATAAAAGTAAAATTAGAAATTTTAGTATAATTGCTCATATAGATCATGGTAAAAGTACTTTAGCAGATAGAATACTTGACGTGTGTGGTAATGTAACTGAAAGAGAAAGAAAAGAACAACTTTTAGACAATATGGATATTGAAAGAGAAAGAGGCATCACTATTAAACTAAATGCAGTTGAACTTAAGTATAAAGGTTACACTTTACATTTAATAGATACACCAGGACACGTAGACTTTAGTTATGAAGTAAGTAGAAGCTTAGCTGCTTGTGAAGGAGCAATACTTGTAGTGGATGCAACTCAAGGAATTGAAGCCCAAACTTTAGCTAATCTGTATTTAGCGCTAGATAATGATTTAACGATTATTCCAGTTATAAATAAAATAGATTTACCTAATGCAGACCCTGAGAAAGTAAAAGACGAACTTGTTAAAACAATAGGTTTTGAAAAAGATGAAATACTTTGTGTAAGTGGAAAAACCGGTGAAGGTGTAAAAGAACTTATGGATGCAATAGTTAAAAGAATTCCAGCACCAAAAGGCACTGACGATAAATTAAGAGCTTTAATATTTGATTCATACTTTGATAGTTACAAAGGCATAGTTGCTTTAATAAGAGTAGTGGATGGAACTGTTAAATTAAAAGATAAAATTAAAATGATTAGTACAGGTGCCGTGTATGAAGTAACATCTTTAGGTAAAACCACTCCAAAAGATAGTCCAAGAGATAGTTTAAGTTGCGGAGAAGTTGGATATATTACAGCGAGTATTAAGAGTATAGAAGACGTAAGAGTGGGAGACACTATTATACATGAAGGCGATGAGTTAGAAGCTTTACCTGGTTATAAACCTATGAAACCAATGGTATTTAGTGGAATATTTCCAATAGATAGTAGTAAATATAATAACTTAAAAGAATCTTTAATGAAACTAAAACTAAATGATGCAGCACTTACTTTTGAACCTGAAAAATCTGATGCTTTAGGTTTTGGCTTTAGATGCGGTTTTCTAGGACTTTTGCACATGGAAATCGTAGAAGAGAGAATTGAAAGAGAATTTAATATAGAATTAATTGCAACAAGTCCAAGCGTTATTTATGAAGTAGAGTTAACAAATGGTGAAACACTTAATATTGATAGTCCAAGTAAAATGCCTGAACAAAGTAAGATCAAATGTGTTAAAGAACCTTTTGTTAAAACAGATATATTTGTACCAAATGAGTATGTTGGTTCAGTAATGGAGTTATGTCAAGACAAAAGAGGTATTTATAAAAGTGTTAATTATATAGACGAAAAAAGGGTGGACGTAATATATGAACTTCCTTTATCAGAAATAGTGTATGACTTCTTTAATAAATTAAAAAGTTTTACTAAAGGTTATGCTTCATTTGATTATGAGTTTATTGGTAACAGGGAGAGTAAACTAGTTAAATTAGATATTCTTTTGAATGGAGTTGTAGTGGATGCATTAAGTGTAATCGTACACAAGGATGACGCTTATAATCGCGGTAAGACTGTTGTTGAAAATTTAAAGAAGATTATTCCAAGACAGATGTTTAGTGTTCCTATTCAAGCTAGTATTGGTACAAGGGTTATTGCAAGGGAAACAATAAGCGCTATGAAGAAAGATGTACTAGCTAAATGTTATGGGGGAGACGTAAGTAGAAAGAGAAAACTACTTGAAAAGCAAAAAGAAGGTAAAAAACGTATGAAACAAGTTGGTAGTGTTGAAGTACCTCAAGAAGCATTTTTAAGCGTTTTAAGTGTTGATAAGAAAGAATAAGACTAGTTTTATTCTTTTTTTTATGGAAATTTTTTTAACTGATTTTAAAAATTGGTAACAATTAATATCTAAAATTGTATTTAATTTATTACAAATGTAGTTTATAAGGTTCAAAAATGCTTTGCAATTTTCAAAATCTGTAAATTTGACAGTGTTTTTTATATATGGTAAATTTAGGAAGAAAGGAGAGGATAGAATGACTAGTTATATCATGGAAAAGTCTTTAACTGATAGAATAGACGATGTTCTAAAAAACATATATGAAAGAAATCCTGTGAGATTAAGAAATAACACGCCAGATGTATTAGTTGATAATGGAGTGAAAAATTTACCAATGTATGAAAATCCATCTCACGTAAGAAAAAATATTTTAACAGAACAAGAAGCTACTAAATTGGGTTTATCGATAAATAAAAGTGACCATTATCATGGTTTGGGAAAAGAATTATATATTAAAGTAATTTCTAGTTTAGATAACCCTAGAGTTATATTTAGGAATAAAAATAAAAACAATGAATTTTTGATTTTAACAATGATAAAAGACATACATAACAATAATATCATTATTCCAATAGAAGTAGAAACAACAACTAGCGTTAACAACATGATGATAGACATTAATAGAATTAAAACAATATATGGTTACAATAGAACTCAGCCAAATTTAAATAAATATATTAAAGACAATTTAAGCTCTAAAAAGATAGAAAAAATATATGAACAAAAAATCATGCACAAATTTAGGGAAACATTAGTTAAACAAAATGTTAAGTTTATAAAAAAAGAGAACTCAAGTACGAATATAGCTTCGCAGTTGCGTTCCCTATAGATAATTTATCACTTTATAACACTAATGTCAACAAAAAAATGAAATACTGAATGCAAATGTGAAAATTTAGTCGTTTAAAATCGGTAATGATAATGTATAAATTTATTACGAAAGGAAAGGAGAGAAAATAAAATGAATTACTATAATGAAATTAAGAGTATTCTAGTAGATAATGCGATCGGAAGGAAAGTAAGAGAATACAAAAGTAATCAAAAAGACTTAGAAAGTTATTACAATGTAGGAAAACTTTTAGTAGAAGCACAGGGTGGAGAAGAAAGGGCTAAGTATGGTAACGGACTTATTAAAGAGTATTCTAAGAGGCTTACTAGTGAACTTGGTAAAGGATATTCGGTTAGGTCTTTAACTGATATGAGAACGTTTTATTCTTTTTGCCAAAAACGGCAATCACTGATTGCCGAATTCAAGTTTCAAAATATTTCGTGGACATGTATTACAAAATTGCTAAAATTGGATGACATTAATGCAATATTCTATTATGTTAAATGTATTGGGAAAATGAATTTAACTACAAGAGAGTTAGATTTAAAATTAAAATCAAAAGAATATGAAAGACTTGATAGTAAAATTAAAGAAAAATTAGTGAAACAGGAAGAAGTTTCAGTAAAAGATAAAATACCAGACCCGATAGTGTTGGAAGGGTTAGAATATAAAGAAAGACTAACTGAAAAGATAGTACAAAAATGGATAGACGAAAACCCAACCTTATTTTGTAAGTCATTAGGCGAAGGGTATTCTTACATAGAAAGCCAGTACAAAATCAAAATAGGTTCAAATTACAATTACATTGATGTACTTTTATTTAATACAATTGATTTAAATTATGTAGTAGTAGAGATAAAAGTAACAGAACTCAAAAAAGAACATATAGGACAAATAGAAACATATATGAATTATGTTGATGCTAATTTAAAGAAAGATTTTCATAATAAAACAACTGGTATACTTCTAGTAAGAGAAAACAATAAGTGGCTTATTAAATACATAAATAATGATGGAATATTAGTAAGAAACTACATAACAAGGGAAGAACAAGTTGGTGAATATTTGGGAGGTTTAAAATGAATTACTATAATGAATATTGCTCTATAAAACTTATAGATGAACTAGGAAAAGAAGACAATACTAGAATGTTAAAATATTTACTTGGGTAAAAATTACACTCATTGACTTTCAAATTCAAAAGCTTTAATTTTATATTACAAATTGTAACGAGTCAGTAAAAGATTTATTTAAAATGTAGTAAAATCTCAACTTTTAGCATTAAAACTACAAAAAAACGCAACTTTGCCATAATTATATTAAAAAGGCACTTGAAAAAACAAGCATTTTGTGATATTATTTACCTTGAGTTATATATTTATTATGTAACTAAACAAGTGGAAGAGTTTTGGATTACTTGTGGACCACTCGCGAAAATTAACTAGAATATTAAATTTTATAGGAGGTGTTTTTCGTGGCAAAGAAAGTTACTAAAGTTGTAAAAATTCAAATTCCTGCTGGAAAGGCTACACCAGCTCCACCAGTTGGTACAATATTTGGACCTCTAGGAATTAACTTACAAGAATTTTGTACAAGATACAACGACGCAACTAGAGACAAAATGGGAGATATAATCCCATGTGAAGTTAGTGTTTACGATGACAGAAGTTTTGACTTCGTATTAAAGACACCACCTGCTGCTAGTTTACTTTTAAAAGTTGCTGGTGTTCAAAAAGGTGGAGTTAAAGGCGCTAATGATATAGTTGCTACAATTACAAAAGATCAGTTAAAACAAGTTGCCGAAATTAAGTTACCAGACTTAAATACAAATGATATTGAACAAGCTATGAAAATAGTTGCAGGTACTGCTAGAAACATGGGTATTGCTGTTAAAGGACTTAATGATGTAGAACTTGAAGAACAAGCTGAAGAAGCAAAAGAAGCTGAAGCTGAAATGGCTAAACTAGATGCTGAATTTGCTGAAATGGAAGCTGAAGCTAAAGCTAATGCTGATGCTGAAGTTCCAGAAGTAGAAAGTACTGAACAAAAAGCTGAAAGCGTAGAAGAATAATAAGTAATAAAAAGTCGAGTAAGATAAAGAATCCAAATACCACATAAAGGAGGTAAAATTATGAAACGTCGTGGACGCTTATATGTGGAAGCTTCAAAGAGTGTAGACAAAAACAAATTATACACACCAGAAGAAGCGGTTAAATTAGTTAAATCTCTTTCTAAAAGAAAATTTGATGAAACAGTAGAAGTTGCTATGAATTTAAATGTTGATACTACAAAAAGTGATCAACAAGTAAGAAGTTCATTCACACTTCCAAATGGTACTGGTAAAACTAAAAGAGTTTTAGTTGTAACTAAGACTAAAGCTGAAGAAGCTAAAAATGCCGGTGCTGACTTCGTTGGAGACGACGACATCATTGAAAAAATAGTTAAAGAGAACTGGTTTGATTTTGATGTAATGGTTGCAACACCTGAAATGATGGTTAGTTTAGGTAAAATTGGTAAAATTTTAGGACCTAAAGGTTTAATGCCAAACCCTAAAACTGGAACTGTTACTACAAACGTAAGTGATGCAATTGCTAACATTAGAAAAGGTATGGTAGAATATAGAGCCGATTCTAATGGTAACGTACACGCACTTGTTGGTAAAGTTAGTTTTGATGAAGATAAATTAACTGAAAACTTAGTTAGTTTCATCAATGAAGTAATTAAAAATAAGCCTACAGGTGTTAAAGGTTCATTCGTTAAGAATATAAGTATTTCTTCAACAATGGGTCCTGGAGTTAAAATTGACACAAATTTATTTAAATAGTATTTACAAAATTAACTTTTTGTAGTAAAATACTATTCATGAGTTCACCGTAGACCGTAGGTATACAAATAAATCCTACCGAGGAAGACTAATCTTTTAAGAAGTTTTCCTTGTGCGGAAAACTTTTATTAATATTATAAGGAGGAAAAAATGGCAAGCGAAAAAAATCTAAAAGTTAAAAAAGACCTCGTAAGTGAAATCAATTCTAAGTTAGATACTGCTAGTACAGTTTTATTAGTAGACTACCAAGGAATGAGCGTGCTTGAACTTAATAATCTTAGACAAAGTTTAAAAAGTACTGGCAGCGATTTAAAAGTATACAAAAATACTTTAGCTAGTATAGCTTTTAAAGAAAAAGACATTAAGTTAGATGACTACATGACTGGACCTAATGCTTACATCTTTAGTAAAGATATCATCGAGCCTATTAAAATAGTTAGCGAAGCTGCTAAGAAAAATGAAAACTTAACAATTAAAGCTGGTTATATTAATGGTGAATTTGCTGATACAAAAACTATTGGTGAATATGCAAGTATTCCAAGTTATGAAGGACTTCTTACAATGTTTGCTGGTGGCTTAATTGAACACGTAAGAAATTTAAGTATTGCACTTAACTTATATGCCGAAAAATTAGAGAATGGAGGAAATGAATAATGGCAAAAATTGAAAACAAAGATATTATCGAAGCAATTAAAGAAAAAACTATTCTTGAAGTTAAAGAATTAGTTGATATGATGAAAGAAGAATTTGGAGTAGATCCAAGTGCTGTTGCTGTAGCTGCTCAACCTGCTGCAAGCGCTGAAGACGAAGGAGATGTAACTAAGACTGTAGTTCTAGCTAATGCTGGAGGACAAAAGTTACAAGTAATCAAACTAGTTAGAGAAATCACTGGTTTAGGATTAAAAGAAGCTAAAGACTTAGCTGATAATGGTGGTAATATCAAAGAAAACGTTTCTATGGATGAAGCTAATGATTTAAAAGCTAAATTTGAAGAAGTTGGCGCTACTATAGAATTAAAGTAAGCAAAAAATTACAGCCTTTACTATTAAAAAGGCTTTTTTGCGTTAATAAGAAGGGAGTATTTATGGAACATTATTTTACAAATAACGAAAGCTTAAAAAGTGATTTTAGGAGTGTAAAGTATGTCTACAAAGATACTCCTTTTGTATTTACTAGTGATTTAGGAGTTTTTTCTAAAGACAAAATTGACTATGGAAGTAAATCTTTACTAGAAAAAGTCCTAGAAATAGAAAGTACTGGCAAAAAAATACTAGATGTTGGATGTGGTTATGGTTTTATCGGAATAGTTTTGTCTAAAATATTAGACAGTACGGTAGATATGGTAGACGTTAACAAAAGAGCTTTACATTTAACACAAATGAATATAAAAAATATGAAAGTGAATGCTGAATGTTTTTTATCAGACGCTTACAAATCCGTTACAGAAAAGTATGATATAATTATAACAAATCCTCCCATCAGGGCAGGCAAAGACAAAGTTTTAGAAATACTTTTAGGTGCAAAAGAACATTTAAATATAGATGGTACACTTTATTATGTGATAAGAAAAGACCAAGGTGCAAAAAGTATAACTAAGGTGTTAAGTGAAACATATAAAATAGAACTATTAGAAAAAAATAAAGGTTTCTATATTTATAGTGCAAAACTTTAAGAAATTGACTTTAAGTAGTTGACTTCTTTACAAAAATCAAGTAAAATTATATATTGCGATACATGTAGTTTCTTGACTCTATGTGTTTTAAATCTAAGGGATTGGGGTGACTAATTTTGGCTTATAAAGTTGAAAAATTCGGTACAAAAAGAGAAAGAAGAAATTTCTCACAATTAAGAAACAAATTTGAACTTTCAAACTTGCTTGAAATTCAAAGAGATTCGTTTCAAAAATTTTTAGATGAAGGGATAAGAGAGGTATTTGACGATATTTTTCCAGTGGAGAGTTTCAGTGGAAGTTTATCGCTTGAATTTGGTGAATACACTTTAGAAGAACCTAGGTATAGTGTAATTGAATCCAAAGAAAGACGTGTCACTTATGCTGCACCATTAAAAGTAAAAGCAAGATTATTTATTAATGAGACAGGCGAAGTTAAAGAACAAGAAGTATATTTAGGTGACATTCCATTAATGACTGAAAATGCAAGTTTCATCGTTAACGGGGTAGAAAGAGTTATAAACTGTCAACTTGTACGTTCTCCATCTATTTATTTCAAACGTGAAATAGATAAAAATGGTAGAAACATTATTACTAACGAGGTAATTCCAAGTAAAGGTACATGGTTAGAGTATGAACTTGATGCAAGAAATATTTTCTATGTAAGAATAGATAGAACAAGAAAAGTAACTATAACAACTTTCTTGCGTGCATTAGGTTTAAGTAGTGACGATGATATTCTAAAAGTATTTGGAGAAGATGAAATACTTGTTAATACTTTAGAAAAAGACTCAACTAAGAATACAGATGAAGCATTAATTGAAATTTATGAAAAATTAAGACCAGGTGAACCTGCAACACTTGATTCTTCTAAGAACCAATTAATTACAAGATTCTTTGATAAATTTAGATATGATTTAGCAAAAGTAGGTAGATATAAATTTAATAGAAAACTAAATGTAATGGATAGACTACTTAATAACCGTATTGGTGAAGATATAGTAGTAGATGGTGTTACATACATCAAAAAAGGTGAAGTTGTAACTAAAGAAAAATTAGAAGAATTAAAGCCTATCTTTGAAAATGGATATGGTGTTCATGAAGTTAAAATCAATGAAGAATTAGATACTTATAATAAAGTACAAGAAGTACTTGTGTATGCAAACGATGGAAGTGATAAATTACTTAAAGTTATAGGTAATGATCAAAGTATAGATACTAAACGTCTAACAATAAGTGACATCTACGCATCAATTTCATATTACATTAACTTACATTATGGCGTAGGAAATTATGATGAAATAGATCACTTAGCCAACAGACGTGTTAGACAAGGTGGAGAGTTAATTCAAAATCAATTTAGAGTAGGAATAGCTAGAATGGAAAGAGTTATTCGTGAAAGAATGACTACTCAAGAAATAGACTCTGTAACTCCTAAGACATTAATCAATATTAGACCAGTTACAGCTGCACTAAAAGAATTCTTTGGAAGCAGCCAACTATCTAAATTTATGGATCAAATTAACCCATTAGCAGAATTATATGATAAACGTAAACTAAGTGCCCTAGGGCCAGGTGGTTTATCAAGAGATCGTGCTGGTATGGAAGTTCGTGACGTAAACTCTAGTCACTATGGTAGAATATGTCCAGTAGAAACTCCAGAAGGACAAAATATTGGACTTATCACAAGTTTAGCAGGATACGCAAAACTAAACGAATATGGTTTCATAATGACTCCATATAGAAAAGTAGTAGACGCTAAATTAACAGATGAAATAGTATATATGACAGCAGACGAAGAAGAAAACTATTACATTTGTCCAGCTACAATTAAAGTAAGTGAAGATAATACAATAATAGAAGAAATGGTTCCAGTTAGATTTAATAGAGATAACTTAATGGTTGAAAAAACGAAAGTTGACTTTAGTGATGTAAGTCCTAGTCAAATAGTTTCAATTACAACAAGCTGTATACCATTCTTGGAACACGACGATGCTAACCGTGCACTAATGGGTGCTAACATGCAACGTCAAGCTGTACCTCTAATGAAAACAGAAGCTCCTATCGTTGCAACTGGTGTTGAATACTATGCTGCAAAAGACTCAAGTGCTGTTGTTAAAACAAAAATAGATGGTGTAGTAGACTATGTTGATGCTAAAAGAATAGTAGTAAAAAATAGTAAAGAAAAAGCTGAATACCCACTAATGACATTTGAAAGAAGTAACGCTGAAACATGCTATACTCAAAGACCAATCGCACATGTAGGTGATAAAGTTAAAGCTGGAGACATCATTGCAGATGGACCTAGTACAAATGATGGAGAAATGTCTTTAGGTAAAAACTTAACTGTAGCATTTATGACTTATAATGGTTACAACTATGAAGACGCTGTTATATTAAACGAGAGAATAGTAAAAGACGACGTACTAACAAGTGTACACGTTGAAATGCTTGAAGTAGAAGCAAGAGACACAAAGCTTGGACCTGAAGAATTTACAAGAGACATTCCAAACGTTAGTGAAGAAGCTAGAAAGAACTTAAACGAAGAAGGTATCATTAGAATTGGTACTGAAGTTAAAGAAAACGACATTCTAGTTGGTAAAATCACTCCAAAAGGAGTTCAAGAATTAACTAGTGAAGAAAAATTATTACATGCAATATTCGGAGAAAAAACTCGTGAAGTAAGAGACACTTCTTTAAGAGTTCCACATGGCTCTAGCGGTATAGTACATGATGTACAAGTATTCACAAAAGATAATTCTGATGAGTTACCAGCAGGTGTAATTAAAATTATAAGAATATACTTAATAAAGAAAAGAAAAATGCAAGTTGGAGACAAGATGAGTGGACGTCATGGTAACAAAGGTGTAGTAAGTTTAGTATTACCAGAAGAAGATATGCCTTACTTACCAGATGGTAGAACTGTAGATGTTATCTTAAACCCACTAGGTGTTCCATCACGTATGAACCTAGGACAAATATTAGAAGTTCACCTAGGTATGGCTGCTAAAACACTAGGTGTACATATTGCAACTCCAGTGTTTGATAGTGCAACTGAACAAGATATAATAGATATGACTAAAGAAGCAGGACTAGACCCTGACTACAAGACATGGTTATATGACGGACGTACTGGTGAAAAGTTCCATAAACGTGTAAACGTTGGAGTCATGTACATGATTAAACTTAACCACATGGTAGATGATAAGATGCATGCAAGAAGCACAGGACCTTACAGTTTAGTAACACAACAACCTCTAGGTGGTAAAGCACAATTTGGTGGTCAAAGATTTGGTGAAATGGAAGTATGGGCATTATATGCATATGGTGCTGCACATATCTTACAAGAAGTTCTAACAATTAAGTCAGACGACGTTGTAGGCCGTGTTAAAGTATACGAACAACTTGTAAAAGGTAAAGCTGTTGACCAAGCAGGAGTACCAGAAAGCTTTAGAGTATTAATGAAAGAATTCCAAGCATTAGGTTTAGATATAAGTATACTTACTAAAGATGGAATGAAAGACTTAAAAGAACTAGAAAGCATTGAAGAAAAAGAAGATATTCCAGTATCAATTGAAGAAGTAGATACTTCTAAAGATACGGAAGAGTTTACAACAAGTTTAGAAGATGAAGTAGAAGACTACTACGATGATGATGAAGAGAGTGAAGACTTTGAACTTGATGATTTAAGTGACGAAGATTATGAAGAAGATATGGAAGAGGGTGACTAAAAATGATGGATGTAAATATGTTTGAAGGAATTAGAATAGGTATAGCAAGTCCTGATAAAATACGTTCATGGAGTTATGGAGAAGTTAAGAAACCTGAAACAATAAACTATAGAACACTTCGTCCAGAAAGAGATGGCTTATTCTGCGAGAAAATTTTTGGTCCAACAAAAGACTTTGAATGTGCTTGCGGTAAATATAAAAGATTAAGATACAAAAATGTAGTGTGTGATAGATGTGGAGTTGAAGTTACTCGTTCTAACGTAAGACGTGAAAGAATGGGACACATTGAACTTGCAACTCCAGTTGCGCACATCTGGTATACTAAAGGAGTTCCACCTAAAATAGGACTAGTACTAGATAAAAGCCCAAGAGATATAGAAGAAGTAATTTATTTTGTTAGCTATATAGTACTTGATCCAGGAAAAGCTCCACTTGAGAAAAAACAAATCTTAAGTGACAAAGAATACCGTGCATATTATGAAAAATATGGTAACTCATTTAAAGTAGGAATGGGTGCAGAAGCAATTAAAACTTTACTTTGTGAAGTTGACCTTGAAAAAGAAAAGGAAGATCTAAAGAAAGAAATAGAAAGTAGTCAAGGACAAAAGAAATTAAGACTTGTTAAAAGACTTGACTGTATAGAAAGTTTTATTGAAAGTGGTAACCGTCCTGAATGGATGATACTAGACGTACTTCCAGTATTACCTCCAGAATTAAGACCAATGTTACAACTTCCTGGTGGAAGATTTACAACAAGTGACTTAAACGACTTATATAGAAGAATTATAAATAGAAATAACCGTTTAAAGAAATTACTAGAACTTGGAGCACCTACAATAATCGTACAAAATGAAAAACGTATGTTACAAGAAGCAGTTGATGCTTTAATAGATAACGGTAGACGTGGAAGAAGCGTAAGCGGTGTAGGAAATCGTCCATTAAAGAGCTTAAGCTCAATGCTTAAAGGTAAACAAGGAAGATTTAGACAAAACCTACTTGGTAAACGTGTAGACTATTCAGGCCGTAGCGTTATCGCTGTTGGTCCAACACTTAAAATGTACGAGTGTGGTATACCAAAAGAAATGGCTCTAGAACTATTTAAACCACATGTTATTCATGAAATAGTAGAAAGAGAACTAGCTCACAATATTAAAGGAGCTAAAAAATTAATAGATGCACAAGATGAAAGAATTTGGGATATCGTAGAAGATGTAATTCAAGAACATCCAGTAATGTTAAACCGTGCACCAACACTTCATAGATTAGGTATCCAAGCATTCGAACCTAAACTAGTTGGTGGTAAAGCAATGAGACTACACCCACTAGTGTGTACAGCATTTAATGCAGACTTCGATGGAGACCAAATGGCAGTACACGTTCCACTTAGTGAAGAAAGTCAAGCAGAAGCAAGACTACTAATGTTAGGTGCAAATAATATTCTTTCTCCTAAAGACGGAAGCCCAATCGTTACTCCAGGACAAGATATGGTACTAGGTAACTACTACTTAACTCTTGAAATAGCTGGACTTGAACACGAAGGTAAAGCTTATAAAAACTCAAACGAAATACTAATGGATTACGAAAGAAGAAATATAACACTTCACACAAGAGTATGTGTTCCTGCAAAAAGCTTTAAACACAAAGTTTGGACAGACGATAACATGGAAAAATACTTAGTTACAACTCCTGGTAAAATAATCTTTAACGAAATATTACCAGATGCATTTCCATATGTAAATGAAGCATCTAAAGACAATTTTGAAGGTATGACACCAGATAAATTCTTCTTAGAAAAAGGAACAGACTTAGTTAGTGCTGTTAAAGAGATGCCAGTAGTTAATGGCTTTGTTAAGAAAGACTTAGAAAAACTAATAGCGCAAATATTTAAGAGATTTAAAACTACTGAAACTAGTATATTCCTAGATAAATTAAAAAATCAAGGATTTAAATATAGTACTCTATCAGGTATCACATTCAGTTTAAGTGATATCCCAGTTAGTGAAGCTAAACAAAGTATCATAGCTAATACTCAAGCAACAGTAGATAAAGTAAATAAACAATATAACCGTGGTTTAATAACTGACGAAGAAAGACATAGAAAAGTAGTTGACTTATGGCTAGCTGCTACAAAAGATGTTCAAAAAGCAGTTATTGCTGAGATGGCTAAGACAAGAGACTCTAACCCACTAGCAATGATATTCACATCTAAAGCCCGTGGTAATGATAACCAATTAGGACAACTTAGTGGTATGCGTGGTATCATGGCAAAACCAGATGGTGAAGAAGTAGAAATACCTATTACAACATCATTTAAAGAAGGACTAGACGTTCAAGAATTCTTCTTAAGTTCACACGGTTCTAGAAAAGGTACAGCCGACACTGCACTAAAAACAGCTGATGCTGGTTACTTAACTCGTAGACTTGTTGATGTTGTACAAGATTTAATCATAAAAGAAGAAGACTGTGGTACTATTCAAGGACTTGAAGTAAGTGCATTCGTAGACGATAAGTCTGGTAGTGTACTAGAAAGCTTTGAAGAAAGAATAGTAGGTAGATTTACTAACCAAAAAGTAGTTAACCCTGAAACTAAAGAATTAATTATAGATAAAGGACAGTTAATTACTGAACAAATAGCTAAGAAGATAATTAAAGCTGGAATTGAAAAGATAGAAATAAGAAGTGTACTTACTTGTAAGACACACAATGGATTATGTCAAAAATGTTACGGTAGAAACCTTGCAACTGGAAACGTTGTTGAAGTTGGTGAAGCTGTTGGTATAATGGCCGCACAAAGTATCGGTGAACCTGGTACACAACTTACAATGCGTACATTCCATACTGGTGGTGTTGCCGGAGCTGATGATATAACTCAAGGTCTTCCTCGTGTAGAAGAACTATTTGAAGCTAGAATTCCAAAAGCAAAAGCTACTATTGCTGAAATAAGCGGTAAAGTAACTAAAATACAAGAAGATAAAGGTAAATTCAAAATTTATATTACAAACGACGTAGAAGTAAGAGAACACGTAACTCTATATAACGCTAAATTAAGAGTTGAAAAAGGTTCTATTGTAGAAGCAGGTCAGGCATTAACAGAAGGAAGTATAAGTCCAAAAGAATTACTTGCAGTAACTGACCCAACTACTGTTGAAGAATATATCTTAAGAGAAGTTCAAAAGGTATATAAATCACAAGGTGTTGATGTAAGTGACAAGCATATAGAAACTGTTGTAAGAAGAATGATTTCAAAAATGAGAATAGTTGATGCAGGAGACACTGACTTTGTAGAAGGTACTACTGTTTCAATTAGAGAATTTGGAGAAAGAAATAAACCTTACATCCTTGAAGGAAAGGTTCCTGCAACTGGTAAAGCTGTAATGCTTGGTATTACTAAAGCAAGCTTAGAAACTGATTCATTCTTAAGTGCAGCTTCATTCCAAGAAACTACAAGAATTCTAACAGACGCTGCTGTAAGAGGTAAGATAGATCATTTAAACGGACTAAAAGAAAACGTTATCCTAGGTAAACTAATACCTGCAGGTACTGGTGCTAGACAATATAAGGACATTGAAATAGAACTTCAAAAAGAATTCCTAAGCGATGACCCAACAGAAGTACTAGAAGAAACTTTTATGTCTGAAACAAATGACGACTTACTAATAGATGACGGAGCAATGAATATAGATAGCGAAGAAGAAACAGAAGAAGAAAAATAACTTCTTCTTTTCTTTTTGAAACAAATTAAACTTGTTATTCTAATAAATATATGTACAACATAAAGTATAATATATATAATATAAAAGAATATGTATATAGCGTGTTGACATTAATTATAAATGTAAACGTTCCTACAAATGTAAAAAATGAGTCTAACGAAATATTTGTAAAGTTAGGTCTTAACATGACTACGGCAATTAATATATTTTTAAAGAAGGTAATAAAAGAAAAAGGTATTCCATTTGAACTTAAGTTGGAAGCTGAAAAAGATATGAGAGAAGCAGCTGAAGAGTTAAGAAAAATAGAAAATCATGAAGGCAACTATAAAATTTATGATGATGTTAAAAGCTTTATGGAAGATTTGGAGAAAGACGATCAATAACACAAAAAAATAAAGAATGAACTTATTATAGTATTTGTAGCTACGGGTAGTCATAATGAAATACTAGAAATAGGTCAAACTTAAAAATATCAAATTGAATTTCTTAATTAATGTTAAAATAGTGTATTTTCACTATTTTTTCTATTGACAAGATTTACTAAAAAATGATAAGATTATTTTGTAAATAAAGATAGGAAGTGAAGTATATGAAAGTTAACTCTTTAGTACAAAACAAAGTACAAATGGGGGGGGTTATTTAAATAGTATA
>ERZ779877.1812-NODE-1812-length-17082-cov-2.194162_pt1 | contig 17082 bp, 7 predicted proteins | sample MGYA00511556_ERZ779877 | MGnify/ENA primary metagenome ERZ779877 (study PRJEB29588, sample SAMEA2159338) | human gut metagenome | biome: human gut; feature: human-associated habitat; material: faeces | place: Denmark | collected 2008/2010 ...
CCGTCACCGTTCCCGAAGACGCGGAAGCCGGACAAGGCGACATTTCCCGTAGGCATGTGCACATTCTCGTATTTCAGATAACGGGCACGCAACGGCTCGTTGAGCTCGATGTAGTCGTGCGGACAATCCTTGTCACTGTCGCTCTTGTCTATGACCAATGTCCATTCTTTTCCGTCTTCGGAAGCAAAAATACGGTATTGGTGATAAATATCCATGGCACGGTTGTATTGAACCGCTTTATGGTCGTAGAAGTTCAACTGCACGGCACGTACATTCTTTGTACTGCCCAGGTCTATCCCGGCCCATTCGCCGGGGTTGCCGGAACGGGCTGCCCAGTAGGTGCGCATACTTTCGTCCGTCAGGTTGGAAGCTGCATGGATGCTATCCGTAGATGATACCTCCACCGGTTTGCCGTAGGACAGAAGCATCCATCCCGTGAAACGCTCTGCAGGGTTCTTTACGTCCATCGGTTCTGCCCAGTTGGGATAATCGCCGAAGGCAGTGGACGAATACATGACACCATCCTTGTCGAAAGCCACCGGATAAAGACCGATGCGGCGTTCGAACTTGTACTTCAGGGAGAGCATGCAGGTGGCCACGTGCCAGTAATTGCCTTTCACGTCGCAGAACGTGCCTCCATGACCGGCACCTTGCACATAACCGCCCGGCTTGTAGCACATCGGGTTATGCTTCTGGTAGACAAACGGGCCCAGCGGGGAATCCGAAACATATACGCCATCGGCATAGACTTTGAATTCAGTGCCCGGAGCACCATATTGGAAATAATATTTGTCATTGTGTTTGGTCATGTAAGCGCCCTCTGTGAATGGGCGGAGTGTCACTTCATCGTCATTGTTCATGCCGAAACGTTCCCAGCCGTGTTCTTCGGGGCGGAGCATCATCACTTCGTGAATCTTGCTGATGGGGTAGAAATCATTCCGGTCCAGTTCTACCGCTTTCAAGGGATATTCATTGCTGGAGCCATAGTACAGATACAATCTGCCGTCGTCGTCCAGAAACAGACAAGGATCCCATGAAGGAAGTACGTTCTTTTCGATGGCACGTTTGAAACGTCCCGTTTTGGGGTGTGTGCTGTACCACACGGCAAGGCCTTCGTAGGTGGAGCCGGTATAGAACAGCGTGTCACCGCTTACATAGGCTGCCGGTGCGCACTGGTCATCGTCCGTAGGCTTGCGCTGGAAGCTGGCAGGAACGAAATCCCAATCCACCAGGTTCTTGGAATAATGAAAACCGCCCTGGTTGGTGGAGAACAGAAAATATTCTCCTTTGTATTCCACAGCCATCGGGTCGGCAGAGGAACGGAACGAACCGTTGGGACGCACATTGTTGTTGAAAGGCTCGAAGTTATAACTGATGTTCATCGGATTGCAGAAGGTGCGCGACAGAGGCGCCTGTGGGTCATACCACCGGGTCGCCTGGGCGGGGCGGCAGATTGCGGTTGCCTTGTGTACCTCTTTTTCCATCACTACCTCAATATCGGTTTCATCCAGTGCCAGGATTCTGTTCACTATCTTTTTCCCGGGATAGTAGACATACAGGTGCACGTCGTTCTTCGCTCCTTTGATGGCAAAGCTGCCGTCGTGGGCAGTGGTATTGTGCATGGGACTTGCGAAGAACATGACTGTGGCGCCTGCGAGTGGCTGGCGGTTGGTGTCCAGTACGTGTCCTTTTACGATACGGTCTTGGGTTACAGTGATGTAATAGTCACTGACTTGCCCCTTCACCACTTTGATGGAATCGTCAGGGGTTGCCTTTGCCGCCAGAGCGGCAAAGGCTATTCCACAACTGATTAGGAATCTTTTTACCATATTGGAACGGATTTATTCGGCAATTCCGTCAATGGGTTCCAGCTTCAAATCAGGAAGGTCGTCCAACTGGTTGGCCGGTATGGGCCAATAAGTCTTTTCTGCTGTCCATCCTTTGGGACCGAGTACGGTGGCGGCATCGCCGGTACGCACCAAGTCCACATAACGGGCACACCATTCGCCGCAAAGTTCCATCCGGCGTTCGTCCATCACGTCTTTCAGGGTAACACCGGTTTTGGTGCTCATGCCTGCACGCCGGCGCACTTCGTTGTAGCCTGCGTCTCCATCCTTGCCCAGTCTGACTTTGGCTTCGGAGTTCATCAGCAGTACTTCGGCATAGCGGATGATACGCACATTATTGTTGGCTCCGTAGGTTGTACGTGGAAGAGTCATCTGATTGTAGGGAAGGTAACCTTTGCCGTTCCAACAGTCGGTCTTGGTGGCCGATGTGGGACCTACCTGCCAACCCTCGCGCGTCTTGCTCAGGGCTTTCAGGAAAGAAGTTTCGGCACGCACACCTTCGCCACGGGCTTCGGCCCATGCCACGAACTCGGGTTCATAGCCTATGAAATTCCAGCCGCCTATGGACTTGGTGCCTTCGGCTTGCTTGTAGCTGATGGTACCGTCTGCGTTCACTACTTCATCATACCTCTCTGCCATGTTCGGACCCTGGAAATTGAACCATTGGTCTACGCCCAGGTAATCGCCGGAACCATTGCCGTAGTCTGTTACCTGGCATTCGAACAAAGATTCGTCACACAACTTTCCGGGAATTTTGAACAGCTGGTAGAAGTCGTCGTAGAGACGGAATCCACCGTTCTTGATGATGTCATCGGTCAGTGTCTCCACTTGTGCATAGTCTCCTTTCAGCAGATAGATGCGGGCGGCCAATGCTTGGGCGGTGAAGGCTGTCACGGCTCCCTTGTGTTCCATCTGGTTGGGACGCATGCGGGGCAGTTTGTCGATGGCGTAGTTCAAATCTTCCAGCATATAATTATATACGGCCTCTACGGTAGAACGGCGAAAATCGGTCTGCAGGTTGTCACGGTAGATGACGGTGGGACCGAAATTGGTCACCAGACAATAGTAGGCCCATGCACGGATGGTACGTACTTCGCCGCAATAGGATTCGTAGGTTTTGTAATCTTCGCTTCCTGCAGCAAGATATTCGGCATAACCGTCGAGGCTTTGCAGGGCGGCATTGGTGATGCGGATGATGTCGTAGAAGTTCATCCATACCTGGTTCAGTGCCCAGAATGAGTTGTTGTAGTTGAACTTGCGTCCGAAGGCCACGGCATCGCCCTGGTCATCGGTACGGCCCGACCACACGTCACCGTCGCGGGTGAACATCAATAGCGCGTTGCACCAGTGCATGCCCTGTGTGCGTACTTTGGAGTAGGCACCCACTACGGGTTGGTACATATTGTTCTTGTTGGTAAAGTCCACGCCTTGTTCGGGAACTTTGTTCTCCGGATCGATTTCTATGAAATCGGTGCAAGCGGTAGCTCCTCCCAGTACCATCATGGCCGGAAGTATATATGCGAATGTTTTCTTTAAGAATTTCATTGTTTTACGTTTTAGGGTTTAGAAATCTATTTGCACTCCGAAAGTATAGGTTGAAGTCAGAGGGTATACTTCGGTATCCCAACCTTCGGCATCCGACACTTCAGGTGTGAAGCTGTTGGCCTTGAAGGTAGTGAAGGGGCGGTCGGCCGTCAATGAGAGGCGGAGTCCCGGCATCACGTAGCTGCCTATCTTCAAGTTCTTGAACGAGTAGCCCAGCGTGATGTTCTGGATGCGGAAGTAATCGGAGCTTTCTACGAAATAGGAAGCGTTGTTACTGTCTGATTTGTTCCAGGTTTTGAGAAGAGCCTTGGCCGACGGATGTTCGTTGGTAGAGCCTGCACCCGTCCAGCGGTTCTCATACTGTGCACGGTCAAAGTTATAGTAGTCGGCTGCATAGCGCAGGGCACGCTTACGGTTCCACAGTTCGCCGCCTGCTTGTCCGTAGGTAGTGAGGCTGAAGTCGAAGTTCTTATAAGAGAATCCGGCATTGAAGCCATAAGTAAAGCTGGGCACGTATGAGCCCAACACCTGCTTGTCGTTTCCGTCTATCACATGGTCGCCGTTCACGTCCTCGTAGATGAAGTCGCCGGGTTCCAGTCCGTTGGCCACGGCGATGGGGTCGGCAGCACATTGTTCAGGAGTCTGGTAGATGCCGATGACCTTGTAGCCATAGAATGAGTTCATCGTCTCGCCCACCATATTCACGGTCTTTCCGCCTTTGATGATTTTCATGTTTCCTTTTAGGCTTTTCACTTCGTTATGCAGATAAGAGAGATTGACGCCGATGTTGTAATTGAAGTCCTGGCCAATCTTGTCGTTCCAGTTCAAGGAGAGGTCGATACCGGTATTCAGAATCTGTCCGTTGTTGCCGGCCAGCAGCTCGCCACTCATCGGGAGCTTGGGTGAAATCACGGCGTTGTCAGTCAGACGGTAGTACCAGTCGATGTCGGCGTTCAAGCGGTTCTTCAGTGTACTGAAGTTGACGCCCACGTTGGTTTCGTTCACTACTTCCCAACCCAGCCAGCTGAAGTTGGTGGTGTTGATGAATCCGTCGATGGCGGTATTGGGACCGAATACGGACTGTACGTTCTGTATGCTTGCGAAGCCTGCACTGGCAGCAATCTTGTCGTTACCCAGCTTACCCCAGCTGGCACGCAGCTTCATGTAGTCGAAGATATTCTGGTTCTTCATAAACGGTTCTTGGGAGATGACCCATGCGGCACCGATGGAGGGGAAGTAGCCCCATTTGTCGTTGTACTTGGACGAGCCGTCGGCACGGAAGGTGAACATCAACATGTACTTGTCGTTGTAGTTGTAATTCAGTCGGGTGAAATAGGAGAGACCGCGGTATTTCCAGCCGTCGTCTTTCACCGTAGCGCCTTCCTTGTTGCCCAGTGCGATGTATTTCCACACGTCCTCACCTTCGGGCACGTTGGTGGCGGTACCTTCGAGCAGGCGGTATTGCTCTTGACGCATGGATGCACCCAGCATACCGGTAAAGGAGTGTTTGCCCCACTTGTCAGTATAAGTGGCCACGTTGTCCCATATATATTTGTAGTAGTTAGTGTTCTTTTTAGTGAGTTCGGTAACCTCTTTCTTCTGGTTGGTGCCTACATAGTAGGTAGGAGTGAACTCAGAACCGCGAATCATTGAGTAGTCGTAGCTGTAGCTACTGCGTATATTCAGCTTGTCGGGGATGAGGTTGAGCTGTGCATAGAAGTTGGTCAGCACTTGGTAGGTCTCGTTCCGGTTGTCGTAATAGTTGGCAGTGGCTACCGGATTGTTGAAGTTGTTGGTCAAGCCCACCTGCTCGGGCGATGTGTACTTCTTAGGGAACACGGCATCGTCGCGGCGGTCATCATACACCGGGATGATAGACGGTGTGTTGTATGCCTGTTGCCATGCGGCATTCTTGGGAAGCTGCTGCTGCGAGTTGCTGAATACGCCGTTGAAGCCTACTTTCAGCCATTTGCGGGCTTCGTAGTCAAGGGCGGCACGGAAGTTCAAGCGGCGGTAGTAGTTTTCCACGTCCATGATACCGTCTTGTGCCAGATAGCTCATGCCGGCAGAGTAGGTCGCTTTTTCCGTACCACCGGAGATATTCAAGCTGTGATTGGTCATCATGGCTGTGCGCAACAGTTCGTCATACCAGTTGGTATCGGCATTGAATTGCAGGTTTTCCATATTGCCTCCGAATTCGGCTACTGACTTTTCGAAAGCTTCCGGGTTGGCTTCCAACATCATGGTGGCATACTCGTGAGAGTTACACATCTCCAGCAGGTTGGTGGCTTTCTGAATACCTACATAACCGTTATAGGTAATCTTGGCATCCTGGTTGCGGCTTCCTTTCTTGGTGGTGATGATTACAACACCGTTGGCGGCGCGTACACCGTAGATGGCAGATGCGGATGCGTCTTTCAAGATGGTCATGTCCTGAATGTCGGAATTGTTCAGGAAGTTGATGTTGTCGTAGAACATTCCGTCCACTACATAGAGAGGAGAAGTGTCACCGAAGGAACCCATACCACGGATGGTCACTTTAGGACCTTCGCCCGGCGTTCCCGAATTGATGATGTTAACACCCGGTACCTTTCCCTGCAATGCTGCCATCGGGGAGGAGGTAGGAACATTGATAAGTTCTTTCTCTTTGACAACGTCAATCGGGGCCGTCAGGTCTTTCGCCTTGGCCGAACCGTAACCGATAACAACAACTTCTTCCAGTAGTTGTGCATCTTCACGTAGCTTTACATTAATGACGGATTGTCCCGCAGCGCTTATTTCCTGCGGCAACATGCCCAAATAGTTGAATACGAGAGTTGCGTCTTCGGGGACGCCGTTCAGTACATAGTTACCGTCGAGGTCGGTAGCTGCTCCAATAGTAGAGCCTTTTACTACAACCGTGGCTCCAATAATCGGTTCGTTGTTCTGATCAACAACAGTTCCTTTAACTGTCTTTGTTCCTTGTGCCAAAACTGTCAGTGGCAATGAGAACAAAATCATGAATAGAAGAAATAAAGTTTGCCTTCTCATAAACTAAATTTAAGAGTTAATAATTCTGCCGGCAAAGGAAGTAATTACGGTAAGTAAGGCAAAAAAAAACACTACCACGATAATACGTTTAGGGTAAAAATGGGTACCGTTTTACTACGTTTTCGTGTTACTTGTTTCTAATAATCAGTTTGTTATGATTGAATGATTTGTAGCCGCTTTATTTCAAGTCGATGAGAAAATCCACTAATCCCGTTCCGTCGGGGATATCCAGTTTCTTGCGCAAACGGTAGCGTGCTGCCTCTACTCCCCGGATAGTGAGGTTGGTCATTTGCGCAATGTCTTTCGTAGAAAGATTCAGGCGCAGCAGCGCACAAAAACGGAGGTCGGTAGCGGTAAGACTGGGATAACGTTCGCGCAAATTACGGAAGAATTTCTCATGAATCAGGTCGAAATTGTTCTGGAATACATCCCAAAATTCCTGTGTCTCGATGTTTTCGTTGATGAGCTTCAGCAGAGATTCGAGGTTCTTGCGTCCATATTGCCCTTTCACCAGGGACTCTTGTACGACAGTACGAAGTTTCTCCAGGACCTCGTTCTTGGCAAATACACCCAGTGCCATGCTGGCAAGGTCTTTACTCTTTGCCGACAACTCGGCTTCCAGCAATTGCTGTTGCTGCAGAGTTATCAGATGCTCCTGCTCGCGCATCTTGATGTTCTGCTGCACCTGCTCTGCCTCATACTCCTTCCGTTTCTTTTCCATGGCACGGTTGGCGCGCCACTTGGAGAAAAAGTAGACAAGCGCTGTGAGAACTATGAGATAGAGCGCAAAGGCATAATAGGAGAGGTAGAAAGGGCGGGCTATGGCAAAATGATATTCCACCTCACCGATTTTCTGTCCCAAATCATTATAGGCTTCTGCCTGGAATGTGTATTCTCCGTAATCCAGGCTACCGTAGCGGATTTCGGGCTCTTTCAGGTCCGATGTCAGCGCCATGCCTTGTCCTCCTTGCAGGACATAATGGAAATGTACGGACAATTTATTGTAATGCGGCAGGCTTACTGAGAACAGCAAATCCCGGTAATTGCTTTCCAGTTCGACATTTCCAGACAGAGGCAGGCGTTTCTCCTTTTTATCGGAAGAGGAAGCAGTGACCGAGCTCAGTGAGAGGGCGGACTCCAGAGTAGGACTGAGGCTGTCTGTGTTTTTGCTGTAACTGGCGATTCCGTTGTTCAGATTAAAATAGACAACGTCATTGTCGACGAACACATTGTTGTAGTTCTCTATGCATGGAGAATCAAACAGTTCGATGAGGATGCGCTGCTTCACGATGTACTCTCCTTCTGCGTACTCTACCAGTACGTACTCATGTGAACCGGACAGCCAGAAGCGGTCGTTCGTGACGGATACCACAGAATGAGCATTCCTGATATAGGGCAGAATGGCATTCAGCTTTTGGAAGGGGATAATCTGCCGGGTGATGTCGTCATAGGTATAGAAGCCGTTGGGACTGGAAAAGACGATACGTCCTCGCATTTTCATTACTTGGATAGGGCCGATGATATATTCCGAGCCTAAATGGGAGATGTGCCGTACGCCTTTTACAGCCGACAAGTCATCGCTCAAGACTATTTTATAGACTCCCTGATACATGTGTGAAGCCCAGATGACACCGCTTTGGTCCACCTCCAAGTGCATGACCGGTGCAATGAAGCCGTCTATGACATGCGAAAAGGTCCATTGCCCGTTCTTCTTTTTATAGATACGCAAGTCGGCGTAGGATGATTCCAACAGTATCTCTTCGCCATAGAGGGTGCACTTTATCAGACACGTACTGCTGTTGGTATTGCTTATGACGGAAACATTCCCTTTTTCGCCTATTAATAAGGTATGGGCATTGTTGCCTGCAAAGAGTTGCCCGTCAATGTCCTTCACATACCAGTTCTGTCCTTCAGTATGGGGAAGCAGGCGCAGATTTCCGGTAATCTGGTGGTATTCGTACAAGCCCTGGTTGGTGGCCAGATAGAAACAGTCATCCCGATGGGCTATGTCGTACACCATACCCAATTTGGTTTCATGGTTGGCAGGGGTTAGCAGCATAACGGGGGAGTTGTGGTGGATGTATGCAATGCCGTCGTCCAATGCTGCCCATACGTTGTTGTCTTTGTCACAGAACAGCCCCAGGACGGTGTTGTTGTCCAGGCGGTTGTCCAGGTTGAAGTGCCAAAGGCAATGTCCTTTGCGGTCGATGGCGTATATACCGTTCAAGACCGTGCCTATCATGAATATAGAGTCATTGGTCATTACAGCACGGTTCACCCGCTGTTTCTTTAGTTCCGTATCAATGTCCGTTTTCCAGGGAGTGATGTCACCGTTGTAGCGGAACAATCCGTTATTCTCTGTGACCATCAAGAAGCTGTCGTCCCCGTCGGGTAACAATGACACTACATTGTCATCGTTCACTTGGCTGCGGGGGAAGAGATGATGGAAATCCTTGCCGTCGAATTCATAGAAGTCCTCATCAATCATCTGTGTGTAGATATGTCCGTTTTGGGTGTAGAAGTAGAGCGGCTGTTGCTGTCTGTTGCGGAAAGCGCGTACCATCTTCCCGTCGTAGGAGAACCAGGCGCTGAACGACTGGAAGTAGATGCGACCGTCCAGCTCTACAATGTTCCATATCTCGTTGTTCTCCATGGGGAAATTTTTCAGGAATTTGCTCAAAGAATGGTACCGGAGAGTGCCTGCCTCCGAATACTTGAAATAGCCGAATTCCTCGAATGCCCCCACATAGATACGGTCTTCTTTCACATACACCGAACGGACAATATGGTTCCCCGGCACTTTGTGGAGAGTCCAGCGATAACCGTCATATACCAGGAGCCCCTGGCTGTTGCCGAAATACATTTCGCCGTTGCTGCCTTGCGCACATGCCCAGTTCTGATAACCGGCTTCATAGTCTTTGGCAAGATAGTTGGTGACGGCGGGCATGAAGGAAGAAGCCCTGGCCTGGATGAAGAGGATGAACAATAGAAGGCACACTACCCAATACTTGAAAAGCATCGGTCTTATCGTATTTTGTTTCATTTTTTCAGGTTAATCGAAGTGTTTCTTGGAAGCAAAGATACAATAAGTATTCTAAATATTGTGTTTTGATGAGATAAAAAAGGTACTTGAAGCGGTTAGGGAGGATGCTTCTTAATGAATATCCTCCCCTCTTAGTTGTTTGTCTTTTGAAATTTATTATAGGGATTGTGCGGATGATAGGACTCGAACCTACACGCCTCACGGCACCAGATCCTAAGTCTGGCGCGGCTGCCAATTACGCCACATCCGCGGAATAATTCCGATTAGCGGGAGCAAAGATAGAAAGAATTTTCGTTTTGGCAAATTGTTTTGTAGATAAAGTCGTTTTAGAAAGTCACTTTCAGTATTTTTCTTGCTTCCTCAATGATGGTGTCCAAGTCATTGTTCTCATCTTCTTTGCTCATATCCACTTTCTTGTCCGGGTCGATGCCGAACTCGATATGCTGTTTTTGGGCATCGAGGTGCGGGCTGGCAGAAAAGCGTACCCCCCATCCGTTGGGCAGTTCCGAAGAGAATGGCAGGCCCGACCCGCCGCCGGTTTTGTCACCAACCAGGGTGACATTGGGAAAACAGCGCATGGAGTTGACAAAATCATTGGTTGCACTATAGGAATGACGGTTGGTCAGGACAATTACCTTTTTTTGCCAGCGGATACTGTTGGAAGGTTCCACATAAATGGGAGTCGGATCTGAAAAATCGCTATGGCCTTTGCCGGTCTTGTGCTGAATATATCCCGTCAGTACTTTTTCATTCGTGAAGCGTTGTGCCATTCGGGTGGCGTTTGTCAGGTTGCCGCCACCATTGTTGCGCACGTCGATAATCAGGCCGTTACAAGCGGAAAGGTATAACAGAATCTCATCCAGGTTGCCGTTTCCGATGCCGCTGGAGAAATCACCGTAATAGATATATCCTATGTTGTCCTCCAATATGGTATATTTGGCGCCTCCAGCAATGCGGTAGTCTCTTCCCAGGTACTTTTCAATGATACTTTCGTTGAAGTTACGAGGATAATCCAGATACCAGTCCCAGTAGCGCGCCATGTTGGAAGAAGAGTACAAGTTGACATGTCCGTCTTTTAACTCGGCAAGCATGTTACCTAATATTTCAAATAGACCGTCGTAGCTCATTCCCGGGGTAATGAGTGGCTGGTACTTGTCATGGATGGCATCCCAGTCTATTTGCTTGTAGTCCAGGAAGCAGTACTGTTCGTTTATTATTTTCCACAAGGCTTCGAAATTGCCTTGTGGGGTATTGTCGAACTCTTCCTCACGAATACATCCGTTCAATAGGGGCAATAACGTGAGTAGGATACTCCAAATTATTAAAATATATCTTCTTTTCATGCACATTATCCTTATCATCTTATCGTTTATCACCTTGTCACTTTTTACTTTCTCTTGTTAGGAAACAGATAGAGTTCCTTTACGAACCCCACCATGAATACGTGCGAGTAAGTATGTGTCTTTATTTCATTTACTTTGGACTGTTGTGCGTCCCATATGTAAGCGAAACGCATCCGGGCACGTCCCACCGGAAAGTCTGCGGTCAGCATTTGTCTCAGAGAGGGCTGGTTGTGCAGGGAGGTGAAGTTCACTACTCCGTCCCAATGTCCTAACGTAAATATCTCGTAGTAGGACTGTCCATAGTTGGGCATGAACATGATACCTGCCAAGGGAAGATTTACCTGATAGCGTAGTGTGATGGGACGGTTCTTGATGCGCAAGTCCCAAATAGCCATTCCCGATGCGGCAAGGTTGATATAGGCACGTGCTTGGGCGGGGTTGTTTCCGTTGCGCAGATTATAGACAAAGCCACCGTTGAAGTCGCCGACTCCTCCGGCAAGCAGTTTGAAATTGCCCGTGATTGGAAAATTATAATGCAGGCCGTAGTTCCAGTTGGCCAGTCCGGAGAATGTATTGTTATTGTCTACTTTGTTGTGTGTATATCCCAAGTCTGCCTGGAAGAAAGTTTGCAGAGACACGTTGCCGTCCATCAACCGTGTCATCCGCATGCTTTCGCGGGAGATACGGAAATCGATTCCCTTATACTCCTGAGGTGAAAGATAAGTGTCGAACACGTTGGTGAAGCCGACACCATACATGGTGGCACGGGTGATAATACGGTTACGGTTGGTGGAGTCAGCCCGTAGCTTCCGGTCGATGCTGCATTGTGCTTCTTGTGCTTTCAGTCCGACACTTCCCAAGAGCAGTCCGCATAGGATTATTATCTTGTATATGTACATATTAAATTATCAATTACAAATTAGTAATCGTTAGCCACTAATACTTCATTTCCGTCCTTCATCAAAAGAGTTTCATCTGTCCTGTCATCTCGTCCAGTATGTCCCCTTCGCTTTTACCGTGGTCGGGGTCCAGAATTTCCGGTTCTTCATCCGTTTCCTGCTCTTCGGTTTTCTGCGAGGGTTCCGGTTGACGGGTAGGCTCCAGCTCGTTGATGGTTTCTATAGTATAGGTGGTCAGGCGCTTACCTTTTGCTTTGAAGCCTTTCACGGCGATGAATTCGTCGGCTTCCACCACCATCGGCTCTCGGAAATTGTCGTGGCCGCCAAACACCACTTCTAAACGTGGGTAGCACTCGTCTGTCAGCAGAATGAGGCTGCTGTTCTTGTTTTCTCCCAAGTAGTTTTGCTTGCGGGCGGTTGCCTCGAAGCAGAAACGCTTGATGTAAGGATAGTTCTGCTGGTCGGCATCGTAGAGTACGGCGGTCCATACTTTGTTCGGATCGTATTTCTCCAATACGCGTATGCCATCGTCATAGTGATTGTTCAAGTCGAAGTTGGTGGCATAGAACTCTCCGCTGTTCTGTACGACAAGGATGGTGTCTTCGCTCTGGAATTCTCCGAGATATTCTCCGCGCCCGTCGTAGTTGAGACGTAGCACATCACGGTCGAACCAGACTTTCCGTCCACCCAGCGTGGAGCCTCCACGTTGTTTCAAGGCTATCTTGTGTACGGGGAGTTTCGTGAGTATATTTCCCATGGCCTGCCGTCCCTTGATATTGATGTTGCTGAAATCCTCCTCGAAGATAATACGGCGTACACGGGGATTGGGTTTCAGGGTTACCTTGATGATTTCAGCTTCTCCATTGGGATTGGCGGTGAAGTAGGTGATACGGGAGTCGGGAGTACCTTGCGTCACATCGTATTCGCGGTCACGCACCACGGAAGTGACGGCAAAACGCTTGATATAGCTTGTCCCCTCCTTGCCGTCACGGTAGCAGACATTGTAGATGGTACGTTTGTCGTTCTTCTTAAAAATGTTGGCATAAAGTATATTCTTGCCCACGAACTTCTTGTCGGCCACCGGTGTGATGATATATTTTCCATCGCGGAAGAAGATAATCACGTCATCTATGGGCGAGCAGTTGCCTATGAATTCGTCTTTCTTCAATCCAGTTCCGATGAAACCCTCTTCGCGGTTGATGTACAGCTTTTCGTTGGCTTCGATGACTTTGGTTGCTTCGATGGTGTCGAAGTTACGCAGTTCCGTGCGGCGGGGGAAGGCTTTGCCGTACTTGTCCTTCAACATACGGAACCAGTCGACGGTATATTCCACGATGTTTGCCAGATGGCAGTCTATCTCCTCTATGTCCTTTCGCATGCGTGCTATCAGTTCCTCTGCCTTGTCGGAGTTGAATTTGAGGATACGTGCCATCTTTATCTCCATCAGCCGGAGGATGTCTTCCTTGGTCACTTCGCGGATAAAAGTCGGGTAGTAGGGAGTCAGGCGCTCATCGATATGTTCGCAGGCGGCATCCATGTTTTTGGCTTGTTCAAACTCCTTATCCTTGTAAATACGTTCTTCAATGAATATCTTTTCGAGTGAAGCGAAATGCAGGCTTTCCAGTATCTCTCCCTTACGGATTTCCAGTTCCTGGCGTAGCAGTGCCAATGTGTTGTCGACTGATTTGCGCAATACATCACTCACGGTGAGGAAGTGGGGCTTTTGGTCGTCGATGACACAGCAGTTGGGAGAGATGCTCACTTCACAGTCGGTGAAGGCATAGAGGGCATCGATGGTCTTGTCGGATGATACACCCGGGGCTAGATGCACTAATATTTCCACACTGCCGGATGTCAGGTCCTCTACCTTACGTATCTTGATTTTTCCTTTTTCGCTGGCCTTTACGATGGAGTCGCATACACTGGCCACCGTTTTCCCGTAAGGAATTTCCTTAATGGCAAGTGTCTTGTTGTCTATCTTTTCTATTTTGGAGCGCACGCGTATCGCACCGCCACGTTCACCGTCGTTGTATTTGGATACATCGATACTGCCTCCCGTCTGGAAGTCGGGGTACAGCTTGAATTCTTCGTTGTGCAGATAGCTGATGGAAGCATCGCACAGCTCATTGAAGTTATGTGGTAATATTTTGGATGACAGGCCTACGGCAATACCTTCCACACCTTGTGCAAGCAGCAGTGGGAATTTTACCGGTAGTGTAACCGGTTCTTTGTTTCGCCCGTCATAAGAGAGTTTCCATTCGGTGGTCTTGGGGTTGAATACCACGTCCAGTGCGAACTTGGAGAGACGTGCTTCGATATAACGGGGGGCAGCGGCGCTGTCACCCGTCAGAATGTTACCCCAGTTTCCCTGGCAATCCACGAGCAAGTCCTTTTGTCCCAGCTGTACCAGAGCATCGCCGATAGAAGCATCACCGTGCGGATGGAACTGCATGGTATGTCCTACGATGTTCGCCACCTTGTTGTAGCGCCCGTCTTCCATGCGGCGCATGGAGTGGAGGATACGCCGCTGTACGGGTTTCAGACCATCCATGATATGGGGTACGGCACGTTCCAATATAACGTATGAGGCGTAGTCCAGAAACCAATTCTGGTACATGCCGCTCAGTTGGTGCTTTATATTGGCATCCTTTGCGTCCGCAGGTTTGTAATCCGAGTGTTCTTCGCTCCCGGCCGGGAGTTCCTTGTCCAAATCATCTTTCGGTGCTTCAAAATCTTCGCTCATATTTGTTCGGGAATTGTCTATTCTATGATATTACTGATTTTTCAGTCGCAGGCAAAAATACAATTTTTGTTCGATAAATGAGAATTTGCGCGGAACTATTGTGCCAAATCCTTCCCATTTTTTAAAACTTCTGCCCGTTAATGGAACCAATCTGTCTCTTTCCCGTTAGCGGAATTATATTGAGGACGTGCTTCCGCCTCTTTGCGGACAGCGATGTTGCTTTTGTCTTTCTTGCCGACAAGTTGGCAAGGTTTTGCCACCACATTGGCAAAGCTTTGCCAAAGGCATGGCAAAACTTTGCCAATATGGTGGCAAAACGCTGGCAAAGTAACTTGCTAGCTTGTTGTGTGTTGGCTCGAATTGTGCAGCGATATCATCACAAGGGTGAAGAGATACTGGGCAGATTCTGCCGACGGATTCATTATTTTGTGAATTTCCATTCGTCAAATAAGAACTTTCCGTTCCCGAATACGAAGTAAATGTCGTGTTTGCCTTTTATCTGTTTGTCCAACGGCTTTGTCAATGTTTGCCACGTATCGGTATCAAAGGTCAAGGTGGATAGGAGCGGACCGTCTGGACTGTCCATGTGTATTTCGATGGAGCCTTTCCCTTTTATCTTCATCTGTATGGCTTGAGGTGATTGCGGGAATTCCGCACCGCGGACACAGATGGCCTGTCCGCTCTTGTTTCCTACGGCAGACATGTTGCCTGTCTGTCCGGTAGGTTCAAAGGCAACGCCGCGTGTGGCGGCTGTGGTCTCGGCCTGTTGCTGCGCAAACGGGTCGAGAGGCTTGATTTGTGAAACGCCCTTGGCTGTGGCTGTGCCCATGTGGATAGTGAGGTCCTTTTCGTCCACCTCTATTTCTTCCACGCAGATACTGCGGACGCCCACTTTGAGGTCGCGGCTGTCCTGCAAGCCCAGTGAGTGGTAGAAGAGATAGTACTTCCCTTGAAATTTTACCAGATGTGTATGGTTGTTGCTGTCGGACATGCCATAGTCGCCGGGATTTTTGAAGTAGTTGTCCCGATAGGTCCAGCTGTCTGTCTCAAGTGGCGTGCGACTCGTCATGTAGCTCATGCAGCACCGGCTCGGCTTGTCTATATCCTTGTGGGGCCATGCATCCCGGTTCTTCCAGTTGGTGTTGTAGGTGTAAATCCAAGTGCCGTTCAGATAGTTCAGTTCGTTTGCTTCAAAGTGGTATGGCGCTTTTATTTCAACTATTTCGCTGTCCAGCGTCTTCATGTCATTTGCCAGCCGCACGATGCGTGCGTCTCCGGGAATGTAGTCGTCGCTGTCGCCCCCGCCAAAGGAGAGCCAGCCGATGCCCTTGTCGTCGATGACTACTCCCGGATCGAAGGGAGCTTTACACTTGCCGAGTCCTGGAGTATTGCCGTCTACCACACATTTGCCCAATGGGTCTGTCCAGGGCCCCACGGGGGAAGTGGCAGTCAGCATACCTACACCGGAACCGCTGTTGGAGTAGTACAGATAGAAGTGGGTTTTGCCGTCGGCCTCCTTGCGCGAAGCGATGGAAGGTGCCCACGAAGCCATTCCCCAGGGAGCCAGAGCCTTTACATTGATTACTCCGTGATAAGTCCAGTTCACCATGTCGTCAGAAGAGACCATCGTCAGCGAATGGATGTGCTGATAGGTGTTTTTCCCGTTACGGCCCACTACATCATATTGCTGGTGGTCGTTAGTGCCGTACACATAAATGCGGCCGTCGTGCACCACTGCTGTGGGGTCGGCCATGTATTGGAAGTCGAGAAGGGGATTGGCATTGCCGGTAGAGAACTTGGGCGAGAATTCAAAAGATTCTTCCAAAGCGCTGTCTGTAGAAACCGGAATGTTTTCAGAAGAGGCGATGCTGTCTGCCCGGAAGGGGGCTAAGGGGATGCCTTCCGTTGAAAAAAGGTTGCCTTGAGCAGCGTCACTGAAGCAGTAGCGAATGGAAACCGGGCTTTCGATTCCTTTTACCGGGACAATCAGCTTTCCCCCGTCTATCCTGGCCCGGGCCTCTTGCCATTCCTGGCCGGCTGCGGCCATCATCAGCCCCTCTATCCTTTTCCCGTGTACGGCCAGTCCGTTCTTTATGTCTTTGAAAGAGATTGTCACATGGTTGCCTTTGCGGCAGGCGCTTTCAAAGACCGGGCTTTTATAGGGGCCTGCATATATATGGTATGTATCGTCCAGTGCAAGATTGGCGAGACGTTTGCCTACGCTTCTTTTGTCACGTGGATGGATGTCCTGCACATTGTCCACCAAATCTGACACGGTAATCATCTTGACCTTGTCCAGCATTTCGGGCAACATGGCCTGCTGCTCGCGTAGCAGTGCCGGTCCGTTGTCTTTGGAGTGGTATTGGAAGGGGGCTATCTGGACCAGATAGAATGGGAATTCCTTGTTAAATCCGGTACGCCACGAGCCTATCAGCCGCTGCATCACCCGGGCGTAGGAGCTGGCACGGCCTTGGTTGGCTTCTCCCTGATACCAGATGCATCCGGCAATGCCGTAGGGCATCACGGGATAAATCATGCTGTTGTACAACGTGCCTGTTTCAGCCGGAAACCAAGGATTGGATTCATACGGATAGTCGCACAAGATCGGGTCGCTCATTACGCATTCGCGGGG
>ERZ779877.1830-NODE-1830-length-16985-cov-5.112995_pt1 | contig 16985 bp, 9 predicted proteins | sample MGYA00511556_ERZ779877 | MGnify/ENA primary metagenome ERZ779877 (study PRJEB29588, sample SAMEA2159338) | human gut metagenome | biome: human gut; feature: human-associated habitat; material: faeces | place: Denmark | collected 2008/2010 ...
AACATTTTGCAAGAACATCTTTTCTTAATGCCTTTACTGTCTCTCTGGCAATTACCCTGCTTCCGATCGCTGCCTGAATAGGAATCTCAAACTGCTGTCTGGGAATCTCTCCTTTGAGTTTTTCACACATCTTACGGCCACGTTCCTCGGCACTTCCCGCAAATACAATAAATGAAAGTGCATCGACTTCTTCTTTATTGATCAGGATATCCAGTTTGACAAGTTCTGACTTCACATAACCGGCCATCTCATAGTCAAACGAAGCATATCCTCTTGATCTTGATTTTAATGCATCAAAGAAATCATAAATGATTTCATTAAGCGGGAGCTGATAATGTAATACTGCACGTGTCTCTTCAATATACTCCATACCTTCATATACGCCTCGACGTTCCTGGCACAGATCCATGATTGCACCGATAAACTCCGATGTCACCATGATCTCTGCTTTTACCATTGGCTCTTCCATATATTCGATCTCTGAAGGATCCGGAAGGTTCGATGGATTCGTAAGCTCTATCACATCTCCATTTGTCTTGTGTACTTTATAGATAACCCCCGGCGCAGTTGTTACCAGATCCAGATTATATTCTCTTTCCAGACGTTCCTGAATGATCTCCAGATGTAGAAGTCCAAGGAATCCACAGCGGAATCCGAATCCCAGTGCAATTGAAGTCTCAGGTTCGAACTGCAGTGATGCATCATTTAACTGTAATTTCTCCAACGCATCCCTGAGATCCGGGTATTTTGCGCCATCTGCCGGATATAATCCACAGTAAACCATTGGATTTACTTTCTTATATCCCGGAAGCGGTTCTGCACATGGATGTGCCGCATTGGTTACCGTATCACCCACGCGGGTATCCTTTACGTTCTTAAGACTTGCCGTAATATAGCCTACCATTCCGGCACTCAGTTCCTCACACGGAATAAACTGTCCGGCCCCAAAATAACCAACTTCTACTACTTCTGCCTTAGCTCCTGTCGCCATCATAAGGATCGGTGTTCCTTTTTTTACAGTTCCTTCTTTGATTCTGCAAAATACGATAACACCTTTATACGCATCATATAAAGAATCAAAGATCAACGCCTGAAGCGGTGCTTTCGGATCTCCGGTTGGTGCCGGTATCTTTGCCACGATTTCTTCCAGCACCTGATCTACATTCAGTCCGGTCTTTGCAGAAATACGCGGAGCATCCATCGCCTCGATACCGATCACATCCTCGATTTCCTGTGCGACCTCTTCCGGGCGTGCACTCGGCAGATCAATCTTATTGATGACCGGAAGCACATCCAGATCATGATCCAGTGCCAGATAGACATTGGCAAGTGTCTGGGCTTCCACCCCCTGTGCGGCATCCACAACCAGGATGGCACCATCACACGCTGCAAGACTCCGGGATACTTCATAATTAAAATCCACGTGTCCCGGCGTATCAATCAGGTTAAAAATATATTCCTCTCCATCCTTTGCCTGATAAATGATGCGCACTGCCTGGGATTTGATCGTGATTCCCCTCTCACGCTCCAGATCCATATTATCGAGAACCTGTGCCTGCATCTCACGGCTGGTCAGCGTTCCTGTTTTTTCTATGATTCGATCCGCAAGTGTAGACTTACCGTGATCAATATGGGCAATAATACAAAAATTACGAATTTTGCTCTGATCGATTGACATCTTATTCCTCTTTTTCTTTCTACTATAATTTATCGTTTGATAAGTACGGTCCATCAGATGCTGATAGAACCTACGCAATGTTACATTATACCGAAAACAGGTCTATAAATCAAACATTGACATCCACTTTTTCCATAATACCTGTTTGGTATCATCGTCCGCAAATGCCGAATGCAGCGAAGCCATATAAATTTTCTCACACATCGGCTCTTGAAACATCCCGGCTTCTGCCAGACGCATATATTCATCCGTACAGCTGGTATCGCTGACGGTACGGTTGTCCGTATTGATGGAAAGCAAAATTCCGGCATCGTAAAATTCCCTAAACGGATAGTCTGTAAAATCCGTGACCGCCTTTGTCTGCAGATTACTCGTCGGACACAGTTCCACTCCGATCTTTTTCTCTGCAACTTCCTTCTTTAATTCCTCGTCCCCGCTCATGGCAATTCCGTGACCGATCCGCGATGTTCCCAGTTCAATGGCCGTACGGATTTCTTCCCTGCTTCCACATTCTCCTGCATGGATGGTATATGGCATGCCATATTTTTTTGCAGTGGCAAATACGTCCGCAAACGCTGCTGTCGGGTACGCCTTTTCATCCCCTGCCAGATCACAGGCAACAACACCGTTTCCGAGAAATTCCCGCGCTTCTTTTAACATGGCAATATTTTTTTCGGTTTCCAGATTGCGCATGGTGCAGACAATCATTCCGGTCAGGATGTCCGCTTTTTCTTCTGCTTTTTTCAGGCCATCTCGGACGCCCTCTAAGATTTCCCGGACCGAAAGCCCCTGCTCCATGGAAAATGCAGGTGCAAAACGCACTTCCAGATACTTGACCTGTTCTTTTGCTGCAGAAAGTGCCAGATCCTGTGCTGCTGCCGAAAGTCCCTCCTTCGTCTGCAGGCAGCCAAGCGGCAGTTCAAACTTCTCCAGATACTCTGCCAGTGAACTGCAGTCCATCGGTGCCACCAGTTTTTCCCGCAGTTCTTCCAGCCCCAGCGGCTCTTTCCCCTCCTGCTGCATCAGTTTCTGGATCAGGGGCAGGCTCACCGAACCGTCCAGATGACAGTGCAGCTCTATTTTTGGCATATTGTGTGCAATAAATCGATTCATCATCGGCTTTTCCCTCTCTTCTGCAAACTATAACAACGGAAGAAGTGATGTGCCGATCGTATTTGCCGGCATCTGCACTCCAAAATTATCCGCAATGGTCGCCCCGATCACCGCAAATGTATCCTGTGTCGGGAGCGGCCCGCTTCCCTGATCGGATGGCGAATACAAAAGCAGCGGCACCTGCTCTCTTGTGTGATCCGTGCCCTTGTACGTTGGATCGTTTCCATGGTCCGCCGTGATCATCAGCAGATCCTCTTTTTTAAGCAGTGGCATAAGTTCTCCGAGCTTTTTGTCAAACCGCTCGATTTCCTCTCCGTATCCGATCGGATTTCTCCGGTGTCCCCACAGGGCATCAAAATCGACCAGATTGGTAAAGCACAAACCGCAGAAATCGGATTTGGCCAGCGCAATGGTCTGGTCCATCCCATGGACACTGCTGGTCGAATGCAGACTTTTTGTAATTCCGTATCCGTCAAAAATATCATGGATCTTTCCGACTGCCAGCACGTCATATCCGGCTTCCTGAAGCGCATTTAATGCTGTTGGCCCGGTCGGTTTCAACGCATAATCCCTGCGGTTGCTGGTTCTGACAAACTCGCCTTTTTTCTTTCCCACATACGGGCGGGCGATCACGCGTCCCACCCTCCACTCATCACGCATCGTCAGTTCCCTGGCAATCTCACAGTAATGATACAGGGTCTCTAATCCCATCGTCTCCTCGTTCCCGCAGATCTGCAGAACCGAATCTGCCGATGTGTACACGATCAGCTTTCCTTCCCTGATTTCCTGCTCGCCGAGTTCCTCTAAAATCTTTGTTCCGCTTTCCGCCCGGTTTCCTATAATTTTTCTGCCGCATCTTTTTTCCAGTTCTGCGATCAGCTCCGGCGGAAATCCATGTTCCGTAAAGGTGATGAAAGGCTTTTTTGTTTCAATCCCCATCATCTCCCAGTGTCCGGTCATGGTGTCTTTTCCGTTGCTTTTTTCATTCAGTGCCGCATAATATCCAAGTGGATGTTCCTGCGGCTGTACCTGTTTTAAGGATTTCAGGTTTGCCAGCCCTAAAGATGCCAGATTTGGAATATAAAAATGTTCCACGGTCTGTGAAATATGCCCCAATGTATCGGCACCTTCATCTCCGAAGCGTGCGGCATCTGCCATCGCTCCCATTCCCATCGAATCGAGTACTATTACAAAAACACGTTTCAATCGTCTGTCCATGATTTACTCCCCTCCCTGTTTCTTAAGATTTTCCGGTCCAAAACTAAGAGGCAGCAGTTCCTCCAGCGTGTGTACTTCATAGTCCTCCTGGGACCTTGCAAGTACAATCTCAAAATCTCCCGGACAGAATTCCCGCATCACCTGTCTGCAGATTCCACACGGACTGCAAAGATCCGTACATTGGTTTTCCTCTGCCGTTTTTGGGTACAAAACACTTCCACCAACGATTGCAATCGCCTGAAATTCCCGCACACCCTCACTGACCGCCTTGTAAAATGCCGTACGTTCGGCACAGTTTGTTGCAGGATAGGAAGCATTTTCTATATTGCATCCCTGATACACAGTTCCGTTTTTGGCCAGAAGAGCCGCACCCACCTGAAAACGGGAATACGGTGTATACGCCCGCTTTCTCGCCTGAAACGCACTCCGGATCAGTTCTTTATAATCTGTCTGCATCTTTATCCTCCTGTATCAGCAACCGGATGGCATCCACAGTTGTAGCGATTGCCTGCGTTGTATCATGCACCTGCACGTTCGGCAGCCCCCTTTTTTCCCGCTCCTGATTGGCAAGGACAAGAAAGCAGGCGCCCACACGCACATGCAAAAAACTTCCGGCAATAAAAAGCGCCGCCGATTCCATCTCCGATGCCAGACATCCCATCCTAAGCCATGCCTGCCATTTCTGCGTGAGCTCATAACTTACCGGCATAATCTGCGGCTCATGCTGTCCGAAAAAGGAATCCTTGCTCTGTACAACGCCGACATGATGACGTATCCCGCGTTTTTTTGCTGCCTGTACCAGTGCAGTAGTCACTGTAAAATCCGGGACAGCCGGATATTCGACCGGTGCATACTCGCGGCTTGTCCCCTCCATCCGGATCGCTCCGTCTGCAATCACCAGATCTCCGCCAAGTATATTTTCCTGCATTCCGCCGCAGGTGCCTACACGCAAAAACGTGTGTGCACCGCATTTGGAAAGCTCCTCGATGGCAATCGCAGCCGACGGTCCGCCGATTCCGGTGGAAGTCACACTCACCCTGACGCCATCTAACGTTCCGGTGTAAGTCGTAAATTCCCGGTTATCTGCCACTTGTTTTGCATCCGTTAAAAATTCCGCAATCTTTGCACATCGTTTGGGATCTCCCGGCAGGATCACATACTTACCTATGTCCTGCGGTCCCACGCCTGTGTGATACTGTCTGCCTGAACCTTCTGTATAATCAACCATAAAAAATGCCCTCCTCAATATAAGTACATTGTAACATTTACAGCCGTTATTTCAACACTTTTGCAAACAGATCTGCAAGTGGTTCCATCGCATTTTTTGCTTCTTCAAACGTATTCGTTTGTGCGCCCACTTCCACCAGCATACTCTTCGGGCAGAAATGCATATTAAAGCGGTACCCTTTTAGATAAATTCGCCTTGTAAAATCCGGATAATATTCCGCAGCGGCAAGCTGCATCTGAAACGAAAACGCCAGATTATCGGAAATATACGGATTTTTTAAATACGGAATATCCCCGGAAGCCGTTGTTCTGCTCAGTCCGTTAAAAAACATGATCTTTGCCATCTTTTTTCCGTTTTGCGTTGTCACCAGACGCGTGTTTTCTCCCACGCCGTCTCTATGTAAATCGATCACTACCTGAATCGATGGATTATCATTTATGATTTTCTGAATCGACGGGGCTGCCTTGGAATATGCATGATCCCGGTCGCCCACATCGTATTCTCCTTTATGATGCATGACTTGAAATCCTTCCTCTTCCAACAATTCCGTCAGATAATCTCCCACTCCGACAACACCCGTTTTTTCATCTTTTGAATCGGCATACCGTTCCTGGGAATGGGTATGATAAATTAAAATCTGCGGGCCGTCCACCGACTGGTCAATCCTTAGATCCGGTTTCATCAGCTTATCCACGTCCAGCTGATTTTTCCCGATGGTCGTTGTATTATCAACCTGATAAAAGGTCTGTCTCAGATAATCAAAATCCTGCAGTTTTTTGCGGTTGACAGAAACTTTTTTCCCGGAAGTTTCTGTTTTTTTCTCCGGCTTTTTGGACTCTTTTTGTGTCGGAGTCTCGTCCACATTCTGACTTTCCGGCTGCACTGGCTGTTCCGTTACCGCCTTTTCATTTTCCGCAATGATCTGCTTTGCCTGTTCGTTTTCCTCTGCTGCCTGATTCTCATAATACGCCAGGTTTTCCTCCTGTGATTCATACCACAGCCGCTGCTCGTTTTGTGCAATTGCCGGATACATGGAAGCCGTCACATCCCGGTATATATTCGGAATTCCTTCCTCCTGCGCCCCCAGTACCCCCGGCACATAAAGATTAAGCACTCCGTTATAAAATTTCAGGGACAGATTCTGCCCCAGAAACTGCACCAGTCCGCCACCCCAGCAATACGCAAAAGCGCAGACCAGCACAAAATCTATCGTCACCAGAAAAAGAAGCAATCGTCTCCTCACCCTATCACCACCTTGAGAGAATTATATGCCTTTTCTTTTGTCCCTATTCCTCTTTATCTCCCAGAAGCGCAATATTGAGTCCCTCCGAAATCAGAAAACTTAAATTTTTGATCGAGTCATCAATGTTTTTCGGTGTGACAAAAAGACCATTCAGCTGTGGCGAGAGCAGTTCCCTTGCCAGTTCCTGCCGCTCCCTCTCATCCAGCTTCTGCAGATCCGAAAGCGATAATGCGGAAATAAATTCCGTCATGGCATCCGAGACAATCGTTGCCGCATCCACGACCGTCGGCACACCGAGAGAAATCACGGGAACGCCCACACTTTTGCGGTTGATGGCATTGCGGTGATTGCCAATTCCGCTTCCCGGCGTGATTCCCGTATCCGTCAGCTGGATCGTCCGTCCCAGCCGCCGGATGCTTCTTGCCGCCAGCGCATCGACCGTGATCAGAAAATCCGGTTTTGTCTCTTTTACCACACCCTTTAAGATCTCCACACATTCCATACCGGTCTGCGCCATAACCCCCGGCACGATTCCGCTGACTTTTCCCACATCTTCTCTCTGGAATGCGTACTTTCCGAATTCATTCAGGATGTGGCGGGTGATAAATAAATTATCCACCACTCTCGGTCCCAGCGCATCGGGCGTCACTTCCCGGTTGCCCAGTCCGACAACCAGTGCCGCGACTTCCAGCCCCTTTTTTAAATTTTTTTCAATCTCTTTTCCCGGCAGAAGATTCCGCATGATCTTTGCCAGCTCCAAAGAAATATCCCTGTGGTATCCGGCATCTTCCTCGATCATCTCCGGCGCCTCGATCGTAATGTACGTCCCCTTTGGCCTTCCCATCGCAACGGATGCATTCTCGGTCTCGATCATCACGGTACTGACAATCACTCCATTTTCCCGCCGTTCTTCCAGAACACGGATGCCGCGCATATCTGCCTGGTCTTCCTGCAGCCGCTCCTGTGATTCGAGTGCCAGATCCGTGCGGATCGGATAACTATTTTCCAACATGCCTCTTCCTCCCCTTTTACCATATGCATTTTTGCAGAAATGGTTTCTGGAGATAGTATGTACGGCATAGATTTTTTTATGCCTGAAATTAAAAACCGCAGGGACATTCGTCCCTGCGGTTTATCTGTATTCCTCTGTTTCCGGATCAATTATTTACCAGCGTAAAGAGTTACTAACTTCTTTAAGTGGTCATACTCATCCTTAGAGTTCTTCTCAGCCTTTGCAAATAACTCAGCAGCTCTCTCCGGGTTGAACTTCGCAAGAGATGCATAACGGTTCTCACCCTTTAAGAATGCCTGATAATCGCCTGTAGGCTCCTTGCTGTCTAATGAGAATGCATCTTTGCCTTCTGCAGCAAGTGTTGGGTTGTAACGGAAGTTGAACCAGTATCCGGACTCAACAGCTAACTTCTCCTCGGTCTGAGCCTTGCTCATACCCTTCTTGATACCATGGTTGATACATGGAGCGTAAGCAATGATAAGTGATGGTCCCGGATAAGCCTCTGCCTCTGCAAGAGCCTTAACACACTGATTCATATCAGCACCCATAGAGATGTGTGCTACATATACATAACCATAGCTCATTGCGATACCGGCAAGATCCTTCTTCTTTGTCTCTTTACCACCGGCAGCGAACTGTGCGATCGCACCTGTAGGAGTAGACTTAGAAGACTGTCCACCTGTATTTGAGTAAACCTCAGTATCGAATACCATTACGTTGATATCCTTACCGGATGCTAATACATGGTCTACACCACCGAATCCGATGTCGTATGCCCATCCATCACCACCGAAGATCCACTGAGACTTCTTAGCGAGGAAATCTTTCTCTTTTAATACATTCTTGGAAGCATCGCATCCGCAAGCCTCTAATGCTGCTACTAACTTCTCTGTAGCTGGTCCGTTCTCGATACCGGAAGCAAATGTATCATTCCACTCCTTGATGGCATCCTTAACATCAGCCTTATCTGTGTTAGCTGCGATCTCATCCAGCTCGTTCTTTAATCTGTCACGGATTGCTCTCTGAGCAAGTAACATACCATAACCAAACTCTGCTGCATCTTCGAACAGTGAGTTAGACCATGCAGGACCATGACCCTTCTTGTTTGTTGTATAAGGTGTAGAAGGTGAAGAGTTTGCCCAGATAGAAGAACATCCAGTTGCATTTGCAATGTACATTCTGTCACCGAATAACTGGGTAATTAACTTAGCGTAAGGTGTCTCACCACATCCACCACAAGCTCCGGAGAACTCAAGTAATGGCTGACGGAACTGAGATCCCTTAACAGAGTTAAGTTTGAATTTCTCGATAACATCTTCCTTATCCTCAAGAGATACTGCGTAATCGAAGTACTTCTGCTCATCCTCATGTGCCTCGAATCCGGTCATTGTGATAGCCTGTACCTTATCAGGACATACGTTTACACAAGAACCACATCCTGTACAGTCGAATGCGGAAACAACGATTGCGAACTTGTAACCTGGCATCTGGTTGAGATCCTTCATCTGCATTCCTTCCGGAGCCTTAGCTGCCTCAGCCTCTGTCATAGCGACTGGACGGATTGCTGCATGAGGACATACATAAGAACACTGGTTACACTCGATACACTTGGTAGCATCCCATACAGGAACGTCTGTTGCAACACCACGCTTCTCGTATGCTGCTGTACCGGATGGAGTCCAGCCTGTCTCGTATTTCTTAACAACAGATACAGGAATTGTGTTACCCTGCTGTCCGTTGACTTTCTGCTGAATATCCTTAACGAAGTCAACAACTTCCTTGTTGTCTCCCTTAACTTCTACAGAGTAATCATCATCTGTGCAGTTCTTCCAGCTCTCTGGAACATCTACCTTAACGTATGCTGTAGCACCGGCATCGATTGCGTCGTGGTTCATCTTAACGACATCGTCACCCTTCTTAGCATAAGATCTTGTAGCTGCGTCCTTCATAAGCTTGATAACTTCCTCTTCCGGAATCAGCTTTGTCAGAGAGAAGAATGCTGACTGAAGTACAGTGTTGATACGGTTTCCAAGACCGATCTCTTTACCGATCTTTACACCATCGATGATGTAGAAGTTGATGTTGTTCTCTGCGATGTATCTCTTTACCTGACCCGGTAACTTCTCATCCAGTTCATCAACTGTCCACTGTGTATTGAACAGGAATGTACCGCCCGGTACCAGATCCTGAACCATGTTGTACTTGTAGATGTATGCTGTACAGTGACATGCTACGAAGTTTGCCTGAGAGATCAGGTATGTGGAACGGATTGGAGAATGTCCAAAACGTAAGTGGGAAATTGTAACACCACCGGACTTCTTGGAGTCATAATCAAAGTATGCCTGAGCGTACATATCTGTGTTGTCACCAATGATCTTGATGGAGTTCTTGTTGGCACCTACTGTACCATCTGCACCAAGACCCCAGAACTTACAGTTTGTAGTTCCTTCCGGAGTAGTAACAGGATTTTCCTTAACATCCAGGGAAAGATTTGTAACATCATCGATGATACCGATGGTAAATCTCTCTTTCTCTGTGTTGTTGTATACAGCGATGATCTGTCCAGGAGTAGTATCCTTAGATCCTAATCCGTAACGTCCGCTTGTAATTGTAACCTGATCGAACTTAGATCCCTTTAATGCAGCAACCACATCTAAGTATAATGGCTCACCAAGAGAACCTGGCTCTTTTGTTCTGTCTAATACTGCAATTCTCTTAACAGTATCCGGAATAGCCTCGATTAAAGCTTCCTTTACGAATGGTCTGTAAAGACGAACCTTAACAACACCGACCTTCTCGCCCTTTGCCATTAAGTAATCGATGGTCTCATCGATTGTCTCACATACAGAACCCATAGCAATGATGACACGGTCAGCATCAGCAGCTCCGTAGTAGTTGAACAGCTTGTAGTCTGTGCCGATCTTGGCATTTACCTTGTCCATATATTCCTGTACGATTGCAGGCAGCTCGTCGTATGTAGAGTTGCAAGCTTCTCTTGACTGGAAGAAGATGTCAGGGTTCTGTGCAGATCCCATTTCTACCGGATGATTTGGATTTAATGCATTCTTACGGAAAGCATCAACTGCATCCATATCTACCATATCTTTCAGATCTTCATAATCCCAGGTCTCGATCTTCTGAATTTCGTGAGATGTACGGAATCCATCGAAGAAGTTGATGAATGGAATTCTTCCCTTGATTGCTGCGCAATGAGCAACCGGAGTTAAGTCCATAACTTCCTGTACGGATGACTCACAAAGCATTGCAACACCTGTCTGACGGCAAGCATATACATCAGAGTGATCACCGAAGATGTTCAGTGCATGTGTAGCAACACAACGAGCGGATACGTTGAATACGCCCGGAAGTCTCTCACCAGCTACTTTGTACAGGTTCGGGATCATAAGTAACAGACCCTGGGATGCTGTGTAAGTAGTTGTTAATGCACCAGCTGCAAGAGATCCGTGTACAGTACCGGCTGCACCAGCCTCAGACTGCATTTCTGTAACCTGAACGGTCTGTCCGAAAATGTTCTTACGACCAGCGGTTGCCCACTCATCTGTAGCCTCAGCCATAACAGATGAAGGAGTAATAGGATAGATTGCTGCAACATCAGTAAACGCATAAGAAGCGTGTGCTGCTGCATGGTTTCCATCCATGGTTTTCATTGAACGTTTCATGAATTAGTCCTCCTATTTTTAATTAAAGTTCAAACATAAAAAACATTGAATCAGAATGTCTTCTAACTAAATAATATAGGATGAATGCACCCAAAAATCAAGCGATAGCGACAGCATTTCTTGTTTTTTTACAAATACATCTTTTCAAAGTCGCCAATCGGAACCGGACAATTGCATAAATATCCCTGTCCGCAGGTGAATCCACCTTCTTTGAGGAACTGCTCCTGTTCCTCCGTTTCCACCCCCTCTATAATAATATCTTTATGTAAAATCTTTACCATACGGCCGATTTCGTAAAGAAGATTTTTCTTTTGTTCCGTCATGCCTTTATTAATAAAACTTTTGTCAATTTTTATGACGTCTGCAGGCATATCTGCAAGTACGGAAAGTGAAGAATATCCTGTTCCGAAATCATCAATTGCCACACGGAATCCAATCTCGTGCAGCCGGTTCATACACTTTTCAAGGACTGCTACATTTTTTACAAGTACGCCCTCTGTCACCTCAATTTCTATATACTCCGGACGGACACTGTATTTGGAAAGCACATGCTGGATACGGTTTAAAAATTCCTCTCCGTCCGACTCAAAATGACGCCCGGAAAAATTGGTTGAAATCACAATTTTTCTCCGGTGCTGCTTGTCCCATTTTTCGAGAGTTTTTAACACTTCCTCATAAATATAAAAATCAAGCTCTGTGATATATCCTATTTTTTCGAGAGAATCAATAAACATTCCCGGCGGAAGAATCTTTCCATCCGGACGTTTCCATCGTGCCAGTGCTTCTGCCCCATAAACACTCCGGTCACGTAAAATAAACTTTGGCTGCAGATACATCTGGAAATCATCCCGGTATAATGCCTCATAAAATTCCCCGACTATTTTTTGCTCCTCGGTACGCTGGATACGCAGGGAAGGATTATACAGGGTAATATCCCTCTTCCCGGTATTTTTTGCATTTTTCCATGCAAGATTGGCATTTTCGATCGCAAACTCGATGTCCATTTTATTGTCTTCCAGAATATATACCCCTGCCGATATCCCCATTCCACTGTTTGGATACCTGTGATTCTGCATATTGGAAAATCTTTTATTTCTGTTGTGCAGACGATCGATCATTTTTTCCTGACTTTCATCTGCAATAAGAAGCAGAAAAAAATCCGAATACAAACGGCAGCCTGCACGGAAATACTCCTGCATAAAGATATCCTGTGCAAACATTTTAAGGACACTGTCCCCTACTTTATAGCCATAATTTTCATTGATATATCCAAAATTATTGATATCCATATACTCAATGGCATATACTTCATCCGGCTTGGAATGTGCCAGAATTTCAATCACCGCTTCACGGAATGCCTCCTGATTGTACAGCCCTGTCAGCGGATCTTTTTTCTGGATGGAACTGATCTGTTCCCGGCTTTCTGTGACCCGATAGCGCAGGGACACAAAAATAGCCATCATACGGGTCAGTTCCTGAAAAATTTCCAACTCTCCCGGCTGCCACTGCCGTTCTTCGTCCAGTGACACATAAATTACTTCCCCTGTACAGCCCCCAACATATTCAAATTTTCCAACCACAGCAGAAAACGGAGCGTTTTCGTTGTATGTATCCGTTGACTTAAGATACTTTCCCATCCCCGTTGCAAAATTGCTCCGCGAATTTTTAACTATCATATACTCCCCTGGCTGTAGTTCCTTTAGTGAAGGACTTTTCTTTGGAAACGCACTTTTCCCATAAAAAGAGAAATTATTTCCAAAATAATTGGTCATGACCATTCCGTCATTTTCGGTGTTATCCTCAAATACCATAACAAGATCCAGCTGGTATCTTTCCGTAATCCTGTTTAAAAGCATATTCAGCGACCCGTCTATATTTTTGGCGTGCGCCATAAGACTGATGGAAAATGCAAGGAATTCACGGTCTTCTGCGCCCATGTTTTCCCGCCGCTCAATGTTTTTGATTCCGTTTCTGATCATTCCCACATCTTTTGCACCGGCAATCTCATATCCATTTTTGCCCCCCTGCTTGGTACGATACATGGCATGATCCGCTTTTTCAAACAGGGAACTGTATGTATTTCCATCCCCACCGTTACAGGCGGCCAGACCAATACTTGCCGAGATCCTGTAGTGAATGGAGCCCCCCGTATAAACTTTGCAGAGTGCTTCTCCAAGATTTCCGGCACGTTCCTTTGCCTTCTCGAGTGTTGTGTTCTTCATCAGCACAAGGAATTCATCCCCACCGACCCTTCCGGTCAGATCATTGTTGCGGAAAAAAGATTTGATAATATTTGCAACATCTACGATTACGGTATCACCGAATGTATGCCCGAAATTATCATTGACACCTTTAAAATTATCAATATCAATCAGAAACAATACATGGGTTCCGTCTTCTGCTCCTTCCAGAAATGCATCGGTCTCCCTTTGGATTTCCAGCTTGTTGAGCAGTTTTGTCAGCGGATCTCTCCGCACTTCTTCCTGAAGATTCTTATCTTCATCAATATTAAAACTTCTTCCGATAATCCGGGTGATCCGTCCATTATGGTCTGCAATGCTCTTGTAATAAGTTCTAAACCAGAGATATTTCGGTGTCTCATTTTCCGTATGGATATTAAACCTTGTATCCATACTTCCGGTTTTTTCCTCTGTGGCAGCTTCTTTCATAGCCTTCAGAAAAAGCTCCTGATCCGGTGGACAGAGTGTCAGAACTTCTTCATCCACCGGAAAATATTGTTCGGAATAATCGTATTGTCCCCTCAGTTCCATCAGCCGGTACGAGCGCAGCATCGTCCAGTTTTCCACATCCAGATCAAACGGATATTCCAAAGACAGCTGTTCCATCAGCTCATATTTCTGGTTCAACAGTTTCTGATGTTCTTCCCGTCTTTTTTCCTCATCAATATCCCATAAAAATAAAACCACATATGGTTTTACATCGTAATGTGCCAGAACACTGCACCGCATCTCCACCCACCGGGTTTTCCCATCGGGGCGTACGATACGAAGCTGCATTTTTCCGTTGTCATGTGTCCGGACAACATTTTCCAATACACTGACCAGATTTGCATAATCTTCGTCATATACCATTTTTTGTGGTCTGGTTTCCCGCAGTTCCTTTTCCGTGTATCCAAGTACATCCGTAAACTCTGCGTTTGCCTCTTCCACTCTCCAGTCTGCCCCACAACTGACAATTGCAACTGCGACAGGCAGATCCAACTGTATAAATTCCCTATAATCCATAGCTTTGCCCCAATTTCGTTCAATTCTTTCTCCATTATATCATTATTTCTATACATTTCCAACAAGAAAGCGTTTTTCTTCTTGAAATATATCCCATGTCATGTTTATAATAGAATTTGTGATTTTATCATAGACATATTAAGTAAAGCAATGAGGTTTTCGTATGATTAGTGCAAATAACATTACTTTAAGATTAGGCAAAAAAGCCCTTTTCGAAGATGTAAACGTAAAGTTTACCGAGGGGAACTGTTATGGTTTGATCGGTGCAAACGGTGCCGGCAAATCTACCTTTTTAAAAATTTTATCCGGGCAGTTAGAGCCAACCAGCGGTGACATTGTCATCACACCGGGACAGCGTCTGTCTTTCCTGCAGCAGGACCACTTCAAGTATGATGAGTATACCGTACTCGACACGGTTATCATGGGAAATAAACGTCTGTATGACATCATGAAAGAAAAAGATGCCATCTACATGAAAGAAGATTTTTCCGATGAGGATGGTATCCGCGCCAGTGAACTTGAAGCAGAATTTGCAGACATGGACGGCTGGAATGCCGAATCCGATGCTGCCACCCTGTTAAACGGTCTTGGAATTCCGACCGAGGATCACTACACACAGATGGCAGACCTGCCGGGTGCCGCAAAAGTCAAAGTACTTCTTGCGCAGGCACTGTTTGGCAACCCGGACATTCTTCTTCTCGATGAGCCGACCAACCACCTGGATCTTGATGCCATCGCATGGTTAGAAGAATTTCTGATCAACTTTGAAAACACGGTTATCGTGGTTTCCCATGACCGTTATTTCTTAAACAAAGTCTGCACCAACATTGCAGACATGGATTACGGCAAAATCCAGCTGTATGCCGGAAACTACGATTTCTGGTATGAATCCAGCCAGCTTCTTGTCCGTCAGATGAAAGAAGCCAACAAGAAAAAGGAAGAAAAAATCAAAGAATTACAGGACTTTATCCAGCGCTTCTCTGCAAATGCTTCTAAGTCAAAGCAGGCAACCTCAAGAAAGAGAGCATTGGAAAAAATTGAACTGGATGAAATCAGACCGTCCAGCAGAAAGTATCCGTATATTGATTTCAGACCATCCAGGGAAATCGGAAATGAAGTGCTTCAGGTTGAAAATCTTTCAAAGACGATTGACGGTGTAAAGGTACTGGACAACATTTCATTTATCGTAAACCACGATGATAAGATTGCATTTGTCGGTTCAAACGAACTGGCAACAACGACACTGTTTAGAATTTTAACCGGTGAACTTGAACCGGACGAGGGTTCATTTAAGTGGGGGATTACAACGAACACCGCTTATTTCCCGAAGGACAGCGCGGCAGAATTTAACCGTGAAGATACGATTGTTGAGTGGCTGACACAGTATTCACCGGATCCGGATCCGACTTATGTCAGAGGATTCTTAGGCAGAATGTTATTCGCAGGCGATGACGGTGTTAAGAAGGTAAAGGTACTTTCCGGTGGTGAAAAGGTGCGTTGTCTGATTTCTAAGATGATGATTACAGGTGCAAATGTACTTATTTTTGATGACCCGACAAACCACTTGGATATGGAATCTATTACGGCATTAAATAACGGACTGATTAAGTTCTCAGGCGTAGCACTGTTTACTTCACATGACCATCAGTTTATTCAGACAACGGCAAACCGTATTATGGAAATTGTTCCAAGCGGACAGCTTATTGATAAGATAACAACATACGATGAGTATCTTGCAAGCGATGAGATGGCAAGAAAGCGTCAGGGCTTTGCAGAAGCAGCTTCTGATGATGAAGATTAATAAACAGCAATGGACAGCCGCACTTATGTGCGGCTGTCTGTGCGTATGAGCTGCGAACAGAGTCAAGATGAGAATAAGAATGATTGACAAATACAACACATTTGTTATACTTATCACATATTATATTTGCAGGGGAGCATAAGGGCTGTGTAAGCAGTGGCTGCTGAGAGGGATTAAGTTCCGACCCATAACCTGATGTGGATAATGCCACCGTAGGGATTCTTTAGAGGGTTTTTAGCTCTTCATTTGATTGTTTCAATATCGAATTTCCACAAGGCTTATGATTTTTCCTGTTAATTACCCAGAATGGAGGAATACATATGGAATACGCAACACAGATGGATGCTGCAAGAAAAGGCATTGTTACTAAAGAAATGGAAATTGTTGCAAAGAAAGAAAATATAGATGTCGAGAGTTTAAGACAGCTTATAGCTAAGGGACAGGTTATCATTCCTGCCAATAAGAATCATCAGGCATTAAGCCCGAATGGTATCGGTTCTGCCTTAAAGACAAAGATTAATGTAAATCTTGGTGTTTCAAGAGACTGTAAAGATTATGACATAGAAATGCAAAAAGTAATGGAAAAGATTCCAACAAGTAAAAACTTAAAAGCTGATAAGGTATTAGAAATTAATCCAAATCATAAGTTGTTTGAGACATTGGAAAATCTATATAATGATAATGATCCAAGTTTGTCAGATTATGTAAAACTATTATATGACCAAGCTCTTTTAATTGAAGGATTCCCAATCAAAGATCCAGTGGAA
>ERZ779877.1832-NODE-1832-length-16955-cov-3.789941_pt1 | contig 16955 bp, 17 predicted proteins | sample MGYA00511556_ERZ779877 | MGnify/ENA primary metagenome ERZ779877 (study PRJEB29588, sample SAMEA2159338) | human gut metagenome | biome: human gut; feature: human-associated habitat; material: faeces | place: Denmark | collected 2008/2010 ...
AGCTGGAACAAGATTTTCGCAAAGTTCGGGTCTGACTACAAAAAGCCGGATGCTATCACAATTATTGAGCCGGAAAACTATAAGGAAATCGTATATCCGTTGCCTGCGGGAGATCTCTTGTATGTTGGTGCAGCCACACAGCGCAAGCTCGGCAGTTACGGCATCCGCACCATCGGTCAGCTTGCGGAAACGAACCCTGAAGTCCTCAAGGGCTGGTTTGGCGTGATGGGCTATACACTCTCGGCATTTGCGCGCGGATTGGACCAGACGCCGGTCGCCAAGCAGGATGCACATTCCGCCATTAAGAGTGTGGGCAACAGCGCCACCACGCCGCGCGATTTGACCACAGATGAAGATGTGTGGCTGATGTTGGTGCTGCTCTCCGAAAGCGTTGCCATGCGTATGCGCGACCTCGGCAGCAAGTGCAATGTGGTGGAGATTTATGTGCGGGACAATGAACTGTCCGGCTTTACGCGCCGCCGAAAGCTGGACAACCCCACCAATGTAAGTATAGAAATTGCCCGCATCGCCTTTGATTTATTCAAGCGCAATTATTCGTGGCCGAAGCCCCTGCGCGGCATCGGTGTGCGCGGTGCCGACCTGTGCCCCGCAGACTGCGCAGTGCAATTAGGATTTTTTTCCAACGAGGAAAAGCGCGAGAAGCTGGAGCACATCGACAAAGCCGTGGACACCCTGCGCCAGCGCTACGGTTATCGCAGTGTACAGCGGGCGGTCGTGTACACGGACCCCGTTTTGGGCGGCATCAACGCCTACGACGACCACAACATCCACCCGGTCGGGTATTTTCATACGGCATAGGAGGCATCGTAAATGATTCAACGAGAAAAGCGCTATGTGGAAGTCGATGTGCGCTTCAGCACCGAGGGACGATTGCGACCCCTGCAGATTATTTTTGATAAAGGGCAGGTCTACAAAATAGACAAGATTAAGGACATCTGCCGCCGTGCCGCCGATGTGGGCGGTGTTGGGGATCGCTATACCTGTATGATTCAAGGCAAAGAGCGCGAGTTATGGTTTGAAGATGGACGATGGTTTGTGGCGGCGAAGGTGATCAACGAAAAAACACATTAAGAAAATCATCCTGCCAGCCATCAACCTGCTATCGCAGTTCTTCCAGATGATAAATGTAATCCAGCGATTTCAGTGCTTCTATAATCTCATGGTGCGTTTTATACTTCTTCAGTTCGCTGCTGCAAATTGTAACGGTAATCGTATATACGCTTAGTCCGGAGCCCACATAGGCGGGGTTCGATTCAATATCATCAATTCGCAGCCCTAAGCGGCGGCTGACTGTAACAAAGTCGCGCAGATACTCGATGTTTTTAAGCTCTAAATACCTGACAATCAGGCGTAAAGTTTCAGTAGTGTTCCCCCTTCCCACAAAAGAAAAAATCCGAAAACAGGGCATAGTTCACCCTGCTTCCGGATTTTACCTGACGATTTGATGTAATAGAGCTTGACACACTGAATAAAAGGCGCAATACTACTGCCGAGCCGAGCCGAGGCATTTTCGCGCCTTTGAGCATCATTGTCAAGCCCTCCTTCCGTAATTTTAGTAAGAAAAGAATATCAATCCCATTCCTCACAAATATACATAGATATTATAGCAGATTCTCCACAAAACCACAAGTAGCGTTCAAAATATTGTCGGTCACTATTCTAAACGCATTACCGCTTCCATTACTAGCATATCGTGACACCGGATGTTTGTTGGAAACTGCTCCTTTTCTTCTTGATGATTGTTGTATGAATTTTCCCCTTCGTATCCTTGCTTTCGAGCGATTTCGACACGAATAAGAACTATAATTCATACTAGATTCACCAATTATAAACAAGGAGTGATCTTTTATGAAAAAGGAATTCGCAATGTCGTTATCGCAATCCTATCGGCAGGATCTTCTCGATGCCATACAACTGGCTGAACAGGGGATGCTGTCGCCCTCGCAGCAGGCATACTGCTTTGAGGAAATCGAGGACACCAAGGGTACTGCGTTCTATCCTGCAAACGGGGATGAATTGTTCCGGAAGCTGCGCACTGCGTTGGGCGAAAAAGCGCAAATTTCCGAGCGCCAACGCGCAGAAACCGAGCTGCACAAGTTGGGGGTGGAACTCTTATTCCATATCTATATAAACAGGTTCACCTTTGCTGAAATTACCCATAACACCGCAGCCCACAAATATGATGCCATTATCTACCTCGATGAGTGTGCCACCGACAAGAATAAGCGCGCCAACGCCGCAGCGATGCGCAAGGCGTTTGATGCGTGGTTGAAAGAAAGCGGTTATACGGCGGACCCCGCTGCCCTAACCGAAGTGCCCGATCCGTGCGAGGGGCGCTTTGATACATTAGCCGGGGCGATTGCGCATATCGACCATATTTTACGCTTTCCCGACCTGCTGCTTATCTGAAACACCGCGCCTGAAAAAACTTTTTTCAAAATTCAGTATTAAATCGTCAACATATTGGTAATCCCGCGAAAACCGATACATCAATGCTGAACGCTCTACCGCGATTTATATTACAATATTTACATATTATAGTATAAATGGGAAAGGGTGTATCTGCTTGCTACAGGTAGCCGAATATGAGAATTTTGTCCGTAAGCGCATCACGCAGCTGCGCCATCGCCTCCACGTTTCGGAACATAAAATGAGCCTTGACCTTGGCAAAAGCGGCAGCTATATGCGCAGTATTTCGATTGGCAAGGCAATGCCCTCGATGCACGAATTTCTGCGCATCTGTGAATACCTCGGCGTAACTCCGCAGGAATTCTTTACCGGTGCCGGGGATGAAACCGACCGTATCAATATCTTTAACCGACTGCAAGACCTCGATGACGGTGACATACAGAAATTGCAGACATTCCTTGGTTGGATGGAAGAAAAGTAAATCCGCTTTCTGCCCGACAAGTTTTTGCTTGCCGGGCTTTTTCTTTTTGTGGGGCTTATTTAGTGGAAAGGCGTATTGCATGCCTACTACCATGACGACACCGCTTATAACTCCCTGAATAATGCAATGTCTAACGAAGGCATAGAGGAGAAATACGAAGTAAATTATATTCCTGCGGTCGAATTCTGGGATCAAATATAATAGAAAATGGAGCTGCCACATACAGCAGCCCCACTTTTTATTTCTTTTCGCATCTTGACACAAATGGCATCACTGCCCTACGCAGCACATCCGCCGTACTCGCCACATTTTGAAGCGTAATATACAGCTTCATTGCATCGCGTTTGACGGGGTTCTCGTCAACCAGTGCTTCCATCACCTCCTGCAATTCATCCAGTTTTCGAATGATAAGCCTGTAATCCGCTGGCGGATATTCAGCAGGAATCGTATCTGCAATCAGGCAACGGATATATTGTTCTCTGGACATACCTGTTTTAGCAACACGGCAGTTCAGTACAGCCAGTTCTTCCTCCGGAATGCGAACTTTTACATCCTTATATCGAGTCTTATCTGTTGCCACTGCCATTTCCTCCGCTATGTACGGTATGGTCATCACCGTATATGACAAACCTATCCAAGTCCCGCAGGAAATGCTCGATCAGGTAGACGAACATATCTTCATCATCGGGAAAGCCGTACTTGGCACACAACGTAGCCATTTTCCCAGAAAAACACGTAACAAGCCAGATTTTATCCTCACGGTTATGTGCTTTTGCGCCTCGCAGATGTTCTTCAAAGCTCTTCATGATCGTTACTCCTTCAACGCCTTCATTGTTTCAGCCAGCTTCTTGCGCTTCTCATAGACATAGGTATGCCCATAGCCAAAGTGTTTCTGAATTTCTTTGTAGTTCATTTTCAGAAAGCACAAAAGCCACTCCTTTTCTTTTGGTGAAAGCCTCTGTACTTCCTGTTGAAGAGCCAGTTCAATCTCAACCTTCCGAAACATTTGCTCGGCATCAATATCTGTCAGATGTCGCGGGGCCTGATCCAAGGAAATCACAATGACATTGGGTCGATTCTTAGCGGCATAGCGAATTGCGTGCCATTCCATTCGGCGGGTTATATAGCTAGTGAACTGTCCTTTCACCGTGCTTTTCTCATTCAGTTCATCTTGACTAAATTGCTCAAGTAACTCTTCAAATTCATGCTGGATCATTATACGTCCTCCTTATTTTTTGTTGAGAATCAAAAAATAAGGAGGTGCCCTTGGAACGGCATCGCTAGTAAAATGCTTAAATAAAGGCAAAGGATCGGAAACTCTGCGCACGATCGCCACTCTCCCTTCAAAAGGTAAGAGAACACGTCGATAGAGATTTTCCGGTCCTTTTTTGATATTATTTAATGTTTGCCGTCTATTTTTAGAGATGCTTTCTCTTTTCCATTGCCGAAAATGCTTTACTTTCCCTCACGGATTTTGCTATTTGTTGCAAATATCCGTCATCTGATGGCAATAGTATCGACATCTCCATTATAAAACTCGACTTATCCAATAATTTGTACTTTGTACAAAGCAATCAATATTGTTCAGGTTATCGTGTGGTTTTCCTGTATGTCTAAAACCTTCTTCCTCTCCTGTTGGGCCTTTTTCTCTTCAGAATTTGTCTCGCGTAGTTGTTCTTTCGTTTCTTCAATTTTCCTTTCAAGTTGCTCAGTAAATCCAATCGCTTTATCCAGATCAACAGATTGGTCAATTCCTTCTTTTTTCAAATTCTTTGCTGCACTACTGTAAGCCTGCAATTCCGTTCTATGACCACTGTAAAAAGCCGATTTCTGACTCATGGGCAGCTCTACATACTGCATCCAGACAGACTTGTATGTTTTGCAAATTTGTAAGCTCTTGGTAACCGCAGCAACTTCTTTTCGCTTTTCCTGCATAGCAGAAATTTTGTTCGTAAGATCAATTTGCTTTTTGCCTAGGCTTAGTATCGCCTTATCGTAATCAGCCGCTGTATACATATTTTCGCTTGTCATTCCAAGGAGGACCTTCCCTAGATTTTTTGCATTTTCAATTCCCATACGACGTTCCACCGCAGCTATTCTGCGACTAAGTGTAGTATTTTTTGTCGATGGTTTTATCGCCACCCCTAAAATTGCCGCAAGTTGATCCCCTTGTATGCTATTTCTTTTATTTTCGCCGCTAGTTGGAATATAGCTATATTGATGATTCTGGTAGAGCGAAACTGCACATTGTCCATTCGCCGCATTGCATACTACATATTTTTCTGGAATAAACAGCCTCTCTATCCCCTTGCTTGGCAACGCAATTGTAACTCCCCGCAGAGACATTGTTTTAATCTGATCTTCTGTTAGTACAACCGCCAATGGCAGTACGTTGTTTTCTTCATCAATTTGCTGAATCAGCTTTGTGCCTCGGATCGTGCCGTGGGTTCCGTCCTCATAAACCAAGTCATAAGAGAAGTCATTTCCGACATTGAAAGTGATTTCGCCATCCGGCGAAGTTGTCACTTCACTTTTGTTGATCATTAGTTTGGCAGGGTTGTCATTGTCATCGTGAACCTGAAGAACCAAGCCGTTTTTACCCGCCGACAGAATTTGGCGGCTGCTTAACTTCACCGCTGCCGTACAAACTTCTGGATACTGAATCGTCAATTCCTGATAGCGGTCAAGCAGCGTGATCTCCGCGTCTTCTGTAATCTGCATTTCCCCATTCTTCAGTGCATACTCAATTCCTTCGCTGGTGAATTCCGAACCGAGTGCATCTTCTGGAACCCACGCACCATCCAGCACCGTGGCTCGGTACAGTATCTGCCCAGTCGCTTTCTTCACTTTGGTTTCGATACCTGCCGTTTTCAGCTTATCTGCGAAGTCCGCCATGCCGGTCGCTGTACTGAGGATGCCGGTAATTGTCTTTGTCAGGTATTTTTGCTCTTGTGCATTGTCAGACAGTCGAGCGCAAATACCGGCATAGGTAAATGTATCAGTATCAGATAAGCTATTATCCCGGACAGCTCGACCCGCACCCTCCAGCAAATAACTCATATGCTTACCGCGAATTGTAGGTGTGATTTCCAGTTCCTTTGCCATAGAAAGAAACTGACTATAATCTGTTGCTCGCTCCAAGCAAAAATTCAGCCTCTTTCGGATTTCCGTCCGGTTGGATACAGATTTCTTTTTCCCTGCGTTTTCAAGGTATAGTTGCCCAATTTTCTGCGGGTCATCAATTACGGATAAATGAGCTTCCATGCACAAGCGGTCGGAAATATCCCGTATCTGACGTGCCGTTCGGTAGGGGACGGTTCTCAATTTTTTATAGTCGTAAAAGGAAACTGCATTGATCATAATGTGGTTATGGATATGACCTTTATCAATGTGAGTTGCTACCACATACTCGTACTTGCCGCCTGTGTATTCAAATGCCAGTTTCTTCCCCAGCTCATGGGCCTGCTCAGGCGTGACAGCATCTTCTGGAGAAAAAGACTGTAACAGGTGATAAGCAAGATTTGTGGAGCGCTTTCTTTTCAGGTTCCGCGCCTTGTGCGCAAGCACTGCTGTCATTTCAAAGTCGATAGAAGCTGTTTGAGGCTCACAATTATAGCCTGACACCAGCATCTGACCGTCGGTCTTGTCTGGGTTTTCGATATAGGCCAGTGCCTTGCCAAGAGTAGATTTTATCGCATGAATTTTTGTGATAGCCATAAGAAGCTCCCTGAAAAGAAAGATGCCCTATGTGAAATGAATCTCACATAGGGCATCTGCCTGTAATTATTGTTTTGTTGATTCCGCCTCCATCATAAGGCGGTCAAAATCGCTTTGGTACTGCCGGTCCTGTATAACGCGGTACTTTTCAAATTCACTTTCTGCGAAAGCCTTTGCGATTGCTGCTGTAACCTTTCCTTTATCTTTTAAAATTTCGGCATCGTTGAATTGCAGGAAAGCGTCCAGTTTCTCTGCCCAGTCCTGCATCGTCATAGGAATATGCCGCCGTGCTTGGCGCGTTGCATAGTCAAGGTACATTGTTACAATCTCATTCAGTTCTTGTAACTCATCTTGCTGCAAATAGTTCTTTGCAACAGAAACATCGGCTTTGACTATCTTCCCGTTTGGGGCATTCTTCCATGAGGTCAGCCCCATGTGGTCTTTTGTGTGGTCTGCCCGTTGCACAATGACCTCTGCGGCAGTACTGCCATGAACAGCGTAGTGCATTTTATTCTGAACGGTTGCAAAAAAGTCTTTGGTCGTTTTGCTGTCTACCGAGTAATCTACGGCAGTAGCATAAATATCCGTAATTTTCTGGTAAAAGCGGCGCTCGCTGGCGCGGATTTCCTGTATTTCGGAAACCAAATGGTCGAAGTAATCTTCATCAAAGATTTGCCCATTAATAAGCCGATCCTTATCCAGAACATATCCCTGCCGGGTAAATGTATCCAGCACTTTGGTTGCCCATTGACGGAATTGTGTGGCACGGGTGGAATTGGTGCGGTAGCCAACAGCAATAATGGCGGGCAGGGAGTAGAATTTGTAGTGATAGGTCTTGCCATTATCTGCAACTTGTGCAAATTTTGCACAAGTTGTACTTTCGGATAATTCATTTTCCGCAAAAATATTCCGCAGATGTTTGGCAACAACACTGCGGTCAACATCAAACAGTTGTCCGATGCCTTTTTGCGTCAGCCAGACCTCGTGATCCTGAACGCGAACTTCTATGCCATCTGTCTCTGAATCTTTCGTGAATACAAGAAAATCTGCTGTGCTGTTACGAACATACCGTTCTGTGCCTACCATCGCTGCTCTCCTTACATCAGTACAATGTAAGAATAGTATATCATGCTTTTCAATAAGAGCAAAGCCCATTTTCACGATTTTCCATACAAATGGACTTATCTCTCATCATGTTCATTTTCTTGTGTATCATGCTGATGTTCCTCTCCCATGCATTTAGCATACAATTCTGGCGTACATTTGAGAGTAATCGGCTTCGGATATAGCTCAAGGAAAATCAGGGGTGAGTGATATTTTTTCTCATATTTTGTAATTTGACTATCCGTCAAACTTATCAGATCTTCACCACCGTCTCCGCATATCAGAAACGGACCTGCGAAGAAATCCGTTGAACCATATAAGCGGTTCGGTGGTAATGGAAGCAGCTTTCCTTCATCATTACAGATGATATAGGCATCCCTGTCCAATCTTACGCTTTCTATACTCCCACAAACATATTTTTGAAAAGTTTCCAGCGTATTAGGTATCTTGATTTTCTCTGGGTACTTACCCGGCTGCACATACAACACACGGATTTCTTCATTTTGATTCATATCGTCATTCTCCTATTCAATAAATTTTTCTCAACAGCTTAACCACACGTTCCAGATAGTCTGCTTTCAGTTCAAGAAATTCTCGGCGCAGCTGCTCCACATCATTGGCATGAGCCGACTTATTTTCATTGCAGCGTTTTGCAATTTGGTTAATACTGCCCGCGATGCGACCCATCGAAGCATTTAATTGTTTCAGATTGGAAAAGTCATAATGCCGTACCTCTCCATGCAAAAGCATCTCTAAACCAAACGCTGAGAAATTTGTCATTTCAGCTTCAACCATCTTTGCTTCAACTAAGTGCCACTCCTCCTCCGTAAACCAGATGCGCTTCGGTATAGGACGTCTGCGATTCGCCATAAAGTCACCTTCCTCTATTGGGCTTGGGTTTGCCCAAAACGGGTTTCAGGGTGTCCCTGATCTGCATCTGTGGGACCCAGATGCAATGCTTGCTAACCGTCGCTCACGCTCCGGTTACCCCTGCGGGGCTCAACGGCGATGCTTGCGGCGCACTGCAAAGAGCACCGCGCCCACAAGCATCACCGGCATAAAGTCCAGCAGCAAGGAAAGCAGATCAAGCTGCTTTTCCTGCTGATTTACAGGTTGGGAAGCAATCTCCGACTCTGCGGTCGGCTGCTGCGGTGCATCCGTATTTCTGTTGTTGAAACTGTTCGCCGCCTGCACCGTGCTGTTTTGATCTCGGCTGGGAGTGCTCATTTCTCGTTCTGGATTTGCAGTGTCCATCACCGTCAAGTGAAAATCCGCACCGGTTTCCGTGGAAAGCTCGTTCTGTTCACAGCTGAACTGGTAACGCTTCGCTGCATCGCCAACAACACAAGCGGAAAGAAACGCATATTTTCCGCTCAGTGCATTTGGTTCAACAGCAGCTAACTCATTCGATTCATAAAGCTCCAAATCATAGACATCACCAGTGTACAAATTCTGTAAGTAAACTATCACGTGTTGGGAAAAGCCAACTGGTGCGGTCAGGTACGCTCCTACTTGCGCCGGTTTTGGCTCATAGTTCTCTGGTGGCGTTTCCAGCGGTTGCAATGTGTAGTGCCGTTGCTGGCCGGTCACGCTCTCATACCAGCTGCTGCCTGCCAAGGTATAAATCAGGTCGTAGTGGTTCCCGCCTTCTGCTTGCAAAAATGTCGTCTGGTTAATTTCCTGTAAGGGATAATCGCCCAAGGCATCATACTGCACAGCAGCCGCGCAGTAATATTCTGACGGTGCAACCGTCACCGTTTCCGTGTAGTTGTTCAGCCCATCCAGAACAATAACTGTTGATTCTGTATCAGATGGGCCATTACCAAGTGTGACAATCACAGTGCGGTTCTGCAATTTTTGCGGCAAATCATTGACCGCCACCGTTACAGTAGCAGCATCTTCTGCATAGACTTTTGTTGCTGTACAAAGTAAAAGCGCAAAAAGTAATGCGAGAAATTTTCTCATAAAAAACACCTCTCAGAATCCCGCATACCGGAAATAATAGCAGGGTCTGCTCTCCATCCATGCGTTGGACATATTCACTGCAACGCCATAGCCATAGCAACACTCGATCCACGCATCACCGCCCAGCGCCATCTGAACGTGCCCCTGCTCGCCGCCGGATGCGTAGACCACGCGCAAATCTCCCGGCTGGACTTCAGACGGGGAAATACTTACTAGGTCTGCTGCGTTCCGATAGGCGGCTGTGCTGCCTGCGGAAAAAGGCAGGTTCTGCGCCCAATAGCAATACTGGACAAAGCTCGAACAATCCAGATTGATGCCCACACTCGGATTGCCCGGCCCGCCGCGCAGCGAAGATGGCTGGGCATAGACAAACTTTCCTTGACAGCTCAGGGCAAAAGCGACCACCTGACCGCGTGCGGTCGTGGCGTCGATATTCAGGCTGGCAAATAGCTGCCGCAGTTCTTCCTCGGTCATGCCACTGCCGGTGGCACGGCATTTTATGCCGTCCACAATTCCATACAGTTCATCCCAGTCCATGCGATACAGAAGCGATGCCCATTCTACATTTCCATAAGCATCTTCACCATCCTTATACCACCCCTGAAATCCGCTCGCGCCGTTGGGTAGCGTGATCGTTTTTGTATATCGGGCGGATACCGCATTACCGGCATACTCATTACCGTACTGATCCTGCTTGATGATTGTCCGGGTCAAAGTTCCTGCATCACAGCTTTCTGCCAGCGCTTCCAGATTTCCGGTTCCGCCGTCCGCACCGTTTGGGGCCTGCGTTTCCGGGTCTGTGTAGCGGTCATAGCCTGTCAGATAAATCGTGCAGTCGAGATCGTAGTGACCGTACTGCCCATCGTTCAACTCTCCGGGGCACCAAGGTATGGCGGTTGCATTGGAGAAAGTAACCTCGTAATCATCGGAAACTGCGTCATCGCCCTCGCCGGTCACAACAGTAAAAGTGACCGTCAGCTCGTCAGGGGAATAAAACCAGTCATTCAGTTCGCCCCTGTACAAGTTGGCACTTTCATCCAGCACAATATTGCCGGTGCAGTCGGCTGCACTGATTTTCCCATCAACAACAGTGTGGTATTCTTCCGGTAAATCGGAAAGTTCAGAACCTGTTGCACCATCCGGGAAAATGACAGGAAAAAAGACGGTCACATCATGTGTGCCGTCCTCTTTCCATATAGAGTAACTCCTATTTTCTGCATGGCCTTCATTCCAGTGCCACTCTGCGGCGGCATCGTACTGCCCGCAGGCATCGTCACCCTCACTGCAAGTATGGGTTTCAAGGCGATAATCCTTGATGGAAACTACCTCGCCTTCGCTACGGTAACCGTTCACGCAGCCGCCATAGCTCATGCAGGAATAAGGAGCCGACTCTCGTGCAGTCACATCCAGACCATACGCTGCCAATGCTCGGCAGAATTTAGTAAAAGGCACATTGTCGCTGAAAGCAGACAACAGCTCTGAACGCGGCCAGTCTTGCTGGTAATATACTGCTGCCAAGGAAATAATCTCCGCCGTGTCATTGTAGATGCCATTGGCATAGTTCCAAGTGACACCATGCTGCAAATTGTTGCTGCGCTGCCCGGTGAGGGAATCGTACCCATAGGGATTGCCATTGGGGTCAACGTCATTCTGGAATGCTTGATAGATGCCATCGGTAACCGATGCATTTCGGTAGTCGTTGATTTTCTGCACAAGCATCTGAACGTCCTCAATACGATTCGCGCCAAACACAGAGGTGGACGTTGTACCACTCATCTGCCCCAGCAGGCTGACGATAATCAGAAACAGCAAGATGACAGCACCAATCAGGATCACTTTTCCCATAGCAATCAGATTTCGCAGTGGGTGCAGAACCACTTTGGTTATCTTTTTCAGAACATTCCCGGTATTGGTAGCAGCCTCTTTGACCTTTCCCGGAACACTGCCAGTGAAATCATCCGTTGAAGCCTGAAATGAAGATAGGTACTGCTCTGTACTGCGTAGGGTTGCACCACCAATTTTTACAACGGATTTTCCTCCTTGCAGGCGCAATACCTGCCCACCGGCTTTCAGCGCGTCCTTCGCATTGATTGTCTCGTCTTTCAGGTCTTTCAGAATATTGCCAGCTTGTTTGTCGATTACAAAAGCGCTGTCCGCTGCTGCGGCCATGATATTGCCCTCTACAACAGTCTGCGCCACTGCTATGTGCAGCCCTGCATTTTGAACGGCATCCGTATCGAAGTCATCGTGATAATCCAAAGCACTAGCACCAGCTTGCAGCGGGCTTTCTATGGCATCCACAACCCGGTATGCATGAGCTTTATAGTGACCGTTCTTGTGCTGGCTGCGCAGCAAATCATAATAGGCGCTGGCACGGCTGGAGCGCGGTGTGTTTGTGCCGGTGATAGTATTCTTATTGCCTCCAGCAGAATCATGCAGGATTCCGGATGTGTCACCGGCACCGACATCATCGAACATTCCTGTATCAGATAGCGCGTCTGGTTCCGAGTCCAGACGACTGGACTGGTCTTCATTTGGTCCCATTTTTGCATCAAGCAGAAGGTCTTTTCCCGTATGCGGCATACCGAATTGAGTCTGAATGTTCGCCACAATATCCTCTTCTGTTCGAAAGAGTTTCTTCTGCTTATTCGTTTGCGTGAATAGTTCTGACATTTCATAACCCCTACAATCCCGGCTTATTTCTTGCGGTTAGGATTGGTATCCATCAGGCGGAAAAGCTCAGTGTCCTGCGGGAAAGTATTGTTGAACGGCACCACCACTTTATCTGCAATAAGCAGGCCGCTACCAACTTCGGCATTTTCAATATACCGCTTTTCTTCATCGGAGATATGAAGCAGCCGTGCAATGTCGTTCGCATCGTCCGGGGCCTGATTCAGCAGCTTGATATAGCCGCAGTCGGACAGCATACGGCGGGCATCCTCGTTGTTCAGCACAGAGCGAACGTGTTGGGTAATGGAAGTCAGGATGGCGCCCCACTTGCGGGCACGGCTGGAAAGCTCGAAGTAGTAGTTCGTGCAGGCGCTGTTGCCCAGCAGTAGCTGGAACTCATCGGTGAAAATCCAAGTACGGCGTCCCAGCACACGGTTTCGGGTGATGCGGTTCCAAATCTGATCCAGCACTGTCATCATGCCGATGGACTGCATACTTTTGCCCAGTTTCACTGTATTGAAGCAGATGCAGTGGTTCTGCAAATCCACGTTCGTTTGGTGAGCAAACAGGTCCATTGTGCCATCCACATACATACTCAACGCCATCGTAAGCGCTTTTGCCTGCGGGCCCTGCAAAGACAAATTATTGTAAAAATCATGCAGCGAGGGCATCTGCTCACGCTCCGGATGCAGCAAATATTTCTGGTAGGTAATCAGCGCTGCGCGGTCCACAAGACTGCACTCTTGGGCGCTCAGCTCTTTGCTGTTCAAAACCAGTTGGCAGAAATCCCGCAGGAACTGGCTTTTCAGCTGGATAGGATTACCTTCATCGCCGTAATCTTCCGAAATATCCATCGGATTGATATGAGATTTGCTCGATGCCGAGATTTCAATCACTTCACCGCCAAAAGCCTCGACCAGCCGCGCATATTCATTTTCCGGGTCGATGATGACCAGATCGTCCTCCGGCCAGCGCAGCATGATACCTGCCATCATCTGCATAACAGCAAAGGATTTGCCGAAGCCGGTCATGCCCAGCACCATACCAGCCGGGGCAGGCAGCAGTTTTCGGTTGACCATAATCAGGTTTTTACTGCGGGCGTTGGTGCCCTCATACAGGCCACCGGGTTGGAACAGTTCCTGCGTAGTAAACGGCACATAGATAGCGGTATTCACTGTCAGGAGAGTGCGCTCCAGCGCCAGCCATTTCTTTCCAAGTGGTAAAACGCTGTTCATGGCAGCGCACTGCTCAAACGGGATAGGGCTGAACCGGCACGTCTGCTGCTGCACAGTATTGCAGATTTGCTGCACACGCTCGTCCAGTTCGGCATTGTTGCGGCCATAGGTGTGGATCAGGATGCAGACCTTGAAAATCTTTTGGTTATAGTTGTGTAAGTTGTCCAGCAGCTCCTCGGCATCTTCAATCTGGTTGGTCAATTCATATCGCACACCCATGTAGGCGGGCAGGTTCATGCGCACAGCATTGACCATGCCATCGCCCTTTTCTTTCTGCATATAAGCCAACTGCTTTTGAACCTGCTCAACGGCTTCGCGCTGCTCGACGGCATCTACATGAATGGAAATTGCATTATCAAAGTCCAAGTCACTAAGCAGCGAAAGCAGGTTGTCTTTCATCTGCGGGGCAATATCCCGCAGATACAGCACCTTGCCATAATACTCGCCAAACTGGTAGCGGTCATTGTACACAGCGCGGGAATCATCATGCTCCGGCTTCCAGTTGTAACCACTGGGCGCAATAAAATCCTTTGTCGTAAGGGAATCTTCTGCCAGCAGCCAATCATAAGAAAATGCCATGACCTCTTCCGGGCGGGTAATACCATGCAGCAGGTTCAGGCGCTCAATACCGGAGAGCCTGCGTACAGCGCTGCCCATGCGCTTGAACAGGTTTTGGATGTCCTCGGCGCGTTTGAGCAGCCGAACCTGCGCTTTTCTGTAATCATCCTCATGCAAACTAATGGTGATATACTTCTCCCGAATCAGTCCATTTTGCCCTTGCAGCGCTTTTTCCGATATAACGCGGTTCATTTCCTCACTATACCGGTCACGGGCATCACCGCGCAGCGGCAGAAACGTGTCGCGGCGGAACTCCGCTTCATCCACGCGCCGGGTCACAAGACTGATTTGCAGATGCGTGTCTGGGTCAAAATAGTTCAGGAATTCACTGTATTGGGTAAAAAGACTTTTCTGCTCTTCCTGCCGCGCCAGCTGAAAATTGACATCCGTGAATGCCATTGTCATGGAGAAAAGCCCTGGTTCCACCTCACAGATGCCGCTTTCGTACATACGCTCATATTGCAGACAGTCCGCAGCCTTCTCAGGCGCACGGCGCTTCTTAATGCTGCGGGCGCTCTGCGCGGCATTCATTTCGGATTGTTTTGCGGATCTGCGCAGCTGCTTTGACCGCTGCTTTCCTTCCTTTGCGCGCTGCTTTTTCGTCTCGGCGGCAATAGGTTTCACATTCGGAATTTCTGCGAGTTCTTTTCTTTTGAACATTTCGACTCTCCTTATAGGGGCGGATCGGCACCTCTGCATTTTCGCTGTGCCATGCCCAGTAAATTTTCACAAGCTTTTCAAACGGATACCCATCACGGTGGATAAAGCCCAACCCCAAAAAGGGCAGCACCTCCACCATGACGATATAAGAAACGACCTGCATATCCATCCGCAGCCAGTGCAGACAGACAAAGCAGGTCGTAATCGCCAGCACCGCAGCCGCAGCAAAGCAGGCCAGCTGGCGGAGAGATAGCCCCAAAAAGAACTTCTCTCTGTACGCTGTAATTTCGAGGTTTGTTTTTGTGGCAATCATAGCTTTTCAATCTCCAAATGGTATTAGGTCATTGCATTGGTAATGGCTTTCGTGAACTTTCCGCTCATAAACACTGCCACCAGCAGGATCACCGACTGCCCCAGCATTGCCCACGCTTGCTCCGTGATGCTGCCACCGGTGCCCAGCGAACCGGCCAGTGCTGGATAAAAGCCAATAACCAGATACAGCACCGCGCCCTGCAAGGCAACCGCGAGGTAGGATTTGAGGAAGTTCACTGCAATACCGTGCAGCTCCTGATAGCAGAGTGTGGCTATGGACAGCGATGCCATCGCATTGTAGACATACAACTCTATAAACCGCGCAGCCACAATGGTGTTGACCACGATGTTCACAATGCGCAGCATCCAGCCCACGACCATCAGCTCCAACGCCACCGGCATGTTGCCAATGCCGCCCGGCAGCGCGGCGATGGCATTTTCAATGTCAACGGTCGTATTGACCTCGCCACTGCCGACATAACCGGATATGCCAACGGTCACAGTGGACGCAACTTCAAAGAGTGCGTTCAGAATTTCCGTTGTATGCACCACCGCCCACCGGCAAACAACAATTTTCAGCATAACCAGTGCGATTTGCTGGATCGTAAAAGCGTTGTTGCTGCCGTTCATGGCAATGCGCTGGGTGGCATTGTACAACTCCAGAATCATAAAAAGCGCCAGCAGGGTCAGCGCCACCGGCATAACCACGCCGGTGCTTATGCTGTCGGCATAGCCCGCCAACGTGCTGTTCCAGTCTGTCAGGCTGCTGAGCAAACCGGAATTTTGCCCCATAGAGTTGACCGTGGCAGAAATGCCCTCCAACTGGCTGCGTATTGTATCTTCAAAAATAGCGCAGCCCTCCTTTACCCGACTGTCAGCGTGCCGAAGTAGGTGGCAACCGCAATAATCAGCACACCGCCTGCCATTGCCCATGCACCACTGCTGATACCGGGACCGTTGTGGTCCTTCAGGTTGGTGCCCAGCGTTACCGCGCCGAACAGCAGCAGGAGGCCACCGGCAAAGGTGACAACATTCGAGATGAGGGTCGTAATCGTAGATACCATTTCCATTTTATATTTCTCCGTTCAGTTGTTATTCTCAGCACAGAGATTTACGGTCTTTACGTCCTTCACATTGCTGATAAAATCCGCAAAAGACTGCTCTGCGCGTCTGTCATAGTCGAAAGGCTTGCCGCCTTCCGCTTCTACCAAATGGTAATTGGGATGATCTTTCAGATTGTATTTGCGCGAATAAAAGGGTGCCACACCGGAAATCATCAGCAGGCACCAGTTTCGGGGCATGGTTCGGATTTCTTCTGGGGTCATCAGCTCGCGCCCTAGCGCCTGATAGGACTTTGTGTATGAGCCTTGGCTGCCCTTGTTCTCCGATGTGTTCAGCACCTCAATGGTTGCCTTGCCCAACGCCTTGGAGAAGAACTCCAGATTCTCCGGGTTACCGCCTGCGCCAAGAACGATCATAGAATCGCAGTTTTCATAGATGGTCGCCCAGTCATCTTTGTACTGGCTTTTCAGCTGGTTCAATGACTGGTAAATCAGGGTGCAGGCAATGTCACGGCTGCGAATCGTACTGATAAGGATTTGAAAATCCGGTATCATGCCGATGTTCGGAAATTCATCCAAGAGGAACCGCAGATGCCGTGGCAGGCGCTTATCCGGGCGATGGTCTGCAATATCCACCAGAATTTGAAAGCACTGCTGGAACATAACTGCCGCCAAAAAATTGTAGGCGGTTGTTGTGTCGGG
>ERZ779877.1833-NODE-1833-length-16949-cov-3.333136_pt1 | contig 16949 bp, 10 predicted proteins | sample MGYA00511556_ERZ779877 | MGnify/ENA primary metagenome ERZ779877 (study PRJEB29588, sample SAMEA2159338) | human gut metagenome | biome: human gut; feature: human-associated habitat; material: faeces | place: Denmark | collected 2008/2010 ...
GTGGGGTGGTGTCGCCGGCCCGTAATCAGGTAGCCCATCACGTGGCGCACGTCGTCGAATTGCGGTTGCTGCCCTTCGGGCGAGGCCAGAAAGCGGCACAGTTCGCGCTCTTCCTCAGGCGTGGTTTCGGCGTCAAAGTAGCGCTCGGTCAGCCATTTCCAGTAGGCGAGGTCGGAATAACGGTGTTTGTGGCTCATTGCGGTGTGGTTTTAAAGTAGTTTCTGATGGTTTGTCGGGCGCGCGAGAGCTGCATCCTTACGGCTGCCGGCTGCATGCCGAGGCTTTGGGCTATGCTGCTGAAATCCTCGCCCCGGTATTCATGGCGGTGAAGAATGTCGCGCTGCAGGGGCGTGAGGCATTGCTCTACGGCCGTTTCCAGTTGTCGGAAGCGTTCTTCACGCCCGAGGGCTTCGTCTTCAGTTGTGGCGGGAGCGGCGTCGCGTCCCTCGTCGAGGCAGACTTGCGGCCGGCGTTCGCGCTGGCGCAGGTGGTCGATGGAGAGGTGGCGCACGGTGGTGGTCAGCAGGGCTTCGGCCTCGTGCGGCTGTTTGTCCGTGGCCGACGGGGTCACCCACAGCTTGCAGAAGGCGTCCTGCAACACGTCCTCAGCCTCGTCGGAGCTGCCCAGCAGCTGCGTAGCCAGCCTGCGCAGACGCAGGTGAATACGTTGGTAGGCTGAAAGTAGATTGGGTTCGCTCATGGGCTTTTTCTTGTGGGTGATGGTTTTGAGGTTTTCTTTTCTCTCCGCTCGGCCTCAGGCTGTTGCCGTGGCCGCCTGGAAGCGCCTTCATCAAGTAAACGACGGCAGGGGCGGTTTGTAACGGAAAAAAGTAAGAAATTTTTTCCGGTCACGTTTTTCCCCGTTTCCCGCAGGGCGTGGAAGGGCCGGCAAGGTGCCGGGAAAAAATTTTTGTGCAGCGGCTGTTTTTTTTCAGATGCCACCTTTTTTTCTTTCCGCTCCGTGCTTTGCGACATGTTCCGAAGCGGCGTGCGGAGACGGGAGCGGCGCGGCCCCTGTACTTACGTCGTCTTTTGCGGTTCGTTTCATGGGCTATTTGCCGGAGTTCGGGCAAAACAAACGCGGCAAACTTTTGTCCGGTTGGAAAAAAGTCTGCCGCGTCGGTATGTGGCATGTCGTGGCGCCGCCTTCGGGCGGTGCCCGACGGATTAGGCTTGTGCTACAACGGTCTTGCTCTTGCTTTCCTTACGGTCGCGCTTGTTGAGCGTGAAGTAAGCAATAGGAGCAGCCAGGAAGATAGAAGACAGCGTACCGAAGACGACACCCAGAATCATGGCGAATGAGAAGGCGCGGATGCTGTCGCCACCCAGAACGAGAATCACGATGAGCACCAGCGTGGTGGTGGCTGACGTCATGACGGTTCGGGTAAGGGTGTGGTTCAGAGCCTCGTTAAAGAGGATCATGCGGTCGCGGTTGGGATACAGGCGGATGTACTCGCGGATACGGTCGAATACCACTACCTTGTCGTTGATGGAGTAACCGATGATGGTGAGCACGGCGCCGATAAACGTCTGGTCAACCTCGAGCGAGATGGGCAGCCAGCCCCAGCACAGCGAGAACACGCCCAGAATAAAGAGGGCATCGATGGCCAGAGAGATGACGCAGCCCACGGAGAACGCCAGGTTGCGGAACCGGATAAGAATATAGATAAAGATGGCGGCCAGCGCAAAAATCACACTGAGGATGGCGCCGCGGGTCATGTCGGCCGCCACGGAGGGGCCTACCTTCTGCGAGGAGATGATGGAGCCGCCGGCGTGGTTTTCACGGTCGATGAACGTGTCGTAATCGGCCGTAATGAAGCCGCCCTCATGCAGGGCGTCGTAAATAAAGCGCTCCACGTCGCGGTCGATGGTAGGCGACTCGTCATTGATGCGGTAGTTGGTGGTGAGGCGTATGGTGCGGCCGTCCGTACCGATGGCCAGGGCTGACACGTTGGCATTGGGGTCGGCAGCCTTTACCTTTTGAGCCAGGGCGGCGCCGATTGCCTCCGATGTGACGGGCTTTTCAAACTGCACCACAAAGTTGCGGCCGCCGGTAAAGTCAATGCCCTGCGAGAGGCCGCGCAGCATGAGACCGCCAACGCTGATGAGCACCACCAGGCCGAACACCACGAATGACACACGTGACTTCTGCATGAACTGTACGTTCTTGCCCTCAAGGAAGCCGCGCGAAAGGCGGGTGTTGAACGTCAGGTGCTGCCACTTGTCTTTCTTCATAAAGTGTTCATACACGATACGCGTCATCCACACGGCGGTAAAGAACGAAGCGCAGATACCGATGCCGAGCGTAGTGGCGAAACCGCGGATGGGGCCCGTACCGAACTCAAACAGGATAACGGCCGTAATGATTGATGTCAGGTTGGAGTCGAAGATAGCCGAGAAGGCGTTGCCGTAACCGTCGGCAATGGCCTGACGGATGTTCTTACCGGCGCGCAGCTCTTCTTTGGTACGTTCGTAAATTAGCACGTTGGCGTCAACGGCCATACCCAGCGACAGCACCATACCGGCAATACCCGACATGGTCAGCGCGGCCTGGAAAGACGTCAGCACACCAAAGGTGAAGAAGAAGTTCAGAATCATGGCGCCGTTGGCTACCATACCCGGAATGAACCCGTAGACTACGCACATGAATATCATCAACAGCACGAAGGCTACGATACAAGCCGTAAAGCCGGCCTGGATAGAAGCGGCACCCAGTGACGGGCCCACCATTTCGCTCTGCACGATTTTGGCCGGAGCCGGCATCTTACCGCTCTTGAGCACGTTGGCCAGGTCCTTGGTGTCCTCGGCCGTGAAGTTACCGGTAATCTGTGAGATACCGCCGGTAATTTCGTTCTGGATGGTAGGAGCGCTGTATACGTTGTTGTCCAATACGATGGCTACGGGGCGCTTGAGGTTGTTGCGTGTAATGCGAGCCCATTCGCGTGAACCCTGAGAGTTCATGGTCATGGATACGCAGGGGCGGTGGAACTGGTCGTACTCGTCCTTGGCGTCTGATACGACGTCGCCGCCCAGAGCAGGCTTGCCGTTGGTTGATTTCAAGGCATAGAGTTCAAAGTAACCTTTGGGCATGCCTTTTTCAGTAAGGGGTTTAACGCTCCATGCCAGCACGAGGTCGGAGGGCAGGATGCTCTTGGCAGCTTCAGAGTGAAGCATGGCGTTTACGGCAGCCGTGTCGCGTGCCTGTACGATACCCAGAATGCAGTTGTCCGGGCGTGAGAGTTGCTGGTTGAGCAGGGCGAGCAGTGGGTGCTCAGCCTTGATTTTTTCCATCTGGGCGTTGTTGGCCTGACTTTGTGCCTGCTGTGCGCCTTTCTTGAAGGCTGAGAGGTCAGCCTTTCCTTCGGCTTTGGGAGCAGCAGCTTTGGTGGAGTCGGCCTGAGTAGAGTCGGCCGTAGTTTTCTGCTGGCCTTTGTTGATTTCGGCCAGACGGCTGTCGAGCGAGTTAATGGCGGCGCCTACTTCGCTGAGCAGGTAGGTTTCCCAGAATTCCAGGTTAGCGCTTCCCTGCAGCAGTTTTTCTACACGGGCAGGGTCCTTGATACCCGGCATTTCTACCATAATCTGACCCAGCTGGCCTTTGCCTTCGAGGGTCTGGATGTTGGGCTGAACCACACCGAACTGGTCGATACGTGTACGCAGAACCTCAAACGAGTTGCCTACGGCAGCTTTTACCTGTTCGTTGAGCACGGCTTTTACCTGCTCGTCGGTGCTTGAGGGGGTGATGTTGCTCTCGCCCAGACGTGCGGCGAAAATACCACCCAGCTGGTTCATTCCGGCCAGTTGCTGGTAGTTTTTCACAAACAGGTCAACAAAGTCACCATTTCCTTGTGCAGCCTCTTTCTTGGCGTCGGCAATAGCCTTGGCTACGTTGGGGTTGGTGGCATTGTCGCCGGCCAGCGATTTCACTACGTCGGGCACGGAAACTTCCAGAATGACGTTCATACCGCCTTTCAGGTCAAGGCCTAAACTAATTTGCAGCTCCTGGCAACGCTTCAGCGTATAGCCGAGCCACACTTTCTCGTTCTGCATAGAGTCGAGATAGTTTTTGCCTTGTTCACCCATGGCTGCTGCCTTGTTCTCATAGTGGGTTGTCACCGCTGAGAACGAAAGGTAGAAAAGGCAAATCAGGGTAAGTAATACCGCAATGATCTTTACGAATCCTTTGTTTTGCATTTTGATGGTTATTTATTTTGTTCTTGATTTTCTCTTTTTAAGGGATATAAAAACGTGCAAATATAGTTATTTTTTCTTAGTTATCAGATTTTTGGAACGATTTATTTTGCACCGCCGGAGCGTGGCCCCGACGGTGCTTGTGGATGTGGGTTGGTGCGTTCTTGAGGTGCGGTTGCCGGAGGTTTCGGTCGCGTCAGTCGCCATAGACTACATGGTAAATCTTCCGGGTAGCACCGGCACTGTTGTGAATATATTCGGCACTGGCCTTGCTGGCCCTTTGCAGGGCGTCGGGATGGCTGAGCAGGTGGTCGACGGTTGTGTTGAAGTCGGCCGCGTTTTTCACTTCAAAGCAACCTCCGTTGGCCAGCAGGTCGTTGGCTTCCATAAACTTGTGGTGGTTTGGCCCAATGATGACGGGTATGCCGTATACCGCGGCTTCGGGCACGTTGTGGATGCCCACGCCGAATCCGCCGCCCACGTAGGCAATCTGTGCGTAGCGGTAGATGGCTGAAAGCAGTCCGTAGCAGTCAATCAGCAGGCAGTCGGCCTCCCGGGGCTGCTCTTTCAGTTGCGAATAGCGCACGGTGGGGCGCTGCAGCTTGCTTTCGATTTGCTGCAGGTGCTCGGGGCTGACCACGTGGGGCGCCATGATGAGTTTAAGCTCCGGATGCTGGTTGAAGTAGTTGATTATCAGGTCTTCGTCGGGCGGCCATGTGCTGCCGGCCACCAAGACGTAGGGCGCGTCCTTCACCATTTTTTCCACCTCGGGCAGGTGTTTGGCCTGCTGCATGATGGACACCACGCGGTCCATGCGCGTGTCGCCCACTACGGTGGTGTGGGTGATGCCCAGGCGGTTGGCCAGCAGCTGGCGCGAATATTCATTCTGTACAAACAGGTGGGTCATGCGCTTCAGCACGCGGGCGTAGCGCCGGCCGTAGCTGCGGAAGAATATCTGTTCGGGGCGGAAGATGCTCGACACGCTGTAACACGGAATGCCTTTGTGATAGAGCACGTCAATGTAGTTGCGCCAGAATTCGTATTTGATGAAAAAGGCCGTTTCGATGTGTGCCAGGCGCACAAACTTGCGTGCGTTGAGCGGCGTGTCGAAAGGCAGGTAGCACACCACGTCGGCCCCGTCGTAGTTCTTGCGCACCTCGTAGCCCGAAGGCGAGAAGAAGGTGAGCAGAATCTTTTTTTCGGGATGTTCGCGGCGCATGCGCTCCATGAGCGGGCGGCCCTGCTCGAATTCGCCCAGCGAAGCGGCATGAAACCACACGTAGCGGGCTTCAGGCCGGATTTCGCGGCGGAGTATTTTCCAGGTGTTGCGGTGGCCGCGCATCATCAGCCGGGCTTTCCGGTTGAAGAGCGAAGCCAGACGCACCATGAACATGTACAGGTAAATGGCTAATGAATACATACAGCAGTTCTTCGGGGGCGTATATACGGTTCAGCCGTTTGTTATCCTAACACTTCGATGGCGCGGCGCGTACGGCGCAGGGTTTCTTCCTTGCCCAGGAAGGCCGAGATGTCGAACATGTGCGGACCTTTGCCTTCGCCCACCAGAGCCAGGCGCCAGGCGTTCATGATGTCGCCCGTGCGGTATTCCTTTTCCTCAATCCACTTCATGACCTGAGCTTCCTGATTTTCAAGTGAAAAGTCGTCGAGCTGTTCCAGGAAGTCACACAGCTCGCTGAGTTGCGTGTGGCTGTTTTCCTTCCAGCGCTTGCGGGTGGTTTTTTCGTCATAGCTCTCGGGAGCCACGAAGAAGAACTTGCACAGCGGCCACAGCTCCTTGATGAAGTTGACGCGGCTCTTCATCATGCCCACTACGGCCGTTACGCGCTCCATGGGGGCTTCGATGCCGTTCTGGCGCAGAATGCGGTCGAAGTCGGGGGCCAGCTCGGCGTCGGTTTTCTTGAGGATGTATTCGTGGTTGAACCACGTGCCTTTTACGTAGTCAAATCGGGCACCGGCCTTGCTGCACTTTTCCAGGTCGAACTGGTCAATGAGTTCCTGCATCGACAGGATTTCCTGGTCGGTTCCGGGGTTCCAGCCCAGCAGGGCCAGGAAGTTGACCACGGCTTCGGGCAGGTAGCCGCTCTCGCGGTAGCCGCTTGAGCGCTCGCCCGTTTTGGGGTCGGTCCATTCCAGCGGGAATACCGGGAAGCCCAGACGGTCGCCGTCGCGCTTGGAGAGCTTGCCCTTGCCGTCGGGCTTGAGCAGCAGCGGCAGGTGGGCAAAGCGGGGCATGCTGTCCTCCCAGCCAAAGGCGCGGTAGAGCAGCACGTGCAGCGGAGCCGACGGCAGCCACTCCTCGCCGCGGATGACGTGGGTGATTTCCATGAGGTGGTCGTCAACGATGTTGGCCAGGTGATAGGTGGGCAGCTCGTCGGCGCTCTTGTAGAGCACCTTGTCGTCAAGAATCGACGAGTTGATGACCACGTCGCCACGGATGATGTCGTTGACGTGAACGTCCTCGTTCGGCTCAATCTTGAAGCGCACCACGTATTGCTCGCCGCTTTCAATGAGGCGCTTTGTCTCTTCCTCACCCAGGGTGAGCGAGTTGCGCATCATGCCGCGGGTGTGGGCGTCATACTGGAAATTCTTGATTTCGTTGCGCTTGGCGTCGAGTTCCTCGGGCGTGTCAAACGCAATGTAAGCCTTGCCGGCGTCGAGCAGCTGCTTGACGTAGGTCTTGTAGATTTCGCGGCGCTCCGACTGACGGTACGGACCCTTGTCGCCGCCAAAGCTCACGCCTTCGTCAAACGTGATGCCCAGCCATTTGAAAGCTTCTATGATGTAGTCTTCAGCCCCCGGAACGAAGCGGTGGCTGTCGGTATCTTCAATGCGGAATATCAGTTTACCGCCGTGCTGGCGGGCAAACAAATAATTATAAAGGGCGGTACGCACGCCGCCAATGTGCAACGGGCCTGTGGGGCTCGGTGCAAAACGAACTCTTACCTGACTCATATCCGGATATTTGTGTATGTTTTTTATTTTCGAGTGCAAAGTTACTTTAAGGTAAGGGAGTGGCAAAGCAAAAGCGCAAGTTTTTGGCCGTCGGGGCCTTTGGGAGCGGTTTTCGGCCGCTTTTCGCGAATGTTGCGGGCCTGTCGGCACGAAGGCGCGCGACTTTTTTGCAGCCGTTGTCCGTAGGCCGTCGGTGCGGGGCGGACTTTGGGCAACCGAGGTCGGGTGTAGGCCAAACAAAGTCCGACCTCGTCTCTCCGGGGCCGGACTTTGTTTTTGTGGCGAGTGGCTGCTGCCGGCCCGGCCGCGGGTATGAAAAAAGAGAAAGAGCCGGGAATTTGTTTCCTGACTCTTTCTCTTTTTGTTTTTGTTTTTTTGCCGAAGCGCGGGGCTTACTTACGCAGACCCAACTTCTTGACAATGGCACGATAGCGCTCAATGTCTTTGTTCTTCAGGTAGTTGAGCAGCGCGCGGCGCTTACCTACCATACATACCAAGGCCCTTTCAGTTGTATTATCTTTACGGTTGGCCTTCATGTGCTCCGTCAAATGGGAAATACGGTATGAAAACAAGGCAATCTGGCTCTCAGCGGAACCAGTATCCACGTTAGACTTTCCGTACTGTCCAAAGATCTCTTTCTTCTTTGCAGAATCTAAATACATAATGTGATAATTAAAAAACGTTTGTGCTTAATAGCGGCTGCAAAGTTAGGCAAATTATTTTAAAATCAAGCGCTTAATCCCGAAAAATTTTCTTTCTCTTAGGGAATTTCCGTCCGGATGGGCTGTTTCTCCTCGTTTCTGACGGGCTCGTCGGGGCCGTAGACGGCTTTCTTGAAGTCTTCAGGCGAGTAGCGCACGGCGTCTCTGGTCAGTTCCGGCACGTTGTAGCTCTTCATGAGCAGCAGGTTGGTTTCGGGGTCTTCCTGCGGCAGCATGAAGGCGCGGTGGGCGCGGCCCTGGCGGTCAAAGTAGGCAATGTAGGGGCGGGTGTATGAGCCGTCGTCGCGGCGTGAGCTGAACACAATCCAGCGCCCGTTGCTGCTCCAGATGTGGTAGCTGTCGACGTCGGGGCTGTTGGCCTCGGTCAGCGGGTAAACGCGGCCCGTCTGCAGGTCCTTTACGTAGAGGTCGGACGACTTGTGCCAGATGTGGAACTGCCCGAAGTCGCCCAGCGTAAAGAGCAGGTAGCGTCCGTCGGGGCTGACGCGCGGCACGCTGACACTCTTGTTCATGGCCACGCAGTCGACCACCAGCTGCGGGTTGCTGAAGGTTTGCGTGCGCTCGTCAAAGTCGATGCTCATGAGGTTGTAGCGCAGGCTGTCGTACTGGTTCACGATTATTCTGCTGTGAAGCGAGTCGGGCTGCGTCTTCAAGTCGGGCAGGGTGGCGGCGCAGTAGTACACCTTGCGGCCGTCGGGGCTCCAGCACGGGAAGTTTTCCAGTGTGCCCGGCGTCCGGATGATGTTGCGCACCGTGTTGTGGTCCACGTCGTAGAAAATCAGGTCCGAAGCCTCGTCCATTACCTCAATTTTCTGCTTGTCGAGGGTGTGGAAGGCCTGTCCCGTCTTGTTGGTTGAGAAGACGAGCAGGTTTTTCGTGGGGTGCCATGAGGGATAAACGGCAGCGCTGAGTATGGAGTCGCCTTTCAGGGCCAGACGGCGTATCTTGCCGTTTTCGGCCAGTATGGTGCCGCCGTGGTTGCCGCGCACGTGGAAGAGCATGCGTGCGGTGCTGTAGTTCTGATAGTTGTGGCAGTTGACGCAGTGGTCGTCCTCGCGCTCGGGCGCCCGGTTGTTTTCATAAATGGTCTGCACCTCAAAGTTGGTCAGGTTGCGCTGGTAGAGACCCACCTGACGGTAGAGCTCGTAGCCCGGCTCGATGAGTCGGTAGGACAGGTAGGGGTCGATGTCCTCCTGGGCCACGTGGAGCGTGTATTCCGGATAGCGCTGCCAGGTGCCGTCGGTTTCGGCATATACCGTCACCTTGATGTCGCCGCCGCGGGCCGCGCGGGTCAGGGCCCGCCACTCGGTGGTGTCAATTTCTATTTTTCCGTCCTCCCGTCCGGCCACCACCTGGCGGCCTTTGGCTTCAAAGGTGGCCACGTAGTTGTCGGCCGCGTTGCGCACCATGAAGTTGAGCGGGGCTATGTTGGGCGGCAGCGTCACGTCGCGGTAGTCGGGATACATTTGCAGCGCGGCAGTGGCCGGCCGGCTGTCGGTGGGCACAACGGCCTCCTGCTTGCAGGCTGTCAGCAGGCTGCCCAGCAGCAGGGTGAATATGAGATGTCGGGGTGAGATGTTCATGTCAGTTTACGCCTCCTTTCTGGTCGGATGATGCCTTGGGGGCATTTTCCGGAAGATTTTCAAAGAAATAGTAGAATGGGTAATAGTTCTCGTAGTCGTCGCGGAGCATGTCGCCCGTTTTCTTGCGGTCTTCCACGCCCAGCTGTGCTACACGCGAGAGGAATTCCTGCAGCCGCATCTGCGTGAACTGGCTGATGGGGTGCAGCTTCAGCACTTCGGGGTGTTGCAGAGACATGATGGCCAGGGCGTCTTCAACCGGCTGCGGCAGCTGCTGTCCGCGCATAAAGGCTACGCGCTGGGCCAGTTGGGGCAGGGCTTTGGCGTAGAGGCAGGCGGCGTATGACAGGCGCAGGGCCTGCAGCACGCGGGCCGAGTTGATTTCGGTATAGTAGCCCAGGAAGAGCGGTTGCTTGTAGAACTGCTCAAAACTGTCTCTCATGGGGCGCAGGTCGTAGGCCAGCTTCAGTTCGGGATAGTCCGCCAGCTTTTCGGGATGCTGGATGAGCGGCTCGTATTTCTCGATAAAGGCTCCTTCAAACGGTTGCTGGCGCAACATGTGGAAGTAGCGTCGGGCCAGGGCTTTCTCGCCGTTGAGCACGGCGCACAGCGCCATCATCTTGACGGTGATGACCGACGGGCCGTCGCTCACGAAGCTTGTCATGGCTTCCTGATAGGCGGGGTTGATGAGGCCGGAGTATAAGTTGAGGTCGCCCGTGTACAGTTCGGCCCCTTCCAGATGTTCGCCCGCCCGGTTGTCGATGGATACCTTGGGGTACTGGTAGTGGATGGCAAAGAGCTCGTCGGGCAGCAGGTCCAGCTGCATCAGGCCCAGGGCGTAGTAGGCTGCCACGCAGCGGTCGGGGTGACGGGCTTCCAGGCCGCATTGGCGCATGCCCTCCCAGTTGCGCTGCTCAAGCATGCGCTGCATGGTGCATACGAGGCGCGTGTTTTGCTGCGGCACGGCCTGGGCATAGCCGAACATACCGATGGTCAGCACCAGCGCAGCCACCAGGCCCAGGGCACGGCTGGCGGGTGTGTCGTCGTCGCTGCCGCGCAGGGAGCACTGCAGGTGATGGCCCGTAACGAGGCGCACCACGAGGGCCACTACGGCCAGCACTACGAGCATGACCAGCGGGAGCGTAAATACGATGGACGGCTCCGACTGGTAGTAGAGGTTATAGTTCAGATACATGAAGTAGGCCACCGGCGCAAACGCCACCAGATTGCCCGTCCAGCGGGCGCGCGGCGGCAGGCGCAGGATGTAAATCAGCAGACGGGCCGAGAGGGTGAGCATCAGCGCCAGCAGGGCGCCGCCCAGTGCCGGATAGCGGAACGTGGTGAGCAACATGCGGCCCGCGGCCATGAGCCAGCCCATGGGTTGCTGAAGCAGAAAGTGCATCAGTGTGGAATCAAAGGCAAAATAGCTGTACTGGTTGGCCATGTAGAACACGTCGCCGTAGTAGCAGCTGCAGAAGAACCACAGCACGGCAAACGTGACAATGTAGCTCGAAAAGCGGGGCAGCCTGATGTGCCGGTGCGGCTTGGCGGCTGCTGACTTTTGTGGGGCACGCGCGGCGGTTGCTGTTGCCGCCTGGCGTGGTTTCCTTTTTTGTGACATGTATGCGGTTTGTTTTAAGGTTATTGTCGTTTTTTCGGACAGGGCAGCCAAAACGGGCCAACCTGTTCTTTTCCGAAAACAAAGGTACGGAAAGTTTTTGAAAAAACATGTGTTTTGTCCGGCCGGACGGGAAAAAGAAAACGTCCGGCACTTTTCCCGGACAAGGTCGGACATTTATTCTGTTAGCCGGCACCTGGAAAAAACTGTCCGGCACCTTGTCTGTCCGAAACGGGCGTGCCGGCTCAGTGCCAGTCCTTGAGACTGGCCGTCTTTTCGAGGCGCGTTTCGAGGCTGCGGTTCAGGTTGACGTAGAAGTTGATGCCCGTCATCTCCTCAATCTCGTCCACGGTGCGGGCGGCCTCCTCCATGCTCTGGCGGGCCGAGGAGTTGCGGAAGTAGAAGCCGATGGCCTTTTCGTGGCCCTTGCGCAGCGAGAGCACTACCTTGTAGAACCCGTCGGGCACACTGATGGTGTGGTCGCGCCCGATGGTGCGGCGCTTCCGGTCCGACTGGAACACGGGGCCGCACACGATGTAGACGCTGCCCTCGGCCTTGGCCCAGCGGCGGCAGGCTTTTTCGAGCGTGGCCCAGCTGCCGCGGTTGAGCTGCGGGTCCTGCGGGCAGATGTTGCTCATGTAGAAGCACTCGCGCATGGCCTGCTCGCTCCATTTCATGTCGGCCGAGGGGCACTGGTGGCCGCGGTCGTAGCCGCTGCGCGTGTAGTCGGCGGTGGTCACCTGCTGCGGCTGCGGCAGCAGGGGGTCGGGCTGGAAGTCGTCGGAGCGCGAGGTGGAACCTTCGGTTTCATCCGCCGTCAGTTCCCAGGCTACCCAGTTGGGCTGCATGTGGGTGCGGTTGAACGAGAGCGTAAAGCCCGTGTGGCTGACGATGCGCTCGTTTACGCCGTGACCGATGCGGGCGGGCTGCTCAATGAGGCGCCCGTGGCCGGCCGCTTGTGACGCATTTGTCGAACTGGTTGCCGCGGGATTCGTGGCCGGCTCGTCTGCATTGTCTGACGCATGGCCTGTGGCGAAGTCATTCAGCGCGGCGGCAGAATCAGGAGATATAAGGTCGGTTTTTTTCAGGCTGATGCCGGAAGCCGCAGCAGCCAGAATCAGCAGGCTGGCGACCCATTTCAGGGAATTTCGTTTCATGAGGTCAAGTTTTTTTTAAGGTGCTTTGTGTGCAGGGCGGGCGTGTCTTTATGTTTCGCCCCGGCCGGTGGAGCGGTCGGGGCGAAACGTAGGGCTTTGGGGGGGTTGTCCTTAGTGAATGTAGATTTTCTCGGCGTGGACTTTCCCGCTGCGTACCGTACGGACTACGCAGACGCCCGGTGTGCTCACTTCGATGCGGGTCTCGCCTGCTGGCAGGTGTTCCCGTCGGGTGAGGCGACGTCCAGAGGCATCGAACACCTCAATAACGTCCAGTCCGTGTGGGCTCTGCACGACAAGGATGCCGTCACGGCTGCTGAGTCGGACATCGCTGTCGTCGGCCGGCGTAGCGGAGATGCCGGTCGGCCGGGTGATGGCGAGACTTCCGTTGTGCAAATTGAACGTGTAGCGTGAATCATATCCGCCGCTGAGGTAGATGGTGTATTCGCCATACCACGAGCTCTCCGTAGCGGAGCACGTGGCCGTGGGGCGGCGCTCCAAGTCGTTCGCCGTCTCGCCGTTCTTGAACCCGACGTAGGTGAGCACGAAGTCGGGGTTAGGTGTTCCGTAGACTTTGGCCGTGTCTGGTGCATAGACGTCGAGCGGCGCTTTCTCTATGGTCAGGTAGCGCGATGCCGTCGACAGGCTGAACGCATAGTTGTCGTCGAGCCCGCCTTCGAGCGTCAGGGGATAGCGCCCGGGGTAGGAGGCGATTGTAGCCTGTGTCACCACGCGGGGTGGGAAGTCGAGGTCGTCCTCGTCGTCGTTCAGTTTCCATCCGCTGTATTGGGGAAGCAGTTCGGGCTGGTCGCCGTATTCCACGGTTTCGTTGTCGATCCACACGTTCAGCGTCGCTTTGTCCACAGTGAGCGTGCCAGGCGCATAAGTGATGGCGTAGTTGGCGGCTTCTGCGCCTGAGGCCTGAATGGGATAGGTGCCGGCGGGACTCGATGTGCGGGCTGTTGTGGTCACCGCAGGCTTGACGCTGAGTGCCGTGGAGGCCGTCTGCCCCAGTTTGAGCCCTTCGCAGGTGTAGTCCAGCGTCGGATTGGCCTCGCCGTAGGTGCGGCGGGCGTCGTCGGCGCGGACGGTGAGCGGGGCTTTCTCCACGGTGAGCGTGCCGCGTAGGGAGGTGATGGTGTAGCGGTGGTCGGTGACTGCCGTGGCGCTGATGTCATACGCGCCGACGGGCGAGTCGCGTCGGGCGTCGGTTGAGGTTCTCGGACGTTGGTCGAGGTCAAACTCCGTGTCGCCGTTCTTGAAGCCTTCGTAGCTGAGCGTCAGTTCGGGATTGTCGTCGCCGTAGAGGCGGGTGGCGTTGTCGGGCTTCACCGTCAGTGGCGCTTTGTTCACGTGCAGCGTGGCGGTGGCTGAGGCACTGAGGTAGTTCTTGTCGCCTGCTTGCGTGGCCGTGATGGTGACGTCGCCCGCACCGACGATGCGGGCGGTTTGTCCTTCGATGAGGATGACGCTCGAAGCAGACGAGCGGAACGTCACGTCGAGCCCCGACGTAGCGGTGGCCGCGAGGCGGACGGGGTTGTCGCCATAGGTACAGTCTTCGAGCGGACCGAAGCTGATGGTCTGCGTCGCCTTGTTCACTGTGAGTTCCTGCGCTACGGGTGTGGCGTCGAACCAGTTATCGCTGCTTTCTGCATAGGCCGTGAGGGTGCAGCGGCCCGCTCCGACGATGAGGGCGCGGTGGCCGGCGATGCGCGCTACGGTCGTGTCGGACGAGACGAAGCGGATCGGGACGCCGGAGTTGCTTTGGGCGTTCAGCTCGATGCTGCCGTCGCCGTAGGTGCACGCTGGGAGCGGTGTGAAGGTGATTTCCTGATAGGCGCGCGACACGGTGAATGGCAGTGTGATGCTTGCGGCGGGTTCATAGAGGCTGTTGCCTGCTTGCGTGGCCGTGATTTGCGTGGTCCCGACGCCTGTGATATGCACCCGGTGGCCGTTCAGTCGAGCCACGGTGGTGTCGCTGCTCGAATAGCTGACCGGCAGGCCTTTGTCGGTCGTCGCGGGGAGCTCGAAGTCAGGGTCGCCGAACGTTTTGTTGTCTATGTGGCCAAGGGCGATGGTCTGTGTCCCGCGTGTCACGGTGAGGGTCTGCGTAGTGGCCTCGGCGGGGAGGAAATTGGCAGTGCCGGCCTGTGTGGCGGTAATGGCCGTTTGTCCTACGCCTTGGAGTGTGATGAGGTGGCCGTCTATGCGGGCGACGGTCGTGTCGGCCACGGTGTAGGTGATGGGCAGCCCCTTGTCGGTCACTTCGTTCAGGGTGACGGGCGGGTCGCCGTAGCGGCGGGGCTCAATGGGGAGGAAGGTGATGCGCTGTGTGGCCCGGTCCACGGTGAGGGTCTGCGTGACGGGAGCGGCGGCATAGTGCAGGGCGTCGCCCTCCTGCGAGGCGATGATTTCCGTGCTCCCTGCGCCCACGATGGTCACCGTGTGCCCCTCGACGGTGGCCACCTCGGTGTTGATGACGCGGTAGGTGAGTGTGAGACCCTCGCTGCTCTTCTCGGGGAGGTCGAAAGGCAGGTCGCCGTAGGTCTTGCGCGGCGGGGCGTCGAAACTAATGGTTTGCGCAATCTTGTTGACACGAAGAGTACGCGTGACTGACGCGGCTGCGAGGTAGTCCGTTGTGCCGGCCTGCGAGGCCACAATGTTGGTCTCGCCCGGCCCGACGACGGTGAGGGTGTTTCCTTCGACGGTGGCCACGGCGGTGTTCGTCGACTGGTAGGTCACCGTGAGCTCCTTGTTGGTCGTGGCGGGCAGCTCAATGGGCGGACAGCCGTAGGTCACTGTCTGCAACTCCGGGAAGTTGATTACCTGCGGGCAACGGTTCACCGTGAGTGTGGCTGGCACCGACACGCTCTCCGAGCACGCGTTGCTCACGCGGCAGGTGTAGCTCCCGGCGTCGCTCGTTTTGATGGCGTCGATGGTATAGGTGTTCTGCGTGGCGCCATCGATGGCCGCGCCGTCCTTGAACCACTGGTAGGCGTAGCCGCGGTCGGGCACGTCGAGCGTGAACGTCACCGCCTCGTCCACGGTCTTCACGTTGTTGTCCACGCTCGCCTTGACCTCCGTCGGCACGGCGTCGATGTATTGCACCGTGATGATGTCTGAATATGTGCCCGCCGTGCTGACGTTGCGGTAGAGCACCGTGCCCTCCGTCGCCTCACTGGTGGTGTAGACAGGGGCTGCTTCTTCAATTCTGTCCCAGCTGACGCCTCCGTTGCGGCTAATCTCCCAATAAGCCACGTCGGCGTCGAGTGAGTTGGGCACCACGAGAACAAGGTCTTTATGGGTGAGGAAAGTTTTTGTCCCCGTCGTCATATAGTCGCATCCTGTGGTGAGCAAGTAGTCACGCCTGGGCGATTTGTCGGTGGCCGTGAGCCAGTCGACCGTATTTACTCCTTCGTTTAACAGTGAGGCATAGTAAAAACAATTGCGCCACCCGTATCCTGACGGGGAGCTATAATTGTAAGTATACCCGTAGGGAGCGGTACATGGATACTCAGTCCCGTTAATGGTCACCGGCGTTATCGCCCCAGTGCAGAAATACTTTTCCCCTTCGTTGAGTATGAATACGCCGCCTGTGGCCACGTCGCATATTTTCGTTACTTCTTCTCCTTCTGCTATCGCCGATGCTCTTATGGCCAGCGTTAAGAAGAGGAACAACGAGGTCAGCCTCAGCAAGAAGGCCGAACGATGGGGAGATTTGAATCGGATGTGGTAACTGTTTCTCATACGCATTCCGTTTAGGCGCGCAGGCTCAGGCGCGTTGTGGTGGATAAAGAAGAAACTCCGGAAAGTGGTACAAAAGAAAAGTGGAGCCCTTAACCCTCGTCTTTGTTCACCTGTGTGAGGGCTTGGACTCCCTGGAATGGATGAACAAAGGAAGGACGGCTCCACCGAAGTGCCGTCCGTGCGCATGAGGCACACGGACGTACACAACGATGAGCGTCCATCTCCCACGTTTCTCCTTCTTGTCGTGAAGTGTCCAAGTTTCACACAGAAAGAACGCAGCGATGTTACGCTAATCTCGTATGTCACTGTCGTTAGGCCAACAGGCCGGTGACCCTGCAAAGATACGTTTTTATGTGTTAACGTGGTGAGAAAATGTCCACTTTTGTTCAGATGTTTTTTGATGCCGTTGCGGGAAGAGCGAGGATGAAGGCGGAAAGGTTAATCTTCTTGGCGGCGTGCCGACCGTTCTTTCGTGTCCAGCGGTCGCCCTGTTCGTGGAAATGGTGGCAGCCGGAGGCCTTCTGGGACAGGGCGATGGTTTTTGCGTGCCGGGGATGACGGCCGACGGCAAGGGTGTAGGTAAATCTTGCAGGCCTGAGGGAGACAGGGTGTGGGGAAAGCCCGCCGGACGCAGGGAAAGTCGTACCTTTGCGGCCGCTATGTGGATGCTGATTCTGACTACGATGTGCCTCGGCTTCGGGGCGGGATGGGTGCTGCGGCGCGGGCGGCTTTCGCTCGACGGGCTCACGGGGCTGCTGGTGTGGCTGTTGCTCTTCCTCCAATTCATTAAAAATTTGGTGGAGCTTGATTTTCGCATTTTCGATATAGGCATTCAGGTCGCATGATTTGCGGCTTTTTCCTCTGGCGGATTCCTTTGCCTGACTCCAGAGAGACGGATCAATGCTTTTACGGATGTTGTTTTCAACTCGCGTACCATCTACAGTGATACGCATACACACGGATG
>ERZ779877.1836-NODE-1836-length-16929-cov-2.567026_pt1 | contig 16929 bp, 13 predicted proteins | sample MGYA00511556_ERZ779877 | MGnify/ENA primary metagenome ERZ779877 (study PRJEB29588, sample SAMEA2159338) | human gut metagenome | biome: human gut; feature: human-associated habitat; material: faeces | place: Denmark | collected 2008/2010 ...
GCTCAGTTCGCAGGTTCTTCCTCCGTTCCCGCTCACGTTGAGATGATGGGACTTATCGGTATGGGCAACAACCCGATGGTCGGCGCTACGGTTGCCGTTGCGGTTGCTGTTGAAGAAAGCTTCAAAAAATAAGAAAAAACCTTGCAGGGCAGGGATTTATAACAAAAAACTTCCGAAATTATCTTCGGAAGTTTTTTGGTTTGTGCGGGATTTTTGCGGCTCAATTTATCCAAGAAGGCAACAAAAAAGAAACATTTGCAGAAAAAACTCTTATATCGTCATAATTTTGAGGTTGTTTCAATCAAAAATTCGTTTCCGTAGATAAAATGGAGCGTCTGTTTGAAAACAAGAAGAATCTGCCCGCATATATTTACTGCATTGAAAATAAAATCGATATTAGATTTATAAAATCTCCTCAGTATAATACAAATATTTACAGTGATTTTAACGAAGATAAATTGGTGGTCGTGCACGATATATTGGTAATACAATTAAAAACAGCTTTGGCTCATTATAAAAATATAAATAGATATATTGGTCGTCAGACCAAAAATGGAATCAAAAAGAGTATAGATCAAAACGGAGGGTCACTTCCAAAAAGAATGTACATAACAAAAAAACGAAAATCTGTTGTTGAATATGTTGTACAATATTTCAAAGAAAATAAAGAGTTTCCTTCATTGGACACTGTAAATGATTATCTTGAAAGTAGAAGCGGATACGAAAAACCATACAGAAGCAGTAAAGCCGGCGATGAAGCAAGAGTATTGAAAGAAATGTCCGGCAACAAGCCTATATACAAATATCCATTAATATCATGTTCTGAAAATTCATACAGAGAATACTTGAAAATCGCCCGTGAGATAATCGAAGAAGAATATGAAAAAATTCTTGGCATACATTATGTAAAACTTTGGTAATATTTGTATCAAAAACAATTTTGTTTCTTTCTTGTTCGAAACTAAAATAAATGAAAAGAAATATTTATGCCCAAAAATCAGACAAGCTCTCATCCTGAAAAGTCAGGCGAGAGCTTGTTTTTTGTATTATAACGCCACAAATTGAAAATGTCAATACAGGTTTACAAAACTTAAATGTTCTGCAAAAAGGGCGGCATTATACCGCAGAATTAGTTGCTTGTCAAGAGAAAAACTTGTAAAATTAGTATGATTGATACCATTTTATTGTTTTTCAAATGCCTGACATCAAAAATAACAAAGAGAGATAATTTTTCACGCTTTTCAATTTGTTTTTCAATCTCATACGTTCTAATTTTATGCGTATTTTTTATTATAATCTTCTTTCATTTAAAAATCTTTCAAACAATTGTAAAATCATAACAACGATAAAAACGGAAACGGGCAAAGCCACGACTTCCTTTACGAGCGGATCAAATGAAAATCCGACGTCAGAAACAACGTTAACGTTCAGAAGGTATATCAGAATCATTGCAACATAGCCGGCAATTGTTGCAATTAAACAGCTTTCTGCCGCATAGATTAGACTTTCCGCGACGATTATACTGCGTCGCTCGCTCTTCTTTATACCGAGATACGAAAGCGTTTCCAGATCACCCCTTCCCGAAGCGAAATGATTGCCGAGAACATTCATTATCGACAAAACTGCAAATACAATCAGGAATGCCGCCGCCACATTCACAACACCGATAAGTCTTGTGTTGCTTCTCTCTTTAACAAGCAATTTCCTTTCTGAAACATCCGCATCAACTGAGCATCTTTCCGCAACCGCTCCGACAATCTTCGCCAGAGCTTCCTCGTCGGCGCTCACAAAATACATATGCGTAAAATCGAACATATGCGGCACTCCGCATTCTTCAATTGCGTTTTTCATACAAGAAAGCGGAACAACGCCGCGGACTGTCGTTTCGTCGTTCTTACCGCGGACGGGCAAAAACTGTCCGATATATACCTCGTCGCTCGCACCGAGGATATCAACGGATACGGCTTCTCCGTTGCCATCCTTTGCACTCATCGTATAATTGCCGATTTCAATATCAAAACTGCGTTTTGTCTTGCCATATACGTCGCTGTATTTTCCGTCTGTGCTGACGGCGGAAAGAAGAATACACGGCATCGCCGCACTCTCCGTGATTTCAATTCCTGCCCTCTCTGCATATGAAGCAAAGCTCCCGTCGTCTATACCGGTAAGGTAAAGACCAAAAGATTTTTCCCGTCCGCTCGCGATAAACATACAGCTTTTTGCATAAACCATATCGGAATAATACGGAACAGCGGCAGATTTTATCTCCGAAATAAATTCGTCTTCGCCCTCAAAAGCCCGAAACGAAACGGAAACATCAAAATTTTTGGCAAGCTCTTTCTTTACAGCGGATTTCTCAAAGCAACTTCTCTGTTGCATAATACACATCAGGAGCATAAGCGAAAGTGAAATGTATAAAACTATGCTCCGCTTTTCCTTTTTATCGGCAGAAACTCTTGCATTTGCAATATGAAAAATTCGGTTACGGACGGATATTCTGCGCTTTTTTCTCTTTATTTTTTTCGCTTTCGGCACATTTTCGACGGGATATTTCCCGCAGATCCTCCTTACGGAAAGCATCATAGCAACAGCACAAACCGCAATAAGCGCAATATCAGTTATTACATAAGGCAGAATTTTCGGCTGAAAAACGAGGTTTTTTTCGATAATCTCACCGATCTTCCCCGAAAATATGGCAAAAACCGCAATTCCGATAATGTTTCCCGCCGGTGCACTGACAGCCGAGACGATTATCGCCTGTGCAGCGGAAACACGGCTGATACTGCGCCTGTCTGCGCCGAGGCACAGCATCGTCATAAGATTTTTTCTGTTGTTTATGACGTAAACATTGTATATACAGATGGTCAATCTCATAGAAAGCATAGATATAGTCAGAAATATCGCTATAAAAACGATTTTCATCATCAACGGCTCGTTATCAGAAAGCGAATGACCTGCATCAAGCTCATCTCTTATCTGCGATATTATACCCACTCCGCCCATATCTCCGACAACGGCTTCATATGCCGTATAAGCCGAAAAAAGTGCGGAAATAACGACAGAAGCAAGTATCACACCGATAAATATCAAAAGGAACCGATATCTGTCTCCCTTTATGAGCTTTGCGGCATATCCGAAGGCTTGTTTCGTTTTCATATCGTCCGCTCCAAAAGTCCGCCGTCCTGCATAACAAAAACCCGCTCGGAATACGATGCGGTCTTCATATCGTGCGTAACGACAACAAGGGTACAGCCGTATTCGCGGCAGATACCGTAAAGATATTCTATGGTTTCTTTGCCACTTGCACTGTCAAGATTTCCCGTCGGCTCGTCCGCAAGAATTATCTGCGGAGAGTTTATAAGCGCCCTGGCAATAGCTGCTCTCTGCTGTTGTCCGCCGGAAAGCTCGCACGGATAAAAATCAACCTTTTCTTTTATACCGAGCTTGCCGAGTATCTCGAAAACACGCTCTTTCGGAGGATTTACTCCGTCAAAGACGGCGGGAATGACTACATTATCATAAACAGAAAGCGAAGGCAAAAGGTTATAATTCTGAAAAACAAATCCGACTTTTTTTCTTCTGTATTCCGCCAGTTCTTTTTCGCCAAGCGAGCCTACGTCCGCGCCGTCAACGGTTATTTTCCCCGAAGTCGGAAAATCAAGACCGCCGATAAGACGCAGAAGCGTCGATTTTCCCGAGCCCGACCGCCCGATTATCGAAACCGTATCCCCTTTTTCAATTTCAAACGAAACATTTCTCACGGCATTTACAGCAGAGCCGCTGTCGCCATATGTTTTGCAAAGATTTTTTGCGTTTATTAAAACCATCTTGTCCTCCTTAAAACAACGTTTTAAATAAAATACTTAATCTAAATAGATTTCGCCGATTCAGACTGTTCGCCACATAAATATCAAAAATAAATCTTAACATACCTAATTAATGATTTACAAATTATAAAGAATAGCGGCAAAGATACGTTAGTTTATTCTATTGTATCATAAAATAACAAAGCTTTCAATATATTTATGCGATCGAATATACCGACAGTATATTGCTCCCAAAAATTAAAGAGAAAAAACGTACTTATATAAATAGCGTGATAAATAAAAGCAAATACACTTCACAAACAAAAAATCAGAGCTTTTTCGGCTCTGATTTTTCATATTCAATTACACCCTTCCCTTACTCTTCTGTAAAAGGTATTGGGCTTCATTTTCAGCTCTTTCATGGCGGCGGTAGCTGTAATCTCTCCGTTCCTCCAACGGTTGCAAACGGCTTGAAACTGTGTAATATCGTATTCTATAGGCTTTCTGCCTTTGTATTTGCCTTGTGCCTTAGCAATTTCTATGCCCTCTTTTTGACGCTGTAAAATGCTTTCCCTTTCAAGCTCACTTATAGCTCCGAAAACAGTAAGCATAAATTTGCCTTGAGGTGTCCTCGTGTCGATGCTTTCTTTCAGACTGACAAATTCAACATTCTTTTCTGTAAGAGTTGCAACGATAGAAAGCAAATCTCTTGTGTTTCGTGCGATTCGTGAGATGCTTTCCGTAATAACCGTATCTCCACTACGGACAAAATCCATCATTTCACAAAATGCCTGTCTGCCTTCAACAGATTTCCCACTTGCTTTGTCCATAAAGATTTTTTCAGCCTTATTTACAGACATAAGCTCCATTTGTCTTGCTTCATTTTGTTCGATTGTTGATACTCTTACGTAACCTATTCTCATATTATCCTCCGACACTTTTTTCTGGGGTCAATATGATAGCATCGACCACGGTATTTGTCAATAGAATAGGGTGTCATATTTGAAATATTTCAAAAGAAAGAATCAACTTTTATGACATACTTTTGAAGTGTATTTTGACTGTTTCATTTGGGTATAGGCTATTGAAATATCAAACTTCATCTGTAAAGCTTTGCATTTTATTTGCTTTCGCGTTATCATATTTATGTAAGGCAATCTGTGAGTCATCACACTCAAAAATAATCAATTTTGTACAAAGAAAATTATTCTGTTTTACAAAAGACAAAAGCCCTTGCAAAAGGGCTTTTTTGTTTGCAATTTTGCCACTATAATAAGAATAAAGTTTTTTGTACAAAAGCGGATATTTGGATTTGTCGGAGACAATCTGAAACAAAATCTCCCCGTTTCAGGGTGATTTTGTTATCATTATTTATCTTTCACACAGCGCCCGAGCGAGATTACAAAAAACGCAGCAAAGATTAAAAACAAAGTTGCAGAAATAATCAACGGCATAACGCCGAGAGCAGCTATTCTTTCGGTCAAAAAAGTTCCGGCGCCATCCGCGCCGCCAATTATTCCAATACTATCTCTTTTCAAAGATGCGGTTAAATCAAAAATCAAAAGCAATGTAAACACAACTAACATAAGAAGCGCGAGTATGCCGGATACGGCACAAATAATTTTTGCCTTTTTTGACTTTTCTCCTGATTTTGTCATTCAGCCCTCCGAGTCTATCAAAAGTAATAATTTTTTTATAAAAAGCTGTGCTTTTATGTACAGCTTAACATATATTTTTAATTATGTCAACATCGGCGGTATGGCTTTCATTTTTTATCCGTAAATAAAGCCGTAAATAGCGGAAAACGCCCGTTTTTCCGCCCTTTACGGCAAAGTTTTTTGTTTTTTCGCAAAAAATATCGTAAAATTATTGACTTTTATGTTATACTACTGTATAATACAAAGGTACAGTTTTCAGCTTTCAAGTACGCATTTTTACATACAGTAAGGAGTGAATCTTTTCGTGAAAAAGCTTCCCGATACAGAATTTGACGTAATGAAGGTCGTATGGGACAATACTCCACCCGTAACGACAACAATGATAATGGAGCAGCTCGGCACCGAACGCGGATGGCCCGTTCCGGCGCTTATAACAATGCTTACCCGTCTTAATGAAAAAGGCTTTGTCTATTCCGAAAAGAAGGGGAAAATGCGTTACTATTATCCGCTTGTTAAAAAATCGGATTACATAGAATTTATAACAAAAGAGTTTATGTCAAAATATCACGGCGATTCGTTTACAAGCTTTTATTCGACATATTATGACGTAAGAATGATAAGCGACGAGGCGCTTGACGCTTTTGTTGCCTGGGTAAAACGCAGACGCAGCGAATTCCGTCGTTATCACAGCGATAACTGATATCAGGCGTCGTATTTTACGTCTTTTGAAAAACCGTGAACAAAACCGGAGCTGTCGGCGGAGCATATGTCTCCGCCGATTATTTTTCCTCTGTACACAAGAAGATTGATATAAACGTCGCCCTCATAGCCTTCATAATTTGTCACTTTATATGTATATCTGGTCACCTCTTTGCCCTTATACGGCGAAAGACTGAGTCCCTGCTCTTTCTGCATCTCATTATAGCCGATATAGACCGTATCAAATTCCGAAGGTACCGTTACCTGAACTTCTTCTATCGGATTTTCGTCAACTGTCCAGCCGAGTGCGGAGATAAACGTCATTCTGTCGCTGTTTGAATAGATGCCGGAATAATTTATTCCCTTTGTCGCGGTCTGGACATCATATTTAGGAATAAGCGCCACAAGCGTTATCATCGCGCCGACAGCAAGTACCACAGCCAAAACAAATTTTATCGTTTGCGAACGTATTGAGTATATGAACATAAAAATGCCTCCTTTGAGTTTCTCACGGAATATTTATTCTGCGGGAGCTTTTTTTATTACCTCAAACGATACAATATCGAAGGTTTTTCCGTTTTTTTCTGCCCTGCACGGCAAAAGGCTGCTTTTTGATATATATACCGTTCCCTGCTCCGACATGCAAACATAAACGTCGGCTCCGCCCGGAGACTCTTTTGTCACCTTCCATACACTGTCGGTATCGAACAGAAACGTTTCATATACGGTAAGTATTGCGGGAGGAATACAGTCAAGCTTTATTTCAAGCCCTTCGGACAAAAGCACGGCGCAGCCGTCTTTCGGTATATATACGGCGTCGCCGGCGGATATTTTAATCTCGTCTCCGGATTTATTTACGGAATATTCCGATCCGTCGCCTGATCTCAGCACAGCTGAAAAATCCCCGTTTTCGTAGCTCAGCAGCTCGCTCATATCGGGCGTCGAAGAACATCCGCACAGCGATGCAAGCAAAAAAAGTAAAACTATCGCCACTGTCAGTTTTTTCAAAATATCACCCCCGTTTTTCAGACATAATGATGAATATGCATAGTTTCTTATCAATATTCTCACTTGAAAAATTTTTCAGCATATGATACAATACTGACATACCCCAAAAATATCTGTCCGGAGGTTATTTATAATGACGCTTGTCGTACTTGCAGCAGGAATGGGAAGCCGCTTCGGTGGTGTAAAACAGCTCACACCGCTTACCGAAAACGGAGAATTTGTAATAGACTTTACAGTGTTTGACGCGGTTCGTGCCGGATTTGACCGGATAATGTTTATAATAAGAGAAGAACATCAGAAAGCTTTTGACGATACAATAGGAGCAAGAATAAGAAACAGCGGAGTAAAGGTCGAATATGTGTATCAGACCTTTGACCTGCCCGACGGCTTCACCTTCCCCGAAGGAAGAAAAAAGCCTTGGGGAACTGCTCACGCCATAATGTGCGCGGGCAATGTCGGCGATAACTTCGGCGTCGTGAATGCAGACGACTTTTACGGCTATGAAACTTTCCGTCTGCTTGCGGATTTCCTCCGCACGGCAAAGGACGACGAAAAAGCCCATTACTGCTCAATTGCATACAAGCTTGAAAATACACTCAGCGAAAACGGAACGGTTTCGCGCGGGATATGCAAATCAAAGGACGGCTATCTTGTTTCGCTCGACGAAAAAACCAAAATAGAACGTCGCGGAGATATCGCCGTAAATACCGAAGACGACGGCACCCTTACAGAGCTTCCTCTCGATTGCACCGTTTCGATGAATTGCTTCGGATTTACGCCGTCGTTTACCGGAAAGCTTGAAAAACAGTTCGAAGCGTTTCTCCGTAAAAACGAAAGCAACCTTTCAAAATGCGAATTTTATCTTCCGTCGGCTGTCGAGGCGCTTATCGAAAGCGGCGAGTGCGACGTAAAACTTTATCAGTCCCCCGCAAAGTGGATGGGTGTGACGTACCGCGAAGACAGCGAAGCTTTCTCGCGCTTTATAAAAGAACAACGATTGCTCGGAAATTATCCCGATAAGCTTTGGAAATAACATACTCAAAAAGCGTTTCGTGCCTGAAAAATCAAAGGTGCGAAACGCTTTTTTGTTACAAACGTAAAAAAATTTTCTTAAAATATTATCAATTTGACGGTTGTATTTATATGCACGAGTGTGATATAATTATTCAGACTTATAAATAAAATTTGTATTTATATCAGGAGGAAAACATGCTTAAGAAAGCGTTATCGGTTTTTGTGGCGGCTGTACTTTTGCTTGCGGCAATTCCAATGGTAGCATCCGCAGCCGACATGGCCGAATACAACTACTCGGAAATCAAAAATGTATACGAGGGCTATACGCCTATTCCGCTTCTCGTCATAGTTATGAGCTTTGACGCTGACGGCGACGGAAAAGACGCCTACCTTGAAGGAAAAAGCACAACGGATTCAAGCTCCGCAGCCTATAAAGAGCAGTGGGCGCATTCCGAAGAATCATATTGGGCGCAGTCTCTGTTCGGCAACGAAGGCAACACAATGAAGAACTACTTCAAACTTATGTCGAACGGCAACTTCTGGTGGGAGCCTGCCGAAGAAACATACGGTGAAGCCAACAACGGCATAGTTTATGTAACACTCAACATGCAGCACCCGGGCGTATCCGGAAGCGGTCAGCCCTCTAACATAGGAAGCTCAAGAATCCCCGCAATAAACGAAGCCGCAAAATATGTAGACTTTGCAAAATACGATAAAAACGGCGACGGAACGATTACATGGGATGAGCTTACGTTCCTTTATATCTGCGCCGGACGCAGCACAAAGTTCACATCATCTCCTGTCGGTAGCAGTATTTGGGGCGTTCACAGCTTCAAGTCCGATGGCACGAGCTGGTCTACAAAGATAAATGGCATCACCCTCTGCAAAACAAAATATACCGCAGTGGGCGAAATGCAGAATGACGGCAAGCCGCTTTCGTTCGGATCAATAGCCCATGAGCTCGGCCACGTTCTCGGAGCAGACGACCTTTATACTCTCGGCGGTTACAAGTGGAACGGCGGTCCCGGCAACCTTGCGCTTCAGGGCGGGGGTTCCGGAATAGGTCAGAACAAAGGTGCAAGAGCAGGTACTGCTCCGGCAGCGATAGATCCCTACTACCTTATAGACTACGGCTTCGAAAAAGCAACCGTTGTTCAGGACGGAACATATACCCTTTACTCGCGCGAAAGCACTAAGGGAGATTATAACATCATCAGAATAAACACGGCAAATCCGAACGAGTATTATCTGATAGAAAACAGATATACGGTTGATCCATCAACATATGACGCCATAGATCATTCCGCAAGAGGTATTCTTATCTGGCATATCGATGAGACGGTAATGAAATCGGGCGTACCGGTAGGATACAAGGAAGGCTCACCCCGAAATCCCGGCATAGAAGACCTTAACCCCAGCGGATCTCTTGCTTGGGGAAGCGAAGCAGGTACATATTTCGACTGTCACAACTATAAGTTCCTTGAAAGCCAGACATGGTACACACTCCTTACGGAAGAGGAAGCCGACAACTTCGATCTTAAAATCGAGTTCCTTTCCGAAAAAGGCAACGAAATGCAGATAAAGGTCAGCGGCACCATAGACGTTCCCGTAAGGTTCAAAACGGTTGCAAGCACTACGACCGATAAAATATCCCTTTCAGGTAAAGTTACCGAGCTCAACTGCGGAACGCTCAATATGATAACCGCAACGGTATCAAAGAACGCAGACGGTTCAAATCCCGTTGCTACCGGATACATAAAACCCAATGAAGCAGGCTCTTTCAGCTATGATTTCACAGGCCTTGATGAAAAATCAACATATTATGTTACAATCACGGCAAAAGGCTCAAAGGGTGAATCGACAACATCGATTAAAGCTTATACAAAGGCTCCTCCGAAGGTCAGAACAGATGACTACTCTGTATATCTCTACAAAGGGATGACCACAGTCAACAGACCTTACGAAGTAACAGTCAAATGCGGACAGCCTCTCACATACAGCTTCCCGATGACAAAAACACTTGAAAAATTCGGCGGCTGGTATTACGATACCGAATGCACAGACCAATACGATATGTCTTTTACAAAGACCGACTGCGAGCCTATGTACCTCTATGCAAGATGGATTCTGAACGAAGAAGCAGTTACGCTCAAAATCGTAGGTGCGAAATCAAAATACATGATATTCGCAGTAAAAGTCGGCGAATCGTTTGCCGAACCCGTTCTTGAAGACAATGACGGAAAAGAATTGGTCGGATGGTATCTCGATCCGCAGTACACACAGGAATTCGACTTCTCCGATCCTACATCCGAAGCAGGCGAGATTACAGTCTATGCAAGATGGGAAGGCGACGAACCGCAACCCATCGAAACCACGACAGAGACAACCAAAACCACAGAAACCACAGCAACTACAACCTCGGCTGAAGAAACGACAACTCCGTCCGAAAGCACATCAACCACCGGCGGAAGCGGAAACAGCTGTAAATCAGTAATAGGTGCAGGCACTTCCCTTGCGGTTGTATGCGTAATAGGCACAGCTCTTGCTCTCGGAAGAAAGAAGAAAGAACAGTAACAATAAAGTTAATACGAATGCCGTCATTAAAAAGACGGCATTCATATTATAAATAATTATTTACTGGGGGACAAAATGAAGAATTTTCTTTCGCTCATCATCGTAGTGGCAATGCTTTGCTCGGCAGTATCTCTCATTTCATGCTCAGGCGGAAACTCGGAAACGACCGAACAGACATCAACCATAGGCCAGACAACATCGTCCGCTGCATCGTCTCAGACCGAGACAACTACGAAAGCCGAAACCACAGCATCGGAAACCACAACATCAGCGGAAACCACTCCGGCAGAAACCACAACCACAGCAAAACCCATAATTGAAAAACCGCCTGTCCTTCCGGAAGGCAAAACACTTAAAGTGCTTGCCATCGGAAACAGCTTCTCGGTTGACGGCATGGAGTACATCTACGGCATAGCCAAAAGCGCAGGCTACACAAACATAGTTTTGGGTAACCTTTATATTGGCGGATGCTCACTCAGCAAACACGAAAGCAACGCAAAGAACAACGCTCCCGCATATGAATTTTTCACAAATACCGACGGAAAGTGGGTATCAAATAAAAGCACGACTATCGCAACAGGTCTTGCTTATACCGATTGGGACTGCATATCAATTCAGCAGGTCAGCGGTTACAGCGGACTTGCGGGTTCCTTTGAGCCGTCGCTTACAAATCTTATAAGCTATGTAAAGAAAGCCTGCCCGAACGCAAAGCTCGTATGGCACATGACATGGGCATATCAGAGCAATTCCGGACACAGCGACTTCCCGAAATACGGCAGAGATCAGCTCAAAATGTACAATGCCATAACATCGGCAACACAAAAAGGAATTCTTGAAGCTCATAAGGACGACTTCGCAGGAGTTATCCCCTCGGGCACAGCTATCCAGAACCTTCGCACAAGCTTCTTCGGCGATACGCTCACGCGCGACGGATATCACCTTTCATACGGTATAGGAAGATATACGGCTGCGCTTGCATGGTTCAAGGCGCTCACCGGCGCAGATCTTGACAGCGTAACATATATTCCGACAGAATACGGCTACACTCTCGGCGAAAAGGCAATCCTTGCTGCCAAAGAAGCCGTAAATTATGCTTGTTCGTATCCTTTTGAAATATCGGAGTCAACGTATGTAAATGATACAAACAAAGCGCAGAAAGAAGCCGATCTTACAAAGCTCGGTCTCGATCCCGACAAGTATATATCCCTTGAGCTTGACATAGTTCCCTATGGATACTATAACTCAAGAACAGGCGACCCCATGATAAGCAGGCTCGGAGGCTCAACCGCAGACAACATAGATCAGTTTGCAGCTTCCCGTATAATATCAAAGAAAGACCTTCCGGTAGGATCAATCATCGTGCTTGACGAAGGCTATCAGTATCGTCCCGACGCATGGACGGCATACGGCTCGAGAACGCCTACATTCAAGCGTCCTGCCGAAACGACCGAAAGCGTAGTACACGTCACGGCAAGATGGTGGAACGACTTCGGGATCTGTGCATTCAACGTATCAAAGGCAGGAAATCCCGCCCTTTCGGATGAAGAGATGCAAAAGCTTTCGGGCGTTATACGTGTATATGTTCCGAAGCCCGAAAAGCCTGTGGAAGTAAATCCTGACGATATAGATTTTTCAAAATACACAAAGCTTGATCTCGGCATAACATATTACGCTTATTACAACTCGACAAGCGCAAATCCCGGAAAGCTTTACAGCAAAGCGGCAGGTGATACGCAGGCAAACCTCAGTCAGTTCGCCGCCACAAAAATATTCTCAAAGGACGAGCTTCCCGTAGGATCGGTAATCGTTATAAAAGAAGGCTATCAGTACCGTCCGGACGGATGGACCGCTCTTAATACAAAGACAGGTACACGGCCGGCAAACGTTACCGAAAGCGCAGTCAAAGTAGACGACAATTGGTGGGGCGAATTCAACTACCGTGCGTTCAATATCGCAAAAATGGGTAACCCCTCCCTTTCGGATTCCGAAATGAAAGCACTTTCCGACGTGCTTACAATATATGTGCCAAACAAATAATACTGTAAAAGCGGTGAATTTCACCGCTTTTATTTTTGTTTTCTATTGTCATTTCGAAGGCTGTGTGATATAATATTTTCCGTAAAAATAAAACTCCCGCATCGGAGAAAGGATAATGAAATGAACAATCTTCACCTTATATGCAACGCGCATATAGATCCCGTATGGCTTTGGGAAATAGAAGAAGGCGTTGCCGAAACGCTTTCTACCTTCCGCGTAGCCGCAGACTTTTGCGACGATTATGACGGCTTCATCTTCTGCCACAACGAATCCATGCTTTACGAATGGGTTGAAAAGAACGATCCCGTTCTTTTCGGCAGAATAGTTCGCCTTGTAAAAGAGGGCAAATGGCACATAATGAGTGGTTGGTATCTCCAGCCGGACTGCAATATCCCCTGCGGCGAAAGCTTCGTACGCCAGATACTTGCGGGAAGATATTACTTCCTTGAAAAGTTCGGGGTAGAACCGCACACTGCCATAAACTTTGACGCTTTTGGTCATTCGCGCGGGCTTGTTCAGATAATGAAAAAGGCAGGCTACGATTCATATATTTTCTGCCGTCCCGAACCCGATATGCTTGACCTTCCTTCCGACACTTTCAATTGGGTCGGATTCGACGGTTCAAAGATCGCATGCTGCCGTGCGTACAATTCATACGAATCGCACAGAGGCGAAGCCGATGAAAAGATAAAAGGCTGGATGGAGCTTCATCGCGGGAAGAAAGTGGGCATGGTGCTGTGGGGCATAGGCGATCACGGCGGCGGTCCTTCGAGAATAGACCTTAAAAAGATTGAAGAACTCAAAAACAGCGAAAAGGAATTCAATCTTATTCATTCAACTCCCGAAGCTTTCTTTGAAGAGCTTGCGGAATCGGGAGAAAAGCTTCCCGATTACAGCGGAATTATGAACCCTCGTTACACAGGTTGCTATACTACGATGATGCGCACAAAGCAGATTCATCGCAAGCTTGAAAACGAGCTTTATATGACGGAAAAAATGTCCGCACACGCACTTATGGCAAACGTTTCCGACTATCCCTCAGAAGCAATTGAAAAAGCCACAAAAGACCTTATGCTCGTAGAATTCCATGATATTCTTCCGGGTTCCGCAATAGAGCCTGTCGGCGAATATGCTCAGGAAGTTGCAGGTCACGGACTTACCGAGCTTCGCCCCGAAAAGATAAAAGCGTTCCTTGCGCTTTGTTCCGACAAAGCAAAAGCCGAAGACGGCACTATTCCCGTTTTCGTTTACAACCCGCATCCGTATGAGGTTGATGAAACTGTCGAGGTTGAATTCCAGCTTCCCGATCAGAACAAAAATCCCGCGCTTTATTCCGTGCCTCACGTTTACAGCGGCGGAGTCGAAATACCTTGTCAGCGCGAACACGAAGTGTCCAACTTCAATGTCGATTGGCGCATAAAGACGGTATTCTTTGCAAAGCTGCCTGCGGGCACAATGAGCCGCTTTGATATAAAGATGGTGCTTTGCGAAAATCCGCAGCCGCCGGTTCAGCCCGAAGGCGATGAATTCGTATGGAACAACGGAAAGACGAAAGTCATCGTCAACTTAAAGACCGGTCTTATAGACGAATACGAGGCAGACGGCAAAGTCGGTCTCGGAAAAGACTCGCTCCGTCCGCTCGCCATAAAAGACGATGAAAATTCTTGGGCGCATAAAGAGAAGTCGTTCCGGAACGTAAAAGGCGAATTTACTTTGATGGACGAAGAAAAAGCCGCCGAATTTTCGGGTATAATAAATGGTAACCGTCCTCATTCCGTTCGCATAATCGAAGATGGCGCCATACGTACCGTTGTCGAGGCGCTTTTCTCATATCATGATTCATTCCTTGTAAGAAGATACTATTTCCCGAAGAACTCTTCCGAGTTTACCATAAAGGACAAAGTGTATTGGAACGAGAAAATGACAATGCTAAAGCTTTCGCTCAATACCGTCTGCGGTGATACGTTCATAGGTCAGACAGCATACGGCAGTGAAACGCTTCTTACAAACGGCGACGAAATGGTAAGCCAGAAATGGAACCTCGTTTCCGACGGCAAAACTGCGCTCACTGTTGTGAACAGCAGCACTTACGGCTCCGATTACAAGGATGGCGAGCTTCGCATAACGTGCCTGCGTTCACCCGGCTATTCCGCCGGAAAGAGTGACTTCTCTGTCCGCAAGCCTTATATAATGGAGCAGGATCGCTTCTCACCGTTTATAGATCAGGGCGAGCATGACTTTACGTTCACCGTAAAAGTCGGCGACGACAGCGAAAGAAAAGCTCACATAGAGCGTGAAAGCGCTGTGCTTGCCGAAGCTCCTATGGCGCTTTCGTTCTTCCCCACAGGCTGTGCAAAAGAAAAAGAAAATACTATAAAGCCCTTCGCTTCGCTTTCGGACGACGTTATAACTCTCGCCGTATTCAAGAAAGCCGAAAGAGGAGACGACTTCATTATCCGTTTGTTCAATCCGACATCGGAAGTACGTAAAACGGATCTTACGCTTCCCGCAATAGGCTTTGAAAAAGAATTTACACTCGGCGCATACGAAATAAAAACGCTCCGTATAAATCTTTCCACAAAAGAAGTGAAAGAGGTTTCGCTCACAGAAAAATAAATTCGAAAGGACCTTACAGCTTTGAAATTATTTCTTGATTCCGCCGATCCGGAAAAAATAAAACACGCGCTTGACTTTTATCCGATTTGCGGCGTAACGACAAATCCGACGATCATATCACGTCAGAAGTCGGAATTTCTTCCGCTCCTGAAAGAGCTTCGCAAAATTACGGAAGGAAAGCTTCTGTTTGTTCAGGCAACGGCTGACAGCTCGGACGCCATTGTGCGCGAGGCGCACATGATATCCGATACTCTCGGCGGAAATATCTGCATAAAGATACCTGCGACAGAAGAAGGACTCCGTGCGATAAAGCTTCTTTCGGCAGAAGAAATAAGCACTACCGCAACTGCTGTATATACCGTAGGACAGGCTATGCTTTGCGCGGCGGCAGGAGCCGATTATGTTGCACCGTATATGAGCCATATAGACAATCTTTGTCTTGACTCTGCCGAAATCGCCGCAAATATGGAAAAGCTTTTCCGCGAACATTATCCAAGTACCCATGTGCTTGCGGCAAGCTTCCGCGTTGCGGAGCAGATAACTCGCGCCGCTCTCTGCGGCGTCAGAGCTTTCACCGTCGCACCTGAAATGCTGCCCACTCTGATTAAAAACAGCGGTACCGCTGCGGAACTTGAATCATTCAAAGCAAATTGGTCAGCCGTTTACGGTGAAAATTCCGCAGGCGACCTTATCAAATAACAAAGGAGAACACCATGTTAAGGCTTGAAAACGAATCCCTGTCGGCACGTATAAATCCCGTCGGCGCAGAACTTTCATCGCTTATAAAAAAAGACACGGAAAGAGAATATATCTGGCAGGCTGAGCCTTCCGTATGGGGACGTCACGCTCCGCTTCTATTCCCTGCGGTCGGAAGAATGAGCGGTGACAGCTTTGTTTACGAAGGCAAAAAATATTTTATGCAAAAGCACGGTTTTCTTCGCGGAAGCACTTTTGAAATAATATCTACGGAAGAGACGTCAATTTTTCTGCGTTTTTCGTCAAACGAGAAGACGCTTGCAGTATTCCCTTTCGACTTTGATTTCGATGCGGAATACAGCCTTTACGGAAATACTCTCCGTCAGCGTCTTACCGTAAAAAACAAAGGCAGCGGCAACATGTATTTTTCCGTCGGAGCGCATCCTGCATTTTTCATAAGCATAGGAGACACTCTCCGCTTTGAAAAGCCCGAAAACGCGATTTTGCCTTATCTTGACGGAAACGACGTGATCGGCGATCCCGCAAACAAGCTTGAGCTCAAAAATGAAAGCGACATTCTGCTTTCAAAAGAGCTTTTTGAAAAAGGTTCTCTTGCCCTCGAAGCTCCGACATCGACCTATGCCGAGCTTGTCGGCAGTGACGGCGTGCCTTACCTTCGCGAGCATTTCGGAAAGACGCCCATGCTCTGGCTTTGGGCAAAACCGGGCGCGGAATTTGTCTGCATAGAGCCGTGGAGCGGCTCGGATGAACGTTATCCGACAGAAGAGCTTGAAAACAAAAAAGGGATTCTCCGTCTTTCT
>ERZ779877.1839-NODE-1839-length-16922-cov-4.555404_pt1 | contig 16922 bp, 13 predicted proteins | sample MGYA00511556_ERZ779877 | MGnify/ENA primary metagenome ERZ779877 (study PRJEB29588, sample SAMEA2159338) | human gut metagenome | biome: human gut; feature: human-associated habitat; material: faeces | place: Denmark | collected 2008/2010 ...
TAAAGGATTTCTCACTGCCATACAACACTGAGAAATCCTAATGACCGATTTGGGTGAAATAGTTTTTTAGAATCGTTCACATCGTCTACAACAACAATTCGTGTTGGCATATTTGGTAACGCTTCATCTTTAGAGCATGGTTTTACATCTGCAGCGCAAGTAACTTTCTCATCTTTTTTTTCCTTCTCATATTGACGGAAGCTAACAAATTCGCCAATATCATAGTTATGTTTACCGACCGGACAAAATACTTTTACGTTGTCTTGCGTGATTATATGCAAAACATGCTTTTCGATATTAATATAATCTATAACACCATATTTAAGAGGCAAAGTGGACCATCTTTTTTGTTGGCTCCTTTTGGCTAACAACGGATTAATAGTTGTTTTTGTTATAGTCCTTTTAAGCCATGCTGAGAAGTTCGGATCCGGTATGGTTTCTGAACTAACTTTGCATCGCCAACTAATTACATCTCCTACTTGGCATTTTCTTAGAATTGGGAAGCGTTTGATCTTAACTGAAAATGAAATAGATTCTCCATCATAAAAACTGCATCTTTCAACATCGTTAAAAGTCCATTTATCTGTTAAGACATAGTCTTTCCAATCAAATTTATCATAAACAAAATCTTCTGCTCTCCGAATGTATTGATTGAGGTTTTCATGTTTTGAAGAAGAGATATTTGAAAGATTGTTAAGAATACGTTGACACTCTTCTGAGATATTCCAACCTTTTTCTTCTCTATGCTTAACGTACAGGTCTAATTCATTTTTGGCATTAATACCATATCCCTCTTCAACCCAAGCTTTTGCGAGAGAAATGTGTATCTCACCTAAAAAGTCCTCATTATGTTCAAGCTTGAGAGATTTAAGTAAGAGACCTGTTCGAACGAAATTATCCGATGTTATACAGTCTGCTAATTCAGCCCACAGGTAATACTTTTCTCCCATATCAAGAAGCAGCTTTTTGTAAACATCAATTGCTTCATCTATATTACCAGACCACTTACATAATGTAGCATAGTTGCGAATACTCCAATCATCATTGGAATCACGTTCATATATACATTTATATAGAGCTTTTAGCCACTCAACATTTTCTAAATCACTACGTAATTGAGTATTATTCTTTAATGCAGCATAGCATCTTTTCGCAGTTTTTACAACTAAGGATGGATATTCAGTTCCGTCTTCTGATTTTTCTTTTTTCCAATCTTCATCCAGGAAATTTCCATTTCCTAACCAACACTTTGTAAATGAGAAAAAACGAGTGGAATTATCATCTGAGTAAAACCTATTAGCAATTTTAAGTATCTCAGAGTGCCAATGTGTGCCTGAAAAGGCAGAGTATTTTCTAGCATATTCTTCAAAAGTAGTAAACAATGTACTTGTATCGTTTGATTTCTGAAGATTCATTAGTTTCCAGAAAAAATTCTGTCGTAAATATTCCAAAACTTCAGTTTGTCTTCTCTTATCGAAACTATCAATAAATTCCTTAATATCAAAGTCTGCATTACAATCAATGAGAGCCTTACAAATGCGAGATACAAGTGATGGTATGTTATGACCATCTACCCATCCATCGTTAAAATCTTCAGATCTTAAATTCTCTATGCCCCACATTTTAAGAAAATTGTAGAGGCTGAAATCTAAGTGACTCTTTGAATAATTCAACGCATAATTCAGAATCATCGAATGAAGCATTGAAGGTCTATCGTTTGAAAGAAGAATATAATCACGCAAAAGTCCTCTAACTTTTGTTGATTTTAATTTATCACCATCAGCTTTTATGTAACGATAAATAATCCAGCCAAAATCCTCATGTAATGATTTATCAATAGATTCGCCTTTACTGCCAATGGCACTTACTACATTATTATATACAGTTGTTGGATCAGATTTTGATAGTTCGCTTGCACTTTTAATTAAATCGGCATTCGGTTGCAGTTGTTTTAGCAAATTTTTTAAAGCCTTTTCACCAGCCCCACTATCATCAACCATTAAAGGCAACAAAGAGTGCATTTGACTCAAGCATGCCCTTGCCTTTTGGACATCATGCTTAGGAATGAAAACACTTTGAGCAAGATCTCTTAATACCCAAAACATAGACATTCTTGTCCATTGGTTTGGATCTTCACTCAGTTCCTGCTTAGCAAGCTTATAAGCTTCAATGAGTTTTCCTGACTTACGTAAAATGGTTACGTCTTTAACAGCCATATCTTACTATTTGAAATGTTCAATTAGTTGTTGTAGCTTATCATCATCTGGACCTGTCTCGCTAGAAGGTAAAGCATGTGTGATGGCCATATTAACCTTAAAGTAAAACATAACAGATGAGAATTTACTTGATGTCTTTAGATAGTAACACACATTATATTGATTTGTGTGTTCAACCACATTGGTAATAATTATGCCTAAATCATCACAGACTGATCTCATCTTATTAAAAAGTTGATTCAGCGATGAAGAAGAAGGAACATAATCAAAACAGTATCTTATCCCCGATTCATCTTCGAGAATTTTTCGTATCACCTCATTTCCTTCTAATGATACATTAGGGCAAAAACGAGTATATAGACCAGCACCATTATAATAACAATCCCATGTTACGCAACCAGAAGGAGTCTCTATTAAGTACTTGTCATTGTATTGAAAAGTCTGAATGGATTTTAAGAAGAATCCTTTTTCATCTAAAAGTTGCTTCGTCCAAACACACTTCTGCTTTTGAGAATTACTTACTGATGGCGGCAGTAACTTTATGTCATCAACGTTCTCAAATGAGAAAGCTTCCTTATGAGGCTTACTTATTTTTAAAATAGGATTAAACACCAACGACATAGGAGTTATACTTGGCATATTGACCCCATACAATACATTTACAGCTCGTGTTGTCGCTGTATATGCCCAACGCAAAGAGTCATTATTCAGTCCTAACCGACCACTATAATCAACGTAAACAGTTTTCCATTCGCCACCTTGAGATTTGTGACCAGTAATAGCATATCCATACTTAACTTGAATCGCATTGAAGTAAGGGTCTTCCATTAATGAGTTCTTAAAAGCTTCTTCATTTGGCTTCAAATGTGGATGTCTCATTCTGAAGTTAATATACATAGCTACACTTTCAAGAGGCGTAAGATTCGGTTCTCGAGAATTAAGCAGACTATCAATTATCTTGCATGATGTTTGAGATCCATCTTCCTTTTGGAGGGTAGCGTCTCTAAAATCAATCGATATATTGACTCTTTCCCTTTCTCCATTCTTATCTGTCCAAACAGGAGTTTTAAACGTTTCGACTTCCGAAGATACCTGAAGAACTCTAACGAAATCTCCATTCAAATACTCAATACCAAGGTGAGTATTGATGTTGTTTTTTACGACTTGCAATATATCTCCTGCGACAATTTCTTTATTCGCTGGAAAATATCTGCGTCTAATAGCATCATTATAGTCTTTTACTGCAGCATTTGTGTAGCAAATAATCACAGAGTCTCCAATCATTGGATGTGGGTTATTCTCATAGAATGAATCCAATACTTCCTCTGATGTCATATCTATTACCTCTTCTTCTCTGCGATCAAAACACAAATGGTTTCTGGTGTCAGGAGAACATTTAAGAACGTCTCTAATCATCATTGCGTTTTTCAAAATAGCATTGCCACTATTTTGGCGTAGAACTTCTGTAAGTTCATATTGAGATACCTTTAGCTCTCTTTCTTCAAAGTATGCAGTTTCTAATGCAGCTGAGTGATTATCACCAACAGGAGGTAACTGAGCCGGATCACCTACAAATATTACTTTTCCACCCAAATGTGGTTGAACATATGTAAGGAGATCTTCCATTAGTATATCAGTACCAAAATGCAATTGTTCATTTTTGGATGGACGTGAAGTAATCATTGACGATTCATCAATGATATAGATATTTTGTGAAGGATCATAATCTTGATCATGCTTCTTTATACCGAACCAAAATTGCAAATCATCAGAACCTTTACTTCTTTGTGTGTCCTCTTCGGTATGATTTGTGATAATCATATTACCATTTTCATCATAACGGACAGCACGCATACATTCAAATGCATAAATACCCCTATGTATTGTACATGCATCATATCCTGTTTTCTCTTGAAGAATCTTTGTTGCTCTACCAGTAGGAGCCATTAGAGTTACACGCTTTCCTGAATCGGAAAGGACACGTACCAACTCTTTAATAAGGGTCGTCTTTCCAGTACCGGCATAACCTTTAAGAATGAAGACAGACCCATCTTTGCCTCCTGCGAACTTCTTTATAAGTTCCAAAGCCTCATTTTGTTGCTGTGATAAAGTCATAACATGTAAATCTTTTAAATGAGCTTATTTTCATACCATTATATTATACCAAGCGAAGAAGAATATTTATTTTTTCAAATAATTTTCTAAAGGATGATATGGTGTAGATGTCCTTATGTTTATTATCATTAAAAAGATTTTTGTTATGAATGTACTTATTTCTTTTATCAATCAACATTTGGATATCTGCACCGAACCGTTGGTCCTTCTCCCCGAACAGTTGGTAATAAATTGCAGAAATCCGTTTCCATTGAGGATAGTTATTCTTATCTGTGGTCTGTGAAACAACACATAAACCATCACTTATTTTATAATCGTAACATTCTTCACGCGTTTCCTTAATGAAATAGTTAGGTTCTTCGCCAAAAAGATACAATTTAGAGAACATCTCAAGGATTTGTTCCAATGCCACATAGGAAAATGCATATTCATCATCATACCTAGCTCTCGAAACTAAGTTGAAAGCAATATCAAGTTGTTTGGAAATCATGTCAAATTCATCTTTTTTGTTTTGCGATAGATGCTGCTTGATGATCAAGATTTGCGCATAAATATCCTTTAAGAAAGACCTTTTCATACACTTGACAACATTGTCTTTCAAGTCCATTGCATTTGCCTCTGATGTCTTTATCGGCAAAAGATATTCTGGAGATTCTTTAATATAGTACCCATCAGCTCCAGCATCTAACATGGCTTTGAGATTCCATGCTTTGTTAGAAGCTGTAAACATAATCACAGGCACTCCTTTATTCAGTCCTTTAATCTTTTGTAATACCTTCATTCCAGAAAACTCCAGTGGGCTCATAGTATTTTCTTCATCAACGCCATTCAAACGCAAATCAAGAAAGACCAAATCATAGTCTAAAGCCTCAATTATATTCTTTGCACTTAAGCTAAATGCGTCATAAGAAGCTACTTTCTCCGAAATAACCTCAAGATTTGCTCCAATCAGCATTTTTGAAAGAATATCACTCCATCCTTTTTCTGCTTCATCATCAATCAGGAGAACCTTTTTCCCTTGAGCATGGATGGATATTTTATTTGCAAGATACTTTTGTTGCTTATTATCGATAATGGAAATCACATCCGATGGCTTCAGTGTCTTTAACAAAGTAAATTTGAAATACAGAGATTTCATGTCATTTTCAACTGGTATCGCTCCAACGATGCCTCCAATTACATATCTGCTCAACACTGATACGCCCCATTGATTTGCCAATGAGTGCCTTCCCTCAGTTTCCTTGTGTTTTAAACTTATTCTATCCAAAAAATCATGATGAAATCTAAATGGGAGAAGTGGTTTTACAGTATCTATGATTAAAGCCAACTCTGAAGGCTCACAAACATATACACTTTCCGTAATGAATAATTGAGACAAAGCGCCTAACTTATAGTGCAACAAACTATTTGCTTTTTCTGTCACAAAAACCAGGGGGCACAATGAAACAGAGTGGAACAATTCAATGGATAAACGAATATGGAGCGCTATTGTAACGCATAGTTCCGGTTTTATCGTATCCATGTCAAACACCACACAATTTGCATTCTCTATCCCCATAGTTGATACAAAACGATTTATCTCAACTTCGTTCCCCAATGATAGAAGCGGGACCTCACAATATGTGGCATTGCTGATTCTATTTTTATAGAAGTTTGCAGTTTCCTTATTGCCAAGTATATATATTCTTTCCATATAGAACCATACTCTTCAAAATCCTATTAATATTGTTTTTAAATTCTCCAATGGTAGAATCATTATCTTCGATAGAGTTTAAAATATCATTAACATTTCCCACAATTTCAGGCTGAGCTGCTTCTATGATATTTCTAAACACATCTAACTTAATTTGACTTACAGAGATAACATCTTCTTTATTGGCTTTCCTTAGAGGTTCAAAGAGTTTATCTACCCATACTTCAAATTGCCTCAACTTATAGTTGTTGCCGTAAGCAAGTATTCTGAAATCAATCACTCCATTATCAGCATAAAACTTTACAAAGCTCTCTAAATTCAAATAGAATTCAACTTTTGTCAATTCGTTTATACAGTAAGGATATTCTTTCAACATAGAAACGCCATCATGTCCATCGCTAAAAAAAGTATATGGAATATCATTGTCGTAAATTAAATGCTCTACGATTTTCTTAGCCTTATGACTTCCATGACAGAATGCTGAGTCAATATAATCCTCCAAACTGTCATGCATAAGAATACAGGCAGCATTATGTATGAATGTAAAATCACTCTTATCGTTAAGTTGCTCTATATGCACGAAACAATTTGCAAAACGATTTGCATCAACGAAATCAACACCAAAAGCTTGACGTTGGTTTAGACTATTATCATCTAAAAGAAATATCTTCTTCATACCAATCTATTTATAGTAAAATATTAGTATATGCGTAAAGCCCATGATTGATGATTCTCCTACTTCCTCTATAGTATCATATGTAGGATACTTGAGTATATTCCACCGCTTCGGTTTTCCCTCCCAGTTAGCTTCAATCGCCCAATCGCAATAACCATTCAACAAAGACCACAGATTATTAAAACTGCCACCATGTTTGGCCAATTTCCTTCTTGCATTTTCCAGGTCATTGCCATCCGAATCTATATGTGTGATTATTATCTTGCGTAAAAAAAAGTCACCCTCTGTTCCTCGCTCATATCTAATTAATACATTTGGATACATGCCGGACGAAGTCTTATTGACTTGAGCTATATCGTCCAATATGTTCTTAAGTGCTTTACGCAAGACAGGGACATTGGTATAGAAATCTGCCTTTTGCAAATCTTTGAGTTCAATGTTCAGATCGGAATACATATTAGCTATTGATTGACAATACTCCAACAACGATGGCTTCACAACGCGCAATGAGCGTCTAAAGGATTCAACGACTCCTGACAAACTAGGGACCAACTTGGGATGTGTATTTGCACACAACTCCTTCCATTTCTGAGAATTGTAGAACTCTTTATGTGTCTTTCCTTCAAAATCTGTCCAGTATCCATCATCCTTTCTTCCCTCAAATGCAGTTTTTACAAGTGCTATCAAGTTTCTGGGTAAGTCATATTTACGGAATGACTCTTTTAGAGTATTAGATACACTTGACAGCATCTTCTCATATGTCATATCTGAATTAGGATCGAAATCATGAGTTAAAAACTTCAATCCATCAGGGTTTTCAAAAAGCGAAAGGAAGTTTGCCACATCTCGAGGGTTTAACAGTTTACCATCATCTTTGTTAGAATCCTTTTTATCATCTACTGAAAGTAAGGTTAAGTAATCCTTAGATATAAGTTTGTCCCGACGAGCAATTTGCTGGCGAGTCAGTGATTTACAATGTGTTATGTAGTATACGAAATTTGATACATCTTTCTTGTTCATAGTTTACAAATCAAAAAGGTTTAGTTTATTGAAGAACGTTTCATGAGTACAAATTCCTCGTCCTCAGAATGGAACTTAAATTCCGTTAGTCTTCTTCGAAAATTACATCTCCTATATCACTACCCCAACATTAAAAGCTGAGGACTTAGAACAAATCCACATCCTTACCAAGGACACCATCATCCATCTCTTTCCATAACCCATTCGCATTGTCTATGATTTTACATAATTCTTTCTCATTTTTGATTTCATCACCAAAAAGAGATTGAAAACCCATCACTTTTTTGGGTGAAGAAATAGAATCTTCTATGAAATCTAAAGATTGATTTGATTTATCTTTAGATTTTTCTTCTAATGAATCTTTTAGATTAGATAACTCATCAGGAGTGATAGATTCCTCAATTATGCAATTGAACAATTCTACGGCTTTTTCCAATCCTTTCTTTTCCCAACAATCAAGTAATAAGTCAACATCCATTTTTGCAGTCTGCAAACTCATACATTTAGAACGCTTAGGTTCAAAAAGGGTTATAAGCCAAAAGTTCTTACCCTTATGTCTGCATAAAGTTACAAAAGCTTCTTTCAACTTGTCACTAGTTACTTCACTTCCTGGTATTAGAGACTCTGCATTTGGGCAAAGCATCTTTTGGGTCGTGACGCTAATAGGTAATGTCTTATCCATCCCATAAATAGTACATTTACCAACGACTTTACATTTAGGAGAAATCTCTAATGATATTTTTGTGTTAAACTCTTTCTCAAATTCAATAAGAGTATATGGCTGAACATAGATATAGTTTGTACCTTTATCTGTTTCAGAATCCATATAAACCATTTGTTGAAGGTTATTATAACGCTGAACTAATTTAAGATATGAAGGATTATTAACGCCCCTGATCATCTTTAGGTAGTTTAGCTTGCCCTCAATAACATTCTCCATGACAGGCTCACCTTTCTTGATATAGCCTTTTTCCTTTTTATATCTTGGATAGAAACAAGCATAAGCTTTAGAATAGCCATATTTTTCCCAAATATTAAGTAAGAATCTCAAGTCCTTTATATACTTGCGAGAGACATTAACGATACTATTCACCGTTAAACCTGTAACCTCCTGGCGCACATCTTTTTTAAGAACTCTTTTTTTTGCGTCATTTAAAACAAAGCCTTGCTCTGAAACGATACGTTTAACTTCTTGCATGAAATCATCATCATCACGAAATTTATTACACATGCCAGAGAAAGTCATATCATCAGCATATCTACTATAGTGTAATCCAAATCGATTTGCTACGCCCTTTAGTCTTCGATCAAGTTTATCGCAGATAGCATTAGTAAGTATCGGAGATGTTGCAGCACCTTGAGGTAGCACATTTATGCCTTTTTCTTTATTTTTATGACAACACAACCCTGCCACTACGTTTGCTATTTCTTGAGTAAAATTAAACGGTGGTAGCTGAAGCCTTTTCCAAACTCTAGCTTGAGGAATTGAAGGGAAAAAATCCTTTAGATCAAGGTTCAACACATAATTATGACCAACATGCATACTTGCATTAGTAAGTATAGATCGTCCTTCTGTGAAACCCATAGCAGAATCACTCGGCGTATATACTGATTTAAGTAAGATGTTTAATACATGAAGGATAATACTCAGCTGATAACAAGGCGCATTAATCTCACGCAAACCGCCATTTTTTTTTCGTATATGGAAAACTTTATATCTATTGGGGACAATTTTTGAATTACAGAAATGCAATAGTTGCTTAGATGTTATAGGATACCTTTCTGTAGAGAACTCGTCCTGCTTAATTTTATTTAGCAGCCTTGCCAAGTCCTCTATAGAAGTGATTTTCTTTGTTTCTGACAATATTGTCTGTTTCTCCATGTCTATATAAATAAGCGGTCACTGAAACGATAGCCAATCCTTTTCTTTGTTTTATTATAACTTTATAAACTTCAAAGTTCATAGTTTATGATAAATCAGTCAAAGACTGTTATAAAATATAACATTGGTTTATCAATTCTTTTTTTGAAAGAATGACATCCGACACAACATCGGACCAGAGTCAAAATTTGTTGGCTAATCTATTTCAATGACCGCGTTTTTTATTTTCTTTGTGCAAAGTTAAAACAACGCACCGAACTCTATTTTCGTAATTCAGAATATTTTTCGAACATCAACTGAATTTTGGCAAAAATCTTATCTCTAATGTCACTCGGTGACAAAACTAAGAGGTTTTCACCAAATGAAGTCAGTTCCCGCAAGAGTTCAAAGTTCTCTATACATTTAATGCAAAAAAACTCTCCACCTTTTAGGTGTGGAAATCGGTTTTGCATTTCAAATCGTTTTTCGTTCTTATAGTGTACCTGTGACTCATGTATAGGCTTAGTCAAAACATAATCTTTCGATGCGTCACTAACCCAAAACACAATTGACCTTACGGGTTCATCCTTATATCTCGTTACACCTATGATATCATCAAACCATCCGTCTAACTGACCTGAATATTCAATATACTTTTCACCAGGAAGTGGGGTTAAAGCATCTATTCTGTCCAAAGAAAAACAAAGAACATTATGGTCATCATCAGCAATACCGAAGATATACCAGCGTTTGTTATATTCCTTCAACAGATACGGATGAAAGAGTATATTCAACCTATCACTTGGCGCATCAAATTTATGATAAGTCATCGAGATAACCTGTTTTTGAGTAATTGCTGAAAACAACCGGGCAAAGACCGAAGAATTCTCTAATGAATTCTTCGAGAATGAAACAATCTGTCTGCCGATATTGCTTCTAAGCCTCATTCTAAGTCTTTGCAACTCCTCTAAGTTTGGTAGCCCTTCGAACTGACCAAGGAGGGATAAAGATTGCTCCAACAAATAGTACTCTTCATCACTCATTTCTTTTTTAAAGATTGAAAAAGATGGATCTTTATATCTAAGACATCTTTTTTTGACTGTGCGTTCTCCATTATACACTTCCACAGAATAAGTTTCAACTTCAGCAAAGAAAGAGCTATTTTCACCTTTTAGGTAAGCCAAATCCTTTTCCACGCAACGACGGGTAACTGCTTTTATTCCCATATCGACTAGTTGTAGATTTACATTCTCAACGATGTCGTCAAGCGTGTAGCTATGGTACCTATTAGATAACAAATCATCTATGATTTTGTATCTAGTCATTGCATTCTTATTGACTGGCATATCTGTTCATTATTATGTTTATAATGCAAATATATATATATTATGCGAATTCTATGTTCGTTTAATTGGATCTTTTGAAATAGGTATTATTTTCTTTGTAGTTTCGCTCTTTTGTGTTCCAGACACTTCTAATAAACTTATCTATATAGACAATATCTGTGATATTCTTATATATATATTCATTTTTCACTTATTTCCCGTAATTCTTATTTTATTCTTTACACATATTTAACATGAAGAAATTATTGAAGATTGTTTCCACGCAGAGCTGCCAAGCATAATTCAATCATTTTCTAATATTCCGTTCCGGTTGGGAATGATAGTTGTTAATTAACGTGAGTTCTACAAATTGTAAGTCCTTGAAAATTGGGTGATTCGCAAAGATTATCGTATCGCTATATAAAAGAAAGCCAAACAACAATCACGATGAATCACCGAAAGCAAAGTTATAGAATATTTTGTATCGCAGATGATTTTTTGCTTCTCTGATTTTCAAATTTGCAGATTTTTGATGCAATGATGTTAAAACATACGCTTAAACCTTTCATGAAGCGCTCATATCACCATACTCCAACCATGTCAAAGGCAGAAATCATGCTCATCATGATACTTTTCTATGAATTGGGATACCATTGTCTGAAGCAAATCTATCTTGAAAAGATATATCGGCATATGCGCCATCTCTTTCCAAAAGTTGTCTCCTATAACTGTTTTTAGAAATGGGAAAAGAGATAGCCATACCGTTGGCTATGTTCATCAAGAAGGTGCTTTTGGATAAATGTACAAGTATCAATTTTGTTGACTACATTGCTTTACGTTCATACATTTAGCAAAACAACATATTCATAAGACGTTCAATGGTGCGCACAATATTCATATCGAGACACAGGCCACAATTACACTTATTTGGAAAAGGACTGAGACTCGATAAGGAATGGACATGTGCATAATGTGTAATATTTAGATTTATGGCTTTACCGTCACATAATGATGATGGATTAAGAGGCATACATTTGAATGAGAGACTGAATGAAGAACGAATGAAGATATCAATACAACGGACAAGCGGCTGAGACACCAGAACGATTTATCAGTACCGCAACAACAAAGGAATAATATATATAGGATGAAGAACTCAAGATTGACTCACCGGTAGAGAAAGACTGTCACGCCATTTGGGCGCAGCGCTTACAGGTTGTAAGCAAAAGTGGTTGAATTTACATTTGTAAACACATTATCACTAAAAATAGAGTTTTTCATTTGGAAGCAAGGCAAAATAAAGCTATATTTGCGATGTGTAATGACACAAAGACATAAATCGAAAACCAACCTAAAAGAATAATATTATGGATGTCAAAAAAGTTTTGAGCGATCTCGAGTTCAGACATCCCGGCGAGCCGGAATATCTGCAGGCAGTAAAAGAAGTATTGCTTTCGATCGAGGAGGAATATAACAAGCACCCGGAATTTGAACGCGTGAAGCTAATAGAACGTATGGTGGAGCCGGAACGTGTGATAACTTTCCGTGTGCCATGGGTTGACGATAAGGGCGAAGTGCACGTGAACACTGGTTATCGCGTACAGTTCAACAGCGCGATAGGTCCGTATAAAGGCGGTCTGCGCTTCCACTCGTCGGTGAACCTCTCAATACTGAAGTTCCTCGGATTTGAGCAGACATTCAAGAACGCGCTCACCACCCTGCCCATGGGTGGCGGCAAAGGTGGCTCGGACTTCTCCATACGCGGACGCTCGGACGCTGAGGTGATGAGATTCTGCCAGGCTTTCATGAGCGAGCTGTACAGGCACATCGGTCCAGACGAGGATATCCCGGCAGGCGACATCGGAGTGGGCGCAAGAGAGATAGGCTACCTGTTCGGAGCTTACAAGAAGCTGACCCACACATGGAGCGGCATGCTCACTGGCAAGGGCCTGGAATGGGGCGGCTCACGCATACGCCCTGAGGCAACAGGATTCGGAGCTTTGTACTTCGTCAACCAGATGTTGCAGACTCACGGTATAGACATAAAAGGCAAGACAGTAGCCATAAGCGGATTCGGCAACGTGGCATGGGGTGCTGCAACAAAGGCTACAGAGCTCGGCGCGAAAGTAGTGACAATAAGCGGACCTGACGGCTACATATATGACCCGGCCGGAATAAGCGGCGAGAAAATTGACTACATGCTGGAGCTTAGAGCAAGCGGCAACGATGTCTGCCAGCCTTACGCAGAGGAATTCCCGGAGGCAACATTCTACGAGGGAAAGAAACCTTGGGAGGTGAAATGCGACATAGCACTGCCTTGCGCAACGCAGAACGAGCTGAACGGAGACGACGCCGACATGCTGATGGCAAACAAGACTCTGTGCGTGGCAGAGGTATCGAACATGGGCTGTACGGCAGAGGCTGTTGACAAATTCATAGCTGCCGGACAACTGTTCGCACCGGGAAAGGCTGTGAACGCAGGTGGTGTTGCCACTTCAGGACTGGAGATGACACAGAACGCCATCAGACTGAGCTGGAGCGCAAAAGAGGTGGACGAGAAACTGCACTACATAATGCACTCCATTCACGAGCAGTGCGTGAAATACGGTAAGACGGACGACGGATACGTGAACTACGTGAAAGGCGCCAACATTGCCGGATTCATGAAGGTTGCAAACGCCATGATGGCACAGGGAATAGTATAAAAATAATGTCTCACTTAAACAGGTATTGTGAAATATAGAAGAAGCGTATTATTAATAATATCAATATTCTGCTTTACTCTTCTGTACCCTCAGGCACAGAAGGGTAAAGCTTCGTATTACTCGAAAAAGATGACAGGAGCGCGCACAAGCAGCGGTGAGCGGATACACCACGACAGTCTGACATGCGCACATAAGACCTATGATTTCGGCACTATGCTGAGAGTGACGAATCCGGAAAACGGGAAGGAGGTCATAGTAAAAGTGACAGACAGAGGTCCTCACGTAAGGGGTCGGATAATAGACCTGTCATGGGGCGCGGCAAAAGCGCTCGGCATACTGTCGAAAGGCGTGGCAATGGTTGTGGTGGAACCGGTGGACAACTACGTCGTACCGTTCAAACCGGAATCAGAAATAAAGCTGCCGGAAATTGACTTCGGAGAAATAAGTCAAGGCTACACCATACCAAATGAATGGAAGAAGAACCAGAAACGACAGTCAACACCACGCAAAAGATCCGCAAACAGAAGCAGGCGCAAATGAGCATCGCGCGTCATAAAGACGGACAAGCGAGTAATACACAGACAACAAAAAACGCTGCGGGAAGAGAATGACCTCTGTCCCGACATATAAATAACAGCACAAAAGGATATGCACAATACACGGCATATCCCTCTATACATTATTTGCTAGTAGCAACGGTGAACTCATTGACCTTTGAGATGGTTGAGTCGCCGTGCAACACCGATACACATATTCTTACAGAACCGTTCTTCAGACGGTTGTCTGCCTTCACTATCGCCGTGTAACGCACACCGCGGCCGGGAGCTATATGCTCTACATGGACACTCGGCGAGATGTATATATGCTTGTTTGACGTTGCATCCACCACCACAGGACGAACATTGTAAACAGGCTTGTCGCCGCGGTTGTATATTTCGAATATCACCTTGCATATCTCACCACGACTGATCTTGTTGTCGTGATTCTCGTCAACAAAACGCGCATTCACAACATCCACGTGTGGCGAATATGAATAATCGGAAACAAGCTCGTCAACGCTCGATGACGAAGGCATCCTGACAGATTGCTCACCGGCACTGTAATCGCCCGTGTAATCGCTGCTATTGAAGTCGTAGAGCCTGTCATCACCCGTGTTAGACGAATCGAAACCGCTCTGAGCGTCGTCGTAACGGTTCTCCTGGCGTCTGTTTTCACTCTGCCGACGCACCGTAGCACGACGTCTGGCGCTGTCATAATCATCGTATGCGGACTGTCGTTGTCTGTCTGCCTGAGCACCGGCAGCGCCACCAAGAGCTGCACCGCCAGCCATACCTATAAGCGTGCCTATGTCGCTGCCGCGCGGTCCGCCGGCTATGCCGCCGATGGCTGAACCGAGAATAGAACCAAGACCGGCACCGGCATAAGCACCATAACCGGATGACGACATGCAGCCGTATAACAAGAAAAGCGATGCTGCCGCAAGAATCAATTCCTTTCTCATATGTCTGAATATTATGTATTAAACACGGATATCTGCACATTCTGAGCGCAATATAACCGCATGTGTATCATATAACACACATGGCAAAGATAGTATAATATATCTATGAAATGAAATAATTCTGCATAATTTTACTTAATCTGACCGTGATGAAGATATAAAATAATGTAAGCCCGATATGCAACAGAAGACTTATGCCTCGCCGATATTCACGAGTCAGATTCTGACAGACAGCTATGCCGGTCGTGATAATACCAGTTCCGGGCCACAGAACAGGGCGGTCATAGCTGTAATACGGACTTTATCAAAGCTCAATACAGCCTTTACAGGGCCACAATACGGGCTTTATAAAATCAGCATGGATCTTTATCGGAACACTATGCAGGCTTTATCAGAACGAAATACTGACTATAGATCTGTTATGAATATTGTTTTATTCTGAAAGAGTCAGGAATAAATACATAAAAGCATTGACAAAATGCTTGTCGGAAACGGTCACGGACAAAAGCAGATTGCATATCTCATACAAACATACACAATAAAAAACCGGACCGCATAATATGCAGTCCGGTTGAGATATCAAAACTTGAAGTCTGTCGATTTCCTTATTCAGCCTTAGGTGCTTCCTCTGCTGCTGGAGCTTCAGTTGCAGGTGCCTCAGTTGCTGTTGTCTCTGCAGCTGTTTCAGCCTTAGCAGAAGACTTGCGGCTACGACGTGTCTTCTTGGCAGCCTTAGGTGCCTTAGCCATATTCTCATCGAAATCAACCAGCTCGATAAATGCTATCTGAGCAGCATCGCCCTTACGTGTACCGAGTTTGATAACACGTGTGTATCCACCGGGACGATCGCCGATCTTTGCAGAAACCTCACCGAAGAGCTCTTTCAGAGCCTCTTTGTTCTGGAGATAACGGAATACGACACGACGAGAGTTAGTTGAGTCGTCCTTACTGCGTGTAAGCAGAGGCTCAACATATTTCTTCAAAGCCTTAGCCTTTGCGAGGGTCGTAGTGATTCTTTTGTGCATGATCAGCGAGATAGCCATGTTAGCGAGCATGGCCTGGCGGTGAGATGCAGTACGACCCAGATGGTTGAATTTTTTATTATGTCTCATTTTGTTTGTTTCTTTTTACGATAAACCGGTGTGATTGCGGACACCGGAGTATCCACAATCTTATATTCCGGATTATTCTTTATCTAATTTATATTGAGAAATATCGGTTCCAAAAGACAGATTCAGACTCTCGAGCAAATCATCAAGCTCTGAAAGCGATTTCTTACCGAAGTTGCGGAACTTAAGGAGATCGGTCTTGTTGTACTGAACAAGATCGCCGAGTGTCACGACATCAGCAGCCTTAAGACAGTTGAGAGCACGAACAGAGAGGTTCATGTCAACAAGCTTGGTCTTAAGCAGCTGACGCATGTGAAGCACTTCCTCGTCAAACTCCTGGTTGGTCTCATGATCAGGATTCTCAAGCGTAATCTTCTCATCAGAGAACAGCATGAAGTGGTAGATAAGGATTTTAGCAGCTTCCTTAAGCGCATCTTTTGGACTAATGGAACCATCCGTACTAACTTCAAGAATCAGTTTGTCATAATCGGTCTTTTGCTCAACACGATATGGTTCAACAGCGTACTTTACGTTACGAATAGGGGTGTAGATGGAATCGATATAGATCAGTCCGATCTGGGCAGGAGGCTGCTGTTTGTTCTTTTCCTGCGAGACATAGCCTCTGCCGTGAGAGAAGGTCAGCTCCATATAGAAGCGCGTGTTTTCGTCAACCGTTACCACCGGTTTCTTTTTGCTGCTTC
>ERZ779877.1842-NODE-1842-length-16902-cov-3.380899_pt1 | contig 16902 bp, 10 predicted proteins | sample MGYA00511556_ERZ779877 | MGnify/ENA primary metagenome ERZ779877 (study PRJEB29588, sample SAMEA2159338) | human gut metagenome | biome: human gut; feature: human-associated habitat; material: faeces | place: Denmark | collected 2008/2010 ...
ATCTATATTAATATTTTTTAACATGCTAAAAGATGAATAGCCTGTTCCAAAGTCATCCATAGATACTGTAAATCCCAATTTGTGAACATTCCTTTCCGCTTCTTTTGCAAGCTCAACATTATTAACAACAGAGGTCTCCGTCATTTCTAATTCTATAGTATTTGGTTTTATACTATATTTATTTACAAAATCTATTAAATCATTTATATGATTTTTATTATACAAATGTAGTCTTGACTCATTTACTGATATTGGAAATATTTTATAACCTTTTTTCTCCCAGTTTTGTTGTAATTTGCAAATACTTTCTAGTACATATGTGTCTAGCTCTGTTATTAACTCATATTTTTCTAATAATGGAACAAAAATATTTGGCATTACTACATCTCCATCTCTATTCCAACGTACCAATGCTTCTGCTCCTGCTAGTTCTTCAGTCTTTGTATAAAACTTTGGTTGCAAATAAATTACAAATTTATTATTTGCAATTCCTTTTTTTAATCTTTTTTCTAAAATCTTTCTATATTCTATATTCATATTATCACCTAAAATTATTGTTTACATTTTTCATAAAAAAATTTCATATTTTAGAAAAAATTATAAAACCCCAAACATGTTGAGGTTTTATTTTCCTATCTTCCATCATCTTGTTCAATTAAATCTCTTCTGTTTTCTTTTGAACTTTCCTTATTTTTCTTAAGTTCTCCGCTTTCAATTATTTCTCGCAAAAAGTCTCCTAAATCTTTATATTTAATGCCTATTTTTTGAATGATTTCTCTTCTTCATTTTCCTTGTCTTATCAACTCAATTATTTCTTCTTTTTTTGCTTCTCTTGCTTGCGTGATTTCATCTTGTGTAATAACTCCATCTCTTATAAGTTCAGCCATAAGACTTCTTATATTTTGTTCATCTTTTACTAATTGCCTCGATATTTCTTCTGCATTATATCCATATTTCAATAATTCAACTATTCGTTTTTTAGTTTTATCTACTTTTTTATATGAATCTATTTTGCCCTCCGAAAATAGCTTGTCTAATATTCTTCTTAATGTATCTTGCTTAGTTATCTTCATTTCTTTCATAATTTCACGTTGACCTAAGCCCGCTTTTCTTAATTCTATCACTCTTTTTTCTATTTCTTCATCTGCACATTGGTAAACTTCTGCTATAGATAACCTTCCTTCTTCAACAAGCCTATCAAGATATAAATAAGTTCTATCTACAGAAATACCTAAAGAACTAGATATCTCACTCACATTTCTTTTTGCCTTTGCCATACTCAATATCTGTTTTAGCTTTTCCTCAGTTTCTTTCTTATATAAATTTGTAGCCAAGCTATCAAGTTTTCCCTCTTCTACAAGTAATCCTATTAAAAGCTTCACACGACTTTCATTTGTACCAAGTTCCATTGCAATCTTATCATAAGGATAATTTTTTTTTCTAAGCTCTAATATCTTTTCTTTTAATTCCTGTTCTTCTTTATAGCTTCTTATCATATCTATTCACCTTCTTATTTAAGTTGCATCGATAATAGTTTACTTATTCCCTTTTCTTCCATTGTTACACCGTAAACTGTATCTGCTATTTCCATTGTTCCTTTTCTATGTGTTATTACTAAGAACTGCGTTTCTGTGCTGAATTTCTTTAAATATAAGGCATATCTTGCAACGTTTACGTCATCAAGAGCTGCTTCAATTTCGTCTAATATGCAGAATGGAGCTGGATTTATTTTTAGTATTGCAAACAATATTGCTATTGCTGTTAGCGCTTTTTCTCCACCTGATAATAGCATCATGTTTTGTAGTTTCTTTCCTGGTGGTTGTACCCTGATGTCTATTCCACATTCTAGTATATTGGCTTCATCTTCTAATATTAGCTCTGCCTTTCCTCCACCAAATAGTTCGATGAACACCTCGTTGAAGTTTTTGTTTATTTGTTTAAATTTCTCATCAAATTGCTTTTGCATTGTAGTCGTCATTTCTGAAATTACATTTCTAAGCTTTGTGATAGAGTCTTCTAAATCAAGCCTTTGCTCATTCATGAAGTCATATCTTTCTTGCATTTTCTTGTAATCTTCTATTGCATCTACATTTATGCTTCCTAAGTCTGCTATATTTTTACGTAGTTCTGTTGTTCTCTTTTGAGCAACTTGAACATTATCTGGCTTTGCGTAACCATCTGCATTGTTAGGAGTTAGCTCATATTCTTGCCACAATCTGTTTATTAAATCATCTATATCTTGTTCTTGTTTTGTTTTCTTGCTCTCCACCTTTACTATTTGCTCTTTTAGACCATTTAATACACTATATTGTGACTCTATTTGAGCCTCTATCTTTTCTAATTCCTCATTTTTTACTGTCTTTTCATTCTTTAAAGCCTCTATTTTTTCAGAGCTATTTGTAACTTCAGATTTAATCTTTTCTATTTCTTGCTCGAAGTTTGAAATTGCTTCTTCATTTTTAGTAGTCTCTAATTTTGCATTCTCTATATCTGCTTTTTTAGTCTCTATGCTTGCATTTGCATTTTGAATGTCTTGTTCTATTCTTGCAATCATTTCGTCAAGAGATGTTCCACTCTCATCGAATGAAGATACAGAAATTTTTAAGTCTGTTATATCTGTATTTAAGTTATCTATGTAAGTTTGGTCATCTTTATTTAGCTCTGCAAACTGTGTAATCTCTGCATTTAATTCTTGCATTTCTTTGTCTAAGTTTGCAATTACTTGTTTAGTGCCTTCTTTAGAAACTTCTAATTTTTTCTTTTCTTCATCAATTTCTTCAACTTGATTTTTTAGCTTAGCCATTTTTTCTTCAAGTTTAGTAATTTGACTGTCTATCATGTCTAATTCTTGCTTTTTAGTTGCATATGTAATCTCAATCTCTTGTAAATTTTTCTCTAGTCTTGCAGATTCTTCTATTGTATCTGCTATTTTTACAGAATGCTCTTCCTTTTCTTTTTCTAGCTTCTTAATCTCAGAATTAAGCTCTTCTAGCTTAGCTTTTAATTCTTCAATTTCTCTGCTTCTTCCTAATATATTTACAGTCTTTTGAGCTACTGAACCACCACTAATTGCACCAGATGGATTTATTACGTCTCCTTCTAGTGTTACTATTCTAAACGAATAGCTGTTAGCCTTTGCAAGTTTTATGGCACTATCCATATTTTCTACAATTACTGTTCTACCAAGCAAGTTCAAAATTATGTCTTGGTACTTTTTATCTGCTTTTACTAGGTCTGCTGCTATGCCAATAATTCCATCTATTCCATTAGAATTTACTTTTTCTATTTTCTTTCCATGCACTGATGAAATTGGTAAAAAGCTCGCTCTTCCTAAATTATTCTTACGCAAATGCTCTATCAATTTTTTTGCATCTGTTTCTGTTTTTGTAACTATATTTTGCATAGCCTGGCCTAAGCACATTTCGATTGCAGTTTCATACTTTTTGTCAACAGAAATAAGACTTGCTAGCACACCTTCTACTCCTGCATTTAATTCACTATTTTGTTCACATGCAAGTAGTAAAGATTTAACACTCTTCATATATCCATCTTTATCACGTTCTGTTTCGATTAAGAACTTACATCTAGAATCTTTCATTCTGTATTCTGCTGTAAGCTTGTTTATTTTGTCATCAAATTCTTTTATAATGGCTAAAGCCACTTCTTTTTGATTTTTTATTTCTGTTAGAGTCTTAACAGCCTTATTTCTTGTTGCTTCTATTTCTTGAAAGTTTTTCGAAATTTCTTGTTTCTTTATTCTGTTACTATCTAATTCAGAAATAGTACTTTGAAGCTCTTGCTTTACGTTTTTCTTAGTTTTTTCTAAGTTTTCGTAATTAATTTCATATGTATTAATTTCGGCAAGTCTTTCATATTTTGCATCTGTATCAGCTTCTACCTGTTTTTTCTTTCCTTCTATCTCAAGCTCTTTTTCAGATAATTTAGCAGATATTTTTGCAAGCTCTTCTTCCTTCTCTTTTAGTTCTGTTTCAAACCTTTCCTTATTCTTAAATAAGTTGTCCTTCTTAGAAACCTTGCTATTTTTCTCCTCATTGAAATCATTAATTCTTTGATGTAGTTCCTCTATTTCTTTTGTAAGTCTTTCAATATTTGTAGCATTGTTTGAAATTCTTTCTTTAGAAACATTTATCTGAGAATTTAACTGTTCAATCTTAGTCTTACTCTCGAAACCAACATTTTGCATGTTTTCAATTTCTGCAATAAGTTCATCAATTCTAGCTTTTAAAGTATCTTTTTTATTTTGACCCTCTTCTAACTTTTGGCTTTCCGATGTTTCTTGGTCTTTTAAAATTTGTAAATCCTCTATAATTTGTTCAAGTTTTTCCTTATATGTATTTATGTTATACACAAATAATCCAACTTCAATACTCTTAAGTTCTTCTCTTAAATCTAAGAACTTTCTGGCTTTATCTGCCTGCAATTTAAGTGGATCTAATTGTCCTTCTATTTCAGATAAAATATCATTTATACGTAATAGATTGAGCTTTGTTTGCTCTAGTTTTTTCTCAGATTCCACCTTACGAGTTCTATACTTTACAATTCCGGCAGCCTCTTCGAATATGTGTCTTCTATCATCAGATTTATTGCTCAAAATTTCGTCAATTTTACCTTGTCCAATTATAGAATATCCATCTTTTCCAATACCGGTATCCATAAACAATTCTATAATATCTTTAAGTCTACATGGTGTTTTATTTATAAAATAGCCAGTCTCACCACTTCTATATAATTTTCTTGTAACTGTTACTTCATTATATTCAATTGGTAATTTTCCATCAGAGTTATCTATTACAATAGATGCCTCTGCAAATCCCAACGATTTTCTATTTTGAGTACCTGCAAATATTACGTCTTCTGCCTTTGCGCTTCTTAAAGACTTCATACTCTGCTCTCCAAGTACCCACCTAATGCTATCCGAAATATTACTCTTACCAGAACCATTTGGTCCAATAACAGCTGTAATACCCGGCTTAAATTCCAATACAGTCTTATCTGCAAACGATTTAAACCCTTGCAGTTCTAGTCTTTTCAAATACATTTATAGTTCTCCTCTTAATAATTCTAATCCACTGGTTAATTCCATTACTTCTTTCATATCTATATTTTTGTAATAATCATCTAGACTCAAATTATCACTAACTTTTTTTAGTGATATTAAATCTATCTTACACATGCAACAAATTATATAAATAGAATTTAGTTCCATGTCAAAAAGCACATCGTCTTTTATATCTGTATGTGTTACAAAACTTTCAGCACTATAACATGGTAATTTCTTAATATTTTCTAATGTTTTAATTCTATCATCATTAAATTCTTCAACAGTATATTGTTGCTCTCCCGGAATGTTCCATTCATAATTATACGATTTACTAACATTTACCCATTCACCAATTTTAGAATTAGTAGAGCCAACATATCCCATATTTATTATTAAATCTGGCTTTATATCACAATTTTCTAAATATCTGGTTAAATTGATTGCTGTTTGTTGCTTTCCAATTCCAGTGATAATTAAAGAAATATTTTCTTTTCTATATACATTTTCGTTAATCTTTTCTAGTTTCAATTTTTCTGCAATGTCTGTTGCTTCCTTTTTCATTGCAATAACAAATAAAATCTGTTTCATATTTTATTCTCCTCATGTAAGTTGTGAACATTCAATTTCTTGTTTATTTTATACTAATATGTCGTAAAAAGCAAGAAAACTAAGCGAATATTTCACTTAGTTTTCTAATATTTATATGGAATTAATTTTATCTTCCTTCGTCGTCTCTTTGTTTTTGAGCTTCAACTTTTCTTGCATGTCTTGCTACATATTTTGAATAATCTGGTTGTTCTTTATTATCCTTATTTTGAGCATTTTTTACAGCTTCTTTTGCAGTCATTTGGCGTAATTTTGCTATAAATGCATCAACACTTTGTGCTTCTGTCTTTTCCGCAGTTGGAGTTTTCTCATTTCCTTGTAAATCTTCTATTTTTAGTGGTGGTACTATAGGTCCTTCGCCTTTTTCACTTGCTTCTTTTGCAATTTTCTCAGCTTTTCCTGCTCTTGCAGCTTTTATAGTTTGAATTGGATGCTTTATTGCATTCCATAATTTAGACCATCTACTTGTTTTGGTTAGAGCTGTTTCTGCCTCTTCCTTTTTGGCTTCTTCTTCTGATTGTATATCTGTCCACATAGGCTCTTCTGTTTCACTTGTTTTCTCTGCCACAGGTTTTTTTGCAAATGAAAATTTTTCAAATATTGGCATTTCTTTTAAATTAGGATCTTCTTTTTTTGCTTCCTCTTTTACTGGTTCTTCAGTAGCAGGAGCTTTTTCTTCTTTTTTCTCTTCTTTTGCAGGTTCTTCTTGTTTAGCTTTTTCTTCTTTCTTTGTAAATCTACCATCCATAGATTTAGCTTCAATTTCATCCCATGTCTTATTTGCAAATAAGTTCTTCCAAGCAAAATCACATTTTGCCATTTCACTTTTCAGCTGTTCTATTCTTCTTTCCAACTCTTTGTTTCTTTCATTTAAAGCACTAATTTTAACAGCAATTGCTTTTTTCTTTGCATCAATATCAGCTTTTTTAGCTTCTAATTCATCTAATTTTTCTATATCATCAACATCGAAATTTTTCACATCAGCCTTTGACATCTTATCAAGTTCTGCTATAACTGATTTTGTTTCTGGTTCATTATCAATATCTTTTATTTGGTTTTGTAGTGATTTAATTTCAATCTCATTTGTTAACTTTTCATGACTTAAATGTATTTCGTTATACATGATTTTTTGTCTTAAATTGCGAATTATTTCAATTTGTGCTCTATTCTTTTCAAATCCTTGAACTCTGTTTAATTGTTTTTCTAATTTAGGTTTTTGTTCATCTCTTTCTTTTTTAGCGGATTCTAAAACTTTACTTAAGCTTTCCTTTTGAGCAGATTTAGCTTCTAAAGCTTTTTTATCTTCTTCTTTATCACTCTTTTTTAACTCTTCTATTTCGGCAGATAAATTTTCTATTTTAGCTGATACTTTCTCCACCTTATTCTCTAAGCCACCAATTTGTTGCTTTAAAGATTCACCTGTTAAATGTACAAATTCGGGTGACATCTTTGTATACTGCCTATATTCTCTTTCAATTTCAATACTTCTTTTAGCCATATTATCAATCTCCTTTTATAACTCATATGTCTATATTATAGCATATATAATTTATTTTTTCAATGCTTTATGTATACCAAGTCTTATTTATCACAATAAATATACCATAAGAAAAAAAATTTGTGTGTATTTTAACAAAAATGTAATATTTTGTTATATTTTTGCAATATTTTGTGAATTTAATTTTTCTAACGCTCTATCTGATAATTTTCCATATTTCAATTTTTTATCTGATATCTTTTTTCCCTCTAGCTCTGGTAAAATCCCGTAATTTGCATTCATTGGTTGAAATTTTTCATTTGGCGTCGATATATATTGAGCCAAAGCTCCTATCATTGTATATTCAGAAAACTCAATTTTTTCTTCTTGTTTTAATTGCTTTACAGCATTTATTCCAGCAACTAATCCAGATGAAATAGATTCTACATATCCTTCTACTCCTGTAATTTGTCCCGCAAAATATATGTTTTTGTTTTTCTTTAATTGATATGTTCTATCTAATAATTTTGTAGAATTTATGAAAGTATTTCTATGCATTACTCCATATTTTGCAAATTCCGCATTTTCTAAACCTGGTATCATACTAAATACTCGTTTTTGTTCTCCAAATTTTAAATTTGTTTGGAATCCAACAATATTATAAATTGTTGCATCTTTATTGTCTTGCCTTAACTGAACTAGTGCATATGGCCTGTAACCTGTACGTGGATCTGTAAATCCCATTGGCTTTAATGGGCCATATCTTAATGTATCTATTCCTCTCTTTGCCATTACTTCAACTGGCATACAGCCTTCGAAAATTTCTCTTTTTTCAAATTGATGTAATTCCACAACCTCTGCATTAACTAATTCATTCCAAAAATGTTCATATTCTTCTTTATTCATTGGAAGATTTATATAGCTTGCATCTCCATCATTTTTCTGCTTTGCTTTCCATTCTTCTACATCTTCATCTTTAGCTCTTTCTTGTTCATATCTATTGCCATAAAAAGCTATATTCATTTCAATACTATCTTTGAATATTATTGGGGCTGCTGCATCATAAAAGTGTAAGTCATCTTCTCCTGTAAGCTCTAAAATTTGCTTAGATAAGGCATCAGAAGTAAGTGGACCTGTTGCAATTATAACAATTCCATCTTTTGCAATGTTCTCTACTGATAGTCCATCTTTTCCAATTTCTTGCCTTATTATTTCTACATTTTCCATGTTTTCTAAGGTTTCTGTAACCTTTTTAGAAAACACCTCTCTATCAACAGCTAGAGCCTGCCCAGCTGGTACAGCAGTTTCACCAGCAACTTTAATAAGAAGGGAATCTAAATTTCTTAGTTCTTCCTTTAAAAGCCCACAAGCATTCGTGTGCAAATTAGACTTAAAAGAATTGCTACAAACAATCTCTGCTAAATTATTATTCGAATGTGCTGGCGAAAAATTATTAGGCTTCATCTCGTACAATCTAACTTTTATGCCTCTTTTAGCAATCTGGTACGTAGCCTCAGAGCCAGCTAATCCGCCACCAACAACAGTTATAAAATCATTCATACTATATCCTTTCATCACTCATTAGTAATACTAAATTTATATTAATATGTAAGAATAATTTCATTTAAAAAATAAGGTCGAGCCCGTCTTTTGAGGAGTCCGAAGGAGCTCCGACCAAGGGCGAAATACCGTAATTTTGAAAAATGAAATTGTTCTCTTTCAATAATATTAAATCGCCCAAAAAAGGGCGTCCCTATTGGGCGAAATTATTCAAACAAATTCATTATATCTTCTTTTGAAAGCTTGCTTATAAATGTTTGGTTTGTTGAAAGCATGCTATCAATCAAAGTTTCTTTTCTTTTTTGTAGTTCATATATTTTCTCTTCTATTGAGTTTTTTGTTATTAATTTATATACTTGTACGTTTCTCTTTTGTCCTATTCTGTAGGTTCTATCTGTAGCCTGATTTTCTGCAGATAAGTTCCACCATGGGTCATAGTGTATTACCACATCTGCTCCAACTAAGTTCAGTCCTGTTCCACCTGCTTTTAAAGATATTAAGAATAATTTTTTGTTTGGATTACTGTTAAATTCATCTACTAAATTTATTCTTTCAGATACTTTGGTTTGTCCTGTTAATTTTAAGAATTCTATATTCTCTTTTTGTAGTTCTTTTTCTATTATTTCAAACATTGCCGTGTATCCTGAAAATAGTAGTATTTTGTGTCCTGATTGTATTGCATCTTTTACTATTTCTATACATTGGTTTAGCTTACCGCTTTCGCCCTTGTAGTTGTCTATAAATAGACTTGGGTGGCAACATATTTGTCTTAATCTTGTTAATAGTGCAAGTATTTTTATTTGGCTCTTTTCTATTCCATTTTCTTGTATTTCTTCCATTGCATTTTTCTTTGCCTTTGCTAAATAAGACAAATAAATATCTCTTTGCTCGTCCACCATCTGGCTATTTAGAACAGATATCATTTTATCTGGTAGCTCTGTTAAGACTTCACCTTTTATTCTTCTTAAGACGAATGGCTCTATCAATTTTTTCAATTTGTTCATTGCCACTTCATTGCCCTCTTTTATTATTGGCGTTTCATAAAGCTCTTTGAATTTTCTGTATCCAAATAAGTATCCTGGCATTATGAAATCGAATATTGACCATAGCTCAGATAAAGAGTTTTCTATTGGCGTTCCAGTTAGTGCAAACCTTGTTTCTGCTGATATATTCTTAATTGCCTTTGCATTTTGTGTGTTATTATTTTTTATGTACTGTGCTTCATCTGCAATTATGTATTTAAATTTGAAGTCATATTTTTTATATTCTTCTATATCTCTCTTCAATAATTCATATGAAGTTATTACTATATCATAATTTGGTATTGATGCAATCTGATTTTTTCTTTCTTCTAGTGTTCCATGTACTACTATAGATTGCATTCCTATCGTAAATTTTTCCGCTTCATTTTGCCAGTTTAGGCATAATGAACTTGGGCATACGACTAAGCATGGTTTCTTTCCTCCATTATATTTGTATGCACAAATTACACACAATAGCTGAACAGTTTTTCCAAGACCCATATCATCTGCCAAAATTCCGCCCAAACCGTAGTAATCAAGCATACGTAACCATTGTACACCTACTTTTTGGTATTCTCTAAGGCTAGCATTCAAGTTCTTTGGCACTTCCATGTTTCCTTCTATTTCTTTTACATCGATATTTTCAACTAAATTCTTGTAGCTTTCATCTTTCGTAACATGAATAAAGCTATTCTTCTCCAAAATTTTATCTAAATAAAGAGCCCTGTACATTGGTAACTGTAAAGTATTGTTCTTTATTTGACCGTAATCAACATCTATATCTTCGGTTACACTCTCTATAAATTTGATAGTATCATTGTCTTCCAAATTTACGAAACTACCATCTTTTAATCTATGGTATCTCTTCTTTAATTTGTACTGCTTCATTATCTCCTGAAGCTCTGCTGGATCGAAGTCCAAGCTAGAAAAATCTATGTCTAGCAAATTATTTTCTACCCTTACACCCAAATTTACAGCAGATGTACTTCTAACTTCTTTTGCCTTAAAATTATCTGTTGCAAGCACTTCAAAATTTTTCATATATGAATCCATATCATTAGTCAAAAATTCATATATCTTGTCATCATTTGCAAGAATCAATCTATTGTTCTTTTGGTCTAACATGAATCCACTCTTAACGAACATGTTAATTAATTTGCTTTCTTTTATTGTATTTCTAGAAAGCACTTCTACTTGTCTCTTAGAATCTAGCGGATTTATCTCTACATCTCCATATATAAATCTAATGTCTGCTAGCACATAATTTAAGTCATTGTAGTCCAAATATAATTTTGCATATAGCTCTGCAGGAATGTATTTTTCAACTTTCTTGTACTCATTTTCTCCAATGTTAACACTATTCTTTATGCTTGGTTGTACTATAGAGAAGAAATTAGACAACTGGCTCTCTGGAAGCAAAATCTCTTTTGTAAAATTCTTTCTAAATACTTCCAACATTTTAATAACAGTACTACTATATTTTTTTGAGCATCTGTATAATTTCTTATCAAGCATTAAATATGTATATTTTCTGCCCTCATAAACCATATACGCATATATATCCACATTTACAGTTATCTTATATTCTTCATCATCATTTTCTTCTAATTTAAACTTAATGTCTGGCTCATTTGGTACCAAAACAACAGCATCAGTTCCAAACTGGTCTTCCATTGAAATTGCTCTATTTTTCAGGCATTCAAATAAATCATCCAGCCCTGTGTTAGAAATAACTATTGCATCTTCTCCCATTCTTTTTGTGTAATAATCATATCCTGTAGACGATTCATTAGCATATTTTATTATTTCTGAATATTTAAGTACAAAATCTAAAAGATTTCTGTCTTCTTCCACAAATTTTTCTCTTGTGTGTGCAAATTCAAGCTTTGCTCCATATTTATACTTTTCACCACTTGCAAATCTATCATAAAATTCTGGTAAAGACTTTACCTTATAGCCCTGCTTCTCATCTTTTTTAGAAAGCTTTATTTCTAGTTTCAAGCTATTATTTGTTCTACTACATATAATCTTTGGCTCAATATGAACGAATCCTTCCTCCTTGCCTGAAGATGTATTCTGTTCTTCCTCTTCTTCATTAATTCTGTAAAATTCATTTACTAGTTGATTGAAAATCTTGTAGTTTTCCCCACGTTCTTTAACCGTATCTGTACTTCTACTTTCTTTTCTCTCTCCAGAAAAAATTCTTACATAGTCAGAGTTACTCGCAAATTCTTTAACAGTTGCAATAATATGTTCACATGCACAATAATTTTCCTTGTAATCATCACAAGTACATGATAAATTTTCAATCTCGCCTTCTGCAACTTTAATATAAACTTTGTGTTTCTGTTTTACTATAATTCCATCATCATTCTTCTCATCTTTTACGATGGAATGAACCTCAAAATTTTGTTTATTATCATATGTAATCTTATTTATTTCAATAGCCTTATTCTGCATTAATTTTAAAGCCAAATCTAGCTTCTTTGCGTCAACTTGACTTATTAAATCTTCATATATTTGTTTATCTATAATATTACTTTCCATCAATAAATCTCCCCATTTCACTGATTATCTATTATATACCTTTTTTCGACGTTGTGCAACGAGTACTGGAAAATTTTATATGTTAAAACTATTATCTCTTTCTTCATTAGTACTTTACATATTCTTCTCTTATGTTTAAACATTGGTATTTGCTTTTTATTTAGCATTTTAGTACTTTTTAGTCTTTCATATAAAAAAATTAGCAGAAAAATTTTTTCTTCCACTATTTTTTTATTTTCAATATATATTTATTTCATTTAATCACAAGACACAAGTATATTTTTGCTTTTTTTACCTTATTGGGTGTGCACACAGTCCCCTATATTGCCTTAAATCTAAGTTCAATGCTCTTATTGCTTTTCTAAAGTTATTTGCAGTTACAACTTGTACTTTAAAATGATAAATTTGTTCAAGTACAGATATTGGAAGCTCGGGGTACAGTGTAGCTCTTGCGGAAAGCATAGTATATCCTTTATCTACCCAATCTTGCCCAAGCCACGCATATGCTATATCATTGAGTAATAAACACTTAAGGATATTTTTTTCTTTATTCAGTAGCCATTCAATTTAAGCGTAAAAAATCGATTGCTATTATCTCTTTAGCAATCGATCCGAAAATAAAAGGGGATGTTCTAATTTTTTAGTTAGTAATGGAGTAACTTATTACTAACTATGGTTATATATTACCAATACTTTTTGTCCTTTTTGTGAACTGAATGTAACTAATTAGTATTTTATTAATTTGTATTGGTAATATAAATTTATTCATGTTTAATTTATATAGTCTTTAAAATTTTAATTTTTTTCAATAACATTATTGTTCTTGCAATATTAATGTAATCTCTTTCTCTTGTCCATTTCTGTTTACTGTTACTGTCATTGTGTCTCCAATATTGTGTGTATTCTTAATATTGTTTAATTCTGTCATAGTTTTTATTTCTTGTCCGTCAGCCTTTACTATTACGTCTCCAGCCTTTATTCCAGCTTTTTCTGCTGCTGAATATTCGTCTACACTTGCAACATAAACACCAACTACTAGGTTATTTCTCTTTGCTGTTGTTTCGTCCAAATCTCTACCAGAAATTCCTATATATGGTCTTTTTACTTTATTATATTGAATTAATTGTTCTATAATTGGTTTTGCAGAATCAATTGGAATTGCAAATCCCATTCCTTCAACACCTGTTGATGAAACTTTTAATGTGTTTATTCCTATTACTTGACCTTTGCTGTTTACTAAGGCTCCACCACTGTTTCCAGAGTTTATAGCAGCATCTGTTTGAATTAATGTAAATGTTTTTCCATCTGAATCTGTTACTTCTCTATCTAGTGCAGAAATCATACCTCCTGTAACAGTGTTTTGCATTCCTAATGGGCTTCCTACAGCCATTGCAAATTCACCTACTTGTACAGAGCTTGAGTTTCCTAATTCTGCTGCTGTTAGACCTGTTTTATCTATTTTTATTACAGCTAAGTCTGTTTGTGAATCAGTTCCTACTATTTTAGCATCATATTTTGTTTCATCACCATTTAATGTTACCTTTATAGAGTTTGCCTCTCCAATTGTATAATATGATGAAGATGAGCTTGAGCTTATTACATGGTTATTTGTAATAATGTATCCATCTTCGCTAATAATAATTCCAGAACCTGTTGCAGTTGCTGTACTTTGTTGATTAAAGAACATTGAATTAACCGTGTAGTTTACTTCAATACCTACTATTGAAGGTAATACTTTTTTTGCAACAGCAATTCCTGTTCCAGAATACTCTGCTAAAGAAATTTGTGTTGTGTTTAATGTTCCTTTTGACGCACTTGTGCTGGTTGAAACAGAATTATTATTGTTATTGTTTTCTCTTATTATATTGCTTCGTATCTCTGGAACTCCTAAACATGTTCCTAATACAAGTGTTGCACCAAGCACACCGCTCAAAAATGGTACTGCTACACTTTTTCCAAAGTTAGATTGACCTTTTTGCTTTTTTTCTAATTGCTTTACTGCTTTAAATTCTTTACCAGATTTATCTACAACTGCATCTGGTGTTTTTACATTTTCCTTATTCTCTTCCATTTTTATTACTATCCTTTCTTACTATGTCAAAAAATACTTCTTGACTCGTCTTATTCTCTTAAGATTAGCTCCATTATTCATTCTATCCTAATCTAGAGTTATAATACAATATATTTGTGAAAAGTTTGTGAAAAAAAGGCAAATATTTGTGAAAAAAGAATAGCCTTCGCTATTCTTTTCTATTTATATAAATATAATTGTGGATTTATTTTATTTCCATTTAGTCTTATTTCTAAGTGTAAGTGGTTTCCTGTTGAATTTCCTGTTGAACCAACTGCTGCAATTACATCTCCCGCTGTTACTTCATCTCCAACAGATGCATATAATTTGCTACAGTGTCCATAATATGTTTGCACTCCATTTGCATGGTCAATTATAATTAAGTAGCCATAACCACTCATCCAACCAGAATATGAAATTGTTCCATCAGCTGCCGCTTTAATACTTGTTCCATATGGAGCCGCTATATCTAGTCCTCCATGAGCATGGTTTCTTACACTAGTCTCTACTACGCCATATCTTGATGTAATGTTTCCTACTACTGGTTTTACACTAAAATATACACCATTAAATGTTGCTTCTGCTATTCTTTCTTGCTCTGTTTTTATTCCTCTCAAATCTGTATCAACACTTAATTTTGCAACTTCTAATGATTGAGTTCCAACACTCTCGAAGTCTGTTGTATATTGTTCTTGAATTCCAACTTTTGCAACGTCTTCTGAATATTCACTCTGCATTTCTGCAACTATAGTTTCTGCTTCTTCTACGGTATTTACATATGTTTCTATTTCATTGTTTATCGTAACCGCATAAACTTTATACATAGTTTTTATATTTTCTGATAACATTTCTGCAATTTTATCGTCATCTTCTGCCTCAACATCCGATAAAACCAATTCATATGTTGGTTCCACTGTTAATTCTGAAAACACAGCACATGGATTATCCGATGTTAATAATTCATTGTTTATCTTTTCTTCCATTGCCGTTTTGCTCTTTACATAGCCTATTATTTCGTCGTTTATTTTCACAGCATACACTGGATTATATTTTACAAATACTATTGCAATTATTATAAATAGTGCTATTGAAGCAATTGTTAGCAATCTAAAAATTTCTTTCGTGCAGTATTTTAATCTATTGTATAAAATAATTTCACGCTCCTTTTTAACTGCGACGCTTTCCATTATACCATATATTATATACAAATGCAAATCCAATTATTCATTCATCCGTTATACATGCAAAAATGGCTGAAAATATCGCAATTTTCAGCCATTTTTTTCTTTAATTAACGTTCTACATCAGCCTTTTTAGTAGTATTTTTATCAGATTGTTCTACTCCTTGTGTGTATTGTCTATTTATTTCTCTTACTTCATTTTCACTCGCTCCTGCTCTTGCCATGGTTTCCTCAACCGTAAATCCTTGCTTTAAGCACATGTGTATTGCTTGTTTCTTATATAAGCCTAATACAATATTTCTCGCTTTTTCCAGTTCTTCACTTTCTCCATGTACTGCAATACATGTATTTACTAATTGAAGCGCTGGCTTTAAATTTTCTGCTTTTGCATATTCATTAGTTATAAATTTAATAGCTTCTAAATTAACTTTTCCCTCACCATATGCAATCGAATCTGATAACGCCTCAATTTCTTCTAATGTAAGTTTTTCCCCATTTCCTACAATTTGTTTACACAACTCATAATATTTTGCCTTTTCATCTTCACTAATTTCTTTAGACTTGGCTCTTTTAATTAACAATTGTAAATCTTTTCTACATTTTTTTACAGTACCTACTACAAATCTTTCAGAATGATATTTTTTTCTTTCATATGTTCTTTTCATTTTTTTATCATTCATATATTCCTGCATTGCCTTTGTACAAATTTCTGGGTCAATTTTTCCTTGATACACTAAGTTATCTAATACTTTTCTTAATCCATTCATACTCATTTGTAATTGTTCTGCAATTTCATTAAGACTTAATTCATTTTGCTGTAATAATTCTATTAACCTTTTCTCATTATCATATACCTTTTTTTCTATATATCTTGCATTAGCCAATTCTATATCATTAGCATTTTCTTCGATTATTTTATTTATTTCTTCATCAGTTAAAGTTTCCTTTCTATTTTTTACATTTTGTATAGTATTAAAACTAACATCTAAAAATTTACCAATTTCTCTATCAGTGTATCTTCTGCTAAGCATATACATAATAACAGCATCTCTTACTTTAGTATTTTCAAATGGTTTCTCGTTTACTACTATTTTTCCTTCTTCTTTCAATTCAGCAATTATACTATATATCAAACTCGTTGACCTTCCCATTTCGTAGGCTATTGCTTTTGCTGGAAGGCCTTCTTTATATAATTTCAAAACTTGTTGTTTTCTTTCTGCTCTTTCTTTTCCAAATATTGTTCTTACACCTTTTTTACCCGATATATTTACTTTTTGTTCCATTGCTCCTCCTAATTCTTCTCTTATTTAGTCTGTCAACATAATATTATACCATAAAGTAGTAGTACATTTCAATCTTTTTGGGCTATTTTAATT